>Ga0209248_10000661_pt1 | contig 10936 bp, 11 predicted proteins | sample BogFormECP04_OM1_FD_188241 | JGI IMG/M metagenome (GOLD analysis project Ga0209248, IMG submission 188241) | Bog forest soil microbial communities from Calvert Island, British Columbia, Canada - ECP04_OM1 (SPAdes) (version 2) | ecosystem: Environmental > Aquatic > Freshwater > Wetlands > Bog ... | reverse complement strand
TGGGGTAAATCCCGTGCCGCCGCCGCAGGTTCAGCTCGAAGAAGTGAATCGGCAAGCCAGAATCAAGAAGGATGCGGACTCGGGAGACCCGGTGGAGTAAAGATTGCGGTGAAATTCGGTCTCGTTTAGATTCCAGCAATGAAGATTGCGGTCTTATTTGGCGGCACGAGCGAGGAACGCGACGTATCGATCGCGAGCGCCGCGCAGATAATTCCAGCGTTACGTGGTCTCGGGCACGAAGTCTTTGCGGTCGACACCGCAACCGGGCGATTGCCGCCGGCAGATGAGAGGCGATTATTAGCCAGCGGAGTGGCGCCTGAGCCGCCGTCGACCACCGCAATGGAACAAGTTCGCGGGCGCGCGATCGCGTTCGCACCCAGCGCCACCGATATTCGTTCGGCGGAGGTCGTATTTCTGGCTCTACATGGAGGCGCAGGCGAGGACGGACGCTTGCAGGCGATGCTCGATCTGGCCGGTCTGGCATACACCGGTAGCAATCACATTGCGAGTGCCGCTGCGATGGATAAGGACCTTTCGAAAAGGCTATTTCGCTCGGCCAGTATCCCAACCGCCGATTGGATGATGGCGCCGGCCGTCGCCGCAGACATCGAAAGCGCTTTGGGATGGCCTGTCGTCGTGAAACCGAGCAAGCAAGGATCTACTGTTGGATTGACCGTGGTACGTGAGGCGGCGGATCTTGCCGCCGCTTTAACACTTGCCGCCTCGTTCGACGATGAAGTGATGGTTGAGAAATTCATCGCCGGCCGCGAGTTCACCGTCGGCGTGCTGAATGGAGCGGCGCTGCCGGTGGGCGAAATCATCTCGCCAGGGGAGGTATTTGACTACCAGGCCAAGTACCAAGTGGGCGGCGCACGCGAGGTCTTTCCAGCGGACTTGCCGCTCGCAGAGTCCGCCAAATTACAGGAATACGCGCTTCGAGCTCACCGAGTATTGAAGTTGGGTGCGTACAGCCGGGTGGACTTTCGTCGAGATGCCAACGGCGGATTCTGGTGCCTGGAGGCCAATTCGTTGCCCGGCATGACCGCAACGAGCCTGCTGCCGCAGGCAGCATTGGTCGCGGGTATCACCTTCCCCGAGCTATTGGAGCGAATTTGCAAGGGAGCTATTCGGCGACGCTAGAATCTTCCAGTGCGCGGGTTATGCCGCGATCAGGATTTCATGTAGAAACACTGGCACCGCACGATCCGACAGAATTGCCTGCAGCTCCTCGCGCGACCTGCCTTCGGGCGCGAGCCAAGCCTCCACGTGCTCAGGCTTCAAATTAATGATGCAGCGATCATGACCAGCCGCGGCGATGTCCGCCGGTGGCTCATCGGTAATGGCGGCAAAGCCGCGCACGTCGGGCTCCTTGGGATCGGTCCAGTGAGACCAGAGGCAGGCGACATACATGGTTTGCGCAGGCTCGGGCTTGAACTGAAGGACGATATTTTCTGCCTCTTCACCGGTGAGAAGCGCTCGATGTTCCATCGTGTGGCGCTTGACGTTTTCGTAGAAGCTCTCCACGACCAGGATGGCGTGATGGGATCCGAACTGCTCGCCCCAGAATTTCTCCAAATTGTCGCGCCTCGCGTTGTAGAGACCCGGGAATTTCCGATCATAAAACGCGGGCTTCCCCGCCGGCCGACAGTGGTACCGCATCGCCGTTAGCAGGTTTTGTCCGTCCTTCCTAACGATGACTCCGGCATAAACAAAAGGGAAGATTCGATTGTCTTCCTCGTTCGGTTCTGAAGTGCGCAGTTGGCTCAACTTAGCCGTGAGTGTTTCGATCTTGCTGGTCGCGATCCGGACATCCTCCCGTGCCTTCTTGGTTTCCTTCTCATTCAGCGACCGCTGCGCATTCACGAGTCGCGTCTTTTGAGTGAAAAGGTCTTTCTCCGTCTTTGAAGCTACTCTTGAACGGTGTTCGTCGATTGCTCCCTTGATGCGTCGTTCCTGATCCGTCGCCGGGTCATCGAAATTGGCCTCGAAACCACGCGAGATCAAGAGGCTCGGATCATCGAGCCTTCTGAAGAAAAGCTTCTCGACTTCGTCATAGTCGAGCCGGATCCCTAGTTGACGGCTCAACTTGCGCGCCATTTGAATAACTTGAGCGGAATAGCACATAGGAGAATTCTACTACTCTTCCCTCATTTCTCCCCGCCGCCAGGGCGCCCAATGCGGGTCACTTGTCCAACAACGGACTGCTAGTGAAGGGCGGTTTTGCGCTGTTTCCCGGAAGCTTCACAAGCGACACGTCATCGAAGAGAATCGCGGGTACGACGTAGGATTCCAGCGGCGGCGCACCGATTTGCGCGGTCACACTGGAGGGAAATCCGTTGCGCTGTGGAGTCGCTTCCGTATAGACAGACCTTTGGTCGGACACTGCGACAATGTCCTTGAAGGACGCGACTGTCATCCCGGTAAGTTCCGCGTTGCGGATCAGTTCTTCGTGGCCATCCGGGTAGACACGGTACGCAAGAGTCGCCACCTTGCCGGAAAGCCTCCGAATAGCGATTCCGAAGGGATTCCCTCGCTGCACAGCAGAATCAACCAGCCGCTTCTGCAACTCCCCCAGCGTGAATGTCTTATCCGCATTCACGTACAAATTGCTCGCCGCGACACCCCTCTCCCGAAAGTTGCCCGTGCTTTCCGGCACGCCGCGCACGGGAGCGCGCGAGGTGAGCACGGTTTTCAATATCCCGCCGCGGACAACAAGAGTCTGCTTCGCAGGAACGCCCTCCTCGTCGACCTTATAGCCGCCGAAGACCAGGTTCCCCTTCTCGTGGCTTGCCGTAGGGTCGTCCAGCACATCGATGAACTCAGGAAGCACGCGGCTGCCCAATTTATTCAGTAAGCTGTTCGATGACTGCTGCCGTAGCGCCTCTTCGAGTTGTGCATTGTTCGATATCAAGGTCGGTTGCGCAGGCAATGCTTCCGCGAATACGCGCGCAAATACCTCGGCCGCCGCCTGACCCTCAAAGAGAACGGGCCCATTGTAGCGGTCTTGAACCGGCGCAGCCTGCAGGTTGCTCAGCCCCAATACCATGGCGTGAATCTGCAACAGCAAATCGGCCTCGGAAGGCAAATCTCTCACTGAGTAGCCGTATGCACTCACGAAATCGCTGAGCGGCATGCCGTCGCGCGCCTGCGTTGAGGCGGTGACTCGCAGGGAAACCCTTGGGCTAAGCCGCGTAAATGTACCGCCCTCGCTGTTCAAGTAGCGTTCGAGTCGGTTGTCCGCGGAAAAATGCACTTGGGATTGCTGAATCGATGGCGTCTGCCTGAAGACTGCGGAGGTTTCACGCACCAGCCGTGTTGCATCCTGCCAATCCAATTCAGCACGTGGCGCGAGATCCGTGTTCGAGACCGGCATCACTTTGCTAAAGTCCGGAATGTCATCCTCGCGGTTCTTGTTTTGCAAGGCCGCGCGTTTCCCTGCAATATCTTCCAAGGCTTTCTTATATGCGCCGTCTGTTGCCAGCCATATCTGGCGGCGCAGTTCATTGTAATCGTCATCCAGCGGCAGGCCTGCGATGCCCGCGAACATCTGTGCGGCCAAGCCAGAGACACCGGCGCCTAAAGACAAGAAGTTGCTGTTATCCAACGAATAATCGCCCACTCTGATATTTACGGTGAGTAGGCGAACGCGGCTCTCGGAGTTTGCCAGTAGGCTGCCCAGGGTGGCGGAAATCTCCCTCGACTCGCTATCCACGATGCGATAGGAAATGAAATATGGCTTATCCAGTTTTTGAAGCTGCAGCTTCTGGATCGAGCGCCGCATTTCGTCGTGCATGGCTCGGACGACGACGTCTTCGCGCGCATGCGCGCCTGAGCTGGCCAGCAACAGACAAAAAAGCATCACCGATTTCATATCGATCCCTTCTTACTTGTCCTCAAACGGCGCCGGCAATATTGGCGCGCGCTCCTGCGACTTCAGTTTTTTCTGCACTTCAATCTGTGAAACGAGAATCGCCGGTGCGGTCGATGAAACCGGCACGCCACCCGATTCGGCACCGCAGATTCCATTAAAAACGGCCGCCTCATCGTCCGCCGCAAGAATCTTGCTGAACACGGTAAGCGGGGTCCCGATAAGATCCACCCCGCGGACGAGTTCTTCTCGGCCATTTGAGTAAACGCGATAGACCATGACCGGAAGCACGTTGAATGCGTTGGGTATCGTACGGCCTGTAAGGGTAAATCCGCCCTCAATCTCGTCGAACAACAATCCGAAGGACTTGCCTTGCTTCTTGATTTCTTGGAGCAACAGGGTCTTAAGCTGGCCGCGTGAAATCGCCTTCGTATTGAGCACAAGTAAATTGGATTGTCTTGCGACCGGCGTAAAACCCGGCTGGGCCCGTCCATGTCCGTTTGAAGTGGGATAGCCGTCGATTGGACTTCGCGACATGAGGAAATTCTTTAGTACGCCGTCGTCCACCGCAGTGACGCGGCGCGCCTTCACCCCCTCATCGTCGTAGTCATACGAGCCGACCAAATCTACGCCGGCATATTGGCGCAACGTTGGATCGAAGACCACGGAAAGGAAATCGGGCAGTATTGGTTCGCCGACCATCTTGCGAAATGTTTGACCTTCGGTTTCGCTTTTTTGACGATGGCCTTCAATGCGGTGACCAAATACCTCGTGGAAGAAGACGGCAGTCGCGCGACCAGACAGAATGGCGGGACCGGTGAAAGGATCGACGACCGGGGCTTTGCGCAGAGACTCCAGATCCACGATCATTTTGTTTACCGCCCTTAGCACCGTGGCATCGTCGGGAAGACCCGCCGGCGTAAAGGAGAAATAGGACTCGAACCGAGGCAGTTCCATGCCATCATCTGCTTTTGAGTATGCCGCAACATAGAGTCTGTAAAAGGTTTGCGAAGTTTGGATGGCGGCTCCGTCGCTGGAAACGAACCAGCGTGTGTCCTGATTCGCCGATAGAGTTGCAACGGCTTGATACAGATTCCCGAAGCGCTGAAACGGTGCCGTGTACCTGCGTACTTTTTCCTCCCAAACCTGTCTGTTCACTGCCAGAGGCACAGTAGCCTCGACAAATTGTTGCGCCGTCTCCGTGGAGAAATCAGCTGAGTTGTCTTCCTGTTGGACCTTCACCTGGCTATTGGTGCGCACGGTTGTGAGATCCTCGAGCGCTTTTTTGTACTTTTTGTCAGTTTGATACCAGAGAACATTTCGTATCGCCGCAGAATCATCCTCGATCGGCATTGGAATATTGGAAAACCGATCGAGGGGATTTGAAGTCCTACCGCGCATCTGGCGGGTGTTGTCCATTGCGTAATCGCCGACGCGCAGATCAACGTGCAGTTGCCGTCGTTTGTTTTCGCTGCTGTTCGTCAGCGTTCCGAATGACCCGGAGACGATAACGGAATGAGTTTCTACGATCTCATAGCTCAGAAAGTAAGGCGGGACTTCCTGTTTCTTCAACTGGTCGAGAGAATGTATCAGCTCGGATTTCGCGGCATCGAGAACGCTTGGGGTTTGGTCCTGGTTTTGACTTCGCGATACGAGTGCCGCCACGCTCAGGACAATCAAGGCAACAACCTGTCGCAATTCCATTCGAGCCTCCTGCACCGCTCCGAGATAGCTTATCTGATATTTACGATCTGCATTGCTCCAGCGATCGGCAGCCGACTGGCACCGTCGCGATCATGAGACCGGCCACTGGATAAATAGTTTCATCCGAGCGCTTAAACCAATTATCAGGCGCCGCCGCCGTCGCGTCACATCTCTTGCGAACGACCCACCTCGACGAGCGCCGCAACTTGTGCAGTCATGATTTGCTCGGGAACATTTTTACCGCGTCGCTCGAATATGTCGCGGTAGGCTACGTAGTTCAACACGCCGAAAAATACAAGGAATGCCGCCGTGGTCATGCCATACGCGGGTATCGCGGAGGCTAGATATACTGCGCCGATAGCCAAGATGCCGGTCATGGTGAGGATGGTTACCAAACCATTTATCTTGTCGGCCTTCTTGGAAAGGTTACGTGCGTGCGGCGCGGGGAGCCCAGGTATCAGAGCCAGCAATGGGCAATAGGTGAGTCCCCCGTAGGTCACGATCAGCACGACACTTGCTTCTACTGACGCAAGAAAATCTCCTTGACGCTGTAAATAAGCAGGCGGATTGTGCGCGGCTACTGCGCCGAAGCCGTGAAAGAGAGAATGAAACAACCAACTGAGCGCCGCCATGCCGACACCCGCGCTCAAAGCTCCAGTCCAAACCGAACGGCGGCCTAGGTGCGAAAGGGTCTGCCATGTCAGGCTGTTGTCATCGGGGCCCCTAGCGACGGCGCTGACAAGTACCCACAGAACCGGCAACGCGACGATGCCAAGCCTGTCAACCCAGACTTTCTCGACGACGTATCCGTTCGCGAAATTCACCGCAGAAGTGTCCAGGCAACCGAGAAGCGCGATCAGGATTCCGAATCGAAAGGGCGAGCGCAGAAATAGCGCTAGTGTTGTCCGTAACCAGCGCTGCGCAAACGGCTTATCAACCTCTCGTGGTTCGAGAGTCGCGTTCATACCGTACCGTAAGCAGGAGATTCAAATGGCCACTTCGAAGAACTATTCTAACCCCGGAAACGTCGAAAAATAGCCGACTACTGCCGGATCGAGTAGATCTTCCTACCGGCAATGAGTGCGATGTAGCCCATCACCAAACTGATCACGACGTAGGCCGAGGCGACGACGGCGCCTGTCGCCGAACGTATCATCAGCTCGGATGAGCCATACGCAAAGCTCGAAAACGTAGAGAGTCCACCGGTCATGCCGATTCCGATCAGCGCGTAGACCTCATCAGACGCGACCTTTCGGCTGTGCAGCCCGGCAATGAGGCCGAGTAGGAACGCCGCCACGACATTGGCAGCCAGGATATCCAGAGGGAAGCCGCGCGATGGAGTTGGCACGATCAGCATGAAGAACTCGCGCAGCATGGCGCCCACTGCTCCACCGACGAACACCAGGATGACAATTTTTATCACGACCGTTCCTCCTTCAGCCCTGCGCGCGGGCAAGCGCGGCTCCAATCTGACCCGTCAGCAGACCGGCCGCGACCGACAGCAAAAGATAGGACGTGGCGATGCCGCCGCGTCTCTTGTCGGACAGCTTGACCGCATCGAGCTGCATAGTGCTGAAGGTTGTGTAGCCGCCGAGCACTCCGGTCAGAACAAAAGCATTCAGCACCATGCCGTGGCCGTAGCGGTCGTGCCAGTCGACCCCGAACAACACAGACAGATAGCCAATAAGGAAGGTACCCGAGACGTTGATCAGGAACGTGCCAAGCGGAAAGTCACCGTGATGGCGCTCCCCGACCACCCGCCCGACCCACCAACGCAATACCGATCCGAGGCCGCCGCCGAGCCCCACCCACATGACATCCAAAGGCTTCATTTTGATCACTCCGAGCCTGAACCGGTCTTTACAGTATGTCGCGCGTTACGGGGCTGTTCTTGCGACGATTGAGACTTCGCAATCTGATCGTGGCCCTTAGGCGAACGGCCGTGTTATCACGCAGTTGGCGTCGCGAGCCGCGCCGTGACAATTAGACCTTGGGAACGTCACCGAACGGGCCAGCGAATGGCTCGCATTCATCTCCGCCTCACATACCACGCAGGAGTGCTAGGATCTCGCGATGGCGCGACATACCACCCCGACTTTGCTCGCGGCTCTCGTCGTCTGCGGCGCCGGCGCGTCGCTCGCCCATGCGGCGGCTCCGCTCACGGCAGCGCCCGGCGCGCGCGTGGTCACTGTGTCGCCGGTGGGGACGACTGCCAGCGAGCCGGCCATCGCCGTGAATCCACACGAACCGCACGAGGTCGTTGCGGTCGGCGGCCGTTGGGCGGCCTACTCGATCGATGCCGGCGCGACATTCACGCCGGTACGGCTGACCGCCGACGACCACCCGCCGCTCGGAGACGTTTCGCTCGCCTTCGACGACCGCGGGCGCTTGTTTCTTTCCTACCTCGCGATCCAGAAGAACGGCCTGCCCGGCTACTGGGGTCACGGTACCGGCGGAAACGGCATCTGGGTGCTGCGCTCGCCAGACGGTGGCAAGACTTGGGATCCCGCTCCGGTCGGCGTGAAAGTATGGAAGGGTGACGAGCCGGATGTGAAGCTCGAGGATATGCCGAGAATCTGGTCGGATACCGGCGCGACCAGCCCACACCGCGGCAACCTGTACATGGCGTGGATCGAGTGGCAGCTCGAGCAATCAATCATTCTCTACACACGCTCGAGCGACGGTGGGCAGACCTGGGCGACCCCGATGCGGATCAGCACCAGAGCCGGGCTACCGCGCGATGACAACGGTGCGGTGGTCGGCCCTATCGGTACGGTCGCGCCTGACGGCACGATTTACGTCATCTGGAACGAAGGGTTCAACGTCACGCTGGCAATCTCGAAGGACGGGGGCCGGAGCTTTAAGCCCTCGCGCCCGATCTTCGACGTCGCGGCTCCCTATTTCGGTGGCGCCAGCGGCATTCCAGGTGTCGCGCGGTGCATGGGTTTTCCGCAGGTCGGTATCGATCCGAAGCTCGGCAGGCTCTACGTGACGTGGAGCGATTTCCGCAACGGCGATGTCGACGTGTTCATCTCGCGCTCGGACGACCACGGCAATACTTGGACGGCACCGATGCGTGTCAACAACGACCCGATCCACGACGGCGCCGACCAGTTCCTGCAATGGATGGCCGTCGACACGACCGATGGCTCGGTCAACGTGCAGTTCTACGACCGGCGCGACGATCCCGCCAATCGCCTGACGCGCGTTACCCTCGCCCGCTCGACCGACCGTGGCGAGAGCTTCACAAACTACGCCTGGCGAGCCGAGTCCTTCGCTACCGACAGCGCCTTTCTCGGCGATTACGAGTGGCTTGTCGCGCTGGGCGGGCGCGTTTTCGGCACCTGGGCCGAGCCCGCGCCGGCCGGGTACGCCGTAGTAGTGCCGCGGGCTCCAAGCACCGTGGCGTCGAGGGCGCCGACGATCATCCGCGTCGGCAGCGCAGACTTCCGCGCGGCGCACTGAGCTATTGCTGCGTCTCCTAGAGAGTCTTCAGATACTCGAGCAACGCTTGCTTCTGATTGGGCAGGAGCCTGGTACCGAAGTCGTGGCCGCAGCGGCTGTTGCCGGAATCGAGCTGGGTGCAATCGGTCGTTTGAAGGACTTGGGGAAATGCCGTTTGTTCGACCGCAAGACCGACGTTGTCAAGATCGTAGGCGGGGCCGATTTTGAAAGCGGCCACGCGGTCGGCGGGGACTTTAAGTAATTCTGCCAGCGTCGGTACGGAGCCATTGTGTAGATAGGGAGCGGCGGCCCAGATCCCGCGAAGTACCCGCGATTCATAACTGCCAGGGGCCGCAGCCTTTTGTCGCTTGGGCGGTGAAGTGCCGGCCGCGGTTTGCGACGCGGGTCCCTATCAATTTATCCGGCATCCCTTCTATCTGAGCCATATGGTCGCCTTTCTAAGCGCGGCGATTGCGTTTCCATCGTTGCCGACAACCGCGGTGAGCATTGCGAGTATAGGGTTGTTTGTTTACATGGCGTTCGACGATGAGCGCATCTTGTTGCGCAGCGAGTTGGCGGCGGACTATCAGACGTACCGAAAGCGAATCGGGATGTTTTTGCCTCGGCTGGGCGCCTAGATCTTGTTATTCCCCACGATGAATTACGTTCCGTCGTGCTCAAGGGGCGGGCGCGGTTAGCTTGCGACTCCGGCTTCGAACAAGGCCTCGATTGACACGGAATTCCCGCCGGGAGAATCCAGAAGGCGGCCTGCTCGCTCCTCGACGAAAGCGGTCAGATACCGTCTCGCCAAGCGTTGAGCCAGCATCAGGGCCTGAAACGAATCGACACCAACGGGACGCGGCTGAATTGAGAGAAACCCCTGCAATAAAACTGGACAGCGCCAATCAGCGCCGTCTTGGTAAGGCTGGCCGATGGCGAGCTAGACTGGAAATTCCCGGCCGGTTGAGTCGACACCGATTAGCTCTCGGATCGCGATAAATGACGATTCGGATGCGCTGTCTTGCGTCATAAGACCTCACGCGACTCAAGCCTAACGGCATTTAGCGGGCGCCGCGTCAATTTGCGGTACGCGAGAAACAAAGCCAGAGCCGGCAAAACCATGCCCGCGAGCATCGAGATCGGTACGTAGCGGATCTCATCGCGTAGCGTTGAAATGGGCTCGTCATCCCAGAGCACGGGGATCAGGATCAAACGACAAACAAGCCACGCTCCCACCGCGACGAGGGGCACGATCATGGAATAATTTTTCGCTATACGCGCGAGCGCGGCTCCACAGGCGGCTCCTAATAAGGCAACGGGTGCCGCCATTACCACAACTCCCCAAAGCTCAAATCTAAAATGCTTATGATCCTGCAGTGCTAAGACATACCAATGAGGATATGGACGGGCCGCCATAAAGCCGAGAACGTAGACTTCCGCGAACCCAAGCGCGATTCCGACGGCGGCGGGCAGGAGTAACGAGAAAAACTGGGAGCGGCTTCGCATGTAGCCTCCAAGAGTACCCGAAGGGTGCCAAAAACCGTTCAGAAGGACAAGAGAACGTACCGGATATCGTGGTGAAGCAAGCGGCACCCTCTTTGGAGGATGAGATGAAGTCTGGGCTACGCGCCCGGCCAGTACTCGCTAGGCTTGCCTGAAATTCAGGATACGTTTTTTTCGTATCCATTGGCCGTTTTTCAGTTCATAAATAACCGTGCCACTGCTGCCCCCTCTACCTTGCATTGAGGAATAAATGAAGGCCGCATGCTCATGCTGTGAATCGAAAGCTATTTCGCTCAAAGTAAGGTGGGTTCTCCATTCGGAATCCACCTTACCTTCGGCTGCCATCCGCGCAGTTACTGCTTTTTCGTCCGTCAACGCCATGATTTCAGCAGGCAACTGTCGGCCACTGTGTGCCGG
>Ga0209248_10000660_pt1 | contig 10949 bp, 13 predicted proteins | sample BogFormECP04_OM1_FD_188241 | JGI IMG/M metagenome (GOLD analysis project Ga0209248, IMG submission 188241) | Bog forest soil microbial communities from Calvert Island, British Columbia, Canada - ECP04_OM1 (SPAdes) (version 2) | ecosystem: Environmental > Aquatic > Freshwater > Wetlands > Bog ... | reverse complement strand
CCTAGGTGGCACCGCCGCTCATCGCAAGCTTTCTGTCGGCACGTCATAGCGTTCCTGGTAGGCCCGTACCTGCTCACGGACCTCCGCGGCGTCCAGGCCGGTGTCCGACCAGGTGTACCTTTTGCCGCCACCGTCGCGGGGATGCGTGGCAAGGAACGCGCGCATGCTGTTTTCGCCCGCCGTGCTCAGTTCGCGGCCCAGCTTGCGGTAGATGCCCTTGATGGTCGACCACGGGTCGCCCATGAAATCCGAGAACCGAACGTCGACGATCCGATCTGGCGGAATGACGCCCCGGTCGCGCAGATCCATTTCGCGCGCGAGTCCGATTGTGATCTCTTCGACGGACTGCGCCGCGCAGTCGGCGATGCTGGATTCGTCGCTGCTCATCTTGCGGAGATGATGGGTCAGGGCCGCTATCGATGAGATGACGTTGAGCGGGTCGCGGTGCATCTGCACGATCACCGCATCGGGATACTCGTTCAGCAGTGTGTCCAAGTGCCACGTATGTGCCGGCGATTTCAGGAGCCACTGCCCCGGGACTCCGGATTGCAAGTGCTGCAAAAATATTCGGTGGAAGCGATACGCCGCAGCTTGGTCGGACTGGTGCAGCCACCATTGCTGGTAACTCGGGATGCGGTATTGGACCGAGAAGATCATGCTGGTGAACTCGCTGGCCGTGATGCGGACGCATTCCTGCCCCACCAGCGCGCCCATCGGATGATGAGCCAGGAAGCCGGGCATGATCTGCTCGGACATCTCTATGTTCGCTTGCACCTGGGCGATGCGCGGATCTGAATCGTAGGTCTCCGGTTGCGGCACCGGGCACGGTTCATCGACCTCCCATGTCAGCGGTGCGCGCAGTTGCGGATCCTGACACAGCAGGTCGTAGAGAATCGTGGTGCCGGTGCGGGGTTGGCCGAGAATGAAGATCGGTTGCGCCACGGGCTCGGCCGCGACCTCGGGATGGCTTGTGCGCCAGGCAATGATGCCAAGGCGGTTCTTCAGCGCACGCATGATGTCGGCATGAGCGATCTCGACGCCGAGGGGCGACAGGCGTGCCTCGTTCACCAGTCCGTCGATGACCCTGTGCAGTCCGGACTGCCACTCGTCGCCGCCGAAATCGCTGTAACCGATTTCGTCGCAAGCGGTCTGGACCAGGCGGTCGAAATGGAATCGCTCCTCGAGGCTCATCGCGTTGCGTCCCCGCCCCGCACAGACACCCGAACATCGGGCGGGGTCGGGTTGTGCAGCCACCGCAGAACCACGAATCCGCGGCGGCGGCAGCCGGTGTCGAGCCAGTGCCCGTAGCCGAGGTCCTCCGCACCGATGGCGATGCGGACGCGTCCGTCGGGGTCCGCGCTCAGCGCGCTGTTGGTGACTGAGCTATGCCGTCGGCGCGGCTCCAGGCACTCGTGCCAGACGTTCTCCAGCGTGACGTTCCAATAGGAGGTGTCGGGCGGATCGATGTCGAGCACCAGGGCCTGATCAGGTTCGAGGCGGAAAGTGCCGATCATGTAAAGGTTGTCCGGGGTGGTATCGGCAGCCCCGAGTTCGGCGGCCGCGGCGGTGACCAATGTGTTCGGCTGCTCCAACAACTCGGGCTTGATGGTGCGATGCAGCGTCAACAGCTTCAGCAGCGTCCAGCCCATCGCCGTGAACTGCTCGGCCAGTTCGTCGTCGGTCAGCGGAGTCACGTCATCGGTGTCGAGGTCCTCGATGCGCAGCGTTGCTTGTTTCTCCGCGGCGAAATCGCCGATGTACTCACGCACCACAACGGACGACGCGTCTTCGGGGATCTGCACCCATTGCGCGCCGGCAAGGTCAGTCGGCTCGTGTGCCGAGAGCACGAGGGCGAATTTGCCCGAGCTCGAACGTAGTTGGTTGTCACTGACGTAGGCGGCCATCCTGCGTGGAGTCAGACCGGTGCCAGCTAGGATCTGGAATCCAAGATAGGCAGTGGTGCCCCGGGTGCCTGAGATCCGATAGCGGCGGTCGCCGCGAATCATCGCGAGGAAGTAGTTGCCGTCGGGGTTCGGCCCGCCGACCATCCGGGTCGGAGAGCACATGTCGAAGAACCGCGGCTGGAACGGATCGGCCTCGACCGACAGCTGTGCGCACAGCGACGACGCCCGGGCGATCGCCCGCATGCCCTCGAGGAGTTCCTGCTCGGTCTCGGCATCCTCGGCAATGATCTTGGTGACGTCGGAGAGCGTCTGTTGGACGAACTCCCACGCCCGGGCAGATTTGAGGGTGCTCACTGAGGACGACATGCCGCCACGATAGTTCTTGGGATCGGGGCGCGGTGGAATAGCTGCGGACAATGCAAGGGTTGCAGTAGCAATGACTGCACCAGACACTGTCCCAAGCGACCTCGGCCGATTCGGCTTCTTCGGACTCGGCGCCACCCCCGAGCAGGCCCAGGAAATCGAACGGCTGGGCTACGGCACGATTTGGATCGGCGGTTCGCCGCCGGCCGAATTATCCTTCGTGGAGCCACTTTTGGAGTCGACCACTACCCTGAAGGTGGCCACCGGCATCGTCAATGTATGGACGGCGGCCGCCAAGCCCGTCGCCGAGTCGTTCCACCGCATCAACACCGCCTACCCGGGCCGCTTCGTGCTCGGCGTAGGAGTCGGCCACCCCGAGGCCGAGGCGCAATATCGCAAGCCGTACGACGCGCTGGTGTCGTACCTCGACGAGCTCGACGAATACGGCGTACCCGCGAATCAACGTGTGCTCGGCGCACTTGGGCCGCGGGTGCTGAAGCTCGCGGCCGAGCGCACCGCCGGGGCGCACCCGGCCAACGCGACGCCCGAACACGCCGCCCAGGCCCGCGCGATCATCGGACCGAACGCGGTGCTGGCACCCGTGCATAACGTGGTGCTGACCAGCGACGCCGTGGATGCGCGTGCGATCGGCCGCACGGCGCTGGCCCGCTACCTCAACCTGACGAACTATGTAAGCAATTGGAAGCGGTTGGGTTTCACCGATGCCGACGTCACCCCGCCCGGCAGCGATAAGCTAATCGACGCGGTGATCGCCCACGGCACCGCTGACGACGTCGCCAACCGCCTGCGCGAATATCTGCGCAGCGGTGCCAACCACGTCGCGATCCTGGTGGCCGGTGGGCCTGACAACGTGTTACCGACATTGTCGGAACTGGCTGGGCCGCTTGGCTTGTCGCGTTAAGGTCGGGATGCCCAAGGGCCGACGCCGCCGACGAAGGGTGACAGAGCGTGAACGTGGCGAGTCTGTTTGAGTTGCACGGCAAGAAGGCTCTCGTGACTGGTGCCTCCAGCGGTATCGGCAAGCAAGTGGCGTTGGCGTATGCGCAAGCCGGGGCTGCAGTGGCGATCGCGGCCCGACATCGTGAGCCACTGCAGGAGTTGGCCGCAGAGATCGTTGCCGGCGGTGGGACCGCGGTACCCATCACCTGCGATGTCACCCAGCCCGAGCAGGTGTCCACCATGCTGAACCGGATCAACGACGAGTTAGGCGGGATCGACATCGCGGTGTGCAACGCCGGGATCATCGCCCTCAACAGCCTGCTGGACATGCCGCTGGAGGATTTCCAGAGTATCCAAAACACCAACGTCAACGGCGTCTTCCTGACCGCGCAGGCCGCGGCGAAGGCTATGGTCGCCCAGCAACGCGGCGGAACCGTCATCACCACGGCATCGATGTCGGGCCACATCGTCAACACCCCGCAGCAGGTAGGCCACTACTGCGCGTCGAAGGCGGCCGTCATCCATCTGACCAAGGCCATGGCCGTGGAGTTCGCCCCACACAACATCCGGGTCAACAGCGTCAGCCCGGGCTACATCCTTACCGAACTGGTCGAGCCTTACTCCGAGTACCACCCGTTGTGGGAACCGAAGATCCCGCTCGGACGCTTGGGCCGCCCGGAGGAACTCGTCGGTATATACGTCTATCTGGCAAGCGACGCGTCGAGCTATATGACCGGTTCCGACATCGTGATCGACGGCGGCTACACCTGCTGGTGACCGACACGTAACACGATCCGATGCGGCGTTATTCGGCGTCCAACCCCCAAGGAGAGCTGCATGACAACACACGAGCCTGCCGATAACGCGGCGTCGTCCGAGGGCACCGTGACCGTAACGGAGACAGGCACGGGGACGTATACGCAGCAGATCACCGCAGGGCGCCACCAGCTCGCCGCGGACGAGCCACAGCCGATCGGGGCCGACTCAGGGCCAACTCCCTACGATCTGCTACTCGCCGCGCTCGGGGCATGTACCTCCATGACGGTGCGAATGTACGCCAACCGCAAGGGCTGGCCGCTCGAGCATGTGCGAGTGACGTTGCGGCACTCGCGCATTCACGCCGAAGACTGCGCCGAGTGTGAAACCACCAGCGGATGGATTGATCACATTGATCGCGACGTCGAGTTAGCCGGCAACCTCGACGACACTCAACGACAACGGTTACTGGACATCGCCAATCGTTGCCCTGTTCATCAGACCCTGACTTCGGAGGTCCACATCGCCACATCCTTGCGATGACCGCGCGGCCAGACCGTATTCGATTACAGCCAAGTTCATCCCAGGGGCGAGGTGCGCTGGCCGATCTTGTCGGTTGTTTCCATGGGCACCCTGGTCCCGTTGAGAAACAGACTCAGCAGGCTGAACCACGCGATGGTGGCAATGTATTTGCGCGTCGTTGTCGTCCCGAACGTATCGAGCAGGGATTGAAGGGTCCCGTCGGTAAGCGTGCCGGAACTAAGGAGCTCATCGGTGGCTGCGATCACCAGCTGATAGTCACCGTCGAGGCTGTCCAGCCCGAGAGCGCCGTCGCCGGCGATCGCTTCGATCTCTGATGTCGTAAGGCCCGCGTTGTGTGCCATGCGTTCGTTCGCCTGCCACTCGTAAGGGCAGTTGAGCACCGACGCCGCGCGCAGAATTATGACCTCACGGTGCTTGGCGTCGATGTCGCGCTCACCGAAAACGGCCTTCACCATGCCGATCAACGCTGGAAAGAAGTCTCCAGTGCCGCTCATCATCTTCAGGACATTGAGTGCGGTGTCGGGGTCATACCCGTCACCGAAGGAGCGGGCGATCTCATCTTCGTCCGGAAGCGGAACGACGACCGACGCGTGGTACGGAGTGGGCTTTCCCATGGGCTTGTCCTCCCCAGCTGTTCCGCCGTATGGAGACTACAGCCGATCCCGCTCGGCGAGGTCAGCGCGGCGGGCCAAGAATGATCTGTCCGAACTTGTCCGCTCCCTCGGCCATCCGTGCGGGCGAGATTTCGAAACCGTCCGGGCGCGGCGTTGCTTTGTCACGACCGGCGTAGCGGAACATGCCTTCGATTCCCGCAGGAGTGTTGATCATGAGCAGATCCGCTTTCTTGGATGTGATGCGGTATGCGTGCGGAATGTTCTTGGGCAAGAAGACAATACCGCCTTCCGAGAGCTCCATCTCCTGGTCGTCGTACCACAGCAACGCGGTCCCCTTGATCAACATGAAGACCTCATCCTCACGCGTGTGTTTGTGATACGGCGGTGCTTCGCCCTCGCTGACATCGAAGCGTCCGACCATCAACTTGCCATCTGTGGCCTTGCCGTCGAGCAAGATTGCCAGTGTGCCGCCATCGAGCCATTCCAACTGCTGCTGCTGCTCCGGTTGCGCCAGGTATGCCATGCTCATACGTCATCCCTATTCGTTATCGGAGGAGCACCACGGTGCTCTGGAGTGAATCAGTTGGGCGACTTCGATGTCGGATGGTCGAGAATATCCATGCGCGCCGGCGCGATGCACGTGAGGCTCAGCCTGATGGCCGGGTCACATACCAATGGACCGGCTGTCGCTGGACGCCGCACGCGCCCGCTGCTCGGCGAAAGCGAACGCCGCTTCCTCGTCGTCAAGTTCGAACTCGCACATCGACGCGATTCGGCCGTCGCGGGTCTCCATCACGACGAGCCGTGTCCAGGCGTACTGCTCACCTTGCTGAACGTCTTCAGCCAGGTCAACGCTGCGAGTTCTGACCGTCCCACCAATGGGCGTGGTGGCGGGCGATGACGACCAACTCAGAACGACGCGATGCGGCGAGCGAGGGATAGGACTATAAAGGCCCCAGACTTCGTCGTTTTCGCGTTGCCGTGTCACTCCAAGACGAAGACGGGGATCTTCCTCGTCGTCAGCGACTGCAATTCGATGTAGTGGGGGTAAGCTTCGATTCCCCTCTGCCACCACTCTTCTCGCTCGGCCCCATGAACCTCACGGGCCGTCAGCTCGAACACCTTGTTGCCGTCCTGAACCGCGACCTTCGGGTTGGCACGGAGGTTGTAGACCCAGGAGGGGTTCTTCGGCTCCCTCCGATGGAACCGATCATCGCGTAGCGCCCGTCGTTCTCCACTCGCATCAGCGGCACGTACCGCTTCTGCCCGGACTTTGCGCCCGTCACCGTGAAAAGGACGACCGGGCGATCCAGGATCTGCACCCCATCCGTAGTGCCCTGTTCGAGTATTTGCTCGGTCTGCTCTCGCACCCAATCAGTGGTGCTGAGCTGTACTTGATCCGTCATGCCCGCCTAAACATCTCGCTGTCCCTGGCCATTCCCAGGGCTAGGGGTCGGCATGAGGAAGAAGTTCCAACTCCCCAGGCCGGGAACTACGCTGACTGCAGGCCGGCGGGCACACCGGTTGCGCATAACGAGGCGTGTATGAAACTCCGGAGACTTCATCCCCGCTGTGAGAGGCCATCATGCCCGACACTGTCGACGCCCTCGTCCTCGATCTCCTCGAATGGATCGGCCCGCGCCCACGCCCCTATCGCGAAGTCCTCGAGGCCTGGCGGACGTCGTGTCCGCGCTTGGCGGTTTGGGAAACCGCTGAGGAATGTGGCTTCATTGCCCGCCAACCTGCATCGGAAGGCGGCGCCCGAGTTGCGGTTTCCGCCGCCGGGGCAGAGCACCTGCGCCGGCATCGCCGCACTCTCCCCCACCCCGACACTTAAACCTCTGCGACGACATGCCGGGAACGGCCCTAGTGGCCTCAGTCTCGACAAGCGCGACACCCCTGCAAAGACGGAACACCCTCGGCGAGAAGCCGAGCGTGTACCCCTTCCGACTACCAGTAGTGAGCGTGACCGTGGTGGTGACCGGCGTGCTCGTCCTAGCCGGCGGGCTTCTCGACAATCGCCGTCGCTGCCGTCAGGATGCCTAGGGCCCGGCGCGGCCGACCTTCTCGATCGTGATTCATGTCAGGTACCCGGGCGGCGCGTCAGGCGGCGGGAAATTGCCGTCCGCGCCGAACATCGCCGTGTTCAGCGCGTCGAGCAGTTCAGGTGCGCCGCGCTCCTCGCCAAACCGGACATTGGGTTAGCTCGCGCCCGCCGCGATCACCTCGTCCACCTCGAGGGCCCGGCCGGCCATCTCGGCGTGTGCCTTGTCCAGCGAGTCGGCCTGATCCTCGTCGGCCTTCATCAGCGTCTCGATGTCGAAGCCGGCCATGTCGAGCACACCCATGTCGCTGAAGGCCTTCTGCACCTTGTCGCCCCACAACCCGATGTCCTTGACGATCGGCACGATGCGGCTGAACAGGTGCGAGCGGAACTGGATCATCAGCGGCGACGTGTCGACCCACTCAGCACAGGCTTGGACGTCCATGCCGAGGGTCTCGAAGACCTCCTCGCCGCGGAACCGGTCGCGCATCAGGTAGCAGGCGTCCACGACGAACTCTTCACGCTCGTCCCGCTCGGCCTCGGTCAGCGCGGAGTAGTAGTCCTTCAGCGAGATTCGGCCGAAGGCGACGTGCCGGGCCTCGTCCTGCATGACGTAGGCCAGCACCTTCCTGGCCAGCGAGTCCTGCGCCGACATGTCCCGCAGCACCCCGAAGGCGGCGAGTGCGAGCCCTTCGATGAGGACCTGCATGCCGAGGTAGGGCATGTCCCAGCGCGAGTCGCGCAGGGTGTCGTCCAGCAGCGCGGTCAGGTGCTTATTGATCGGGTAGACCACGTCGACCTTCTCCTGCAGGAACCGCGAGAACGCCTCGACGTGCCGGGCCTCGTCCATGGTCTGGGTGGCCGCGTAGAACTTCGCGTCCAGGTCCGGGACGACCTCGACGATCTTGGCCGCGCACACCATCGCACCCTGCTCGCCGTGCAGGAACTGCGAGAGCTGCCAGGCCTGGAAGTGCTGGCGCATCTCGGCGCGACGTGCGTCGTCTGCGGCGTCCCACATCGGGCTGCCGAACAGCGGATGGAACTCGTCGGGCAGCTCGATCGGGTTCATCGGGTCGACGTCTTGCGCCCAGTCGATGCGCGACTGGGCATCCCACTGCTTGTCCTTTCCCTTTTGATACAGCGAAAGGAGCCGGGCGCGCCCGTCGTCGTACTCCCAGGTGAAGCGCGCGTCGCCGGCACTGGGGACCTCCCACGAGTAGGGCGCGGGCACGTCCGTGTACTTGTCCCTGGTGGTCATGAGCTGCCGCCTTTCTGCCCGATATGACCAATGGTCATATGACGTGTATCACATTGCACCGCGTGCGGCAGCGGGTCAACCCTGACGGGCGGGCACCGGCCCACCCGCATCACAACAGCCCCGCCAGCCATGGGCCCCCGGCTCGAAAAACGTCGGGCCTACCGCCTCGACAAACCAGGTGGGAATGTCGATGTCACCGAACGGCGTGATGTAGAAAGCTTCCGGCGTAGCGCCGATGCTGTTGTAGACCTCGCCCCAGTTGTCGAAAAAGGTGAAGTCGTTGTACTGCTCCCCGACGGGGACGCTTCCGGAGATGTCCTGTACGACGGAAACGTTGTGGTCGTCGAGGCCAAAGCCGTTGGTGTCCAAGCGCACCACGCCCTCGAACGTCTCGTCCGGGGCGTTGAGCACGCTGAAATCCTGGGAATACTGCAGTTGCTCGAACCATGGTCTCGGGGGTGTGTAGAGCGCTGCGTTCGGGGGGCTTGTCGACAATGGCCGTTTCGGTGGTGTCGGATTGCAGCCAGATGGTCGCGATCGCGATTAGTCGTTCAGCAGTCCGCGCTCGACGAGCTCTTGCACCTGCTGCCACGCAAATTTGATGGCGGCGTCGCTCGTGGGTAACGGTCCATCGAGGAGTAGGCCGGCCAGGCCGTGCACCGCCGACCACACGGCAATCTCGGCCCCCGGCCTGCGGCGAGGATCCAGTAGACCGACGGCCTGGGCCTCGTCGAGGACTTGACCAAGAACCCCGAACGGCTCGGTGACGGCGTTGGTGTCCTCCTGGTCATAGCCTCCGGTCGCTCGATCGTTCGGTGCGTCGCCGGATGTGGCGGGATGCGAGGTGAACGCAGTGCGAAACAGTCCGGGCTCGGCGAGTGCGAAATGGATGTAGGCGGTGCCCACCGCTCGCAACCGACGGCGGGGGTCCTTGGTGCGGTTGACCCGTCGGCGCATCTCGGCGGCGAGCTCGTTGCGCGCAAAGGACGCCACCTCGGCCAACAGCGCCTCGCGGTCAGCGAAATGGCGGTAGGCAGCCGAGTGCGACACCCCGGCAGCGCGGGCGGCCTCGCGCAGGATCACCCGATCAGGTCCACCCTCGCGGGCCAGCGCGATGCTCGCCTCGATCAGGGCCGAACGCAACGACCCGTGATGGTAGGGCTTCCGCGGATCCGGATCGGCGCTTTCGGAGCTCATGCCCTCAGAATCGCACGCGACGTGCGATGTTGACAACGGTCACATGTGATCGCATACTTGCGAAGTAACCAGTGGTCACATTTGGCGACCGACGAGGAAAGGGAACTCCGATGACAACGACACGCGTACTGGTAACCGGCGCGACGGGCAAGATCGGCGGCGCGGTGGCCGCCCAATTGCTGGAAAAGGGCATCACGACCAGGGCCATGGTGCACCGTGACGACGCGCGCAGCGCGCGGTTGCGGGACTTAGGCGCCGAGGTCGTCGTCGCCGATATGTTTGACATTCAACAGGTTACGGCCGCGATGGCCGAGGTCGACCGACTCTATTTCAATCCTCCGTACCATCCCCATGTGCTCGACAGCGCGGTTGCCTTCGCCGTGGCGGCACGACGCGCAGGGGTGGAAGCTGTGGTGGCGCTTGGGCAATGGCTGGCCAGCCCCGAGCACCCATCACTGATGACGAGGCAGGCCTGGCTGACCGACAAGTTGTTTGAGCTCCTGCCGGACACCGCCCACGTGGCCGTTGACCCGGGCTTCTTCGCCGATAACTATATGAACCTGATGCCGCAGGCCGCCCAGCTGGGCGTGTTGCCGATGCCGACCGGGGCGGGCCGCAATGCACCGCCGTCCAACGAAGATATCGCCCGGGTTGCAGTGGGTGCGCTGTTGGACCCGCACCGTCATGACGGCCGGGCCTACCGCCCAACCGGGCCGACGCTGCTAACCGGAGCAGAGATCGCCGACGCGATGGGTGAGGCACTGGGCCGACGGGTGCGTCACATCGATATCCCCCCGCGGATGTTCATGAAGGCCTTGCGCGCGAACGAAAAGCGACTCGGTTTCGACGTGTTCACCCAGTCCGGCTTGCGTCACTATCTGCCCGAGACGAACCTGGGAACCTGGGAAGTCGGGGGCCCGACGACTCACGTCCGTGATGTCGCTGGCGTCGAACCCGAAGATTTTCTGACCATCGCACGCCGTTACGTCAACGGCCCGGATACTCGCCGTACCGCCGGTAATTTCATTCGCGAGGTCTGGAACTTTATTTTGGTCGGGGTCACGCCGGGTCACCGGCTAGACAAGTTCGACCGACTCCAGCAGCATCCCCAACCCGCGCATACCCGGCATTCAGGTGAGTCGGTCGTATGGCGGAACGAGCACACCGCATCTGCCGACGCAAGGCCCAATCGGTTGGGCGTATTCGAGATCCATCCGGCATCGGTGTCGCACAGTCGCATGCGAAGCCAACCGTCGTCGTCTTAATCGCCTGCGACTCGGCGCGGCGCCCCGCACACTAAAGCGTCGACA
>Ga0209248_10000658_pt1 | contig 10963 bp, 9 predicted proteins | sample BogFormECP04_OM1_FD_188241 | JGI IMG/M metagenome (GOLD analysis project Ga0209248, IMG submission 188241) | Bog forest soil microbial communities from Calvert Island, British Columbia, Canada - ECP04_OM1 (SPAdes) (version 2) | ecosystem: Environmental > Aquatic > Freshwater > Wetlands > Bog ... | reverse complement strand
CCGAGTGCGATGACCTCCTCGACCTCGTGGCCGATGCGCACCAGCGCCTGTTCCAAATCCGCCGCGGTGACATCCCAGCCCGGAGCGCCTGCCGCAACGACCTCGCGCAGCCAGCTGTACGGAAGGCGCATCAGGCACCCACCCCGAACGGCAACGAGAACCGGACATCACCCTCGACCATGTCGCGCATGTCAGGAATGCCGTTGCGGAACTGCAGGGTACGTTCCAGGCCCATCCCGAATGCGAAGCCGGAGTAGATGTCGGGGTCAATTCCCGCTGCCCGCAACACGTTTGGATGCACCATTCCGCAGCCGCCCCACTCTACCCAGTCGGCGCCGCCCTTCTTGTTGGCGAACCATACATCGACCTCGGCGGACGGTTCGGTGAACGGGAAGAAGTGCGGCCGGATCCGGGTGCGCGCGGAGGGCCCGAACTCGGCGCGCGCGAATGCATCCAGCGTTCCTCGCAGATGCGCCATGGACAGACCGCGATCCACGGCCAAGCCCTCGACCTGGTGGAAGACGGGCGTGTGGGTGGCATCGAGTTCGTCCGTACGGAATGTGCGGCCGATCGAGATGATGTAGACCGGCAGCTCGCGCTCTAGCAGTGTCCGTACCTGCACCGGTGAGGTATGCGTGCGCAGCAGCTGCCGGGAATCCTCCGGCGCGATATAGAAGGTGTCCTGTTCGCTGCGCGCGGGATGGTCGGGCCCGAAGTTGAGGGCATCGAAGTTGAACTGCTCAGTTTCGACCTCCGGTCCCTCGGCCAGTTCCCACCCCATCGCGATGAAGGTATCGGCAACGTGCTCGGCCAGTATCGTGATCGGGTGCCGGGCGCCGGGCGGCTGTCGAGTCGACGGCAGGGTGACATCGATGCCTTCGGCGACCAGCACGGCCACGTCGCGCTCGGCACGCAGCGTCGCCAGCCGTTCGTCGTAACTGCGTTGGGCCTCACTGCGTGCGGTGTTGACGCGCTTGCCGGCGTCGGCGCGCTCCTCCTTGGGCACGCTGCCCAGCGCTTGTCGCGCCAGTGCCAGCGGCGAGCGGTCACCGAGGTGCTCGGTCTTGATGCGAGCCAGCGCGTCGAGATCGTCCGCCAGTGCGATGGCCTGCCGGGCGGCGCTGACCGCCTTAACCAATGCTTGCGGCGACAGGTCGACGGGTTGATCGCCCACGCGGCGACACTCTCCTTGCTGACGAGGCTGTTCGGGCTACATTCGCCCGACTCCTCCTCGGTCCGCTGCACGGACCGCATCGTCGCCGGGCGGCGCCACCAGCGTGACGCAAGTGCCGATCATAGGTGATCAGCCGCGCACTTCTGCTCGCGCGGCGGCGCGGCTGACGGGCGCTTAGCCGGTCATGACCGGCTGCGGACCGGTCAGGGTGTCTTCATCCTCCAACGGCGAAGGCGGAGGTGACCTGCGCACCAAGCTGAACTGGGTGATTTGGTAGGCCGCGAACGCACCCAGCAGACCAGATGCCAGCGTCGCAGCCATTCCCCACCAGTGGTGCGCCAGGAGCAGGAACCCGAAGCCCGTCGAATTCAGCAGCATGAAAAGGCGCAAGGGCGTCCAGTGGACCGGCCGTTTAAACCGAGCGGACACCAGCACGCCCGAAATCACCGCGACGGTGTGCCCCGCATCGGTGAAATCGCCACCCATGATCGCCGCGGTAATGCCGGCCGCTATCCACCAGCCGACCCAAGCCGTCCGCCAGCGCCGGGGAAGCGTCGCCGTCAGTGCTCCGAGCACCGCGAGGGCGCCGTAGCTCATCCCCACGTCATTGGCCCGAGCAACCGATATCGGCAGCCAGCCGATCTCGACCGCCACGGCAAGAGCAGCGGCCACCACCAGCGTCGCGCCGATATGGCCGACTAGAAACGCCACGATCAGCCGGACCGTGTGCAATTGCAGTTCCGCGACTACCAGCAGACACGTCAAGAAGGGTAACCAGAAGTACAACGGGCCAGCATCGACGACCACCGCGCTGTCCAACAGAGTTCCCAGGCGTCCGTGAGCGAGGTTGTGCAGGTTAGTGCTGGCGTCCTGAATGACTAAGTCACGCGCGTGCGGGCCAAGCACCAGGATGGCGCAGCTGACCGCCAGCAGAACCGCCACGTAACCTACGGTGAATTGAACCCGGGCGAGCCGGGAAAAGATGCCCCCGTTCATTAAAATCCATTATGACTGCTAATTTGTTTCGGCCGTGTCATCGGAGGCTGTTAACTCTCTAAGAGTCTTCAGACGATATATCGCCAGGTCCGGGGGGATGCCGGTGAGTTTGCTAGCAAACACGGGTCTACGCGCACGCTTGGCGATGACACCCAGAGCGTCCAGTTCGCTTTGCGGTATCAGGTCCAAGGTCGGGCCAGAAACCATGACGCCACCTTTTGTCGCACGTTCCATAACGCGGGCGGCGATGTTGACGTCGACGCCGAGCCAGTCTGCGGCCAACCGCTGCGGCCGCCCGGTGTGAATCCCGACCCGCATTCTCGGTGTATAGCCGGCGACCTCAACCGATTTCATCGCCTCTTTGGCAGTCAATACGGCGCGTAACGCGACCGTCGGATCGCGGAACACCGCCATGATCCCGTCGCCCATGCGTTTGACGATGTGCCCGCCGGCGTCCAGCAGCGGCGGCTCGACGGCCCGCGCGACCTGTCGCAACAGCGTGAGGGTCGCGTCGTCTCCTGCCCGCAACGACCACGCCGAGAAGCCAACCAGGTCGGTGAATACCAGTGTCACCTCGGCATTCGCCGGCCGTCTGGATACCGCCTCGGTCAACGCCTGCCACACCTGCAGCACCCCGAGACTGACCTCTCGCGACGCCGCGTCGCGAGCGCCGAGCAACCGGTCGGCGGCACGCGCCGCGGCGCGTGGGCCCCCCTCACCCGCGGTGGAGAGCGGGTCGCCGAATTCGGGATCACCGGGCAACAACCGACGCGCCCGGCGGACAAACGCCACCACCCCGGGCCGGTGATTAGTGCCGCGCAACCATTCTGCGGCGTTTAGCACCGATCCCGGAGAACGCCCTGGTCGAGCCTGGGGCGCCGCTGTTGTCACCGTTTCCCCGTTGTTTTGGAGGCCCGGGTCCGGGTCGGGGGGCGCGGCATCCACCTGGCCGAGGGTAGGTGGTTTTCGCCGACGCGGGCAATCAGGATCGCCGCGAATGTGTCACAACTCGCAACAAACGCCCTGATCACTACGCGTAGTGAAAAATCGGTTCCAGGAGGGGCTGCGTAGCGCGACTACAAGCCGGAGAGAACACTCCCGATGGCGGGAAGAAGGCCGCCGAGCTCGGTGCCGCTCAGCGGAAATGAAGTTTCGGTCCCGTTGGTGGAGTACAGCGTTAGCGTGGCGGGCTGAAGAGGACTCAGCAGCCCATCAGCGGGAATGGTTAAGTCGGCCGACGCATATCCCGTGCCCGAAGGCACCGGCGTGGACTCCGTTATGGTTTGTTGGCCAAAGAAGAAGCCGCTCACGGCATTGCCGGGAGTTTCAACGAGAGCCTGGGCCGCCGCCACCGGGTTACCGGTCTGCACCGCGTTAGTAAACGCTGTACCGCCATTTGATAGCGCGCTTTGCACGTTGGCCGCCGGACCCACGGCGTCTAACGCGAGCGCTATCGGCCTGGGCACCGAAAGCGATCCCGCAGTCACGTCGGCTACTCCCAAAAATTGGGTCCCGGACACCGTCAGCGATATTGGACCGAAGGGAGTCGGGTAGTCGAACGAATAGTTGAGTTCTGGATCGATGGGACTGGTGGCCGCAGAGGTGGCCGTACGGAGTGCGGAGGCCGCGGCGGTTCCGGTCCCGATCAACGGATGCCCCAGCAACGTCTCGGCGGGTGCATTCACCGCATTCAGCAAAGCCCCCTGAGCGTTGGCAGCCTCGGCGCTCAAATACTGATCCATGCCGGCGGTCAACGCGCCTACGAATTGGTGATGAAACGCCTGAGCCTGGGCGCTGAGAGTCTGGAATTCAAGGCCGAAGTCGCCGAACAGCCCCGCGACCGCGATCGACACCTCATCCTGCGCCGCGGCTGCTATGCCAGTCGTGGGGGCAGCTGTCGCCGTAGTGGCCGCCCTCAGCTCTGAGCCGATGCCCGCTAAGGTACTGACCGCCTCCGAAACTGCATCCGGCACCACGCTGACAAACGACATAGATCATCTCCCCCCAGAGATCGCCAAGTAGGCGACGCGCAACGACGTTTACCTTGTGACCAGCATCAGCTCTACCGAAACCTGTTTGGCGCTTCGCCGGAGATTGTTAACCGGCTTCTAACTCGGCCAGCCCACCTCGGAACAAGCCGGCGTCGAGCCGCACCGGCGCACCGGCACTCGGCCTGAACAGGAACGAGTTCACATCGGGATAACCGCTCGATAAAGCCTCGGCCGCTACATGGGCAACTTATAGATAACGCACGTTGTCAAAGTTTATCCCGATCGGAATCCGGATCGCTCGTGCACACCACACTCTCGCTGGCGGGCCTCAGGCCCGCCCGGGGCCGCAGCCGGGCCGCGGTAAGAGATCAGCCCAGCGCCCGCGCGCTCTGATACAGACAGATCGCCGCGGCGGCGGCCACGTTCAGACTCTCCGCGCCGCCGGACATCGGAATGCGCACCCGGTGATCTGCCTGGCCGGCGATCTCGGCTGACAGACCGTGTGATTCGGGGCCGAACACCCAGGCCGTCGGCCTGCCGAGGAGCTGCTCGGCCTCGTCCAGTGCCTTCTCGCCGTCGACTGTGCTGGCCAGCACCTGCAGCCCGGCGCCGCGCAACCCGGTGAGGCCGGCGTGCACGTCGGGCGCAATCATGACCGGAATCGAGAAGATGCTGCCGGCCGAAGCGCGCAAACATTTGCCGTTGTAGGGGTCGACGCTGTGCCCGGCGAGGATCACGGCCGCGGCGCCCATGGCGTCGGCGATTCGGATTATCGTGCCTGCATTGCCTGGCTCGCTGATCTCGACGGCGACCGCAATCAGCCGGGGCGAGCCGGCCAGCACATCCTCTAACCGCGTTGCGGGAATATCGCACACCGCCACCAACCCCGCCGGAGTAACCGTGTCGGAGAGTGCTTTTGCGGCACGCTCGCTCACCAGGTGGACGGGAAACTCCTGCCCGGCGACTAAAGAAGCCAGCAACGAGGCGTGCCGCTGCGCCGCTAGTTCGGTGACAAAGACCTCCCGGACCAGCCCGCGCGCCGACGCGGCCGCGACGAGGTTAGGGCCTTCGGCGAGGAAGCGTCCCGCGCGCCGACGGGAGACGTGACGATGCAATTTGACCGCAGCGGCCACCCTGGCCGAGCGTTCGGTGAGCATCGAGAACCCGGGCTAAGCAGCCTCTCCCGAGGGTGCGTTGACATCCTCGGGCAGCGCCGCCCGGGCGACGCCAACGAGCGCGGTGAACGCCGCGGGATCGCTGATCGCGATATCGGCGAGGTTCTTGCGGTCCACCTCGACGCCCGCAGCCTTGAGGCCCTGGATCAGCCGGTTGTAGGTGATGTCATTGGCGCGCGCCGCCGCGTTGATCCGCGAGATCCACAGTTTGCGGAACTCGCCCTTGCGCGCACGGCGGTCACGGTAGGCATAGCCCAGTGAATGCAGCTGCTGCTCTTTGGCTTTGCGGTAGAGCCGGGAGCGCTGGCCGCGATAGCCTTTCGAGGCCTTGAGGATGCTGCGCCTCTTCTTGTGGGCGTTGACTGCCCGCTTTACGCGTGCCATGGATGTTCCTACTCTCGTTCAGACGTAAAAGGTCAGACGGCCGGGGGCCGGCTCCTGGTATATGGGTCGTCCGGCGCGCCGTTCAGCCGTTCAGCAGCGAATTGACACGTTTGGTGTCATTGGCCGAAACGGTGGTGCGGCCGTCCAGCCGCCGGGTGCGTTTGCTCGCTTTGTGCTCGAGAAGATGCCGGCGATTGGCTTTCTGGCGGACGATCTTCCCGGTACCGGTACGCCGGAACCGCTTCGACGCCCCGCTGTGGGTCTTGGCCTTGGGCATTTTTCCTCAGTTCTTGGGTTCTTTTGAGTTCTTGGGTCCGCGTTGTCCCGCGTCAGGTCAGTTGGGTGAAGGACTGGTGTCGCCGGCCGCATCGATATCTTGTGCGGGCCCGGCCCCGGGCTCTTCCGGGTGCCGCGCCCTGGCGCGGGTCTTCGCGCCGCGATGCGGTGCCAGCACCATCGTCATGTTGCGCCCGTCCTGCTTGGCGGATGTTTCGACGAAGCCGTAGTCGGCGACGTCCGCGCCCAGCCGCTGTAGCAATCGATAACCCAGCTCGGGCCGCGACTGCTCACGTCCGCGAAACATGATGGTGACCTTTACCTTCGATCCCGCCTCCAGGAAGCGGACCACGTGGCCCTTCTTGGTCTCGTAATCGTGATCGTCGATCTTGGGTCGCAGCTTTTGCTCTTTGACGACGGTCTGCTGTTGGTTCCGGCGAGATTCGCGCGCCTTCTGCGCCGCCTCGTATTTGTACTTGCCGTAATCCATGATTTTGCAGACCGGCGGTCTGGCGTTCGGGGCAACTTCGACAAGGTCGAGATCGGCGTCCGCGGCGACGCGAAGTGCGTCTTCGATGCGCACAATGCCTACCTGCTCCCCCCCTGGGCCGATCAATCGGACTTCAGGTACGCGGATGCGCTCGTTGACGCGGGTCTCAGTGCTGATGGGGCCTCCCTGTGTTGGGCTTCTGGGTCCGTCTGGGTCTATCCAGCCCAGTCGACGGCCAGCGCCCGGGCTTGTCCGGAGTCAGCAATGGAAAGACCACACCATCAGCAAAAAAGCCCTGCAAAAGCAGGGCCCAATGCCGACCGATCACGGCATGAGCCGCCCGCGCAACGCGCTGAACAGGCATTACATGAATGCCTGTGACCGGACCGCTGAGCCTTGAAGTAATCCGTGGCCAGCGGTGGGAGTGGGACTCCACTTAACTGTCCCTGGCATTCGCCGGGATGGTCGCAAAAGTAAGTTTAGCAGCCATGAGCCTAAATTCGGCATCGCCAGCAGCCACGCTTCGCCTGCCATGGATGACAAGTCTGGCGACATCGCTAACTAGTCTTGGCGACTCTTGGCGCTTCGCCAGCCATTTCACGGGTTGAGGGAATATCCTCGCGGTCTGTGATAGTCGCATTGCCTCGTTCGGGCAGCCGGCCGAACTCCCGGTATCGCTGGGTACCGGCGGCGGCCGGCTGGATCGTCGGCGTCATCGCCACGTTGTCACTGTTGGCCAGCGTATCGCCGCTGATCCGGTGGCTCATCAAGGTGCCGCGGGAATTCATCAACGTCTATCTGATCAACTTCCCTGACACCAGCATCGCGTGGTCGTTTGTGCTGGCATTGCTGGCCGCGGCCCTGACTGCCCGGAAACGTATTGCCTGGCTGCTGTTGCTCGGCAACATGATCCTGGCCGCGGTGTTGAATGCCGCCGACATCGCCGCAGGCGGCAACACCCCAGCCGAGAACTTCGGCGAGAACCTCGGGTTCGCGGTGCACATCGTGGCGATCGTTCTTCTGGTTTTGAGCTATCGGGAGTTCTGGGCCAAGGTCCGCAGGGGCGCGCTGTTAAAAGCCGCCGGGGTGCTGGTTGCCGGGGGCGTGGTCGGAATCCTGATCTCCTGGGGTCTGGTCGAGCTGTTCCCTGGATCGCTTGCGCGGCAGGACCGCTTACCGTACGTGGCTAACCGGGTGATTGGATTCGCCCTGGCCGACCCGGACCTGTTTACGGGCAGACCGCAAGTTTTACTCAACGCGATTTTCGGCTTGTTCGGCGCGCTCGCCTTGATTGCCGCAGCGATCGTGCTGTTCCAGTCCCAGCGCGCCGACAACGCGTTGACCGGCGAGGATGAGTCCGCCATCCGCGGGCTGGTCGAGCTGTACGGCATGAACGACTCGCTGGCCTACTTCGCCACTCGTCGCGACAAGTCGGTGGTATTCGCACACAGTGGCCGCGCCGCCGTCACCTATCGGGTAGAGGTCGGCGTCTGTCTGGCCAGCGGTGACCCGGTAGGCGAGCCGAGGGCATGGCCCCAGGCCATCGACGCCTGGCTGGGCCTGTGCCAGACCTACGGCTGGGCGCCCGGTGTCATGGGCGCCAGCTCGCAAGGGGCCCAGGCGTATCGCGAGGCCGGCCTCAACGCGCTGGAGCTCGGTGATGAGGCAATCCTGCGCACCGCCGATTTCAAGCTGTCCGGCCCGGACATGCGCGGGGTACGCCAGGCGGTGACGCGGGCGCGCAGAGCAGGGCTGACGGTGCGCATCCACCGGCACCGCGACATCTCCGCCGACGACATGGCGGACACCATCGCACGCGCCGACGCCTGGCGCGACACCGACTCCGAGCGTGGCTTTTCGATGGCGCTGGGCCGGCTCGGCGATCCGGCTGACGGCGACTGTCTGCTGGTCGAAGCGGTCGACCGCGACGACCAGGTCGTTGCGATGCTGTCGTTGGTCCCCTGGGGAACCACCGGCGTCTCCCTGGACTTGATGCGTCGGTCTCCGCACTCTGCCAACGGCACCATCGAACTCATGGTCAGTGAGCTCGCCCTGAACGCTGAAGCCCTTGGTATCACCCGTATTTCACTGAACTTTGCGATGTTCCGATCCGCATTCGAGCAGGGTGCCCAACTCGGTGCCGGCCCGGTGGCACGGTTGTGGCGAGGTCTGCTGCTGTTCTTCTCGCGGTGGTGGCAGTTGGAGACGTTGTACCGCTCGAACATGAAATATCAACCCGAGTGGTTACCGCGGTACGCCTGCTACGAGGACGCCCGATTGATTCCCCGGGTGGGGGTCGCCTCGGCCATGGCCGAGGGTTTCCTCGTGTTGCCGTTCAACCGGCGCGACAAGGTGCATACCGGTCATCATCCGGCTGTGCCAGAGCGCTTGGCGGAATCCGGGCTGCTGCATCACGACGGTTCGGCGCCCGACGTAAGCGGGTTGAGACAGGGCGGCGCTGCAAGTGAAGACGAAGCGAACTCCCATCTGCCCGAACAAGTACGGGTGCGCCTGACCAAGCTGAAGACGCTGCAGCGCAGCGGCATTGACGCCTACCCCGTGGGATCCCCGCCCACTCACACCATCGCGCAGGCGCTGGACGCAGACGACCAGGAAACCGTCTCGGTCTCCGGACGCATACTGCGAATACGTGACTACGGCGGCGTGCTGTTTGCCCACTTGCGTGACTGGTCCGGCGAAATGCAAGTGCTGCTTGACAATTCATGTGTGAAACACGGCTGCACGTCAGATTTCACCGCGGCCATCGACCTCGGTGACCTGGTCGAGATGACCGGGCAGATGGGCTTCAGCAAAAACGGAACCCGCTCGTTGATCGTGCGCGACTGGCGGATGATCGGTAAGTGCCTGCGGCCATTGCCGAACAAGTGGAACGGGTTGACCGACCCAGAGGCACGGGTGCGGACTCGTTATGTCGACCTGGCGGTCAATGCTGAGTCGCGTGATCTGATCACGGCGCGCAGCAGCATATTGCGCTCCATCCGGGAGACGTTGTTCGCCAAGGGATTCATCGAAGTCGAAACCCCGATCCTGCAACAGGTCCACGGCGGAGCCACCGCCCGGCCGTTCGTCACCCACATCAATACCTACGATATGAACCTGTTCTTGCGCATTGCGCCGGAGCTCTACCTGAAGCGATTGTGCGTTGGCGGCATGGAGCGGGTGTTCGAACTGGGCCGGGCCTTCCGCAACGAGGGCGTGGACTTCAGCCACAATCCGGAGTTCACCTTGCTGGAGGCCTACCAAGCGCACGCCGACTACCGGATGTGGATCGACGGCTGCCGGGAGCTCATTCAGAATGCCGCCGAAGCCGCGAACGGTGAGCAGCACGTGCTGCGGCCCCGCAACGACGGCAATGTTGCGGGGGCCGACCGCGGTCTCGAGCCGGTGGACATCTCCGGCACCTGGGCGGTGAAGACGGTGTACGACGCGGTATCCGAAGCGCTCGGAGAACACATCGAGCCCGACACTTCCCTGGCCGTTCTTCGCAAGCTGTCCGACGCCGTCCACCTTCCGTATCGGGCACATTGGGATGCCGGCGCGGTGGTGCTGGAACTCTATGAGCATCTGGTTGAGGAACGGACCGAGCAACCGACGTTCTACATCGACTTTCCGACATCGGTGTCGCCGTTGACCCGACCGCACCGGAGTAAGCCTGGCGTCGCCGAGCGTTGGGACTTAGTGGCGTGGGGTGTCGAGTTGGGCACCGCCTACAGCGAACTCACCGACCCAGTGGAGCAGCGGCGCCGTCTGCAGGAGCAGTCGCTATTGGCAGCCGGCGGTGACCCCGAAGCGATGGAGCTCGACGAAGACTTCCTCCAAGCCATGGAATACGCGATGCCGCCTACCGGCGGGCTCGGGATGGGCGTCGACCGCCTCGTCATGCTGATCACGGGCCGCAGTATCCGCGAGACGCTGCCATTCCCACTGGCCAAACCTCGCTAGCCGACGTGAACGAGCCCTGAGCGAGCCCGTCGAGTCCCAGCCAGTCCACAGCAAACCTTCGGCGTGTACGGTCGAAAATGGTTAGCAGTCAATCAAAATGGATTACGTGACAGTGCCGACGCCTGGTGCCTCGATTCAGTTTCTGGCCAGTAGCAACGTTTCCCTGATGCACGGCTGGGTGCCGCTCGCGGTCCAGGTCGTTTCCGCCATCGTGCTGGCGATGACTTCAATGGCCCTCGGCCGGCGATCGCGGCGCTGTCGGCTGGTGTACGTGCCAGTAGCCGCACTGGTCGGCGGAACGGTGGCCTACGGGACGCACTGGTACATCGTGGACCGCGGTCTGTCCGAGGAACCCGCGCCGTCCACGCTGTGGCTCTGGATCGCGTTGACGGGGATGGCCGCGGTGGTGCTGATCCTGGGCTGGCGGAGCGCGCGCAACTGGCGCCGTGCAACGATGCTGCTCGCCGTGCCGTTGTGTCTCCTCAGTGCGGCGCTGGTGCTCAACCTGTGGGTC
>Ga0209248_10000656_pt1 | contig 10969 bp, 10 predicted proteins | sample BogFormECP04_OM1_FD_188241 | JGI IMG/M metagenome (GOLD analysis project Ga0209248, IMG submission 188241) | Bog forest soil microbial communities from Calvert Island, British Columbia, Canada - ECP04_OM1 (SPAdes) (version 2) | ecosystem: Environmental > Aquatic > Freshwater > Wetlands > Bog ... | reverse complement strand
ACGCGCGGTCCGGGACTCTTGGGAAACGTGCGGTTTTGGAAGGCGAACAGCTACAGCCCGCTGCGATTTGACTTACCCAACCACGCGGGGCGGCGGCGCTGGCTGTGGGGCGAGACCTTGAAGCGGCAGTAAGGGCGATCACGGCTTAAAGCTAAGAGATGACGAGGAGCTAAGGCATTGTTGTTGAACGAGCACTTTCAGTCCGTCCTTTTAGCAGTCGCGGCACTCACGTTGCTGACGGCGGCGGCTTTCGCGCTGCTTGCCTTGTTAAGTTTGCGACGGTTGAGCGATCGCAAAGTCATGTTGCGACGTTCGGCGATGAACCGGGAAATCTTCGGCGCCATGAACATTCCTTACACCGCCCACGTTCACGAGAACGTGGTGAAAACGAAAGCCGGTGACTATGTGCAAGCGTTACGGTTGGCCGGGGCGAGCTTTCAAAGCGCGGATGATGCGGACATCAACAATTGGCACGAGCGGTTGAACATCCTGCTGCGCAACATCGCGAGCGATCAAGTCTCGCTGTGGACTCACATCGTGCGGCGTCGGGAGAATGTCTACCCGAGCGGGGAGTGCCCGCCGGGTTTCTCACGCGAAGTGGATGCGCACTATCGTGAGCGGGTCACGGGCGAGACCTTGATGGTCAATGAATTGTATCTGTCCGTCGTATTTCGACCTCAGGCGGGAATGGTGCAAGGCGCGGCGGTGAAGTTGCTGTCGCGAAGCAACAAGGAGAACGAGGCACAGGAATTTCGCGACTCGTTGGATTCATGCGCCAAATTGCGCGCACAACTCTTAGCGTCGCTCGATCGATACGAACCCGAACTCTTAGGTATTTATGAGAAAGGCGGCCGGCAGTTCTCCTCGATGCTCGAGTACTTCGGCGTGCTCTTAAACGGCGAGTGGCGCGCCGTGCCCCTGCCGCGTGCCTCGATCAGCGAGGTGCTCTTAACCACGCGGCCCTTCTTCGGTTCCGAAACGATGGAATACCGCACCTCGACACAGACTCGCTTGGGCGCGTTCCTAGGAATCAAGGAGTACCCGACGCCCACCAGCGCCGGCATGTTCAACCTGTTGTTGACGGCGCCTTACTCGTTTGTGCTGACCCAGAGCTTCACGTTCCTGCCGAAATCCACCGCTCAACGGGTCTTATCCTCGCAGTACAGTCGCATGCGCAATGCCCAGGATCTGGCGGTATCGCAAGCCGAGCAGCTGAAGGAGGCGCTCGATCAATTGACGAGCAACGAATTTGTGATGGGCGATCATCACTTTACCCTGCAAGTACTCGCCGATCCGTATCTGGGCATGAAGGAAGCGGAAACTCGCGGGCGGTTCAAGAACTTGCTCGACAATCTCTCCAACGCACGATCGATTCTCGCCGAGACCGGCATGGTGGTCGCCCGCGAGGATCTGGCATTGGAGGCCGCCTACTGGGCGCAGCTCCCGGCGAACTTCGCCTTTCGCAGTCGCAAAGCGCCGATCACCAGCCGCAATCTGGTTGGGATGTCGCCATTTCACAATTTCCCCATCGGCCGGGCGACCGGTAATCACTGGGGCGATGCACTCACGATGCTGATCACCAACGCACGCTCGCCGTTCTACTTCTCCTTGCACGCGAGCGATCCGCGCGCGGAGGACGGCGGCAGCCGCAAGGATATTGGACACACGAGCGTGATCGGACCCACCGGCTCCGGCAAGACGGTACTCATTGGATTTCTGGTGTGCATGCTCACCAAAGCGCACACCACGCAGGTACTGTTTGACAAGGATCGCGGTTTGGAAATCCTGGTCAGGGCCTTAGGCGGCCGTTATCTGCCGCTCAAAAACGGGGTGCCCACCGGGATGAATCCCCTGCAGCTGGAACCCACGCCCAGCAACGTTGAGTTCTTAAAGATCTGGCTGCGCCGTCTGGTGGAGCGGCGTGATCGGCCCTTCACGGTGCGTGAGGAGAGCGACTTGGACTTAGCGCTCCACGGTACGTTGAAGCTGCCCTTAAGTGCCCGACGCTTATCCCGCCTGCTCGAGTTCTTGGACCCCACGGACCCTGAAGGCATGCATGCGCGATTGCGCAACTGGTGTGTCTCGGAGAAGGGGGACTACGCGTGGGTATTCGACAATCGGGAGGACTCGGTTGCGCCGCTCCTAGAGACCAGCGCCTTGATGGGATTCGATGTCACGGATTTTCTCGACAACCCCGTCACCGGCGCTCCCGTCACCCTGTACCTATTTCAGATCGTCAAGCGCCTGCTCGATGGCCGACGCCTGGTCGTGTGGATGGACGAATTCTCGAAACTGCTATCAGACCCGTCCTTCGAGGGCTTCGCCAAGGATGGCCTTAAGACCTGGCGCAAACTCGAAGGCGTCGCCGCGTTCGCAACCCAGAGTCCGAGCGATGTCCTCGCGAGCCCCATCGCGCGCACGCTCATCGAGCAGACACCGACCAAAATCTTCTTTCCGAATGACAAAGCGACGGAAGAGGACTACGTGCGCGGCTTTGGCTTGAGCGTCCAAGAATATCTGCTGCTCAAGGAAGGCCTGGAGCCCGGCTCGCGCATGTTCCTGATCAAGCAGGGCCACCACAGTGTGGTGTGCGAGCTGAATCTGCGCGGCTTCGAGTACGAGCTCAATGTCATCTCGGGCCGTGTTGCCAACATCGAGATCATGAATCGCATCATCGCCGAGGTGGGCTGCGACCCCGCGCTGTGGTTGCCTCGGTTTCGCGAGGCAACGGCAAAGGGGGCAATGCGAGTATCGAGTGTGAGAGTCAATGAGAAACGAGTCGCCGTGGTTTAAATCCTTGAAAGGAGTGTCTGACCATGTTCAATCATTTGCGCAAATCGATCATAGTTCTGGTGTTGGGATTGGCGAGTCTCGGAGCGGCAGCGCCCGCGAGCGCTGGGATGCCCGTCATCGATGTCGCGAACTTGGGTCAAGCCATTCAACAAGTGCTCTCCTGGGGACAGCAGTTAGAGGGGATGACTCAACAGTACTCGGAGCTCGTGCAAAGCTATCAGCAGCTGCAAAGCACCTACAATTCACTGACCGGGCCGCGCGGCATGCAGAACTTGCTGTCCGTCTCGCTGGCGAATCGCAACTACTTGCCGGCGAACTACTCTCAAATGACGGGGGTCATCAACGGAACCAGCACCGCGTACCCCGCACTATCCAGTCAGGTGCAGACGAGCATCCAAACCAACGCGATCCTAAGCACTCAGGGTGTCGGCGGCCTCTCACCCCAGGCGCAGCAGTTCGTGCGCCAATCGCGCCAGGCGGCGGCTACCTTAAGCATGCTATCGCAGCAAAACCAAGCCAACGCCAGTAGCAATTTTAGCAACGTGCAGACGCTGATCAGTGCCCTCGGCGGCACCGCCGATACCAAAGCGAGCGCGGATTTGAACGGCCGGATTCAATCTGAGCAAGTCATGACGCAGACGAATCAGATCAAAACCGATGCGCTCTACCAAAGCGTTCAAGCACAACAATTGCAGAATGCACAGCTCGCTCGCGAGGCCGCCGTGAAACAGCAGGGCGCGCAAACCGCCTTGACCCCCATCGCCTGGTAGCCGCGGATGCTCAAGCGAACCCTCGTGATGGTGGTATGGCTGATCGCGGCCACCGCCTGCGGCAAGAGTGAGGACACGGCGCACCCGGTGTCTTGGTACCAGCAACATGGCACTGAGATGCAGGCGAAAGTGGCTTGGTGTGTCGAGGATGCCGAGCGGCAACGCACGCCCGATTGCTTAAATGCCGCGGAAGCGAAGCGTCGTTCGCTCATGGGGTCGCAGAAGAATTTGGCGCCGATCGATTGGGGCGCTTCGGCGGCCAAACCCTAAAGGACGAAGCCTCAAATGTGGACTAGTTTTTTCACGTGGTTGACGGGGCAGGTGAATAACTTCATCGCCACACAAGTGGGGACCGTCTCCACGCTCTTAGAACCGGCGGTGATCACCCTCGCCTCGGTGTACGTGATGATGTGGGGGTATCTGCAGCTGACGGGGAAAATTGAGGAGCCGGTCTTGGAAGGAGGGCGGCGCTTGCTTGTTTTGGGCGTGATCCTAGTGCTGACCTTTAAGATCTCCCAGAACATCGCCCCGCTGCTCGATGTCTTTGTACAAAGCCCGCAAGCCGTGGCCGCCGGAATGCTCGGCGCCACGCCGATGGCCACCGTGGATACGATTTGGTCTCAAGGGTCCGAGGTGGGAGATTCGCTGCTGTCGCAGGGGAGTCTGTTCAGCGAAAGCGGGTTGTCGTTGATCGCCTGCGGGCTGATTTGCTATCTCTGCATCGGGCTCACCACCCTGTATGTGGCATTTCTGATGGCTTTGGCGCTGGTTGCGCTGGCGATCTTGCTCGCGCTCGCGCCGTTATTTATCGCGATGCTGCTATTTGATAGCACCAAGCGCTTCTTCGAAGCGTGGATCGCACAACTCGCGAACTATGCCTTGGTCATCATTTTAGTCGCCTCCGTCGCGAACCTCATGTTGCACGCGGTGAGCCAGCCGCTGCAGATCGCCTACAACGAGGGCGGCTCGGTCACCGGTGCCGATGCCTTGCGGGTGTCGGTGTTCTGCGGATTTGTGTTGTTGATCCTCACCCAGATCTTGCCGATGGCTTCGGGCCTCGCGAGCGGCATCGCCCTATCGAGCGGCAACATTATTAGCGGCTTGGTGCGGAGGGGCTTGGGAACCTCGGGGCGCTTCGGCCGCGGTGTGTTCGATGCGGCCTCTGGTGCCTACAGCCCGGCGACCGCGAGTCGCTTGGATCCCTTATCCCGCAAGGCTGGTCAGCAGTTGGGCTACCAGAGCGGTCGTGCGGCGAAAGCGGTGTGGCGAAAAATCACCCCCGATCGGATCAAACGGACCTGATGCGTGCTTAAGGTTAGCCCCAAGTCACGCGTTGTCCCGACAGACACTTCTGAGGAATCTGCCATGCGCGCAACGCTTATTTCCCAAAATTGCAGCACCCGGCTCGGCTTTCGATATCGGTGGAGCTTGACGCTCGCGCTCTTAAGTCTTGCTGCGTGTGCGACCCATCGTGCTGAGCCGCCTCAGTGCAAGGGACCCTTTACGCCCATCAATTCCTCCTCGGTGGTGTCCAATGGCTCGCAGCGCTGAAATCGAGAGTTACCTCACCGACGCGCAGCGCTGGGACCAGGATCTCGTGGCGAAGGCGGAGGCATCACGACGGCGGGCCTACTGGGTCGCGAGCGCCTTTGGCGGATTGGCGGCACTCGCGCTACTCGCCTTCGATGTGATGTTGCCCTTAAAATCCGTGGAACCCTTCGTCATTCGCGTGGACAACACCACCGGCGTGACCGACGTCGTGCCTGTATATGTGGGCAAGGGCGAGGTCTCGGAGGCGGTCACACGCTATCTGCTGCATAACTATGTGGTGACCCGCGAACGCTACTTCTATGCCATGGCCGAGCAGGACTACAACCTGGTCGGTGCCTATAACAGTCCGGTGCTCAACAGCGCGTGGATGCAAGGCTGGGACCGGGCTAACCCCGACAGCCCTTTGGTGAAATATCGCGATGGCTCGACGCTGCGCTCGCAAGTACAAGCCATCAGCTTCATCAAACGCGCGGACGGCACCCAAGATTTGGCGCAAGTTCGTTTCTTAACGGCGCTTAAAGCCGGTGGGTCGGGCGCTGAAGCGATGCAGCACTGGATCGCGACCATCCAATATAGCTATGTCGCGCCCTCAAAGGACGAGCAACTGCGGGCTCTCAACCCTTTGGGGTTTCGAATTCTGGAATATCGCCGTGAGCCGGAGATTATGTCCGAACCGGCGGCGCCCGCAGCAACGGCATCCGCCGCGACTCAGGGAGCGGGCTCATGAGAAGCACAATCTGGGTGTTGGCGACCGCCTGCCTCTTGTGCGCGCTGAATTCTCCGCGCGTCTATGCGGAACTCACACCGGCACGAGGGTTGGTGGACCCGCGCGTGCGGGTGGTTGCCTATGATCCCGAGCAGGTCATCAAGTTGCATGGATTCGTCGGCTATCAGATCCACTTTCAATTTGCCGAGGGCGAAACCTTCGTTAATTTGGCGGCCGGGGACAACAAGGCGCTCGATGTCGGTTACGAGGCGAATCATTTAGTGCTAAAGCCGCTTGCCGAAAAGGTCGCGACCAACATCACTGTTCTCACCAATCGGCGCGTTTACCAATTTGACTACAGCGCCTCGGCGGAGCATCCGGACCTTGAGCGCCAGGATGTGATTTATTCCTTGCGATTTATTTATCCTGAGGAGGAGGCGCGCAAGGCCGCGGAGCAGTTGGAACAGCAACGAACGAACTTGAAGTTGGCGAGCGCGGATGAGGATCCGCACCGACTTCGGAACACCAATTACTGGGGCTGCGGCGCCGCAGCGATCCGTCCTGAGACGGCCTACGACGATGGAGTCCAGACGCGATTGCGCTTCGCCGCGCACGCAGAGTTTCCGACGATGTACGTCAGGAACGATGACGACTCGGAGAGTTTGCTGAATTTCACCGTCGATAACGACGAAGTCGTGATTCACCGAGTGGCGCGCAGTTTTGTATTGCGCCGAGGCCAGTTGGTCGCGTGCATTCAGAACCGATCATTCGACGGCGGCGGACAACGGCTGCAAACCCAGACGCTGGTGCCGGGGGTCGAGCGGGTCACCAAAGGGGTCAAGAATCCATGACAATCGATCCTATCGACGCCTCACCGGGTGATGACGATGCGCAGAGCATTCGCTCGGCGGCCGGCGCATCGGTGCCGGGCGAACGCGACATCCCTTCAGTCAATCAGCAGCGATCCTTGCAAAACCGCGTCAACAATCTGCTGGCGCTGATCGTCGTGACCTTGGTGGGCGGAGGATTTCTGTACTTTTACTATTCGAACCTCTCGCATAAACAGGCCAATGCCAAGGCGAAGGTGGTTCAGGAAAGGACGGCGAAGAGCACCGGTGAGATGAAACTGCCGCCATTGGGTGCGGTGGAAGGTCCGCAGGCCGCCGCGACAGACTCAACCGCACCCCCTGATCGAGGCCCGACCGCGCTCGCGGATGTGTTGGGCTCCGCACCACCACTCGGGACCGCGGGGATGGCCGCAGCTTCGCCGGGCCAGGGCGCCACCGTGGGCGCAAACGGCCCGCCGGTGAAGAGCGCTTCGCAACTGGCCTTGGAGCGTGAGCTCACCCCGTCCGTGTTCTTGCGCTCGAGCGAGACTGCGAATGGCGCTGGCAACGCTTTGAACCCTAACTCGGACAGTCCCGGTGCCACGGGCAGTGAACACGGGCAACTCGCCAGTTATTTGAGCCCGAGCGTCGCCACGGCGACCCGCGCCCAGGTGCTCGCGACGCGGCGCTTCATCATCCCGAAGGGCAACTTCTTGGACTGTACGCTCGAAACGGCCATCAATTCGGAACTGCCGGGCATGACCACCTGTGTCACCGCCTTCGATATTTTCGGCGCCGACGGAAAAGTGGTGCTGCTCGAGCGGGGCAGCAAGTTGGTCGGCGAGACGCGGGGCCAGGTTGCGCAAGGCATGAGCCGCCTTTTTATTCTGTGGAGCGAAGCGCGCACGCCAACGGGCGTGGTGGTCCAGCTCGATTCACCCGGTACCGATGAACTGGGGCGGGCCGGCGTCACCGGCAACGTCAACAATCACTTTTGGGCCCGTTTTGGGGCGGCGTTGTTGGTGACGGTCATCGACGGCGCTTTGCAAGGTGTCGCGCAGCGCCAGCAAACATCCGGCTCGACGGTCATTTTAAACCCGCAGGGAGGTCAGCAAGTCATCGATGACATTCTTCGCAACACCATCAACATTCCTCCGACCATCACCGTCAATCAAGGCTCCCGAATCCAAGTGATCGTCGCGAGGGACGTCGATTTTCGGCCCGTCTATGAGCTGCGCACCGCTTCGGCTCACTAGTGTGGAGGCGCCGAGGCTTGAGGACAATGCCTCTTCCTTGACGCATACCCTCGCGCCGCTGCGGCCGATCTTGGATAACCCTCGCGTCACCGAGGTCTGCATCAACCGGCCTCAGGAAGTGTTCATCCAGAGTTATGACGGATGGACAACCGAAGCACTCCCGTTCGCCGACTTTTATTGGTGCCGAGACTTTGCGAAGCTGGTGGGTAGCGCCACCAAACAGCGCGTCGATGAAGTCACACCGATTCTCTCAGCGACCCTGCCCACCGCTGAGCGCGTGCAGTTTGTCTTGCCACCGGCAACCTTGGCGCACCGTGTCTCCATCACGATCCGCCGGCCGAGCACCAAGGTACGCACCTTGGAGGAACTCGCCGCGGGAGGCCTGTTCGCTCAGTGCCTGGACGCGACGGAGGAGTTGGATCCCGGCGAGAAGGAACTGCTCGCGCTCAAAGCACGCCGCGAATATGCGGAGTTCATTCGCCTGGCCGTGCAACTGCGCAAAAACATCGTCGTCTCGGGCAGTACCGGAACCGGCAAGACGACCACCTCGAACGCGTTGATTCTTGAAGTGCCGGCAAGCGAGCGACTCATCACCATCGAGGATGCAGAGGAATTGGTCCTTGAGCGCCATCCGAACAGCGTGCGGCTCCTATATTCGAAGGGCGCGCAGGGGCTTGCGAAAGTGACTCCCAAAACGCTCCTTGAGTCCTGTCTTCGCATGCGTCCGGACCGTGTTTTTTTAAGCGAGTTGCGCGGCGAGGAGGCCTTCGATTACCTGCGCGTGATTGCCGCGCACCCGGGGTCCATCACCAGCATTCACGGATCGACCGCGCGCTTAGCATTGGTGCAAATCATGCTGCTCGTCAAGCAATCGGAAGCCGGCCAGTCCTTGCAGACGCAGGATGTGTGGAGTCTGTTGTACTCCCTGGTCGATGTCGTCATGCAGTTTGGCTTCGATGGTAAAAATCGATTCGTCAAGGAGGTCTGGTATGACCCCAGCGTCAAACGCCGCGACCGACTCTAAGTTGCCCAAGCTGATCGTGGTCTCACTCCTCGGTATCGTGGCGGTGTCTTACCTCGGCGCGTATTTCTTCCTGCTTTTCTTAAAGCTCACTCCCACCGAGGCCTCTCCGTTGACTCTGCCACGCTATGCCTACTATTACTGGGATAACACGCAAGTGCGCTCGCGATTGATCGGCGCCGGCGCTCTAGCGCTACTCATCGTCGGCGGCATGGCATTGATTGTCGCCTTGCCGAAGCGGCGCAGCCTTCATGGAGATGCCCGCTGGGCGACGCTGCGCCAAATTGGCCGCGCCGGCCTTCTGTCAGACCACGGCATTATTCTCGGACGCTACAAAAATCGCTACCTCATGTTGCCGGGTCAAACCGGTGTGATCTTGGCCGCGCCGCCGCGCTCAGGGAAAGGCGTGTCGTGCGTCGTCCCGAATCTATTGAACTGGCCGGGGTCCGTACTGGTACTCGACATTAAGAAGGAGAATTGGACGCTGACGGCCGGCTACCGATCGCTCTTCAGCGAAGTGTATTTGTTCGATCCTTTCTCCTCGGACGGTCGCACCTCCCGCTGGAACCCTTTTACTTATGTCTCCGATAATCCACACCTGCGCATCGATGATGTGCAGCGGATTGCGACCATGCTGTGCCAGGAGGCGCCCGGCGCGGATCCCTTCTGGGTGAAATCCGCGCGCTCGCTGTTCGTCGGCATTGCGCTCTATCTGTTCGAGCGACGCGACTACGAACGCGCCTACAACAACGATCCCGCGCACCATGATCCCATGCCGGTGGTGCCGGTCACCATCGGCGAAGTGCTGCGCCAAGCGATGGCCTCGGATGAGGAGGGTTTCTCGAAACATTGGAAGCGCATCATTGAAGGGTGGGCCGCAATCGGTAAACCTCTCTCGCCCCAATGCGTCTCGCTCATCATGGATGTCGTTGACTTGGCTACGCAGACAGCGTCCAGCGTTCGCAAGACCTTCACCAGTCAATTGGACCTGTGGTTGAACCCGTTGTTGGACATGGCGACGGCCGAGAGCGACTTTGACCTGCGCGATTTACGGAAGAAGAAAATCGCCGTGTACTTAGGCATCAAGCCGCGAGACTTCGAGCGCCTGCAGGTCGTGATGAATGTGTTCTTTCAGCAAGCGATCGGTGAGCAAACCGCGGAGTTGCCGGAAAATAATCCGCAGCTTAAATTTCAGTTGCTGGTGGTCTTGGATGAATGCACCGCGGTCGGTCGAATTCCGATTCTTTTGAATTCAATCGCCTTCATACCCGGCTACAACGTCCGTACGCTGATGGTGATCCAAACGCCGTCGCAATTCGACGCGGTGTATGGCCAAGACGGTCGCAAGATCATCCTCAAGACCATGGCGGCGCGAATCATCTTTCCGCCCAATGACATCGAGGATGCGCGCAATATCAGTGAGGAATTGGGCTATACGACCGTCAAATCGCGCTCGCGCACCGTGCCGGGCGTGATGGGAGGCGGCAAACGCAGTCCCAGCACCAACGTAAGCGATCAACGCCGCGCCCTGATGCTGCCCCAGGAAATCAAGGAGATGCCGGCGGATCGGCAATTGCTGTTTGTTGAACACGTGCTGCCGGTGAAGTGTCACAAAATCAAGTATTTCGACGATCCGATTTTCAAGGAGCGGCTGTTGCCGCCGCCCGGTGTCAAAAAACAGGACGTCTCGACCTACAGCGGTGGAAAGACGGATGACCATTTTGCCATGTGGCAAGAGCGAGTAAATCGAGACGGCCTTCACTTAAGCGCGCCTGCGGCACCCGTGACGCGCGTTGGCGCGGCAAACGAACTGCAGACAAGCGCGCCGACGGCGGAGTTCTCGCTCGATTTCAGTGCCGTGCAGATACCACCTGGGCGATATCTGACCGAATTAGAAGTGACCGATGCGGTGCATTCGTTTCTGGACGAGCTTGAGACGGCCTAAGGGCCTCGTTATCGATAGCGAAGGGGATGCGGCACGATGCCTACAAACTTCGATCAAACCGGCGTCATCCAAGTGGACGGTGCATGGGCCACGAGCGTGA
>Ga0209248_10000655_pt1 | contig 10972 bp, 10 predicted proteins | sample BogFormECP04_OM1_FD_188241 | JGI IMG/M metagenome (GOLD analysis project Ga0209248, IMG submission 188241) | Bog forest soil microbial communities from Calvert Island, British Columbia, Canada - ECP04_OM1 (SPAdes) (version 2) | ecosystem: Environmental > Aquatic > Freshwater > Wetlands > Bog ... | reverse complement strand
CGGTCAGCGTCGCGGAGGTCCCACACAACAGCGTCGCGGCCACCGGGTTGCTGGCGGCCAGCGTGCTCTTGGTCGCCGTGTTTGTGGTGGTTGATCGGCGGGTGTCGCTGGCGGTATTGCCTCCCAGCGCATTCGGTTCGGGTCCACTGAAGTGGATCTATCTGACGGAGGCGCTGCTGATGGCCGCGGCGATGGTCGACATGTATGTGCCGTTGTTCGGCCAACGCCTGGCGCACCTGAATCCGTTGGCGGCCGGGTTTTTGGGCGCGGCACTGGCGGTCGGCTGGACTGTCAGCGAGATCGTCAGTGCATCGCTGAGCAGCAGGCGCGTCATTGCCGCCGTGGTCGCTGCGGCACCGCTGGTCATGGCCGCGGGCCTGGCGTTGTTTGCGGCTACCCAGGTCGATCACGCGTCGGCGGGCCTTGTGGCGCTGTGGGCACTGGCGCTGATGATCAGCGGGACGGGCATCGGGGCGTCCTGGCCGCACCTGTCGGCGTGGGCGATGCAATCGGTCGACGACGCGAACGAAGCTGGAACCGCTGCCGCGGCGATCAACATGGTGCAGCTGATCTCCGGGGCGTTCGGCGCTGGACTGGCCGGCGTCGTGGTCAACAGCGTCGGGGGCGGTGCGGCCATGGCCGCCCGTTGGCTGTTCGCGGTGTTCGCCGCCGTGGGCGTAGCGGGCGTGTTGGCCGCATACCGCGCCACCCGGGGACAGCACTGACCGGCGGCGGCAGCCCCGTCTAGTCTCAGTTCGTGGACGCCTTCGCCGCCGGCCGGCTCACCCGCACGTTGGACACGTTGCACTCGGTTGTTTATTTCGTGCCCGAGGCGGATGAGAAGTTCGGCGAACTCGGGTTGGATTCGCGCACACACTATTTCGCAGGCCGATCGGCGCCGATGGGTGCCGTTTCGGCCAACGTCGCTGCGGCGACGTTCTACAACTTCAACCCACGGTTGGTGGCGCGGGCAATCCCGGCTGCTTGGGAACTGGCCTCGCCCGCGGCGGTGACCAGGGTGCGCTACCAGCTCGTCGCGTCATCTCTGCCCCGGGTGCTCGGTGAACAACTCAGCGGCTCAACGGAAGTGGCGCGCGCCGCGACGCTGCTGCGTTGCGTCGCGGAATCGATCCCCAACGCCGACGGCCGGCCGCTGTACGCCGGCCACGCGGAGTTGCCCTGGCCAGACAGCCCGGTCGTCGCACTTTGGCATGCGATCACGTTGCTACGTGAATACCGCGGCGACGGGCATATCGTTGCGCTGGTAACTCACGGCCTCAGCGGACTCGAGGCGCTCATCACCCATGCTGCAACCGGAATCGGCTTCAATGCGGAGTCTGCTCGTCGACTGCGTGGCTGGAGCCACGACGAGTGGAACGCGGCCACCGAAGGCCTGGTCTCGCGAGGCATTCTGGATACTCAGGGCGAGCTGACGACGGCCGGTACTCACCTGCGGTCGACGATCGAAGACCTCACCGACGAGCTGGGTTATCCGCCTTGGCGAACGCTATCCGCTGAGCAAGCTGACGAACTGGTGGGTTTCGCCAAGACGATTCGGGGCGCCGTACAAGCCGCCGGTATCTTTCCCGCCGCAGCATTCGGCGCACGGTACGGTCAGCCTCGCTAGCCGGCGAGCCAGGCTCGCAGGCGACTGGAAGCACGATTACAACCACCACCGCCGACACTCCTCGCTGGGCTACCTACCGCCAGCCCGCTACGCTGCCAGCTGCACACACCGATGAACGACCCGACTTGGCTCACGTTCGCACACTCCGTTCGCCATTAAGTTTGTGACCTCTACGTTTGCCGATTGACGCGATTGAATCTGCGCACTAATGGCAGCCGCAGGGTGCGCGCAGCTGTCGGTGGGGCGCGGTTGTGAAGACACCGAGGGCGCCGAGCTTCGCGCTTAGGCCGGACCATCTGCCAGGTTCAGATCCTGCAGAAGGTCCTGCAGGATCCCCGCTTGGCTACCCGTCGGCGCATCTATTGGAGGCGACTCCGTCACGGACATCCGACAACCTGAATTATCTCCGGGCTTAGCAGGCCGGAACCTTTCGAAGAGTATCCGCTGCTTAAATCCGTTAACGAAAACATCGGTGGTCAGAGCGAGCAAGGATTAAGGGAAGCCTGAGAGACAACCAAGGTTTCAATAATTGACACTGCTGCTGTCAAATTTGACACGCCTAGAACGCGTCTGAATTTGAAGTTGCCGTGGCCGTTGTTAAACGTGTGTCTAATGCTAAAATAGTGATTTCGATCGTTCGCCAGGATCCCAATGCCTGCGGGGGTGACAGGCGTCGACGGCATTCAGCGGCCCACCTCAGCGGAGTGCTGGATCGAGGTCCAGCACTCCGCTGAGATCCGACACTCCGCTGCGGCGATCCAGGACTCAGAAGATGGTCAGCAGATCCGTTGGCAGTGAGGCAAGGTCCGCGGGCACTGCGCCGAGCAGCCCACCGAAGTCCGCCGCCAGGCCGGGATCCAGCGCGCTGAGATCCGCCGCCAGGCCGGCGCCCAGGTCCGGCAATCCGGCGGCAGCCGACGAAGCTCCGCCAGTAGCCAGAAACGACCCGAGATCGACCAGCTGTGTGAAGTTGCCAAAGAGCAAGGGCTCCACCACCTCTGCGTACGGGATCGCGGGGGCTATCGCGAGCAACTCTCCGCTGGTCGCCGTCAAACTTCCCAAATCCCCAAAGATCGTGTCGATGGGGCCGAACACCGGGCTGATGCCGCCGATAGCCGAGCCGATGCTGTCCAGCACCGTTTGGACGAAGTTGAAGGGTGCGGGGACGACGGTTTGGAAGAAACTCTCAAAGAAGGCCGACCCTAGGGTATCCACGCCGCCGCCGAGGCCGCCGACGTCGAGGAGCAGCGTTTGGAGAGCCGATTCGATGGCCTGTGCGCTGACGCCCGAAACTCCGGCAGCGAGGTCGCTACCGACGGGCATCCCGGTCAGCGCGTCAAACACGTTCGACCCGAACAGGACCAGCTGTGTCGGGATGTCAAACAGCGGCGCGATGAGGGAAGGCGGCACGATGTCCGCGAGGGCTAGGTTGATCAGCTCTCCAAGGTTAGAGAAGGGCGTGGCGAAATTGTCAACGATGCCGCCGATGAAGACGGACGCCCCGCCCATGTCGGTGATCGTCGTGGCGAGGTTGGATAATGCCGTGCCGATGTTCTCCAAGGGTGTGGAGAGGGCGGTGCCCAGCGCTACCGAGCCATTGCTCAACGACGTCTCCGCGGCCATGATGGCGTTGATGAGCGCCGTTTGGATGCCGCTGTCGATGCTCGACTGTGCGCTGTCGCCGGTGCCGGCCAGGGCGGCAAGGTGATCCAGCAAATCGAAGTTCTCCGCGGCCGTGAGTTGTACTGCCGGCGCGGACACATAGACGCCAGGCAGCGGTGGTGTTACCGGGGTGGCGGCGATGAGGCCGGCGCCTGCAATCGCGACACCAGCAATGACATTGGGACGAAGTGAAAGCAGCATGATCTGCGCCTTTGCTGTTGGCAGCCCGGACGTTGTTACTGTACCTGAGAGCAGTCTGAGAGGCAATAACTTGCTTTATAACGGTTCTATCTCTAGATAGAGAACTTAACATTAATTATTAGACAGACCTGAAACTCCTGTGACGGCTGTTAAACTTGTGTCTAATGCTAAATTGCCGCATCCAGGGAACCAGGCTGTCCACCGCCTCAGTCGCGGCGGCGGGCGCTGGCGCCCCGATGTCCGTTGCGATGGATTGCAGCGCCAGGATGATGTTTTCGATGCCGCCGAAGCCCACGCTCGGGTGAGTGGGGCCTCGCTTGGCCTGCCCGATCTGAGCACGCTCGCAACGGATATCAGCGGACTGTTCGACCCGAGCACGGCGCTAGCGGACTTCAGCAACCTGGCGACAGATATCCTGTCGGCTCTGTAGGCCGCCGCCTCCGAAGCGCGCCGGGGCATTCCTTCCCGCACAGGACTGAGCCTGCGGGAAGGATGCCCGAGCCGCGCGGCTTCAACGAGTCGACTTAATAACCTGGGTGCGGTGGAATTGCCAGCGTTCGACGATACGAAACCCAACCAGGCTGGGCGTCAAATACGCGGGAGCGCGTCGCAGCGCCCGCCCCGGTGGCAGCGATTTCCCGCTTTGGTGGTCCGGCAGTGTCGTGTCATGAGTGGAAATCGTCCATAACGTGGTGCATTGGTACAGCCGGCCTGTCACCAGCCATACCGCCACGTGACCGTCCCAGAGGGTGCCGCGCTGGGGTCCGCGCGGACCACGGCCGACGTCGACCAATGGCCGGTAGGCCGCCGGACGGGCCGCAAGGAGCGCGCGGATCGGCCCGGGTAGCCAACCCACCGTGTTATCGACCAACAGGCAATCCCCGGGTGCGGCATGGGCGCTGATGACGTCAGCGACGTCGCTGTAGTCCCAGCCTTCCTTGGCATAGCGCTGCCGTTGCGACAGAAGATAATTCGGGAAGCCCGCCACGGCGAGCAATATCAAGACCGCGACGATCCACCGCGGTTGGCGGGCGACCGCGACGATGCAGACGGCCATTACGAGCGCCATCGCAGGCGCGGTGAAGAACAGATACCGCGGGTAGTAGACCGGGTCGGTGATCGCCGAGTAAATCAGGCTGACGGCGGGGGGCACGACAATCCATGCGGCGCAAGCCATCAGCAGCCGCCGGGTATCGCCATCCAGTTCCCATCGGCCGGTCAACCGAAATGCCAGCGCGGCCAAGAGAATGACCGCCGTCAGGATCGCGAACGGCACGCTGTTGTCGAAAAACTGGTGTTGCAGAACGTCGATCGCGCTGTGCCAACTGAGCCGTGAGATCCAGGCGACCTGAAATCTCTGGCCATGTGCGAACACCATGAACGGCGTCATGATCGCCACCACCGCCGCCGAGGTGGCGGCCCACCAGATCACTACGGATTTGCGCCGCCCGACCACCGGCATGACCAGGGCGTAGGCCGGCACCAGCAACACCAGGTAGACGTTGAGCAGTATCGACAGCAGCAGGGCGACCGCGTAAAGCAGCCACAGCCACCACCTGTTTCGCCGTATCGAGGTGACCAGCAACACGGTCAACCAGACTCCGGCGACCGCCGTGAATGCATACGAGCGGGCTTCGACACCGGCCCAGGTCACGCGCGGCAGGATCGCGAAAACGACGCCCGCGCAGACCGCGGTGCTGCGCGACGAGAACTGCTTGGCGAAGACCACGGTGCCGGCGGCCGCGGTTCCAATCGCCAGACAACTGGGCACCCGCGACCAGAACTCGGTCGGCGGAAAGACAGCGAACCAGCCGTGCATCAGCAGGTAGTACAAGCCGTGCACGGCGTCGATGTGGCCCAGCAGCCGCCACAGTTCGGGCAACGAACGGCTCGCCGAAGCGGAGCTCGTCGCGCCCTCGTCGAACCACAGCGACGGCCGGCTCGCGGCGATGCTGCTGATAACGGCGGCCAGCAGCGCGATCGCAAGCGGGTCAAGCAGCCTGCCGCGGCGCTGGGGGCGCGAGTCCCTCGCGGCGACAGCAGTCCTGGGCTCGTCGAGTATCGAGGCGATCATGATGTGTGTCACTGTAAAGGCTCAGTGGTGAATCTGATTACCCGAAGGGCCTGGTCACAATCCGTTCGGCTGACCGATAAGACTCTCGGCGAGCTGACATCTCGCGCCGCGGTAGGAGCAAATATCCCGCAAACCAAGGGATTTAAGCGGATTTAGATGTTCTTCCGCATAGGCCGCCGGTGGAATTGCGGCCCGCGGGCGCCTCGGTGCCGCCGGTACGGTGTAATCACCGCTGCGTCGGCGTGTCTCAAATCGGACCATCTTGATCAGGCAAAGCGATACTGTCTTGGGTTGGCGTAGCAACCGACAACTGGGAGGGCAAATGAGCGCCTATCGGACCGTGGTGGTAGGAACCGACGGGTCGGACTCGTCGCTGCGCGCGGTAGAGCGGGCGGGCTCCATTGCCGGGGCGGACGCGAAGCTGATCGTCGCGTCGGCGTACCTGCCCCAACACGACGACGCGCGCGCCGCCGACGCCCTGAAGGACGAAAGCTACAAGGTGTCGGGGAGCGCTCCGATTTACGCCATCCTGCGTGAGGCCAAAGAACGCGCCCTCGCCGCCGGCGCCACAAACGTCGAAGAACGCTCGATCGTCGGCCCCCCGGTCGACGCGCTGGTCGGACTGGCCGAGGACGTCGATGCTGATCTGCTCGTCGTCGGCAATGTCGGCCTGAGCACGATCGCGGGCCGGCTGCTGGGATCGGTGCCCGCCAACGTCTCGCGCCGGGCCAAGGTCGACGTCTTGATCGTGCACACCACCACGTAATCGCTCGTCAACCCGGTGATCGACACCGCTAAGTACGGGCCGTGGGCGCTGGTCGCGGGCGGTTCAGAGGGTGTCGGCGCCGAATTTGCGCAGTTGCTCGCCGAGGCGGGTTTGAACCTCGTGCTGGTCGCCCGCAAACCCGACCCGTTGCAGCACACCGCCGAGCGCTGTCGCCGGCACGGCGGTGAGGTCCGCACCGTGCAGGCCGATCTGAGCGCACCTGGTGCCCGCGAAACCATCGTGGCGGCAACCTCCGGGCTCGAAGTGGGCCTGTTGATCCTGGTGGCAGGCGCGAATACGCACAGCCAGGAGTTTCTCGACGGTGATCTGGCCGGGTTTCAGCAGGTCATCGATCTCAACGTCTCGACGCCGCTGGCATTGGTGCACCAGTACGGGCAGGCGATGCGGTCCAGGCGTCGGGGCGGCATCGTGTTGCTGGGGTCGCTCGCCGGATACCTGGGGTCGGTTCGGCAAACCGTCTACGGCGGCGTCAAGGCGTTCACCAGGATCTTCGCCGAGGGGCTGTGGCTGGAGTTGCGCGACCACGGCGTCGACGTGCTGGAGCTGGTCCTCGGCGTTACCAGGACGCCGGCGATGGAACGGGTCGGCCTGAACTTCGACGCGCCCGGGATCGTCGTCGCCGAGCCGGCTGACGTGGCGCGCGAGGGGTTGGAATGGTTGGGCCGCGGGCCCGTGCATGTCGTCAGCGGCAACGACGAGATCGTGGCCATGCGCAACGATCCCGATCGGGCGGGGGCCGTTCTCGGCGCTCATCGCACAATGCAGAGGCTGCTGCAAGCGGAGAGGAAGTGGGATGACGGTAGAGGAGCGACTCGCCCTGCTGGAACAACGGCTGCGCCGGGCTGAAGACGAGCTGGCCATCGCTCGCCTGATGGCGTCCTATGGACCGCTGGTGGACGCCGGTGACGCCGATGCGGTTGCCGGGTTATGGGCAGAAGACGGCGAGTACGACGTCGACGGCTGGCACATGCGCGGCCGGGCCGACGTCGCCGACATGGTGCGGTCACCGGCCCACCAAGGACTGATCAGCGCCGGTTCCGCGCACTTCCTGGGCCCGGTGCGCGTCGACGTCGACGGCGATACGGCCGTGGCGGTGTGCGAGTCGCTTGTGGTTCGGCACGACGAGGACGGCAGCGGCTACTGGGTGTGGCGGGCCGGCGCCAACCACGTCACGCTGCGGCGCACGGCGGTGGGGTGGCAGATCGTCAAACGCACCACGCGTGCACTGGACGGCTCGACAGCGGCACGCAAGCTGCTGGCGGCGGGCGCGCTGGGACGGCCCGCATGACGCGCCAGTTGGACGGCAAGGTGGCGCTGATCACCGGGGCCGGGGCCGGCATCGGCGAGGCCATCGCGCGGCGGTTTGCCGAGGAGGGCGCCAGGGTCGTGGTGGCCGAACGCGACGAGCGCACCGGCCGCGAGACCGCCGATGCCATCGACGGATTGTTCGTTCATGTCGACGTCGCGGTGCGCGACCAGGTCGAAAATGCTGTAGCACAAGCGGTTTCGGAGTACGGCGCGATCGACATCGTGGTGAACAACGCCTGGGGCGGCGGTTCGATCGGCCGGGTGGAGAACAAGACCGATCAGCAACTCAGCGACGGTATCGCGGTTGCCTATTACGGGCCGTTCTGGGCGATGCGCGCCGCCCTACCGTATATGCGGGCACGCGGTTGGGGACGGGTGATCAACGTCTGCAGCCTCAACGGGGTCAACGCACACATGGGCACCCTGGAGTACAACGCGGCCAAGGAGGCGTTGCGCGCCTTGACCCGGACGGCCGCCAGGGAGTGGGCGCCGTTCGGCCTGACGGTCAACGCGATCTGCCCGGCGGCGAAAAGTGTGGCGTTTATGCGCGCGCTCGGCGACAACCCGGAGATCGCAACCTTCGCCGACGCGATGAATCCGATGGGCCGGATCGGCGACCCCTACCTCGATATCGCCCCGGTCGCACTGTTCCTGGCCGGCGAGGGCTGCCGCTACCTCACCGGCAACACGCTGTTCGTCGACGGCGGAAGCCACATCAACGGGGTGGCCTGGACGCCCGACCTCGACGCCGCGCCCTAGCCGGGCGACGGCGTCACGCGGTGGCGAGGTCGTGCCGCTCCAGGCGGAACGTTCGGCTCAGCCGGGCCGGTCGCGTCGTCAGCGTCACCTCCACCGCCCCGCCGGGCGTCACGACGTAGCGTTCCTCGACATCCGGGCCGCCATCGCTTCGCCGCACCGGCCGGCGCCGCAGGTCATCGTCGTCGTCGAGATCCGGATCGAACGGGAAGAAGACCGGTTCATACGGCGTCACGTCACCATCGGGGCGGCCGTCGCGTAGCCGGCTGCACTCCACGAAGCGGAAGTGTCCGATGTTGTGCGCCGCACGGTAGGTCCGGGTGACCACGAACGGCGGCTGGCCCACGGTGGGCAGCTGCGCGCCTTTCGGCACGATCGGGTCGAAACAGACATCCTCACCGGCGAGCGCTTCGCGAAAGACCCCGAAGTGTCGCGAAAGACGTTCGGACAGCGCAAATCCCGCCTCTTTGTCGAGGAAGACCGCCAGGCCGATCGCCGTCGCCGCGAACGGGTGCAGTGAGCGTTTGACCCGTTTCTCGTCGAACACGGTGCGCAGCATCCGGGCGACGAGCGGGAAGCTCCCGGCCCCGCCCACCACATAGATGCCCGCCACCTCGGACCAGTCGACGTCGTCGCCGTCCGGGTCGTGCAGCGCGCGGGACAGAACGGCGACGGTCTCGTCGACGAGCGGCCCGCAGGCCGCGTAGACATCGTCGATCGGGCAGGAGAACGGCGACTTACCGATCGGCGACAGATCCACCAGAAACCGGCGGGTGTTGGGGCCTACGGCTTCCTTGCGGACTGCGCACTCCTCGAGCAGCAGATCACGGGTGCCGGCGTCCAGCTGGCGAAGCCGAGCGCCCTTGCGAACCAGCTCGAGGATCGTCTCGTCGAAGTCGTCGCCGCCGAGGCGCTGGATGCCCTCACTGACGACGACCTCGTTCAGCCGTCCCGTCATCTTCAGCAGCGACGCATCGAACGTGCCACCGCCGAGGTCGTAGATGAGGACGTGCTCACGCTTGGCGGTAATGGTCGAGCGGTATCGGTGGGCATATTCGAAGCCCGCCGCCGACGGCTCGTTGAGCAGCGCGATCACCTCGAAGCCGGCCTGTGTGAAGGCGTCGAGTGTCAGGAAGCGCTGGGCGCTGGAGGCGTTGGCCGGCACGCTGATCGCCGCTTCGACACGTTCACCTGGCGCCAGCTCGGTGTTCGAACGAGTCTGCAGGTCGCACTTGAGCTGGGCGAGAAAGCCCGCGAACAGGTCGGCCAACGGATAGCAGCGGCCCGCCAGTTCCACGGTGGTCCTCGGCCCGGCGTCGCTGAGCAGACGCTTGAACGACCGCAGCACCGACCAGCCCGGGTCGTGACGGACGGTGGCCGCGTCCAACCCGAAGCGCAATTCGCCGGCGTCGTTGGCGGCGATCAGCGACGGCCACGTGTCGAGCCCGTCGAACGACACGACGGGATAGTTACCCCGGTCGACGACTGCCGCCACCGTGTGGGTTGTGCCGAAGTCGATCCCCACCCTCATCGCGGTAAGCTTAGGCGCTGCAGCGCGTTTCGCGGCCGCGATTCACCAACCCCGTTCGTGCCACTCTTCGAGGCTCGGGCGCTCGGTGCCCAATGTGGTGTCGTCACCGTGGCCCGGGTAGACGACGGTGGAGTCGCCGTAGACGTCGAACACTCGGGTGGTGACGTCCTCGAGCAGCTGCGCGAAGTCGCCGGGCTGCCAGGTCTTGCCGACGCCGCCGGGGAACAGGCAGTCGCCGGTGAACAGCTGGGTGACATCGCCGGTGGCGGGACCGTTGAGGGCCAGTGCGATCGACCCTGGCGTATGACCGCGCAAATGGATGACGTCGAAGGTGAGCTCGCCGATCTGCACGGTGTCGCCGCCCGCCAGCAGACGGTCCGGCTTGACTGGTAGAGGCTCGGCGTCGATCTCGTGAGCAGCGGTCGGCGCGCCGGTGGCCTGCGCCAGGGCTTCCAGCGCCTGCCAGTGGTCGAAATGCTGGTGACTGGTGACGATCAGCGACACCTTCGGGGCGTGCTCGCGGACCAGGTCGATGAGAACGTCGGCGTCATTGGCGGCGTCGATCAGCAGCGTTTCCCCGGTCGCGGAACACGTCACCAGGTATGCGTTGTTATCCATGGGGCCCACCGACGTTTTCAAGATCGAGACGCCCGGCAGAACGCGTTTTGCGGCTCCCGTACCGGGTTCGACGTGCCCGGTGTAGTTGTCGTCCACGACAGTCATAAGCGCCACTCCTCGATTCCGGCTGCGCCGGCACGATCGTCGTCGGCGCGGGTCATACCGGCCACCGTACTGCCCGACGGTTGGTTGCCCGACGGTGCCAACGCTGGGCTAGTCGATGCGCGTCGAACTCGGGTGTGCTGATTGCGGCCTCAAAGGGCATCCGGACCGCGTTCGCCGGTTCGCACCCGGATCAGCGACTCGATTGGCGTCACCCAGACCTTGCCGTCGCCGATCTTGCCGGTGCGTGCGGCGCCGACGATGGCCGCGACCACGACGTCTACGTGTTCGTCATCCACGACGACG
>Ga0209248_10000654_pt1 | contig 10972 bp, 7 predicted proteins | sample BogFormECP04_OM1_FD_188241 | JGI IMG/M metagenome (GOLD analysis project Ga0209248, IMG submission 188241) | Bog forest soil microbial communities from Calvert Island, British Columbia, Canada - ECP04_OM1 (SPAdes) (version 2) | ecosystem: Environmental > Aquatic > Freshwater > Wetlands > Bog ... | reverse complement strand
CTCCCATGCACTGGAACCCGGGCCGCTTGACTCCGGCATGGCCGCGCTGGCCACGCCTCGGATCGTGTTCACCGGCGCGATCGTGGCCCTCAAGCTGGACCTGCCGCTGCTGGCCGAGCTTGCCCGTCTGCGACCGGATTGGTCGTTTGCCCTGGTCGGGCCGGTCGGACCGGGCGAACCCAACGCTGACATCTCGGCGATCACCGCGGTGGCGAACATCCACCTGCTCGGACCCCGCTCCTACGCCGAGCTGCCGGACGTCCTGCGGGCGGCTGCGGCCGGCCTGATCCCCTATGCGCGCAACGCACTCACCGAGAGCATCTTCCCGATGAAGGTCTACGAGTACCTGGCCGCGGGCCTGCCGGTGGTCGCCACGCCGCTGCCCGCCCTCGCCGATCTCGCCGACGTGGCCACCGCGCGCGACCCACAGGGAATGGCTGAGCTGCTCGACGATGCACTCAGCGACGGGGATCAGGCGCGCCGCGCCGAGCGCTCGCGCGCCGCGGCCTCGCATTCATGGGATCGGCGGCTGGAGGAGATCGCGGCCGCGATCGATGCGCTGTGAGAGACCTGCTCGTCACCGCCCATACTCCCGTGCTGCGCTCCGGCCACGTGATCCGGACCTACGGCGTGGCCCGCGCGCTGGCCGCCCAGGGGAACGGCCTGGATCTGCTCTACGTGGGCTTCGACGCGCCGGAACCCGACGACGCGTTCCGCTCGATCCCGGGGATCCGGCTGTGCGAGGTGGTGCCTTCCCGCGGCCTGCGGCGGATGCTCGCCTACGGCAGGGCGCGGCTCGCGGGCGTGCCGGGCGGGTTCGCGCGCGGCGTCTCCGCCGAGCTCGCCGACGATGCCGCGCGGCTCGCGGCCGAGCCCGATCGCGGCCGGGTGATCGCCGACGGTCCGATCGTCGCCGCCTCGCTGGCGGCTCTCGCGCGCAGGCGTCCGGTGATCTACAACGCGCACAACTTCGAGTCGGGCTTTCGCCCCGAGCTCACGGCGGGGCCCCGGCTCGGCCTGCATGCGCGCGCCCTGCGCAGATTCGAGCGCGGGCTGCTCGAACGCGCTTCGGAGGCGTGGATGGTCAGCGAGGCGGACATCGCCGCCGCTCGCGAGCTGTGTCCGGGCGCCCGCTTGCGCTGCGTGCCGAACGTCGTGGACGTCGAGGCGATCGAGCCAGTGCGCGATCTGGCTGCGTGCGAGCGCGCCCTGTTCGTCGCGAGCTTCTTCTATGAGCCCAACCGCCGTGGCCTGCGCTTTCTGCTCGACGAGGTCTTCCCGCGGGTGTGGGCCGAGCTGCCCGACGCGCGCCTCACGCTCGTCGGGCCGGGCCTCGAGCAGCCGCCGTCCGCGGATCCGCGGGTCGAGACCCTCGGCTTCGTCGAGCACCTGTCAGAGGCCTACGGCCGCTCACGCTGCGCGGTGGTTCCCCTGCTGCAGGGAGGGGGAACGCCGCTGAAGTTCATCGAGGCCCTCGCCTACGGGCTGCCTGTGATCGCCACACCCCGGGCGGCCGCCGGGCTCGACGTTCACGACGGCGAGGATTGCCTGCTCGCCGAGGGCGGCCAGCGGTTCGCGGCGGCGCTCGTGCGGGTGCTCAGGGACGGGGCCCCCGAGCTCGGGCACCGCGGCCGCGAGCTGGTTATGGAGCGCTACTCGGTGCAGGCGCTCAGCGAGCTGCTGAACACCTGAACGCCCGAGATTTCGGGGCTTTAGCCGCTTTCGCTAGCAGGGCGGGCCGCTCGCGCCATGGTACATCCGTCCAGGGCCCGAGCGGGCCGCTCAAAGACCCGAAGCCCCCGCCCGAAACACCGGGTGCAGTCGTTTAGAACGCGATCGCCCGGGATTGGCCCCGGACTCCGCACTCGCGACTCCCCGTAAAGGCGCCCTCGTCATAAGGCGAGGCCTCACTGCCAGGGGTACCGCGCAGCTAGCCCATGCACCAAAGGAAATGAGGTTGATGATGATAACAAACGCTCGCGCTCGCCGGCCATGGCGCCGGCCGACACCAACAGCCATGTTCATCGTATTGGCGTGTCTCCTGGTCCAGGCGATCAGCGCCACAGCCACAGCCACAGCCACACCAGCGAAGCACGCTCGCTCCACCCACGGCGCGGCCACCGGAGCACGCCTGCTCCCGCCCGCTCTTAAGGCGACGGCCGCGCGCAAGCGCCAGGCCGATCGTAACCTCGTTGCCCGCGCCAAGGGCGTGAAGCGCTGCATTCGTGCGAACCCCAAGCACCCCAACCGCTGCCGCTCTGCACGCCGCGCCCTCCAGCGCGCGGGTGTGAAGCTGACAAGTCTCGAGCGGCAACTCGCAAGGGTCGCGGGCTCAAGCGGCGCTACGGCAAGCGCCAGCGCATCGCGCTCGGGACGCCACGGCTCCGGCAGTGCATTGCGCGCCGCCCGCGTTGCTCCCACGCTGACCGTCTCCGGAGAGAAGCTCAGCTGGAACCGAGTGGACGACATCAACACCTACGTGCTCCTCATCCGGGTCCCCAAGGAGGCCGTCCAGTACTCAGTGGTCACCGGCATCTCGATGACGCCGCCGCCGGTACCGGGCGACACCGTCTCCTACAGCGTCCGGACCAGCACCGAAGGCAGCACCTGGTCGGCAGAAAAGTCGATCACGTACGCCGCCGCCAAAGAAATTGAAAAACTGAAAGCGCCTGAAGAAGTCAAAATAACTGAAAAAGCTCCGGAAGAAAAAAAAGCGCCTGAAGAAGTCAAGGCGCCCGAAAAAGTCAACACGCAGGCCGCACCAGAGCTGACCGTCTCCGGCGAAAAGCTCGTCTGGAACTCGATTCCTGGCGTCACCACCTACGTGCTGGTGACCAAGGTACCGGGCAAAACCGAACAGTTCTCGGAGGTCAGCGGCACCTCGATCACGCCGCCGGCCGTTCCGGGTGTGACCGTCCACTACAGCGTGCGCACCGCAGTCGAAGGCAGCGCGCTGTCGCCGGAAGTCGCGATCACCTATCCGGCCGCTGTTGCGCCGGTCACACCGCCGGTTGCACCTGTCACCCCGGCCAGCAGCACTACGCTGTTCGGAATCGGAGTGAGCGGGTGGGGCTCAGAGGAGTACGCCGACGTGGCCTCGTGCTGCAAGATCGTGCGCTCGGACGACCCCGCCGCATCATGGGCCGCGGTAGGAATCAAAGAGATCTACCTCGACGACGGTCCCGAGAGCGGCGAAGTCAAAAGCATCAGCCCGAGCACCCAGGCCGCCGAAGCGGTGGCTGAGGTCAAAGCCAACCCGGACATCTACGCCTACGAAGTGCTGAATGAGCCCTACGGTCAGTGGTACTACACGAACTCGCGCACCGCGGCGAATCAGGAAGCCTACGGCAAGATCGTCGCGGCGATCCACGAAGCGTTCGTGGCGAACTTCGGCTCGAGCCACCCGCTGGTTGTTGCGACCTACGGCGACGACGAAACGAACTACATCCAGCACACGCCGTCGTCCGACTACGAAGCCGCCTACGTCCACCCGTATTCACAGAACACAGGTGGCCCCGGCGAAGCCAACCGGGCGCTCGTAGAAACAGCACACGCCTACACCGGCAAGCCGATCATCGTTTCCGAGGTTGGCTGGAACGATTCGCAGGTGTCGGAAGCCGAACAGGCATCCCGCACGACCGAGTTCGGAGAGTGGGCCGCAAGCACCGGCTACGTCTCGGCCGTGACTTTCTACAACTACCGCGACGGCGGTGGCTCGGAAGATTTCGGCTATGAGACGACCAGCGGCACGAAGAAGCCAGCATGGACGAATCTGACCGAATTGTCGGCGAAGTACTAGGAAAGTTGGGGCGTCGCGGCGCAATTCCAGCGCCGCGACGTCACCGCCGAACCGCTGACAGACGGGCGACGCCACGGTGGCGTCGCCCGTTTTGTCGTTCAGCGCCGGTTTGGTAGCGTCCGCGAGATGTCAGAAACGGTTCCCGTAACGTTGCAGATCAACGTCGCCCCGACGGACCTACCGCACGCGCGAACGATCCTTCCCCATCAGTTGCGTCAATGGGGTGGGCAGGTGGAGGAGATAATTTTCACGTTCGACCTTCATCGGACCGCTCGCGGCGGGCGCTTCGCCGAGGGGTGGCAGGAGCGCCGCGCGCCGATGCTGGAACTGCTGGAGAATCTGTGCAGCGAGTATCCCGCGGCTCGCATCGTGGAGGTCGACTATGCCCCGCAGGCGGCAACACAGCTCGCCGACGCCTTCACGGACGGATTGCCGGTTCCTGCCAAGGACACAAAGGGGGCGCCGATCTACCCCTACCTGTATGGATTGCGCGTCGCTGGCAACGATCTGGTGCTCCATCTCGACTCGGATGTGATGTTCGGTGGCGGAAGCCAGACGTGGGTGGCCGAGGCCTGCACGCTGCTCGCCGAGAACAGCGACGTGCTGGCCTGCAACCCGCTACCCGGTCCGCCGACTCCCGACGGTCGGCTGTACAAGCAGACGGCATCCCCGTTTGCGCACAGCTCGCTCGCCTTTCGCTTCGCCACGATCAGCACTCGCCTGTACCTGATCGATCGCGAGCGGATGCGCGAGCGCCTGCTGCCACTGCGGCTTGCCGGGCCGATGCGACCGGTCAGCCGCTTCAAGGCGTGGATGCACGGAAACCCGCCATATCGCGCCACCGAGCTCACGGTCAGTGACGCGATGGGGGCCGCCGGGCTGTGCCGCGTGGATTTTCTCGGTGCCGCCCCCGGTATGTGGTCACTTCACCCGCCCTACCGTTCAGAGGAGTTCTACCGTGAACTGCCACGACTGGTTGAGCAGATCGAGGCCGGATCCGTCCCCGATGCCCAACGTGGTGACTACGACATCAACGACAGCATGTTCGACTGGTCGAGCGCGCGACGGCGGGCGTCGTTGCGCAGACTGTGGGCATGATCGCCCACGAGCATGTGATCCACGACGGTCGGCTGCGAACGCGCTCAGGCGCCGTCCGGGCCGATCACCTCGTCTGCAGGGTCGGCCTCGGCCCGCATCGCCAGTAGCGCCAGCAACCCCACCTGAGCCCCGAACAGCACCGTGAAGCGTACATCGACGCCCGTGAAGCTCGCCGTGGTCTCGATCACGGCGAGCCCGGCGATCCCACACAGCGAAGCGAGCCCGAACACGCGCGCCGCCGGTTCGCGGCTGCGGCGCCACACGCGCCAGGCAAGCAGGGCGACACCTATCAGCAGCGTGACATACGCGATCAGTCCGAGAATGCCGAGCTTCAGCCAGTACCACAGGGCGGCGAAGTGCACATATTCGCGGCCTTCGGCGTGTTCGGTCGAAAGCCCACGAAATGCGGCCCGCCAGGGGACCGCGATGCCGAGGCCGGTGATCGGATGTTCGCCGATCGAACCGAGGACATTGGCGCGCTCGTCCAACCGGTAACGGTCTTCCACATTCGCGGTCAGGCTCGTTGGTGCCAATGACGTGGCTCGCCGCACGAGCGGAGACTGAGACTGGAAGTGGATCGATCCGAGCAACCAGATCGCCAGCGCGATGAGCAGGCCCGCGGGCACCAGCAGGCGGCGTCCCGTCGGGGACAGTGCCAGCAGAACCGCCAGCAACAGACCGAGGACGGCCGCGATCCAGAACGAGCGCCGATAGGAGAGCAGCAGCGAGGCGATCAGCAATGGGCTGGTCAGCAACATCCACAGAGGTGGGCGTATGCGGGCCACGACCGCCACGACCATGGCCAGGATCGCGATCATGATCAGCCAGTTGGCAGCGGGTTCGAAGTAGGTGAGCGCGCCGCTTCCCTCGATCGTTGCGCCGTGCCCGGAGCCGACCTCGATCAGGCCGAGGACCGCCTTCAGCACCGCGAGCGCATAGGCCCCCTTGAGCAGCAGCGAGATCTGGCGAGAGTCGAGGTCAAGGTTGGCCACCGCGAGCGGCAGAAACAGCAGGTACACAAGCAGGTTCACGGAGTGCACCGCTTTGCTCAGGCTGAGGCCGGCGGCGTGCCCTGTGGCGACTCCGTCCACCACCGCAAGGGCGAGTATCAACAGCGGAAACGCCAGCGGCCCGGGCAACCGCAACGGTCGCCGCGTACGCATCAGGTCGAGGCCGACCGAGAGGACGACGAGCGCGACCAGCACGTTCATGACCGTCGCGTGCTTGTAGAGATCTGCGGTGAAGTTGAACAGCCCGAAGTCCGGCCCCTCGAACAGCGCCACGAGCCCGACGACGAACACCGTGATCGCCAGCGGATTGCCCAGCAGCACGATCACGATCCCCAACGCCACCGGGGCGAACAGGCCGGCCGTCCCGAGCTTGTGGACCCCAGCGGCCGCGGCCAGCGCGGCGACCGCCGCGAAAATCCCGGTGATGCGGAGTTCGCGGCCGTCGAGCGCTCGTCCGCGCAGCCCCCACGCGAACATCGCCGCCGCCCTCAGCCCGGCAGCCGCTCGCGCGCGGATCTAGCGGTCGCGCGCTCGCCGCTCACGCGCGTCGCGACCGGCCGGTCGTCGCTCACGCGCAGCTCCGGACCGTCCCCACCGTAGAGCCCGTAGCCGTAACGGTCGGCGTCCTGCAGCCCGGTAACGACGATTCCCACGGGTTCGACCATGTGGCGGTTGAGGATCAATCGTGCCCGACGCACCTGTTCGCGAGTAGCCTGGTCCGCACGAGCGACGAGGATCGTACCGTGGATGGCGGGGTTGTCGAGTAGCACCTGCGTGTCGGCGACCGGGTTCAGGGGTGCGGCGTCGATGATGACCATGTTCTCGGCGGCAGCGAGCTCGGAGATGATCTCCGCGATGCCCTGCCAGCCGAGCAACTCGGACGGGTTCTGCGGGATCAGGCCCGCGGGCAGCACAGACAGGTTCGGAAGATCCGGGAAGGGCTCGACCATCAGCGCGCCGAGAGGCTCGTTGTGGGCGAGCGCCATCGTCAGTCCGTTGCGGCCGTCAAGGCCAAAGTGCTCGGCGAAGCTGGGACGGCGCAGGTCGAGCTCGAGCAGTGCAACGCGCCGTCCGGTCAGCGCAACGGCGTGGGCGAGGTCCACGGCGACGGTGGTCTTGCCTTCAGCGGAGCTGGCGCTGGTCACCATCAGCGTGTCCAGCGTTCGCGTGACCGCGGCCATGTCCAGCGCGCTGCGCAGGATGCGGTACGGCTCGAGGTCATCTCGATCCACAGCGCGTTGCATGCGGAAGGCCGACTGCGGAACGGCGGCGAGCGCCGGCAGTCGGTACTCGAGTTCGAACTCCTCGATCGTCTTGATCCGCCGGTCCACCGACTCCAGCAAGAACACGATCGAGAAGGCGATCGCCAGGCCGATCACGACGCCGATCACGATCGTCGTGGTCAGGCTCGTGCCCTCGACCTTTGCCTGGGAAGCCAGGCCGATGATGCTCGCGCCGCCGCCTGCGACGGCCCGTAGCTCGCCCATGCGTTGGAGCGCCTGCTGGAGGGTCCCGCGTTCAGTCGAGCCCGCGGGAAGCACGGCCAACTGTTCCTGAAGCTTGTGTTCGGCGGTCGCGATACCGGTGAGCTGCGTTTTCTCCTTGAAGGCGATGTACTGTTCGGCAAAGGCGTTGGCGAGCCGCACCGAGTAGCGCGGGCTGCCCGTGGAGGCGATCACGTTGAGGATGTCGGCGTTGGGTGCCGCTTCGACTTGGACCTGACTCAGCAGTTCGTTCGGTTCAGCGATGAGGTGCAGCTGCGCGCGCGCTCCCGCGGCGACTTCGGGCGAATGGGCGACGAGCATTTCGGTGTTCGCTTCGCGCTGGGGTTCGCCACTTCCCGAGGGCGAAACCTGGAGCGCCGCGTCCGAGAGCGTGGCGCTCTGGAAGGCAACGCTCGCCGTGGCGGCGTAGGACTTCGCGGACCGCTTCTCGTGCGCGACCGCGACGGCCACGCACGCCAACACCGATGCGCCGACGATCATCCAGCGGCGGCGCAGAACAGCCAGCCCGTTCGAAAGGGTGTTGCTCTCGTGGACCTGCCCGAACTCCTCGGACGCGCTCATCCGACCCTGTGGGCTCATGGCGAGACGATCCTCACGAGTGGGCTCTCATCGATCTCCATTACTGGACACTCATCGTCCGGCGTTCGCCCTTACTTTAGAGCCCTGACACGGATCGACCAAGCTGCAATCCAAAGGGTATCGGGTGCGAAGGCACCAGGCAGCGGGTGCCCGCGCGGCGCTCGCGCGCTAGACCAGGACGCGGCCGCCACCCCGCTCAGATCTGTTCAGTTCGTCTCGCCTCCGAGCGCCACGAGGGCGTCGAGCACGAAGCGCTCCTGCGCCTCGAGATAGGGGGCGAGCCGGAACTCCTGCGCGCGCTCGTGCGCCCGTGCCACCCGCACGGCGGTCTGCTCGCCCTCGCGCAGCGTGCGCGCGAGCGCTGCCGCCGCCGCCTCGGCGTCGCCGCGCGCAAACAGCAGCGCGTGCTCCTGATCGCGCATCCCCTCGCCGATGCCGCCGACGTCTGAAGCCACCAGCGGCACCCGCGCGAGCGCGCCCTCGATCGTGACCAGGGGGAACGGCTCATCCCACGTGGACGGAACGATCATGGCGCTCGCCCGAGCGAGCAGCGCGGCGGCCTGCTCGGGCGGCGTCTGGCCGTGCCAGGTGATCTGGGCGGCGACGCCGCGGCGCTCGCCCAGGCGGCGGAGCTCTAAGCCATGATCGCGATCCTCGGGGCCGACCACCTCGAGCCGGGCGGTGATGCCGTGCTCACTTCGCAGCAGCGCGAGCGCTTCGATCGCGACCGACAGCCCCTTGTAGGGGGTGACTCTCCCCAGGAAGACGATCTCCGGCTGCTGCGTAGGCTCGCGCGAGACGGCGGCGTAGAGGTCGCCGTAGCGGGGTACCGAGTGACCGACCCGCTCGAGCCGCGGCTCGATGAACGCTGGAGTCTGAACCATGCGCTTGATCGCCTCCGAGTTCCAGGAGATCGCGGTGCGCACGGGGGCGCACGGACGCAGGCGCAGCGAGGGAAGGCGGTTCAGCGCCCGGCATCCGCAGGCCCAGACCGCTCGCAGCGGCCCCCTGTCCGCCGGCAGCAGCTCGCGCATGAACTGATCGCCCGTGAAGATGCCACCGAACCAATGCTCACAGATGCGAAAGGCCAGCGGCACACCGCTGTCGGCCAGCACGCGCACAGCTGACTGGGGGATGCTCGCGCCGTTCCAGACGTACACGAGCTCCGGCCTCCACGCGAGCGCGCGCCGAGCGGCGGCGACTGCGCGCAAAGACGCCAGCGGCGCGCGCAGCGCACCCCTGGCGTCGGTCGTCAAGAGCGCCAGTTCCCTTCTCACCCCGGCCTGCTCCCCCGCGCCGGCGCAGTCCCGATCGCTCGTCAGCACGAGTACGTCGTGGCGCTCACGGAGGTGCTCGACCACGCCCGCGCACTCGACCTCGTAGCCGCCGAAGGCCACCGGTGGGTAGAGCGCAGATACAACGAGGATTCGCATGGGCGTGACGTGGCCGCCAACCCATGCGACCCTCAAACCCACTATACGGCCCCGCACCGGCGGGGCTGAAGCCGGCCCGGTGTGACCCAGGCCGGCTCAAGCAATGCGCCCGAGGAGTCGAGATGCAAGCTGCAGGGAAGGAATCGCCCGGCGCGAAGTCTTAAGAAGTCCTAAAGTCGTACAGTCCTGAAGTCTTACGGAATTCTTAAGGACGGTCCACGGCATGAACATGCACAGCCCCCCGCAAGCGACCACGACACGCTCTCCGGCTCTGGGCTCGGCGCCGGCGATCCCCGACTCGCCGCCGCCGCCGCGCATGCCACCGGCGACCCTGCGTATCCGCGTGAAGACGTCGCCCTGGCTGCGTCGGGTGCTGCCCACCAGGCTGGTGGTGGCGCGGGCCGTGCACCGCGGGCAGAGGATCTGGGAGGACAGCCAGCTGGCACGCGAGGAGGCGCTGGCGATGATGGAGGCGATCGTCGCCGGCACCGCTCGAGCCGATGAGCTCACAGAGCTCGCGCGCAGGCAGCTGATCGAGCGAGAGGCGGCCAACGCGATCTTCTGGCAGCCCTGGGTTACTCCGGGCATCGATACGGGGTCGCGCGAGCAGCTGCGCGAGGCGCTCTCCCAACCGCGAGGCGTGCTGCTCAGTACCTGCCACGTCGGCCCCTACGCGGGGGCGACGTCCATCGTGAGGTCGCTGGGCCACGTTCCCTATTCGGTCGCGGGGCCGTGGTATTTCGAGCCACCCTCCCACGACCTGTGGGGGCGGCGACTGGCCCACTGGCGCAAAAGCCAGGGCACCCGCCTGATCCGCTCGACCGGGTCGTTCGCGACCCTGCTGGCACTGCTCGAAGGAGGCGAGACGGTGTACCTCTTCTTCGACCTGCCCGGCTCACACCGGACACGCTTCCTGGGCAGGCCGACGATGCTCGCCGACGGCAGCGCACGACTGGCGATGCAGAGCGACGCGCTCGTGCTGCCCGTGCATTCCCACCGCGTCGGGCACCGCTCGCGTTTCGATGTCGGCGCGCCGCTTGACCCGCGCCGGTTTGCGGGAGCCGACGAGCTGCACGATGCGCTCGCCGCGATTCACGAGCGCTGCATGCTCGAGCACCCGGAGGAAATGGAGGACCCTCGCAGCTTCGGCTGGGAGGCAACGGCGGCGGAATGGAGCCGGCCGAAGCGCCCCGATCGCCCCGAGTAGTCTCAGCAGCCGCGGTGCGCATCCTGTTCTTCAACGAGGGCAACCTCGGCAGCCACATACTTGGACAGGGGCAGCTTGATGGAGCGCTGCAGGTCGGGTTGAGCTGTAGCACCGGCGTCGAGGCCCGCTTCTCCGGGCTCGCGCCCATGGGTCGCTGGGCGCACGCGGCCGCGACGCGGCCGATTCCACTGCTCGCCCGCGGAAATCTCGACCTGCGGACGCTGCGCTGGCATCTGGTCCAGTCGCTGCGCGCGCGTACGCAGCTGCAGCGAGAGCTGAGCGGCTGGCCCGCAGACATCGTCCACGTGCACAGCCAGTCGATCGCACTGGCAATGAGGCGG
>Ga0209248_10000653_pt1 | contig 10984 bp, 8 predicted proteins | sample BogFormECP04_OM1_FD_188241 | JGI IMG/M metagenome (GOLD analysis project Ga0209248, IMG submission 188241) | Bog forest soil microbial communities from Calvert Island, British Columbia, Canada - ECP04_OM1 (SPAdes) (version 2) | ecosystem: Environmental > Aquatic > Freshwater > Wetlands > Bog ... | reverse complement strand
TTTACGGTTGGAAACGCACCGCCACGGAACGACTCAATCGCCGGCGGGCGCCGCGCTGTTCGCGAAGAACGCGTCCACTTTATCGAGGATTTCCGCGGCCGCGTGCGCGTGATGTACCGCGTAGCGCAGTTCGCCGCCGTTGCGCACGCCGTGGGTGAACAGGCTCGCGAACTGCTTCATCTTGCCGATGGCATCCGGCATTTCCGCTGCGATCAAGCTGCGGAAATATCCAGAGAGCAGGTGGTAACGATCCACATCGGTGGGCTCATCGTAGCGGCCGGTGGCGATGAAGTCCGCAATCTGCTGGAAAATCCATGGATTGGAGGAAGCCGTGCGCCCGATCATCACGGCGTCGCAACCGGTTTCCGCGACCATGCGCACTGCGTCCTGCGGGGTGCGAATGTCGCCATTGCCGATCACCGGAATGCGCACCGCCTGCTTCACCGCGCGAATCACGCTCCAATCGGCGGAACCGCTGTAGCCCTGCATGCGCGTGCGCGGGTGCACGGCGATGGCTTCGATGCCCACTTGCTCGGCCATGCGCGCGACGTCCACCGCGACGATATTATTTTCGTCCCAGCCCGAACGAATCTTGATCGTCAGTGGAATCGCGACGGCGGCGCGCACGGCGCGCAACAATTTTTCCAGGTGCACCAGATCGCGCAGCAGACCTGAGCCGCCGCACTTCACGACTTTTTTCACGGGGCAGCCCAGGTTGATGTCCACCTGATCGAAGCCGAGGTCTTCGGTGAGCGCGGCCGCGGAAGCCATTACCTGGGGATCGGAGCCGAAAATCTGCGCGGCGATGGGATGCTCGTCCGCGTCAAAGTACAAATAGTGCAAGGTGCGCGCGGAATTGCGCGTCAGGCCTTCGGCGCTGGTGAATTCGGTCATGATCAGTCCGCAGGAGCCGAGCGAGCGGATCACGCGGCGAAATACGGTGTCCGTGACGCCGGCCATGGGCGCGAGGATCGTTGCCGGACGGACCACGTTATTGCGAATTTTCAGTTCTGCTGGAATCATGATTTCAGCCAATCAACATCGGCACATTCATGCCGCAAGCAAACTGCAAACCAAAAGAGCCGGCGGGACGCCTGCCTACCGGCAGGCAGGCCGGCGCTACGTACGGGAATCATCGCGCCTCTTCGCCGCCAGCAGCTCCTCGCCCAATCCGTTATCTGAAATCCGCGGCGAAGAATTGCCGGCCGCCAGCGTCACAGCCGCCGCGGTCCGCGCGCGCGGAGCATCGCCCGTCAACTGGGCCAGCAGCGCTTCCTTCGAGCCGGCGAAAAAATTCTCAATCACCTGGTCCAGGGCGTGAACGCGCGCTTCTTCGGCACTCAAGTTCGGGTGATACAGGTAAGCGCGCCCAACTTTGCGGCGCTCGACGATGCCTTTGCGCGCGAGGCGATCCATGATGGTCATGATCGTGGTGTAAGCGCGGGGACGCCGCGCGGCGAGACGATCGCGGATTTCGCGCACGGTTCCCTGCCCCATGGGCCACAAAGTGTTCATGCAATCGAGCTCCAGCGGCGCGAGATCCAGCAGCGCGCGGCGCGGCGACGAAGTTCGTATGGTGAGTTCAGTCATGAGTGAATCTTCGCGCTCGTGTTCACGCTCATCGCGCGCCGCCAGGATTGCGCAGCCCACCGGGCGCAGTCCGCTGCTGCTGATGCGAAGAATTACCTGCCGCAGCCTCCGGCGAACTTTCCGCATCGTTCCCGTCTAAAAATTTATCAGTGCGCAAAAGAGCCCGATGCAGCGCCGGATTGCGCTCGGTCCACTCGTTGCTGCCCGACGCGCCATCCAAGGTCGCGCGCATCGCCGCCATTTTCGAATCCATGTCGTCCAGAAAATGCAGCGCAATGGCTTCGCGCGTCTGCGGCAGCGAAGGCGAGCCAAACTCGTACGTGCCGTGATGGCTCAGGATCAAGTGTTCAATCAAGATCGCGAGCGGCTCAGGAAAGCCCGGGATCGCCCGGATCTTCTCGCGCACCAGCAGAGTTCCAATCGTAATGTGCCCGAGCAGGCGCCCCGCGGTAGTGTAATTCGTCGCGCGCTCGTAGCTGAGTTCGTCAATTTTTCCGATGTCGTGCAGCACAATGCCCGCGAGCAACACATCCGCATCCAGCTCCGGATAATGCGCCACGACGGCGCGCCCCAGAGCGATGAGGCTGACAGTGTGCTCGAGCAATCCGCCGACAAACGCGTGATGCATGGTCATCGCGGCAGGCGCGCGCTTCAATTTCGGAAGGATCGCCGGATCGTTCACCACGCTTTCCAGCAGGCGCTTGATCCAGGGGTTCCGCACTGCGCCGACGGCCGCGCCCAGCTCGGCGTAGAGCTTCTCGACGTCATACTTCGTGTGCGCCAAAAAATCGGAAAGCTCGTAATCGCGCGCGGCGGCTGGAACAATCTGCTCCAGGGTCATTTCTTTCTGGCCGTTATAAAGTTTCACGCGGCCGCGAATCTGCACCACGTCGCCCGCTTCGAAGGTTTTCGCCAGCGCTTCGAAGTTGTCCCACATTTTCGCGGGAATCGAACCGGTGCGGTCGCGCAGCGCCAGCTCCAGCCAGGATTTTCCGCTGCGCTGCGATGTGCGGATTTCTTTCGCGCCAACGAGGAACAACGAAGTGACGGCTTGCCCGTCCTGTAAATCTGAAACGTAATGCGATTTCATTGACCGTTGACTTTAGGCAGCGGCAGCTTCTTTTTTTCCTTCTTCTTTGCGGCCACGTCCGGCGTGGGCTGCACTTCGGTGATCACGCTAGCTCCGGCGACCGCGGCGGTGTCCGTGTATCCCGGCTTCACCATCACGTAGCTTTCTTCGCGCAACTGTCCCAGGTAATCGCGCATCTGCGGCTGCATCTTCTGCACGTACAGCCGGTTCATGATTTCGTTTTCCACTTTGTCCATGGGCTGCAAGCCGGCCTTGTAATGGGCTTCTACTTTCAGCACTTCGAATCCGGTTTTGGTCTGGATCACGTCCGTGATCTGTCCCTTCTCCATTTTGAAGACGACGTCTTCCAGCTGCGGCGCCAGTTCGCTCTGCTTGAACGTTCCCAGATCGCCGCCGTCTTTCGCAGTGCTGCCTTCGGAATAGCGCTTGGCAATTTCGTTGAAGTCGTCGCCCTTCGTGACGCGGTTGCGCAAATCCTCGGCCTTCCTCTGCACGGATGCGATTTCTTCCGGGCTCTTGCCCTCGGTGCTGAGGAAAATTTCAGAGAGCACCACCTGCTCGGGCCGGGTGAATTCCTGCGGATGCGCGTCGTAATATAGCTTCACTTCGTCGTTGGGAATGTTGATGTGCGAGCCCACTTCGCGCCGCACCACTTCCTGGGTCAGCAGGCCGTTGCGAATCGTCGTCTTATAATCTTCCCAAGCCAGGCCGGAACCCTCGACGGCCTTTTCCAAATCCTCCAGGCTGGCGAGCTGGTTCTGCTTGCGCACGTCGTCCAGGCGTTTGATCACGTCCGATTCCACGCTAATGCCCATGTCTTTCGCGCGCTGCACCATCAAGGATTGGTCAATCAGCCCGCGCAGCAAGTCTTTCTGTTGGTCCTTGAACGCCGCCAGGAGCTTATCCTGAGGACAGCCCTGGCAATCGTGCGCCACTTCCTCGCGCAGCTGCTCATCGGCCTTCTGATAATCGGACATGGTAATGACGTCGTTGTTCACGCGCGCGATAATCTCCTCCATTACCACGGACTTGGTTTGCGCGCGAGCGGCAGACGGGAGCAGCGCTCCGGTCAGCAGCAACACCCCGCTGAGCGTCAGGACAGATACCAGATTGCAGTTTTTCATTGGTGTCACCCGCCTCAAATTTTATCCCTACGATTGTAGTTGTAGCAATACGTTTCTGGTGGCGCCCATCGGCCCGCCCTGAATGCTCTTCCAATCCAGCCATAGCACACCGGTCGGGTCCAAGCGCATGCCGCGTCGTTTGCGCAGCAGTTTCACCAGTTGTTCCGGTCCGATCGGCGTGTCGTCGTAGAACTTCATCGCTACCTGATCGCCGCGCCGGTCAATCGAGGCCACCAGCAGTTTTTCCGCCAGCGCCTTCAGCACTGCATAATCGAGCAAGTTTTCCACCGACGGCGGCGGCGGGCCGAAGCGATCTTCGAGCTCCTGGCGGACTTCCGCTCGTTCCGCATCGCTGGTGACGCTGGCGATGCGCTTGTAAATCCGCAGGCGCAGATTCTCGCTATCAATATACTCAGGTGGGATGCGGATTTCCTGTCCCAGGTTGAGTGTGGCGCGGCGTTCGGGGGTCAGCGCCTCGCCTTTGCGCTCGGCGACGGCGCGCTCCATCATTTGGCAGTACATGTCGAAGCCGACGGCCTCGATGTGGCCGTGCTGTTCGCGGCCCAACAAGTTGCCTGCGCCGCGCAATTCCAGGTCGAGCGCTGCGATGCGGAAGCCTGCGCCGAGGTCGCTGAATTCTTTTAGAGCTGCGAGGCGTTGGCGCGCGATGGTTGTCAGCGTGGTGTCCGGCGGGACCAGCAGGTACGCGTAGGCACGCTGATTGGAGCGCCCCACGCGGCCTCTTAATTGATACAGCTCCGAAAGGCCCATGCGATCCGCGCGATTGATCACGATAGTGTTGGCGCGCGGAATATCCAGACCATTTTCGATGATGGTGGTGGAGACCAGCACGTCCGCTTCGTCGCGAATGAATTGCAGCATCACTTTTTCCAGTTCGGCCTCTTTCATCTGGCCGTGACCAACCACCACGCGCGCTTTCGGCACCAGGCGCTTGATCATGGCCGCGAGCGAAATGATGGACTCGACGCGGTTGTGCACGAAGAATACTTGGCCGTCGCGCGCCAGCTCTTCTTCGATCACGCGCTGCACCAGGGTCTCGGTGAACGGCGCGACGGTGGTCTGAATCGCCAGGCGATCCTTCGGCGGCGTTTCGATCACGCTCATATCGCGCAGGCCCACCAGCGACATGTGCAGCGTGCGCGGGATCGGAGTCGCGGACATGGTCAGCACGTCCACATTCTTGCGCATTTCCTTCAGGCGCTCTTTGTGGGCCACGCCGAAGCGCTGCTCTTCGTCCACCACCAGCAGGCCGAGGTCTTGAAACTTAACGTCCTTGGAAAGGATGCGATGCGTGCCGATCAGGATGTCCACTTTGCCGGCTTCGGCTTCTTCCAGAACTTTCTTCTGCTCTTTTTCCGTACGGAACCGGCTGATCATTTCGACGCGGACGGGAAATGCCGCGAAGCGCCGTTTGAAAGTTTGATAGTGCTGGAACGCCAGCACGGTGGTGGGCGCGAGCACCGCGACCTGCTTCGAATCCGCGATGGCTTTGAACGCGGCGCGCATGGCCACTTCCGTCTTGCCGTAGCCCACGTCGCCACAGAGCAGGCGGTCCATCGGGAGATTCGATTCCATGTCGCGCTTCACGTCTTCGATGGCGCGCTGCTGGTCCGCGGTTTCCTCGAATTCGAAGGCGTCGTCGAATTCGTGCGTCCAATTCGTGTCCACCGGGAACGCGTGGCCCACTGCCAATTTTCGCTCGGCGTAAAGTTCCAAAAGCTGTTCCGCCATGTCGCTGACGGATTTCTTCACGCGCGTCTTGCGGGTTTCCCAAACCGTGGTGCCCAGACGGTCGAGTTGAGGTTCGACGCCGCCTAGCGACGTGTACTTTTGAATCAGGTCGAGCCGCGCAAGCGGCACGTAGAGTTTCGCGTCGCCCGCGTAGCGCAGCAGCATGAATTCGCCGTTCGCGCCTTCCATGGCCACCTGGCGCAGTCCTTCGAACTGGCCGATGCCGTGGTCCACGTGCACCACGTAGTCGCCGGGTTTCAGGTCGCTGAAATCGCTGAAGAAACTGGCGGTCTTGGGCCGCGCGCGCGAACGCTGTGAGGGCGGCGGCAGCGTTTCGAAGAGATCCGCGTTGCCGTAGAGAACTACTTTCGCTTCGGTGAAGACCACGCCTTCGGATAGCGGCGCCTTCGTCAGCAGAATCGCCGAGCCCGGCGCGTTGCTGCCTTCTTCGGCCAGGCGCGTTACCGTGGCGTTTTCTTCCAGCTCGCCCATGCGATACGGCAGTTCAAATTCGTGGCAGATGTCGGCGAAGCGTTCGAGTTCGCCGGTGCTGGCGGCTGAAACCATCACGTTTTCGCCCGCCGAGATTCGGTTGCGCGCTTCGGCGATGAACGCCGCCACGTTTCCGTGATAACGCGTAGTCGGCTGCGTATGTAATGTCCGAATCGGTGTTGGATTTGAATCTGTGGCGGCCTTCAGGCGGGCGTCTGTGGTGTTGCCGTCGCGGCGTCGACCATCGCCGTCGCTACTACCGCCGCTAGATTCCGCCGCCTCGACGCCCAGATGCTCGATCGCCAGGCGTGGGGCCATCTGCAACGCCAGATTCCACTCCTCGTCATCGAAAATGAACTTGTCGGGCGGCTCCGCCAGCGGGTCCTCAGCCGCGTCGAAGGCTTCCGCCAACTGCGCGCGATATTTTTCGATGGATGCAGCAAGGAGCGAAGGTTCGTCCGCAATAACCAGCGGCTCGACGGTGAGATCGAACAGCGTGGATTTGCGATTCTCGCGCAGCGCCTCGCGAAATTCCCATCCCGGATAAAACCCGCCCGGCGCCGCATCATCTTCCCGGCCGGATGCAGCGCTGACCCGCGCGCGTTCCAGCACTTCAGCGTGGCGCGGATATTCCGTCAGCGGCAGCAACGTGGCGCGCTCCATCGGATTCGTCGAACGCTGCGTATTGGGATCAAACGCGCGGATGGATTCGATCGTGTCACCGAGCAACTCGACGCGCACCGGTTGCGGCGATTCTGGGGAGTAAATATCAATGATGCCGCCGCGCACAGCGTACTGCCCCGGCATTTCGCAGGTGATTTGCTTGTCGTAACCGGCGCTGGAAAGAAAATCAATCAGCTCTTCGTGGGGAATGGATTCGTCGCGCGCGATGGTGCGCGCCAGCTGCGAATAGAATTCGCGGTCGCGCATGCGCCAGACTGCGGCCTGTACCGGCACAATCAGCAGATCCGCATCGCCGGTGACGAAACGCCAGAGCGCCACGGCTCTATCTTCTGAAATTTCCGCGTGGGGCGAACGATTGTCGTAGGGTAGCACTCCGTGCGCGGGCAAATGCGCCACGCGGCGACCGGGCTTGCCTGTAACCGCGCGATAAAAATAGCGCACTGGCTCGAGCAGTGCTTCGGCGCGTTGGTTCGTATCCACCAGCAGCACCGTGGGCCGGCCCAGCCCCGCGAATGCCAGCGGAATCAGCAGCGCTTTCGCGGAATCGGTGAGGCCCGCGAGGCGCACTTCGCCGCCACTGCGCCGCAGCGCTTCGAATGTTTCCTCGACAACCGGGCGGCGTGCCACCCGCGCGAGAAGCTCGCTAACTAGGGGAAGAATCATGCTTGAAGTTCGGTGATGCGTTCGACCAGCCGCGAGGTTGAGTAGCCGGGCTCGAGCGGCAGGCGCACCACTTGCCCGCCCGCTGCTTTCACCGCGTCGTCATCCGCGCAGGCATTTTCGCGCGAACCTTCGCCGCCTTGCGCAAATACATCTGGCGCCAGGCGCGCGATGAATTCGGCTGCGGTCGGTTCTTCAAAGATCGCGACGAAATCCACTGCCGCGAGCGCCGCCAGAATCTCAGCGCGTTCGGCCGCAGGCGTGATCGGCTGCGCGGGAAATTTTCCGGCATGCGCAGGGGTCGGAGATGGAGCTGGAGCGCCGATCAGTTTGTCCGCCTGTTCCGTCGCGATGCGCACGCTTTCGTCGCTCTGTAGCGCTACTATCAATACGTCGCCGAGGCCACGCGCCTGTTCGAGCAAACGGACGTGCCCGGGATGCAGCAGGTCAAACGCCCCGGCGACGCACACCACGCGCTTTCCGTTGCGTTTCCACTCCTGACGATGGAGAATCAATTCAGTTTGCGAGACGACTGCCAATTGCCCATCCCTCATTCCGCCCAAGCGGAAAAGCACAAACACACTATTCTAGCATGCCGCGTGCATACGTCGCGGAGCGCCCAATGAAGCTCTGGCAAATCATTCTCGCGATCACAGGCGTCGTACTTCTCGGACTTGGCTCGCGATGGATTCGCGTCGCGGAACTTCCCAAGCAGGAACTGTGGCTCGACGCAGGCGGCTGCCACACACCGATGACCGTTCTCGATCCGCCCGCGGATGTAAAACCCGCCGGCAGCGTCGTTCTGCTGCACGGGCTTTCCGCCAATCGCCGCTTGATGATGTATCTCGCTGAAGATTTCGCAGGCCACGGATTCCGCGCGTATGCGTTGGACCTGCCAGGGCATGGCGACAGCCGCGATGTGTTTTCATTCGCGCATGCGCAGGATTGCGCCACCGCAGCGGTCGAATCCTTAATACGTAGCGGGCAACTCGATCCCAAAACCACGATAGTGCTGGGCCACTCGATGGGCGCGGCCATCGCCATACGCATGGCCGATCGCGATCCGCTCGCCGCCACCATCGCGCTTTCTCCTGCTCCCATGACCACACCGCGGCGCATGCCCGCAAATCTGCTGGTGTTCAGCGCCAGCGCAGATTTGGGCATTCTGAAACGCGTGGCGCAAAGTCTTGCCGATGCCGCCGGCGGCCAACGCATCGCGCCGGAAGATTTCGTGCAGCAGCGCGCGTTCGAGCTGCGCTGGTTGCCGCGCTCGACTCACACTAGCCTGCTTTCCGACCGCCGCGTGGCGCACGATTCCGAAAGCTGGGCCATGCGGGCGCTGTTCCCGGATATCGCTGCCGAAACTCTCACGTTGAATCTGGATCTGGCCACGTATGAGACGTTCGGCCGCGGACGCAGGCGTCTTGCCGGCGGCGTGCTGGGATTCCTGGGCATTCTGCTGCTGTTTCCGATGGTCGTAACCTTGGCCGCGAAATTCGCCGTGCCGGCAGCATCAGAAGATTCTGCGGCATTACATAGCGAATCGCCGGGAAATCATCCGTCTACTCGGCTGTTGCTCACCGAAGGCGCAGTCTTCGCGATGTTCGGCGTGCTGCTGCTGGTCCTTGGCGTACCGTTGAAATTTCTGCATCTCTACACCGGCGCATACCTCGCGTCGCTGTTGCTCATCGTGGGCATTCTGCTGCTGATTTTCAATTTCGGCTTTGCGATGGAATATGCGGCGCTGCGTATCAAACCACTCGCCGTCGCCGCCGCGTTAGGCTTCGCCACGTTCCTAGCCATCGGTGCATGGCTGAATTGGCAACTCGACGACGCCTGGCTGAACGCGCCGCGCTGGCTGCGCTTCGCAGGCCTGCTGCCGGTCACGTGGATTTACTGTTTCGCAGAAGAAGTCGTGCTCGGGCCAGTGCAGCACGGCCTGGAACGCGCCGTCCGCTTCGCGGTTTTCCTGCTGCTGCGCGCTGAATTATTTCTGGCCTGCACGCTCGCGTGGTATTTGTTCGCCAGCGGACAGGTCCTAATCCTCCTGCTTTTCGTGTACCTGGCGGCATTTTCCATCCTGCAAAGGCTTGCTACCGATGCGTTACGGTCTCGCACCGCGTCCGCCACGGCCGCGGCATTATTTGGTGCTATACTCGCCTCCTGGTTCATTGCCAGTGTTTTCCCTCTAACTTGAGCCAGGTCACAGCAGGGGACATGAAAGAAATAGCGATTGTCGGCGGCGGTCCTGCCGGTGCGCTTTGTGGCGAGCGCCTGGCCAGCGCCGGTTTTCAGGTGACGATTTACGACGAGCGCCTCGCGTGGGAGAAACCCTGCGGCGGCGGCTTAACTCATAAGGCCATCGAAGCTTATCCGTTCCTGCTCGATTCCCCACAGCCGAAAAAAATCGTGCGCAAGGCGGAGCTGATTTCCAGCAGCGGCCACCGCGCGCAATTTGAAATGAACCATCCCATCGTGATTTACGCGCGCAAGGTGCTCAACGGTCTGCTGCTCGATCGCGCCATCGCCGCTGGATGCACGGCGGTGTGCTCGCGCGTCACCAATGTAAAAACCAACGGCCCGCGCGTCAGCCTGATGGCTGCGGGCGAAGAGCGCTTTTCGGATTTCATCGTACTGGCCGCTGGAGCGCGCAATCAGTTGCTGCCAGAAACCACTGCGCTTGGCTCGAAAGATCTGGAAGTCACCATGGGCTACTTCGTTCCCACGGAAGAAGACATCATCAAAATCAAATTTCTGAAGCAGTTTGAAGGCTACCTGTGGTCTTTCCCACGCGCCGATCATCTTTCGGTGGGCATCTGCGCGAAAATGGGCCAGACCTCGACTCCGGTGTTGCGCGGGCATCTCGATGCGTTCTTCGAGGAAGAAAAAATTCCCCGCACGGGCGCGCGGTTTTACAGCCACGTACTGCCTTCGCCGCAAGCCAAAACGATTCGCAACCGCAAAATCATGGGCCGCAACTGGGCCATGGCCGGCGACGCAGCCGCTACGGTTGATCCGATCACCGGCGAGGGCCTCTACTACGCGCTGCGCTCCGGCGATTTGCTGGCGCAGGCCATCGTCGCGGGCCAGCCGGAACTTTATCCCGCGCAATTGCGCGCGGCATTTTCCGCGGACCTGGAATTTGCCGCCAAGATCGCCAAGAAAGTTTTCCGCGGCACTTTTCTGGGCGGCGCCATCACCACGCGCATGGTGCAACTGCTGAATTATTCGCCGGCATTTCGTGATCTGATTCGCGACGTCTTCAGCGGCTCGCAGGATTATCGCAGCCTCAAACGCCGCTTGTGGGCTCAGCTGGGCATCACCGTCGCGGAATTCACGCGCAGCTTTCTCGCTCCGCGCAGCATCGCCTGCGCACGGAGTTCCGCATCCGCCCCGGCGAGGGACCGCGAACCCGCGCAATGAAGCGCCGCGCCAAGCCGCACAAGCGCAGCAGTAGTCCCGCGAAAAAGGTAAAGCGTTCGGCGAAAATTTCGCATGCAGCACCCGCGGGAATGCCGCGCCTGGGGCTGGAATCCGCCGTACAGCGCGTGGTCCCGCGCGAATGGACCATCGCTGCATTCGATCCGCGCCT
>Ga0209248_10000652_pt1 | contig 10984 bp, 8 predicted proteins | sample BogFormECP04_OM1_FD_188241 | JGI IMG/M metagenome (GOLD analysis project Ga0209248, IMG submission 188241) | Bog forest soil microbial communities from Calvert Island, British Columbia, Canada - ECP04_OM1 (SPAdes) (version 2) | ecosystem: Environmental > Aquatic > Freshwater > Wetlands > Bog ... | reverse complement strand
GGCGTCGGTCCGCGACGGCCTCGCGCTGTTCTCCGGCGGCCTGCGGAACATCTGCTCGCTCGCGGACCTGAAGATGAACAGACTGCTCGACGGCTTCGACGAGTGGGCTCAGACGTCCGGGTGGGACGTGGAGGTCGACCCTCAGGAGCGCTTCGCCCCGACCGAGCCGCCTTCCTCGCCGCGCTGGCAGCTCGACCTGCGCAGCGGTGAGATCCGCACGATCCTGTGGGCGACCGGCTTCCGGCCCGACTACCGGTGGCTTGACGTGCCAGTGCTCGACCTGAAGGGTCAGCTCCGCCACGATGGCGGCGTCGTCGACAGCCCGGGTCTGTATGCCCTGGGCCTGCCCGTACTGCGGCGGCGCAGGTCCACGTTCCTGTGCGGCATCGAGGACGACGCGCGCGAGGTGATCGACGAGCTCGGCGGCTACCTGGCGGGTGGCTCTCCGGTTCGCGGCGGGCGCGAGACCGCGACCGCAGAGGGTTAGCTCCCCGGCAGAAGTGGGGGGTAGTGAGCCTCACGAGAACCGCTCGAGGCCGTTCATTGGTTGAGCCACGGCCTGCAGGAGTCGTCTCCGCCGCAGCTTCAGCCGTTAAGAGCGGAGCGACACCGATACCGCACATGACATAGGGGCGATCGAGAGAACGATCAAGGAGAGAGGGATGCACCGAGGACCAACGGCCGGTTCGACCAGGACAATCGGATGGCGGACATGGTTGTTTGCGACCCTCGGTACGGCTGCATTGATCGTGCCGGCAGTGACCGCGGGCGCGGCGTCGGCGGAAACGACCTGGCTGTGCAAACCGGGGCTCGCCCAGGATCCCTGCGAAGCCAACGAGGAAACGACGGTCGAGCTTGGCAACAACAGCAGCTCCGTCGAACAGGCACAGCCTGCGAGCAACCCGCCGATTGACTGCTTCTACGTCTATCCGACGGTGAGCAAACAATCGACTACGAACTCGAACCTGAACATCGAACCCGAAGAGACGGAGACCGCGATCGACCAGGCATCGCGCTTCTCCCAGCAGTGCAAGGTGTATGCGCCGATGTATCCCCAGCTGACACTTCACGCACTCGAACACGAAGTGATCACGCAGGAAGCCGAGACCAAGGCCTACCTGGGAGTGCTGGGGGCGTTCACCGAATATATGGCCAAGTACAACGACGGCAGGGGCTTCGTGCTGATCGGCCACTCGCAGGGAGCCCTCATGCTCAAGCAGCTGATCAAAGAAAAGATCGACCTCTACCCCGCGATGCGCGACCAACTCGTATCCGCGGTGCTGCTCGGCGGCAATGTTCTGGTGCCCAAGGGAGGGATCGTGGGTGGGGATTTCCAGAGCATTCCTGCCTGCCAGACCGCCGCGCAGACCCATTGCGTGGTGGCGTACTCGAGCTTCCTCAAAGAACCCCCATCGGTGTCGGACTTCGGACGCGTGATCAGCTCGCTCCTCGGGGCCACGACGATCGAACAGCAGGATGACGACGAAGTGCTGTGCGTGAATCCGGCGATCTCCGTTCAGGGCGAAGGCGCGGGCCCGTTGCTGCGCTACGAATCGACGACTCCTCTGCCGGGGTTCCCCCCGCCGTCGGGTCCAACCGTATCCACCCCATGGGTGAGCATGCCGGGGCAGTACACCGGCGAATGCAAGCATGTCGACGGCGCGAGCTGGCTGCAGCTGAACTACGTGGGTCGCGCGGGAGATCCGCGCGAAATGGTGACTGAACCCCTCGGACCGGAATGGGGCACGCACCTCCAGGACGTGAACGTTGCCCTCGGAAACCTCGTCGGCATGACCGCGCTTCAATCTGCGACCTACCAGGCGGAAACTGCGCCACCGGCGTCTCCTGTCCTGACGGCTGTGCCTGCGCCTGCGCCCGTGCTGGCGCCGGCAGCTCTGGCGCCCGCAACAGCTCCCGCGATCACCGCTGCAGCGCTAACCAGCAGGCGCTTGCGCGTGGGGCCGAAGGCAACGGCGGTCGCGGCCGAGAGGGCCCCGATCGGCACTGCGTTTCACCTCACCCTGTCGGCGGCCGCCAGCCTTCAGATAGCGATCACCCAGGCAGCGCCGGGACTGCGCCACGGGCGCAGCTGCGTGGCGCCGACCAACGAACTCAAACGGGTGCACGCCGAGCGCTGCACTCGCACGCTCACGCTCGCCACGCTCACCCGCGGCGAGCCGAAGGGTGCCGACAGCGTGCCCTTCAGCGGGCGCATCGGGCAGCGCGCCCTGTCCGCCGGCGCCTACCAGGCGGTGCTTTCGGCGAGCGATGCCGCCGGAGACTCACGGCCGGTGACGCTGGGCTTCGTAGTCGTCGGTGGCTAGAGACGCACACCGCGCTCGGTGATTGGGAGCACGCGAGCTCCGGGCTCGGCTATCCGAAGGTGAACACGTACGCCTCGGCGCCGTCCTCGAGGAACGTGATCTGAAGCGTGCGCTCGCGGACCGCATCGGGCTGGCGCACGAGCTGGTACAGGCGGCCGTCCCGGAGCAGGCCGTTGCCGTGCTCGTCGACGTCCACGCCGTGCGAGCGGCCCGGAGCCTCGCCATCGAGGAGCACGCGGAAGGGGATCGGCTCTCGCGCTCCGGCAGACAGCACGAGATGCGCGTCGCGCGCATGGAAACGGTAGGCGATGCTTCCGCCGGCCTGCTCGAGCACGACACTCTCACGCCCGATCGTCCATGCCCCTGCGAGCGCCCAGTGGTTGAGGGGCAGGCTTTCGGGGAGCACGTAGGCGCGGCGTTCGTCGAATGCAGCGCCACCCGGTGAGGCGAAGTGCTCGGCACGCGCGTAGCCGAGATAGCTCTCGGGGGTGAGCAGGTGCTGCCAGTCGGCCTGGGCCTCGACGCCGAGCGCTTCGACGGACACGAGCTCGCGCTCGACGCCGAGCAGCCGCTGGATGACGCGCTCGGATTGTTCGTAGCGCCCCTCACCGAAGTGGTGGTCGCGAATGATGCCGTCAGCGTCGCGGAAGTAGAGCGCCGGCCAGTAGTGGTTCTCGAAGGCGTTCCAGACCGCATAGTCGTTGTCGAGCGCGACCGGGTAGTCGATGCCTCGCTCCTTCGTTGCCTGGCGCACGCGACCGAGCTCGTGCTCGAAGGAGAACTCCGGCGTGTGTACTCCGATGACGACCAGCCCGTCGCCCCGGTAGGCCTGCGACCACGCACGGACGAACGCCTCTGTACGCAACCAGTTGATGCACGTAAACGTCCAGAAGTCGACGAGAACCACCTTTCCCGCGAGCTCCGCGGGCGTGAGCGGCTGTGAGTTCAGCCACCCGGTTGCACCGGCGAGCGAGGGGAACCGAGTCCCCAGCGAGATATCGGGTGTCGTGGACATTCGTTCCTCCAATCGGATGGGAGTGGTGGGGATCGAGCGGGACGGTGCCCGATATCGGGCACCGTCCCCGAGATCACTAGCGCAGTGTCTTGAAGCTCGCGCGCATCTCCTCCGAGAAGAGCTGGGGCTGTTCCCAGGCCGCAAAGTGCCCGCCCCTGTCGAGCCTGTTGTAATGGATCAGGTTGTTGGGATACGCCTGTTCCGCCCAGCTCCGGGGTGCTTGATAAAGCTCGTCGGGGAACACGCTGATGGCAAACGGGATCGAGATGTCCTTGGCGTCGAAGAAGGGGTTCTTGTTCTCCCAGTAGAGCCGAGCGGAGGAGATCCCCGTGTTCGTCAGCCAGTAGAGCGTGATGTTGTCGAGGATGTCGTCCAGTGACAGGTCGCCCGGGGGGTTGCCCTGAATGACCTGTTCCACGAGCCCGGGCTGCCCGGAGCCGTCACCATGGTCGAGAATGAACGAGGCCAGGTCGATGGGAGAATCCGCCAGCCCGTACAGCGTCTGCGGGCGCGTCGTCATGATCAGCGCGTAGGCGACGTGCTTGGCGTAGAAGTTGCTCAGCTGCTCATAGGCCTGTCCCTCTTCCTCTGAGAGACCGGAGGGCGCCGGGGCGCCCTGCACGAATCCGGGTTCAAGCTCGTGCGGAGCGGTACCGGGCATGTTGGAGTGAATGCCGAGCAACTCCGGGGCCGCCTGTGCTCCCATCGTCTGCGTGACAGCTGCGCCCCAGTCGCCGCCCTGCGCGACAAACCCTGCGTATCCGAGCCGCTTCATCAGCACGACCCAGGCGCGTGCGATGCGGTCGGGATCCCAGCCCGTGCCGGTGGGCTTGCCGGAGAACCCGTAGCCCGGCAGCGAGGGAATCACCACGTCAAAGGCGTCTGAAGCGTTCCCGCCATGCGCGGTGGGGTTCGTCAGCGGGTCGATGATCTTCAGCTGCTCGATGATCGAGCCCGGCCACCCGTGCGTGACGATCAGCGGCAGCGCCTTCTCGTGCTGGGAGCGAACGTAGATGAAATGAATGTCCAGGCCATCGATCTCGGTGATGAAGTGCGGTAGGGCGTTCAGCTTGGCCTCGCACTTGTGCCAGTCATAGTCTGAGCCCCAGTGGCGTGCGAGCTCCTGGATCGTCGCGAGGGGCACGCCTTGGGAGTCGTCTGTGACCGTCTCGCGCTCGGGCCACCGTGTCGCCGCGATGCGGTTGCGGAGGTCGACCAGTTGCGCCTCTGCGACCTCGAAGCGGAATGGCCGCACGAGATCGCTCCCGGTGCCCTGTGTGCTGCGTGCTGAAACCGCCATGGAAAGCTCCTCTGTTCTGTGTGGGAGAGGCCTCTGCGATTGCCACTCGGGTTGGTGCTCAGAACACTGTCCCACTTGCGCGTCCCTCGCGCCCAGTACCCCGTGGGTTGCCGCTCTGGTCCCCAGTTGGGTTGGCCACGCGCGCGTTCAGCTTCCTTTCACGTTGACCCGTCAGCATGAGCGCCATGCGGCTGCTGGTCGTGGACGACGAGGCGTCCGTGCGCGAAGCGCTCGCGCTCGTGCTCGACCTGAGCGGGTTCGAGGTGACGACAGCGGTCGACGGGCGCGAGGCGATCCGCACGCTCGGGACCGACTCGCCCGACGCGGTGATCCTCGACGTGCTGATGCCAGGCCTCGACGGCTTGGAGGTTTGCCGTCGGATGCGTGCGGTCGGCGATCGCACGCCAGTGTTGATGCTGACCGCCTGCACCGAGGTGTCAGAGCGTGTGGCGGGGCTGGAGGCCGGCGCCGATGACTATCTGGCGAAGCCGTTCGCCCGCGAGGAGCTGATCGCTCGCCTGCGCGCGCTGCTGCGACGTACCGGCTGGGAGGGCGAGGAGGGGGTTCTGCGCTTCGAGGATCTCGAGCTCGATCCGGTCGCGCACGAGGCGCACCGCGGCCAGCGTCTGCTCGAGCTGACCCGCACTGAGTTCTTGCTGCTCGAGCTGCTGATGCGCCACCCCCGCCAGGTGCTCACGCGAGCGACGATCTTCGACCGTGTCTGGGGCTATGACTTCGGACCTGCCTCGAACTCGCTGGAGGTCTACGTCGGGTATCTGCGCCGCAAGACGGAGGCTGCCGGGGACCCGCGGCTGCTGCACACCGTGCGCGGGGTCGGTTATGTGCTGAGGTCATCGCCGCGATGAGCTTCCGGCGGCGCACGGTGCTTTTGGCTGCCGGGGCGGTTGCCGCGGCGGTCGTGCTCGCGTCGGTCGTCGTGTACGTCGTGACCGCCGATGAGCTGCGCTCGGGCATCGACAACAGCCTGCGCGCGAAGGCCACGCCCGGCCTGCCCCAATCGGTCCAGATTCTGGCCGAGGCGAGCCCGGCAGAACTGGCCAAGTTGAAACGGGAAGGCCGGCTCCCGCCGGCCGTGCCCGCATCAGTGGGCAGCGAGCCGTCGGCCGCTGCCGGTGGACTGGCGGAAGCGCGCCCGAGCCCGAGCGGCTCGGTGTCTGAAAGCGTGACGCTCGAAGGCGACAAGGTGGTGACCCGCTCGCGGTCCGTCACTGGGCCGCGGACCGTCAAGGCGCATGTACCGCCCGAAGCCGCGCGGAGCGGGTCGGGTCCCCTCCTCGGCGGCGGTGAGCAAGGCGCACGCTTGGTGGTTCCCACGCACGGGCTCGGCAGCGTCGCGGGCTATGCGCAGCTCTTGCGCCCCAACGGCCAGGTACTGCGCTCGGAAGAAAAAGGCGTCTTGATCCCGATGACGGCGGCGACCCGGGCAGTGGCCGAAGGCAAGCAGAATGCGCTCTTCAGCGACCAGACGATCGCCGGAACGCCCGCACGGGTGCTGGCTGTGCCGGCCGCAGGGGGCGGCGTTCTGCAGGTCGCCCTGCCCTTGACCGATGTGGACAGCACGCTGACGCACCTGAAGCTGGTGCTGGCGCTCGTGTGCCTCGGCGGGATCGCGCTGGCGGCGGCGCTTGGGCTCCTCGTCTCGCGCGCCGCCCTGGTGCCGGTGCGGCGCCTGACGGGGGCGGCTGAACGCGTGGCCCAGACGCAGGACCTCGGCCACCGCATCGACCCGGGCGGAGACGACGAGCTGGGGCGCCTGTCGGACAGCTTCAACACGATGCTCGCCGCGCTCGAGCGAGCGCGCCTTGCCCAGCGCCAGCTCGTCTCCGACGCCTCCCACGAGTTGCGCACGCCATTGACCAGCGTGCAGGCGAACCTCGACGCGCTCGCGATGGGCGAGCGGCTGCCCGCATACGAGCGCGCGCGGGTCGTGGCCGCCGCACAGGCGCAGCTGCAGGAGCTGACCGTGCTCGTTGGCGATCTGGTCGACCTGTCCAAGACCGAGGTCGACCAGATCGAGGTCGAGGACGTGCGCCTCGACCTCGCCGTCGCCGACGCGCTCGAGCGTGCGCGGCTGCACGCGCCGGAGTGTCGCTTGCTCCTCGACGCCGAGCCATGCCTGGTGCGCGCCGCGCCCGCCCGCCTGGACCGCGCGATTGCAAACCTGCTCGACAACGCGTGCAAATGGAACCCCCTCTCGCCGCCCGCCGGGCCGATTGAGGTGCGCGTATGTGATGGACGCCTTGAAGTGCGCGACCATGGGCCCGGGATCGCTGCCGAGGACCTGCCACGCGTGTTCGACCGCTTCTACCGCTCCCCCGAGGCGCGTGGGCGTCCCGGGTCGGGCCTCGGGCTGGCGATCGTGCGCCAGTTCGCCGAGACGCATGGCGGAACCGTACACGCCGCCAACGACCCCGACGGCGGCGCGCGGCTGACACTCGAGCTGCCGCCGCTCCAGATGAGCGGCGACGAGCTTCGCGCGGCCAAGCGGGACGCTCCGCTGATCGCCGGGTCCGTTCAGGAAGTTCCTCCACTCCTCTAAGGCGATTCTCAGGTCGGGCGGGTTCGATGTGCGTGAAGCCGCGAGCGATCCCGAACCGCGCGGCGTCACCTCGATCAGCGATCGACCCGCAAAGGAGCCCACGTGTCCCGTCGCCCCCCGCTCGTCCCGCTCACCGTCCTCTGTATCGCAACGGCGAGCCTTCTCCTGGCAGCGTGCGGGGGGTCCTCGCCGACGAACGCGGCATCCGCCGAACGGTCGCAGGAACAGAAGGCCGAAACGAAGTTCGCCGACTTCGCCAAGTGCCTGCGCGAACACGGCGTCAACGCCGAAGCCGTCTCGCACGCCGGCGGCGCTCACGGCCTCAAGGTCAGCCCCGGTCAGGCGGGCGGCGGTCCCGCGGCGATGGAAGCGGCCGAAAAGGCGTGCGCCCGCTACCGGCCCGAACCGCAGAAGGTGAATCTCTCGCCGCAACAGAAGGTTGAACAGGAAGAAGCGGTGCAGAAGTTCTCCAAGTGCATGCGCGAACACGGGATCAAAGTCGAAGCCTCCACCAAAGGTGGCGGCGTGCAGATCGGGATACACGTGCGCGCGGGCGAAGCCGGCGCGCCGAACCCCGAAAGCCCAGCCTTCCAAGCCGCGCAGAGGGCGTGCCAGCGCCTGCTTCCGGCTCCGCCGGGCGGCTCCCATACAGCAACTGGTGCCCCCCCGCCCACCGGCAATGCGTCTGGCAAGGAAGGCTCCGGCTCCGCCAGCTTGCAGAGCCAGGCCGGCGGCTGAGGCCGTGGACGCACCGATCGGCGATCGGCCCAGGGACGCGGCGAGGACCCCCGACGCTACCGCCGTCGTGGAGGGCGACCGGGAGGTTCCAGCCGCAGCCGACGGCCCGGCCAATTCCGGCAGCGGCTTGCCCTCCGCGCAGTCCGCGGGGAGCGGGCAACGCCGCCGAGCGCTCGCCGCCGGCGCGGTGGCCGTCGCGGCGGTTGCCGTCGGCGTCGTCGTCCTGACGCAGTCAGGTTCGCCAACCCACGCTCGCTCCGCTACCGGGGTGCCGGCGGGCCAGACCACGACGACGGTCACCCGCCGGACGCTCAGCGAAAGCTCGACCGTCGACGGCACGCTCGGCTACGGTGCCTCGCTCGAACTCTATGACCGGCTGTCGGGCACCTTCACCTGGCTGCCGGCGGCTGGCGCGGTCATCGCTCGAGGCGGAACGCTGTTTCGCGTCAACAATCTTCCGGTGGCGCTGATGTATGGGTCGGTGCCGGCCTATCGGACGCTCAAGCAGGGTGTCGGCGAAGGTCCCGACGTGACCCAGCTAAACGAGAACCTGATCGATCTCGGCTTCGATACCTACGGCGCAATCACCGACGTCGATGACTTCAGCGAAGCGACGGCCGCGGCCGTCCGGCGCTGGCAGGCCGCCGAGGGGCTCCGGGAAACCGGCGAAGTCGAACTCGGCCGGGTCATCTTCGCCCCGGGCGCGCGGCGCATCACGGCTGTGAAGGTCGCGCTGGGCCAGGACCCTCCGGCTGCGTCGGGTTCGCACGAACCAGACGCCGACGAACCGAGCGCAAGCGAAAAGGCCGCCCACACGAGAGCTGCCAAGGAAAAGGCAGCCAAGGAAAAGGCAGCCAAGCAGAAGGCGGTAAGTGAACGGGCGGCCCGGGAAAAAAAGGCCGAGGAAAAGGCCGCCGGCGAAAGGGCGAGCAAAGAACACGACGGGAAAGAACCGTCCGCCAAAGATCCGGCCGAGAAAGGTGAAGGTGAAGGCGACAGCGGGGCAGGGATGGCGGTGCTCACCACGACATCCACCCAGCAACTGGTCCAACTCAAGGTGAAAGCCGAACAGCAGACGCTCGCCCGCGTCGGCCAGCCGGCTCCCGTGACGCTCCCGGGCGGTGACGTCGTGCAGGGACGGATCATCGAAGTCGGCTCGGTGGCCAGCGCGTCGAGTGAAGGCGAAAAAGAAAAAGGTGCGGGAGGAGAAAAAGGGGAAGGGGAATCGGCCACGATTCCCGTGACGCTGGCGCTCGAGCGTTCGGTCACCCACCTCGACGAGGCGCCGGTCAGCGTCGAACTGGTCAAGAGCATCCGCCGCGACGTGCTCGCAGTCCCAGCGACAGCGCTGACGGCCACCGCCGGCGGCGGCTACGCGATCGAGGCTCTTGAGGGCGCGCGCGCCGTCCAGCTGGCGGTGACGCCGGGGATGTTCGCCAACGGCTACGTGCAGGTCGAAGGCCCCGGAGTGCGCGAAGGCGTGACGGTGATCGAGTCCGAATGACCGCGGGCGGGCGGGCTCCAGTTCTCGAGCTGATCGACGTGGTCAAGGACTACGCGGGTGGCGTGCAGGCGCTGCGTGGGGTGAACCTGACGGTCTGCGAGGGCGAGCTGTGCGCGATCGTTGGCCCTTCGGGGTCGGGCAAGTCGACGCTGCTGCACATCATGGGCACGCTCGAACGTCCCACGAGCGGCGTCGTGCGGATCGCCGGCAGCGATGTCGCCGAGGCATCGGACGGCGGACTCGCGGCGCTGCGCGCGCGGCGGATCGGCTTCGTGTTCCAGCAGTTTCACCTGCTGGAGGCGCAGAGTGCGCTCGAGAACGTGGCCAACGGCCTGCTCTACACCGGCACGCCCGCGCGCGAGCGCCGCCGCGTCGCCGCCGCGGCGCTGGAGCGGGTCGCACTGAGCCATCGCGCGGAGCACACCTCGGCGCTGCTCTCAGGCGGTGAGCGCCAGCGCGTTGCGATCGCCCGCGCGCTCGTGAGCATGCCGGCGATCGTGCTCGCGGACGAGCCGACCGGCAACTTGGACACCGCGAGCGGCGCCGGCATCCTGTCACTGCTGCACGCGCTCAACACACAGGGAACGACGGTTGTGGTGATCACCCACGATCGCGAGATCGCCGCGACGCTGCCTCGGCGGGTCGAGCTCCGCGACGGGCGCCTGATTCACGACGAGCTGGTGGGCGTGCCCGCATGAGGACCGCCGGCCTGTTGCGCGCGCGCCATCGGTGGCGCCGGCGCCCCCCGCGATCGGCGGGCGCTCAACCGACGATCCCGCGCAGCCGTCTGCTGCCGGCGGACGTCCTGCGCGTGGCCAGCGTGGGACTGCGCACGCGCCGGGTACGCGCCGCCCTGTCGGCGCTGGGCGTCGCGATCGGGATCGCCGCGATGGTCGCGGTGCTGGGAATCTCGGGATCGAGCAAAGCGGGCCTGGTGGCCCAGCTGAACGAACTGGGGACCAACCTGCTGACGGTCGCCCCCGGCCAGACGTTCCTCGGCAAGTCGGCGGAGCTGCCCGAAGCGGCCGAGCGTGCAGTGCGGAACCTCTCGAGCGTTCGCTCGGCGGCCGCCGTGACCGCGATCGCAAGCGCGAGCGTTCGCCGCAACCGCTACATCGAAGCGGCCGAAACCAGCGGCATCGGCGTCTACGCTGCCGACCCCGAGTTGTTGGCCACGCTCGGTGGGCGTGTGCTCGAGGGCCGCTTCCTCAATCCCGCCAATGAAGGCTACCCGCTGGTCGTGCTCGGCTCGGTCGCCGCGCATCGTCTCGGCGTCAGCACGCTTACCGTGGACGGGCGAGGCGTGGAGGTCTATCTCGGCAACGCGTGGTTCACGGTCGCGGGCGTGATCGGCCCGCAGCCACTCGCACCGGAAATCGAACGCGCGGCGCTGATCGGTTATCCGATCGCCCACAGCCTGTTCGGCACGAGCCGGCACGCGAGCATGCTGTACGTGCGCGCGGACCCCGAACGCGTGCCCGAAGCCGACGCGCTGCTCGCCGCGACCGCCGACCCGCAGAACCCCGAAAACACCACCGTCAGC
>Ga0209248_10000651_pt1 | contig 10987 bp, 8 predicted proteins | sample BogFormECP04_OM1_FD_188241 | JGI IMG/M metagenome (GOLD analysis project Ga0209248, IMG submission 188241) | Bog forest soil microbial communities from Calvert Island, British Columbia, Canada - ECP04_OM1 (SPAdes) (version 2) | ecosystem: Environmental > Aquatic > Freshwater > Wetlands > Bog ... | reverse complement strand
ATGCGGCGCTCGCCGAATCGGGTCTGGTGCAGCCCGGCAGCCTGATCACCTGGGAGTATCGCCTGCGGCTCCCCGCGGGGCAGTCCGACAAGGAAGCGGCCGAAGCGATCAAGGAACGCTTTCCCGATGCCGGCTGGCGTATCCGCGATCTGGCCGATGCCGGCGTCGGCTCCGCGCTCGTATGGGGCGAGCAGGCGCGAGGGTATCGTCTTCGGTTCGATCGCTTCCACCCGGTCCACGAGGGCGACGATCGTGGCGGGCACCGTCTGAAAGCCTGTCGCCTTCCACGAGCGCACGTCTACGCAGAGGCTCGGCAGCGGCAGGGTTGCCAGTTCGTGCAGGCTTCTCGCATACGTCTGGGCGTCGCGCGTGATCGCATGGTTGCTCCAGCGCAGATGCCCCACCGTGTTCGTGAACGTGCGGATCGCCGCGGCGTCGGCTCCGTAAGCGAGCGACCACAGCGCGACGGTCACCTCATGGCTTATCGGCTGGGATGCTTCGGTCTCGGGCGAGCCCGCGCCCACGCCGGGGCATTCCTGGGCGAGCTCGCTGTTCAGGTGCTCGATCTGCGCCTGCCCTGGAGTGATCCCGGCCACGTTGGCTCGGGCGAGCGCATAGTTCGCCTCGATGTAGGCGTGCGTAGTGGCGATGTCCTGAGGATTGGCGAACGCCGTCGCAGGCGCTATCGCAAGCACCAGTACCGCCAAGAGCATCGAGCGTCCTCGCATCCCCCGACAAGCCTAGCCGGACTCGACTTCACCCGTCGCGGTTGCTGCGTCAGGCCTTCTTCAGCGCGGCCGTCTGCCGAGCGCGGCGCGGCGCTTTCGCGCGTGATCCGGCGCGCTTTGGTGCTTTCAGCGAAGCCGGGGCGCCGCTGCTGGCCCAGTTCTCGAGGAATGCCTGGGTCGCCTCCGCCTCCAGCGGCTTGGCGAACAGGAAGCCCTGGCCGCTGTCGCACTGCTCGTCCTGAAGAAGGTACAGCTCCTGCTCGAGCTCGATGCCCTCGGCGAGCGTCTCGATCGACAGCGCCTTGCCGAGTTGCACGAGCGTATGAATGAGGGATTCGCCCTCGGGATTCTGTGTCAGCCGGGAGATGAACGACCGGTCGATCTTCAGCGCGTCGACGGGGAATCGCTGCAGGTGGGCCAGGGATGAGTACCCGGTGCCGAAGTCGTCGATCGCGATCCTCACGCCCAGCTTCTTGATGGCGGCCAAGCGAATGGCGGTCTTCTCGACATTGCGCATCAGCGTCGTCTCGGTCACCTCGAGCGTCAGCGCGTTCGCCTCGAGGCCGGTTTGTGAGAGCGCGTGCTGGACTCCGGCGATCAGCTCATCGTTGTCGAGCTGGCGGGCGGAGACATTGACCGCAATGCCAATCGGGTGTCCTGCTGCACGCCAGATCGCACCCTGACTGCAGGCCGCGTTCAGCACCCACTTGCCGACGTCGACGATCAGTCCGGTCTCCTCGAGCAGCGGGATGAAGTCGTTGGGCTGGACAATGCCCCGCGTCGGGTGCCTCCACCTGATCAGCGCCTCAACCCCGGTGGGGGCCATGTTGCTGAGATCGAATGTGGGCTGATAGACGAGGAAGAACTCACCGTTGTCGAGGGCTTCGCGCAGGTCCATCTCGAGCTCCATGCGGCTCTGGAGCGCATCCTGCATCCCGGACTCGAACACCACGTAGCGGTTCTTGCCGTCCCACTTGGCCCGGTACATCGCGATGTCCGCATCGCGTAGGAACTCCTCGGGCGACCCACGGTCGCCCATCGCGATCCCGATGCTCGCCGTCACGGTCAAGCGGGTCTCCTTTGCACCGGCGAGCTCGAATGGCTGGCGCAGCGCTTCCAGCAGACGTTCGGCGATCAGCTCCGGTCCCGCCGCCAGCGAGAGCTCTTCGGCCACGATCACGAATTCGTCACCGCCGATCCGCCCCAGCGCGTCGGCGTCGCGCACGACGCCTTCGAGCCTCGCGGTGATCGATCGCAGGAGCTCGTCTCCGGCCTTGTGGCCGAGTGTGTCGTTGATGCTCTTGAAGTTGTCGATATCGATGAACAGCGCCGCAACAGGGGCCTTGTGGCGGCGGGCACGGACCAGTATCTGCTCCACCCGGTCCAGCATCAGCGTCCGGTTCGGCAGTCCCGTCAGCGGGTCGTGAGTGGCCATGAAGGACAGCTCGTCCTGGCGCCGTTCGAGCTCTTCGTCGGTGCGCTGGCGCTCGGTCTCGAAGCACTCGCAGATCCCGACGATGGTGACGTCGAGGCTCAGCTGCAGCATCGCAAGCGCCTGCGAGAGGGTCTCCGGCGAACTCTCCAATTGGCAGGCGCCGTCGCGCAACACGTCGGCCATGGTGTCGCGCCAGAGCAGGCACCGCCTCGCCAGCTCCTTCAGTGACGCCCCGCGATGAGCCGCCAGCTGGCCGAAGATGCTCCAGGTTTCGCGGCCGGCCTCGTTGGTGACCTCGACACCGTCGCCCGCCATCCAGCGTGCCACCGCGATCGAGGAGATCCTGCAGATGCCCTCGAGGCTTTCCTGAATGAACGCGTCGAGGACCTGCCCCGAGCTGATCGTTCGCTCGACCGTCTTGGTCACGACCTCCTCGGCTCGCGACTGCAGATTCCGCCCGAGAAGGCTGAGCTGCTCATCCGCCTGCCGGTTCGATGGCTCGGCCGCCAATGCCACCGCAGGGCGCGACTTCGCCGGCGCTCGGGTGCTCCCCTTCTTCGGGCTCGGATCTGCCGCTGCCATCTAACTCAGCTCATCGACGGGCGAGCGAACGTCCTTGAGGATGGGCGGTTTCCGTCAACAGCTGATGTGGAATCGAGCTCGGGTCTCAGCGGGAGGCCTGATTCGGCTTGAGAGCTGGCTGTCGCCGCGGAGGATCACTCAATCAGGGCATATCGTGGTAGGTACCTTCCGCCGTCCCCACGCGCGAGCAGTCCCATCAGCTCGAGCTCGCTCAGCATCAGCAGCACGGCTCCGGCGTCCTCTCCATCGGCGGTGAGCTTCTCTGGTGTGTCGCTTCCGGCGCCGACCTTCTCGAGCATCGTCCTCAGCCTGGGCTCAAGCTCCGCGCGGGCCGCGTTCGATGCGTGCGCGCCTGGGCCGTTCGGACCGCAGAGCAGCTCGAGTGCGTCTTCGGGTCCCCTCACCAGGTGTGCTCCCTCCATCAGCAGGACGTGCGTTCCGCTCGATGCCCGAGATGTCACTCGTCCAGGCACCGCCGCCACGGTCCGTCCCAGTGCGTCGGCAAGCCGTGCTCCCGCGAGCTCGCCCGGGCTGTCATGCGCCTCGACCACCACCGTCAGGCCCGCGAGCCTCGCGAGCGTCCGTTCACCTGCCACCTCTCCGAAGCGCCGCGTCCTCGCGCCACACGGCAGCTCTGCCACGGCACTGCCGGCCCGAGTCACGCGCCGATACAGCGAGCGCCGCCGGGCAGGGCACGCCACGTCGAGGCCGCCTGGCATCACCGCCAGCGAGCCCGCGCCCACCTCCAGCGCGCCCGCGTGGGCGGCGACCGCGATCCCGTCGGACAGCCCGCTGGCCACCGTCACTCCGCTCGCCGCCAGCCCCCGCGCGATGCTCCTGGCCATCTCCACGCCGTAGTCCGTCGCCCGGGCGCTGCCGATGATCGCTACGGTCGGCGCAGCCGCGAGGCCACGAAGCCGCTCCACCCCGCCCGCCACATTCAACATCCGGGGCCCCCCCGGATCCCTGAGCGCCGATGGGTAGGAGCGGTGATGGCGGCACACTTCCTGCGCGCCCGGCATCTGATGCAGGTCCGCCCGCTCGAAGCGCGCGTAGCTCGACTCGAGCTCCGCCCGCCGCCTGCCTGCGAGGGCCCGCAGCAGCTCCTCGTCACCCAGTCCGAGCAGCTCGCCGAGTCGGCCCCGATCCCGGCACAGGTACTCGAGCGCGGCGTTCAGCTCCGCCAGGAGCCAGCTTCGGCGCAGGCAGCTCGAGCATGCGCTCGAGCCCTCCTGATCCTGCCCGGCGGCGCTCATGCCGCGCGGTTGCCCGCAAGGCTCGCCTCCGCACGCAGCGCCAGCGCGCCGCCGATATCCCGTGCCCGCACCCGTTCGCTCCCGTTCAGATCGGCGATCGTTCTCGCCACGCGCAGAACCCGGTGCTCTCCGCGTGCACTCAGCAGGCCGCTCTCGCGGGCGCTGCGCACCATCGCCTCGCTGCGCGAGTCGAGCCGCACGTATCGCTGCAACATGCCTACGTCCATCTGCGCGTTCACCATCACGCCGTGCTTGCTGAGCCTCGCCGCCTGTCGCTCGCGCGCCATCGCCACCCGCTCGCGCGCCTTCGCGGAGCTCGTCAGGGGCGTCGCGTTGAGGTCGTGCAGGCAGTCGCGCCCGAGATGGACGAGCAGGTCGATGCGATCGAGCAAGGGCCCGCTCAGCCGGCGCCGGTGCCGGGTCATCTCAGTTTCGCTGCAGCCGCACCGATCGCCGTCCCCGGCGTAGCCGCAGGGGCATGGGTTGGTGGCCGCGAGCAGCATGAAGCGGGCGGGATAGATGGCCGAGTGCCGTGCCCTGACGATCGCCACGCGGCCGTCCTCGAGCGGCTGGCGGAGCGCCTCGAGAGTTGGGCGCGCGAACTCCGAGAGCTCGTCCAGGAACAGCACCCCGTTGTGAGCGAGCACCACCTCACCGACCCACCCGCGTCGGGCACCGCCGATCAGGCCGGCCGCCGTGATCGAGTGATGCGGCGCCCGAAACGGTCGATCACTCGCCAGTCTGCCGACGAGCTCGCCCGTGATGCTGTGGATCCGCGTCACCTCGATCGCCTCGCGTCTGCTCAGCGACGGAAGGATCGACGCCATCCGCTGCGCGAGCATCGTCTTGCCCGTCCCGGGAGGGCCGCTGAGCAGGCTGTTATGAGCACCGGCGGCACCGACCACGAGCGCCCTTATCGCGTGGTGCTGTCCGCGCACCTCGCTCAAGTCCGGCCCCGGCGGGCGCATCGCGAGCGCGTGTGCGCCGTCCGCGGGATGCTCGGGCAGTGCATCTCCCGACCCACCCTCGAGCACGCGCGTCGCGCTTCTGAGCCCCGCGACGGTGATCACGTCTATCCCGTCGATAAGCCTCGCCTCACTGGCATGCGCAGCGGCGAGGACGAGCGAGCCGAGCCCCGCCTCGCGCGTAGCCTGTGCCACGGCCAGCGTTCCCTGACAGGCTCTCACCTCGCCGTCGAGCGCCAGTTCTCCGAATAGCACGTGGGTCTCGAGCCGCTCACCTGGAAGCTGTCCACTCGCCGCGAGCACCGCGCACGCGATCGCGAGATCGAGGCTCGGGCCGGCCTTGGGCACATCACCCGGTGCGAGATTCGCCGTGATCCGCCTGGCGGGGAACGCGTAGCCCGAGTTGTGGATCGCCGCCTGCACCCGCTCGCGCGCCTCGCGCACGGCTGGGTCGGCGAGACCGACGATCGCAAACCCGGGCAAGCCAGGGCGAACGTCGACCTCGACGGTCACGTGGCGCGTCTGCAGTCCCTCGATCGTGAATGTGTGTGCCCGAGCAAGCACGCCCCAGGCCTCCTCTCGTCAGCTTGATCGGAGACGCCAAAGCTAGGTGTGGCTTGAGACGGGACTCTCCGGCAGGACGCGTGGCCGCCCATTGGGCGGCCACGCGGGAGCATGCGGCTATTGATGGATCTGAGGCGGGTACTACTACATGCCGGCGGGGTGGCGCTCCACGAAGGCGCCGCCGTCATCCCCTGGTGAGCTGGACCACCGTGACCCGTGTTCGGCCAGCGCGACGGTGTCGAAGCGTTTGCCGTCCACGACCATGTACGCATGTTCGGAGTTCGCGTAGATCGTGATGTCCTTCCCGGGCCCTGCCTCGCCATAGGACTCCAGTCCCGTGGAGTCCTCGGGCGAGTTCAGCAGTCCGCCGCCGTGTAGCGCGTAGGACACAGACCCCGAGCAATCATACCCGGCCGACTGGAACGAGCCGTGCCCGCCGCCGTACACATACGGCCGCGTGGCGATTTCATCGGCGGCCGCGATCACCCGCCCGACGGTGCCTTCGCCGCCGGTGCTGCTCGTGGGGCTGTAGCTGGGCGCGGTCTCCTCGCTGGAGACCTGCTGCTCGGCTGGGGCCTGCTCCTCGGCTGGGGCCTGCTCCTCGGCCGGGGCCTGCTGCTCGGCCGGGGCCTGCTGCTCGACTGGAGCCTGCTGCTCGCCGGGACCCTGCTCGGCGCTCGGTGCCGGCTGCGGGATCGCGGAAGCGGGTGGGCTGAGCGTGCTCTCTTCGCTCACGCCGATCACGCTCCATGTCGCTGGTCCGACAACACCGTCGGCGCTCAAGCCGTGGCGCGCCTGCAGCCGCAGGACCGCCGCCTCGGTTTCGGGACCGAATTCGCCGTCGACCGGGAGGCCCAGTGCGGCCTGCAGACGCTGCACCGCGGCGGCTCCACCTGCGGGCGCTTCGACAGCGCCTGATCCACCGCCAGCGCCGGATTCCCCACCCGAGCCTTCGGCGGCCTGGGGGACAGCCGCCGGCGGCGGAGTCAGCGTTTCCTGTCCATGCACGCCGATGACGCTCCAGGTCCCCGGGCCGACCACACCGTCAGCGCTCAAGCCGTGGCGCGCCTGCAGCCGCAGGACCGCCGCCTCGGTTTCGGGACCGAATTCGCCGTCGACCGCCACGTGCAGTGCGCTCTGGAGCTGCGAGACGGCGTTGCTGCTCGGCTTTTCCGGGGTCGCGCTCGACCCCGCTTCAGACACGGTGCCGCCGGTGGATGAGGCGTCAGCTGCAGCGGTTGCCGTCGGCGGCGCTTCGGGTTCGGTGCCCGTGAAGCTCGCATCACGGGCACCGGCGGCCGTCGACGTCGCTTCGCCCGGGAGCTCCGCGCGGACTCCCGTCGTCACTTCGCGTGCGCTCGCGTCGCTGCGCAGCGACGCGCTCGTGAGCGGGCCCACGACGCCGTCGGGTGTCAGGTTCCTGCTCGTCTGGAACGCGCGCACGGCTGCTTCGGTTTCGGGACCGAAGACGCCGTCCACTTTGATCCCTCCCAGCGCGCGCTGAAGCAGTTCGACCTGCCTGCCTTCGCTTCCTTCGCTCAGCACGATTGAATGTTCGGTGGTGGTGGTGGCCGGCTCGGGGGCGGGGCCGGCGGTGCTGCTCGTGGCCTGCCCGTCGGCCAGAGTGGCGGTGGGTCCGACGGTGAGCGCCACCAGCGTCCCCAGTGAGAGCCGCTTGGCGCGCGAGCCTGCCGGAACGAAGCGCAGCTCGGCTGCGCGCCTGCGCGCACGCGAACGGCCCAGCGACAGCTGCCAGGGCTCCTCATCGGCCAGATCGCGTTCTGCGCGCAGCTGGTCGCGCGCCCGGATCAGAGCGGCGAGGGGTGAGGTGTCTGCGTTGTTGCGAATACGCCCACGACGGGCGCGCGCACGGCGTGCCCGGGAGCGCTCGAACGAAGCGTCCCAGGGGTCGACTACTGCAAGATCACGCGGGAATCCCGGCATCCGACGGCGTCCTTTCTCCAGTTGCTTTGGCGCCTACGGGGTTAGCTGTCGGGCTCGCGTAAACTTCTACGCTACGCCACACCTTGTGACGATTCGCCCCCGCAGCCTATTGGCTGCAATGGGTCCCCCGCTCCCTGACCCCTTAGGGTCGAGGACTCGGCACGAACGGACGGCAAGCTAACAGATTTCTCCGCAATTTGCGTTACAGAGGAAGGTATTCAGCATTTTTTGCCGACGGCAACGGCGACGGACGACAGGCGCACGACACGTGCGCCGCTGGTAGGTTCGCTCGGTCATGCGCAAAAAGGGCCTTGACTCGCGCACGTTGTTGTCCCTGCTCGCGCTCGTCGTGATCGCCGGTGGGGTCGCGCTGATCACCGTTGGCGGCTCCTCTGCCCAGCAGGCCACGAGGGCCAAGGCCAAGGCAGCCGACTTCGACGCGCAAGCTCTGCTCTCACCGGCGACGCAGGCGCCGCCGCTGGCCCTGCGCAACTACCTGGGACAGCCGGTCAACATCGACTCCTACCGGGGCAAGGCCGTGCTGGTCACCTTCCTGTACACCAACTGCCCCGACATCTGTCCGCTGATCACCTCCAACCTGCGCGTGGCTGAGAACCTGATGGGTCCGAAGGTGTCCTCCAAAGTGCAGATCATCGCCGTCTCGGTTGACCCGCGCGGGGATACGCCAAAGGCCGTGGCCGCGTTCCTGGCGCGCCATGAGATGACCGGGCGGATGCAGTACCTGATCGGCTCGGCCGCCGAACTGGCGGCCGTCTGGAAGGCGTGGGGTGTGGGCTCCGAACGGGACGCGCAGCAGCCGCAGTTCGTGAACCACACGGGGCTGATCTACGGAATCACCGCCTCGGGCAAGCGGGAGACGGTCTATGCGGCCAGCTTCCAGCCGTCCGAAATAGCCCACGACGTGCCCCTGCTGGCCGCGCTCTGATCCCTCGCGGTGGCTCGGCGTCGGCGAGCTCTCGGTTCGACGGTCGTGGCGGCGGCGCTCGTCGCGCTGGTCATCTTCGGGCTGGCCCACCATCGCTCGGCAGCCGTCGGGCGACAGGCCCCGGCGCTGCCGGGGGAACAGCTCGCGGGCCCTGCCGTGACGCTCCCGGGTCTGCTGGCCGACGCCCGGGGCGGGCCGGCGCTGGTGGTCTTCTGGGCCAGCTGGTGCGGACCGTGTGCCCGCGAGGCGCCCGCGATCGAGCGCTTCTCGGAGAGCAGCGCCGGACGAGGCCGGATCGTGGGTGTGGACTGGAGCGACGCCCTCTCCGGGGCGCGCTCGTTCATCCGCCGCTACTCCTGGACGTTTCCCAACCTCCGCGACGCCGAAGGAACGGTGGGCAACGACTACCACTTGACGGGCTTGCCGACGACGTTCGTGCTCGACGGTCATGGCCGCATCCGCGCCGTGCTGAGCGGGCCCCAGGATGAAGGCTCGCTGGGCCGGGCTCTGGCCAGCGCGGGCTGAGAGCGGGCGCTGCTCTATGAGCTGCTGTTCTGACAGCCTCCGGGCGGCGGCGCCGGTCTGAGCGAGACCGCTGATCGGCTCTGGGTGCGATGGCGTGGTCCCAGGGCAGTCGAGTCACGGCGGCGCCACCCTATGCTCGGATCATGTGCGGGCGCTACACAAACACCGCGGGCGTTGAAGAACTGAATGACCGCTTCAGGGTGCCGATCGCGAACGAGGTAGGTACGCGGCGATTCAACATCGCACCGACGGAAGAGGTCCTCGCGATCGTGGCGCCGGCCGGGCAGCCGGAGGCCCGCCTGCTGCGCTGGGGGCTGATCCCCTGGTGGGCGAAGGACGGCAAGGGTGCGTCGAAGATGATCAACGCGCGGGTCGAGACGGTCGCCACGAACGCCGCCTACAGGCAGCTGATCCCAAAGTCCTCACGGCGTGCGCTACAGCTCGCTGATGGCTACTTCGAGTGGCTGAGGCCGGAGCGCCGCAGCGAGCCTCGGCAACCGTTCTTCTTCCAGGTGGACGAGGGTATCCCGTTCGCGTTCGCCGCCTTGTGGACGCCGGCGAGGGTGGCTGGCGAGCACGTGGAGAGCGTGACGCTCTTGACCTGCGATGCGGCGCCCAATCGCGTTGCCGCCTCGATCCACGACCGCATGCCCGTGATCCTCGCCGACCGAGGCGCGCAACAGGCATGGCTCGACCCGGCGCTCGGCACCGAGGACGTGCTCGAGCTCTGCCAGGCGCTCCCCGCGAGCAGGCTGTCGGCGAGAGCTGCCAACCCCGCGGTCAACAAGGCCGGCGCCGGCGAGGGACCCGAGCTGCTCGAGGCCCCGCACTGAGGCTCAAGCGCGAGGCTCGCGGTCAGCTTGGCGGTTTCGGCGTCTCGAACTGGTGCTTCAGCCGGTCTGTCTGGTCCGGCTGGCGGTCAGCGGCGGCCCGCTCGCGGTCATCGCTCGCAGCCTCGCGGTCGCTTGCCGCGGCCGCGCGACCCATGGCCGCCTTGCCGCGGCCCTCCGCCGCCTTCGCGCGGTCGCTAGCAGCGCGCCTGCGGTGCTCGGCCGCGCGGATTGCGATCTCCGGGCGGACGTCATCGATCACGGCCTGCTCGCGTGCGGCCAACGCACGATCACGCTCCGCGCCGGCCTCGTCGCGGTCGGCCGCGTTGAGGTCGCGAGCGTGAGAGGTCGCGTCGCGACCGGCGGCCGCCCCGGCTCGCAGCGGGACGACGCGACGGCGTTGGCGGGTACTGCGATCACGCAGGCCGCGCGTGAAGTCATGCACCGCAGGGTCGCCGCCCTCCACGAGGTCGCGATCGCTCGCCTCCTGGTCGAGATCCGCGGCGGCGCGGTCGCTGTCGGCCGTCGCCTGGTCGGTGTCGGCCGCGGTCTGGTCGCTGTCGGACAGCGTCTGGTCGGCGTCCGCGAGCGTCTGATCGCGTTCGGCGAGCGTCTGATCGTCTCGCAAGGCCATCGCAAACGCGATGCTCTCGCGATCCTGCTTGACCTTCCCGTTTGTGGAGCCGGCGGGAAAGCCCTCGGGCGTTGGGTCGGCCATCATGCCCCTCCTGCTGGCTAAGCGATAGCCCCCAGCGAGTGCCGCACGCCTATCCGATTGATCTTCCCACGTTAGCACCGTGGCACTTGGCGCCCAGCAGTCTCGGTGGCGTCTACCACGGGTTCGGCTCCTGCGCTGAGCGCTTCTCGCCGATGCCGAGCACGCCGAGCGCGAGGCGGGCCGCGAGCGCGAGGAGTGTCTAGCCCGACGGGCGCCCGCGCCGGCAAGCCGCGGGGACCCGTCCCGGCGCTGATGAGCCCCCGGTGCTCGGGAGCAGCCTGGGACGGGTCCCCGCTCAGGACCTCGCCAGGGGCTAGCGAAGACCCGATTGGAACTGTAGGGCGATAAGACGGCGATCGAGCACTCGGTAGCGAGGCCGTAACAACCTCCACGAGATGCGCGCGTAGCGTTCCTGCGGCAGCGAAGGTTGTTTCGTCCCATCCGCTGCCGCCGAAACGGCACGAGGCCGAACCTACGGAGGGGTGTGGAGCCTA
>Ga0209248_10000650_pt1 | contig 10989 bp, 10 predicted proteins | sample BogFormECP04_OM1_FD_188241 | JGI IMG/M metagenome (GOLD analysis project Ga0209248, IMG submission 188241) | Bog forest soil microbial communities from Calvert Island, British Columbia, Canada - ECP04_OM1 (SPAdes) (version 2) | ecosystem: Environmental > Aquatic > Freshwater > Wetlands > Bog ... | reverse complement strand
CTGGATCGCCATCCCCAATATTGTGATGTTTCAGATTATTCTGCCGCTGGTCTCTCCCCTGATTGATCTGCTGTTCCTGCTTTCGATCGCGCTGTGGGGCCTGGCGCAATTGCGCATCGCGCAACTGCCGCAATTGTGGACGCTGCAGGACGTCGAGCGCTCCCTGATTTTCTTCGCGCTGTTCATGCTGATTGACCTCTTCACCTGCGTAGTCGCGTTCGCGCTGGAAAGGCACGAAGATTGGACCCTGCTCGCTCCGCTTATCCTGCAGCGTTTTTACTACCGGCAAATGATGTACGTGGTTCTGTTCCGCGCGCTGAAGGAGGCGGTGCGAGGCCGGCCGGTGGGCTGGCGCGGCGTCGAGCAGCACCCTCCAGCGCCGGTCGCGGCCGCATCCAGGGTGAAACGCGAGGCCTGAGGCACGCGTCCATAGGCCGTGTTCTTTCGCGGCGGACGTTAACCAGTTTGTACACAGCAGCTGCGCGCCTTCCAGTGCAATACTTTTGCGGAAACCGCCGGCCTTCTGCTAGCATCCAAGATATTGATGGGCTGCATCCAGATTTCCAGGAGCGGCACCGGAGGAACAGATGAGTGTTGCACCGCGTGCGGGCAACGGTAAAGTCACCGTGCCTGACATACTTTCCCGCAAGTCGCATTCCCTCGCAGGCCATTTCGAAACCAAGCAAAAAATCACCTGCCTGACGGCCTATGACTATTGCAGCGCGCTGCTGCTGGATCAGGCCGGCGTGGATATGCTGCTGGTCGGCGATTCGCTGGGCATGGTGGTGCTCGGTTACGAGAACACGCTGCCGGTGACGCTCGACGAAATGGTGCATCACACGCGCGCGGCGCGGCGTGGCACGCAGCGCGCGCTGCTGGTCGCTGATATGCCGTACGGAAGTTTTCACGTTGCGCTCGATGAATCCGTGCGCAACGCCGTGCGTCTGGTGAAAGAAGGCGGCGCCGAAGCGGTGAAGGTAGAGGGCGGCGAGCGCCGCATTGAGTTGATCGCCCGGCTGGTTGAATCGGAAATTCCGGTGATGGGCCACGTGGGCCTCACGCCGCAATCCATTCACGCGCTGGGAGGATTCCACGTGCAGGGTAAGTCCCCCGACGCCGTCCGCCAGCTCGAGCGTGACGCACGCGCCGTGGAAGCCGCCGGAGCGTTCGCCGTGGTGCTGGAATCTGTGCCGCGCGATCTCGCGGCGCGCATCACCGAAAAGCTGCACATTCCCACCATTGGCATCGGCGCCGGCCCTGATTGCGACGGCCAGGTGCTGGTGTTCCACGATGTGGTTGGACTGACGCCCGGCCACAAGCCGAAATTCGCGCGGCAGTACGTAAATCTGGCCGCGGAAATTTCCCGCGCGGTCACTAGTTACTGCGAGGATGTCCAGCACGGCGATTTTCCGTCGGATGCCGAATCGTTCCATTCGCCCGCGCAATTGCGCGAACAGCTGTTGACTCGCCAGCGCACCTGACGCATGCCGTGTGTTGACTTGGTGAGCCAGTTTGCGCGATCAGCGCCAAACTTGTGATTCCGAGGGCGCAGTTGGCCCGCGGGATCTGCTTTTTCCTTGTCGTATGGTCGGGTGGCAGATCCCTCGCTGCGCTCGGGATGACGAGCGAAACAGTTTTTACGCAATCGATGAATCGAGTGCAAAGGAATGGCTCAATGAACGCGGAAGATTTTCGCCTGCTGTACGATTACAACTCCTGGGCCAATCATCGCACGCTCGATGCCTGCGCGCCGCTGAACGACGAGCAATTCACGCGCGACATGGGCTCCAGCTTTCGCTCCGTGCGCGATACGCTGGTGCACGTCATGCTGGTGGAATGGGTTTGGCTGGAGCGCTGGCACGATCGCGGCCCGGACAAGTATCCGGCCGCTTCCGATTTCGCGAATCTGGAATCTGTGCGCGGCCGATGGGCGGAGATCGAATCGAATTTGCTCGATTATGTGGCGGCTCTACGGGCAGACGATTTGCAGCGCGTCGTTCATCACCGGACCATGGCGGGCGTGCCGCAAGCAGCGCCGCTCTGGCAAATGTTGCAGCATCTCGCGAACCACGGCACCTATCATCGCGGCCAGATAACCACTTTGCTTCGTCAATTGGGCGCGAAAGCTACCGGCACGGACCTGATTACGTTCTATCGCGAACGCGCCACGCAGGCCGCCGCCAAAGCATGACGCGCGCGACCTGCAGCTGCGTGCGGAAATCTCGCCTGCAGTTCGCTTGAGCGCGCGTCTCCGCCCACTCCCATGGAAACCATCCACACCATCGAATGGATGAAGCAGATTGCGCACGAGGCCCGCGCGCACGAACGGATTCTCGGACTCGTCCCCACCATGGGCGCGCTGCACGAAGGACATTTTTCGCTGATTCGCGCGGCGCAGCGCGAATGTGCGCCAGTAGCCGTATCGCTCTTCGTAAATCCCAAGCAATTCGGTCCGGCCGAGGATCTCAGCAAATATCCGCGTACGCTGGAACAGGACCGCTCCGCGCTGGAAGCTCTCGGTGTGGATTTTCTCTTCGCGCCCTCACCGCAGGATATGTATCCGGCGGGTTTTCGCACCTCAGTCGTGGTGGAAGGTTTGAGCGATCGCCTCGAAGGCCGCTCGCGCCCGGGGCATTTTAGCGGCGTCACCACCGTGGTGCTGAAACTTTTCGAAATCGTGCAGCCGCGCTTTGCGTATTTCGGCCGCAAAGACGCGCAGCAGGCGCGCCTGATCCGCCAGATGTCCGCGGACCTGAATCTCGATACCAGCCTGGTGGTATGCCCGATCGTGCGCGAAGCGGATAGCCTGGCTCTTTCTTCGCGCAACGTATATCTGAAAAGGGAAGACCGCCGCGCCGCCGCCGCGCTCTCCCGCTCGCTCGCAGCAGTGCGCGACGAAATCGCGAAAGGTGAACGCGACGCCGGACGCTTGCTGGCCGCTCTGCGCCGCGTCATTGCACTCGAACCGCGCGTCGCGCTCGACTACGCCGAAATTGTAGATAACGAAACGCTCGAGCCAATCGCATACCTGCGCGGCACCTGCTACGTGCTGCTCGCCGCCAAAGTGGGAGACACGCGCCTGATTGACAACGCGCTGATCGAACCAGACGGCGAGTCCTTCCGCGTCACGATCTAACGAATCCCGACAGCCCGCACCAATGCCGCTCCTGCGGACATCATTGTCCGCCGGCCCGTTTGAACGCCGGATTGGTGGCTAGGCCCGCAAGCTCTGTCTTAACCGATTGGGAAATATCCAGAGAAGCGCGCATATAGTCTATGTAATCCGCCACCAGCGGATCGTTTCTTTGAAACGACGATAGCGACCAGCCAGCTGCAGTGTAAACAACTCCGCGCACGATCGAGGGTGTAAGCTCCGAGGGACGTTTGCCGCTCTTGCGCGCACTGTCAAAGTCGTTATAGTCGTCCCTCCAGCTTAGCGTGCTGGCGATTGTCCGCACGGGCTTGAATTGGCCCGTGGCCCCGAACACCGCCCACATCATATCTAGATGCTGAAAGAGCGCCGGCGTTGGTGTCAGGTCGAAAGGATCTTGCAACGGCGCAAGGTTGTGGAATTTCTCCTGTTCCTCCAAGTCCAGAGTGCTAAGCACGCTGCTGACATCGTATCCGGCCGAACGCAGGACCAGGAGCCCGAGCGCGCGGGTGAGCGGAGGCTGCGTAGCAATGCGGGTTTGAAAGTCCCGCGCCGCAATTGGATCCGCCGCGACTGCGGCGCTCAAGAAAGCGGCCGTTACCTCCGTGCGCCCTTCTTGCGAGTGTTGCGTTTCCTGTGCAATCAGGAATTGCAAGACCGGAAGCAACCGCGCAGGATTTGGCTGCCGGTAATACGATTGCAAGAACTTGCCCACTTCCTCTTCGTCCTTGAACGATTTCTTGCTGCCCGTTTCGAAGCTCTCGATCTGAATCGTGGAGGAATTCAGAACCTGATGGCCGCTCGGAGACTCGACTTCCGCGGACACGGTCGCAGTCCCATCGGCCGCATCAGCGGGCGCGCACCAATGCTCCGCTGACGCACCGAGCCCGACCATGGTTTTGAACGAGTCCGGCAGTTTGAGGCCCGCCGCATCCAGGGCGCCAGCCACAAAGTCTCCGCCTTCCGGCTTGATCTGTTTGAACTCGGAGGGAGCAGCTAAAGGATGGGCGTCGCTATGACCAGCGAACTGCACTGTGAAAGCGAGCTTGATATTTTCCAGGTACTCGTCACGGTTGTCGCCGGTGGAAAAGATGCCCACGCGAACACACTGCCCAGGATTAAGCAGCGAGATGTTTTCAGGGGCATTCACCAGCTTCAGCGTGTGCGGCCACTGCCTCTGAACGACGGATTCAGCCAGAATTTCGATCTGCGGTTCAATCTTCGCCGGCGATGGCTTATGTGGAGGATAAGTTGCGTCCTGGGCGTGAAGGGGCAGAGCTGCCCAAGTGACCGCTACGAGCGCCCCGATGACAATTCTGCGTCTGATGTTAGCCATCGTGACACGTTGAAGAGTTTGCATGGTGGCAGAAGTAGAACTCGATTCTTAGACGAACGCAAGTCAAGGTTACCAGTCGGCCGCGTACGCATGCGTTCTCCGGGGAGGGCCGTCGCGCTCTCTCCGCAGGATTATTCCGCGCGCAGAGTTTTCAGCACTTCCGCGGCGTGGCCTTTGGGCGTCACTTTGTCCCAGATGGCGCGGATTTTTGCGTCGGGGCCGATCCAGTACGTCATCCGCACGATTCCCAGAAACGATTTTCCCAGGAAACTTTTCATGCGGCGCGCGCCGTAGGGTTCGATCACTTGGAATTCCGTGTCGGCCAGCAGCGGAAAAGTCAGCTTGTGCTTCACTTTGAATTTTTTCTGCGATTCCACGGAATCGCCGCTGCAGCCGACGATGGCGGTGTTCAGTTTACCGAATTGCTTGAGGGCGTCGCGAAACTCGGACGCTTCGTTGATTCAGCCCGGAGTATTCGCTTTCGGATAAAAATAGAGGATCAGATTTTTGCCGCGATAATCCTGCAGCGCAACGGTGGCGCCGCTGTCGTCGGTCACCGCGAAGTCCGGAGCTTTGTCGCCTATTTTGAGCATTTGGATTCTCCGCGCCGGGCGCGAGCCAGGACTCCGCCCGTACGCGCCGCAGCACTGCGTTTACGATTTACTGGTTGGCGCCTCGGCCGATGCGGCGTCGTCGTGATCGCCCGCAGGCTCGTCGCCGCGCAGCGCCGTCAGGACCTCAGCCGCGTGCCCTCTGGGCACCACGCCATTCCAGATCTTCACGATCTTGCCGTCCGGACCGATCCAGAAAGTCGTCCGCACGATTCCCATGAAAGTCTTGCCCAGAAAGCTTTTCATGCGCCGCGCGCCGTACGCTTCGATCACTTCGAATTCCGTATCCGCCAGCAGCGGAAAATTCAGGTTCAGCTTCTTGCTGAATTTCGATTGCGCATCCACGGCGTCCGCGCTCACGCCCGCGATCTCCGCATTCTGCGCCTGAAAATCCGCGAACATGTTGCGGAAGCCGTTCGCTTCGTGAATGCATCCCGGCGTATTCGCCTTGGGATAAAAATACAGAATCAGATTCTTGCCGCGATAGTCGGCGAGCGTTACTTTTCGCCCGTCGTCCGCCAGCACTTCGAAATGTGGCGCCTGCTCGCCTTCCTTCAGCACGATGTTCCTCCTTCCGCCCCTCGGCGCTTTGCCACGGCACCCTGCTCCGGCAGCGCGCCGCAGTCGGTGCTACGCTTCCGCCAGCACGCGCTTCAGAATTTCGTTTACGACCTGCGGATTGGCTTGCCCGCGCGTTTCTTTCATCACCTGGCCCACGAAAAACTTGAACACGCCTTCGCTGCCGGCGCGGTATTTCGCCAGGTTGTCCGGGCTATTCGCAATCACCGCCCGCGCGATCTTTTCAATCGCGCCCGTATCGGAAATCTGCGCCATGCCTTCCGCCGCGACAATTTCCGCGGCTTTTTTCCCGGTGTCGAACATGGTCGCGAATACCTTCTTGCCGCTGGCCGCGGTGATTTCGCCGCGCTCCACAATCGCCAGCAGATCCGCCAGCGCCACCGGCGCCACCGGACAATCCTCAATCTCCTTGCCGGCATCTTTCAATCGCCGCAGCAATTCCACCGAAATCCAGCTAGCTGCCGCTCGTGCTGGGGCTCCCGCGCGCGCCGCTGCTTCGAAATAATCGGCCAGCGCTCGCGTGGCCGTCAGCACACCCGCATCGTACGCGGCAATTCCATATTCGCCGACGAATCGCGCGTGCCTCGCGGCCGGTAATTCCGGCATCGCAGCTTGCACCTGCTCCACCAAAGCCTCCGAAGCCGTCAGGGGCAGCAAATCCGGATCAGGAAAATAACGATAGTCGTGCGCGAATTCCTTCGAGCGCATCGCCTCGGTGCGCCCGCCGGCCACATTCCACAGCCGCGTTTCTTGCGTCACCGTGCCGCCCGCCTCAATCACGCCGATTTGACGCTCGATTTCATATTCCAGCGCGTGCGCCAGATAACGGAACGAATTCAGGTTCTTGGCTTCCACCTTGGTTCCGAATTTTGGCGCGCCGCGCAAGCGCACGCTCACGTTGGCGTCGCAGCGCAGCGAGCCTTCTTCCATGTTGCAATCGCTCACTTCGGTGTACTCCAGCACCTGCTTCAAGGTCGTCAAATATGAATACGCTTCCGCGGGCGTGCGAATATCAGGCTCGGAAACAATTTCTATCAGCGGAGTGCCGCAGCGGTTGTAATCAATGTAGCTCCAGCGGTCGGAATCCGCGAAACCTTCGTGCAGGTTCTTGGCCGCGTCCTCTTCCATGTGCACGCGCGTGATTCCGATGCGCTTTGCCGCGCCCTCTGCTTCGATCGCGAGCGAACCTGCCAGAGCCAGCGGCAGCTCGTACTGCGAAATCTGGTAGCCCTTCGGCAGGTCCGGATAGAAATAATTTTTTCGCGCGAAAACGGAGCGCTCCTGAATCTTACATTCCAGAGCCAGGGCGGCGCGAATCGCCAGCTCGCGCGCGCGGCGATTCAGCACCGGCAGCGCACCTGGCAATCCGAGGCACACCGGACACGTATTGGAATTCGGCGGGTCGCCGTAGCGCGTCGAGCAGCCGCAGAACGCTTTCGTCTGCGTCTTCAATTGCGCGTGCACTTCCAGCCCGATCACGGCTTCGTACTTGGCCATAATTTCGGGCGTCACGCGATTTGCTTCCTGAATGTCTCGGGTCATTTTGTGCGGCACATAGCGCGGCGCTTGGGCCGCCGCGAATCCAGAATTATAGCATCCGTCACAATCGCTGGGGCCCTTGTGCGGAAAATCGTGGTTTCAGGCCGGCTGGGAGGTCGTTCGGGACGCGACGCTGCGCGCCAGTTCCTTCAATGAATCCTCAATCAGCCCGTCATGAAACGGCCGAATGACGCGCCAATAACTCCGTCCCTGCCAGCCGACAAAATTTGCCAAGGTGACGTTAAACACCTTCGTGCCTTGCGGTATTTCGTCCAGCACCCAGCACATCAGCGCCGACGTGAGGCGATTTTTCACGCCCATTCCTGCCTCGCGCGGCGCGTCCACCCATTCGATCGCAAAAAACGCGAAATGCTTCCCGGCTTCCAGGGCTTGTGGCGGGTGCGAAACCATCCCGCGGTCCCAACCGCACACTTTGCCGATCGCTCGCCGCACGCCAAACAATAATTTCCAACGCCGTGCCGGAAGCAACAGCCCCGGCGCGCCCAACTCCGAGAAAATCCGCTCGGGCGGCGCGGGAATTTCCATCGCATGAATGTTTATGACGGAAAATTCCCGCGCTCGCCGCGCAGTCCAACTCTCGCGGTGCTGTTTCAGAAAATCCGCTTCCGAGACCTTCAATCGTCCCTCGTCGTCAGATGCCTGCCATCTCAATTATCCCCCGTGGCTCCCCGCAGTCGGGATTTGAAATTTGAATCCGGCTATGAAATTCAGCCGCAAAGACGGAAAGCCAAAGGCCTCCTCATATCTCTGGTTCAGGAAGTTATTGAGACGCCCGTAGATTTCGATGCCCTTGGGCAGCTGGTAGGCGAAGCCAGCGTTCAGCAGCTCATATCCGTGATTTCGGAACAGGCAGGTAAGCCCCAATTCGCAAGCAAAAGTTCCATCATTCGGCTCGACATCGAGCACCGCGCCGCGAATCGTCCCATTCATGTTGAGCATCAGCCGCTTCTTCGTCCAAGTCGCGTTGAATCCAGCGGCGTTCCGCGGACGGCGAAGCAGTGGTTCTCCTACGGAGAAGGGATCAATGGGTTCGGTAAAGCCGTCGAGCGCCAGGATCGCGGTATTCAACCAGGTGTACGAACCTGAAAATTCGAACGAGCGAAAGGGATGGATGCGAACGCTCGTTTCCAGGCCGTAAGCTCGGGATTTTCCGATGTTCTCGGAATCAAAGTTGGTGGGCAGGTCGCCGGTAGTCACGATTTGATCCGTGAACTTGTTATAGAAGTAGGTGACGTCCAGAATCGCACGGTCGTGCGCCACCCGTTGCTCGATGCCTGCATCGTAGCTGATGCTTTCCTCGGGCTTCAGCGCGGGATTATTCGTAAACGCGAGCTCGAATCCATCCGGCTCGCGGAAGCCGGTTCCGAAACTGGCGTGCAGGCGCGTGGCCCCGAAAAAGCCGTCGCCATCTGCTTGCCGCGCCACATACGCGGCGGAAATCCGCGGAGTGACCTTGGCGATGGTATTGGTGGGAATCCCGGGCTGGCCGTTGTCGTTGTTCACGGGAACGGAATCGGTTTGAATGTCGTCCACGCGCACGCCCACATTGATGAACCAGCGATCGGAGGGATTCCAGCGGTTTTCCGCGAAGAACGCATAGCTATTGCGCCCCAGCAGAAACGGCAAGTCGTTGGTCCCTTCCACAAAGAGATTCTTGAACTGGTCTCGGTCGTATTCGAAACCCGCCACCAGCGTGTCCCGGGAAGAAACGGCGATCTCGCTTCTGGTATTGGCCACCACGCGCAGATTGTTGGTGAACGAATTGCCTTCCGACGGCGAAAAGAAGGTGATGCGGTCCGTGGAAACGCTCACCGTCGAGACCTGCTGGAAGCGTGAGGAGAACTGTTCGACTTCCTGCGCCTGGTAGCCGAAAAGATTCTGGTTCTGGTGAGTGGCCGGGTCGCGTCCAGGAAATAATCCGTCCGGGTCCGAGCCGTACGGGCCCGGGAGCCCCACCACCCCGTTGTATCCGAAGAAATTCACGTTGAATTTGCGGCGCGGCGAACGTGAATAGCCCAGGCTCACCGTGGAGCTCTGATCGCGGTACCCATCGTTCTGAATCTGCCCTCTGGTTTGTAAACGCGACAGGCTGTACGCCCAACTGAATCCCTTGTTCAATCCCGCTCCGGTAGTCGCTACCCGCCAGCTGTACAAGCTGCCAGCTTCGCTCAGGAACGAAAAATGCGGCGGACCATCACCTTGAATCGTTTCGATGTTGATCACGCCCGAGACCGCGTTCGATCCGTACAGCGCGCTCTCCGGGCCGCGTATCACTTCGATTTGCTCCACTCCCTCCGCCGGCAGCGGCGATAGATCGAACCCGCCGCCAAAATCGTTCAGTTCAATGCCATCAATCAGTACCAGGTTGTAGTCCGAATCGCCGCCGCGAATGAAGGCGCTGGTGACCGTGCCGCGGCCTCCGGACTGATTGATTTCGACACCGGGCAGGCCCCGCAGCACGTCCGAAGCAACCTGCGCGCCTCGATCGTCAATTTCCTGCCCGGAGACCACGCTGACAGACGAGCCAATCTGCGAAGTAAGCGCACCGCCCGGCGCGGCCGAGACGACCACCTTGTCGCGCAAGGCGCTCAACTGCAAATGGAGATCGCTGACGCGTTTTTCACCGGCCGCCAAGCCAATATCCACCGGCAATTGATTGAAACCCGAACTCGTGGCCAGGATTTGGTATTTTCCTCCGCGCAAACGCGGGAAGCTGTATCGGCCTTGCGCATCCGTTTCTCGAGTTTCCAGTTCGGCCATCGCGTAGAGCAGGGTGACGCGCGCTCCGGGCACGACTTGCCCGGCAGGATCAAAAACCGTGCCGGAAATCGCGGCGTCCTGCTGGTCATGCGTAGAGCCAGGCGCGTTCGCGGAACGGCTTGGGGAAGTATTGGGAGTTTGTGCGTGGATGCTGCAGGCTAAAAGCAAAAATAAGGAAGCGAAATACAATACGGCGGAGCGTAGTCTCATTTTTCCTCCTCTCCCTCTCGCGCGGGAGTTGAAGGTTGTCCAAACGACGCATGCGCCGCCTAAGGCGCTTGCGTATCCGGATTGAGACTCCGCCGGTCTCCTGGCTTGGCGGCTTGCCGCGATTTCATCGCACTACATTATTGAGGATGAAATCCCGGCAGCAGCGCGGCCTTCCCATCATTCACTCGGAATCGCGGGTTCGATGCGATTCGTCGCTTCAGACAGTGGTGCGCGCTGAAAAATTCCGCCTTACAGTCGCGCGGCGGCGACGGTCTTTCACCGTCTTCCCGTGCGCGGAGTCTCTGGTGATTGTGGACGGCACCGTGAAATTTCCACGCCAGCCGCTTGTTACTAGGAATTCGTTAGTGGCTCCCGCGCAGGATCACGCGCGGACGCCCGTTCGAGCGCAGCTCCACTTCCAGCGGCGCCTCGAACACTTCTTCCAGCACTTCCTGCTGATACACTTCCGCGGGTTCTCCGATGCGCAAGCACTTGCCTTTGTGCAGCAAAGCGATGCGGTCGGAAAATTCCGCGGCCAAATTCAATTCGTGCGTCACCACCACCACCGTGTAGCGATTTTCATCGGCGAGCCGGCGCAGCCGCCGCAGCAATTCCACTTTGCCGCCGATATCCAGATGTTGCGTCGGCTCATCGAGCAGCAGCAGGGAAGGTTGCTGCGCCAGCGCGCGCGCCAGAATCACGCGCTGCTTCTCGCCGCCGGAAAGTTGCTCCATCCAGCGGTCGCGCAAAGCGTCGGCGCCCACCTGCGCCAGCGCGTTTCC
>Ga0209248_10000649_pt1 | contig 11003 bp, 10 predicted proteins | sample BogFormECP04_OM1_FD_188241 | JGI IMG/M metagenome (GOLD analysis project Ga0209248, IMG submission 188241) | Bog forest soil microbial communities from Calvert Island, British Columbia, Canada - ECP04_OM1 (SPAdes) (version 2) | ecosystem: Environmental > Aquatic > Freshwater > Wetlands > Bog ... | reverse complement strand
GAACCGCTATCGCGAATGAAGTGCTTCACGCGCTACATGAATCAAGAAGACACAGGCAGCGATCCGGGCTGCTGCAGACGAAATTCCAGGAGAGTTTCGCTCGGTATCGTTAGCTGCTGGCCCTTTTTGGAGGCGGCGACAGCTGTTCCAGCGCCAGCGCCAGCAAGCGCGCCGATTCCAGCGCCCTTTCCGCCTCCTGCTATTCCGCCAATCAGCGCGCCCAGTCCGGCGCCGCCGATGACTTTCTTTGCCGTGTTCCCACCTTCACCTTTTCCCTTGACCTCATACGTACTGGTGAGCAGCGGATATGCGGTGCCCCTGATCACGATATCGGTCAACTCGAGCGACAGTTCGGAGCTGCCTTTCATCCTGCCTGCCGATTCGGCAGACGCCAGGCGGCCGTACACCGTGGTTCCTCTCGGCGCCACCACGATGTTGTCCACCACCAGATTCGTTTCCAGGCTCGCGGTGAAGCGATCCCCAGCCTTTTGTTTCTTCGAATCTATGGAGTCAATCATGCGGATCAAAATCCGCGTTCCAGCAGGCACGTAGATCTTCTTCGTATTTTGCGCCGCAGCAGACGCAGCTGCGGAAGGGGCCGTCGTCAAAGCTGATGGTGAGATCTTGGCGAAGGAATCTCCCTGCATGGATACGACTCCGAGCAGAATGGCCACGGCACAAACGGACGCCTTTCGCATGTCTTTGCTCTCCTTGGTTGCGCTCACGAGCCCTCTCCAACGATCGGCAGCGAAGAAGCGATCTGAAGGTCAATGATCAAAAGCAATTGGTCCTCGATCTGCGCGAACCGCGCGGCAGTCACCGCTCCCAACGCTTCCTTCACTTGGCCATAGTATTTTGCAAGAAGTTCCGAACGCTGTTTTCGGAAGTTCATCGCGTTCTGAATCAGTTCGTCGGCTTTTGTGTCGGTCATTTGGGAGTAATTCGCCGCATACTCCTTGATATTTGCGATTCGCAGATCATTGACCTTGGATAGTTCGGCGTCGTACTCGCTGTAGATCGGCCAGAATTTCGCGGAATCCGCAGCGTTCAATTCCATGACGGAGCCCATGATCTCGGCCTTCTGGTCACGCACATTGGATCGCATCAGGTCGATGTAAGCCTGAACGTTCTTCTTCTGCGTGGCGCTGGCCGAGGATTGCGCGGGTTGGCTCTTGGTTGCTGGCGTCTTCGGCGTAACCTGCGCCAGAGCGGCAGGACCAGCGGCAAAGAGCATGAAAAGTGGAAGCCACACTGCCATTCGTTTCTTCATCTTGAATCCTCCTATCAGGGTCACGTCGCTGCAGCGAAACCGGCGCGGTGCTGTCAAAAACCAGAATTCGCTTCAACAAACATGGGAGTCCCAATGCGGCCAAGCAACCGGGACTCTATCGCTCCAGCACATTCACAAGGTTCCATGGTCCCGAGCCATAGCTTTCAAAAACCAACTGCTTGTCTTTATCTACCTTGACGCGCAGTCCAATGATCAGACTTCCCGAACTTTTCGACTTGTCATTGCTCAGGTTAAATTCGAGGGCGGACAGGTCGTAGTCCGTGGAGCGCCCGTTTTCGCGGGCTTCCGCGATATTAATCGGGCGATCGGTGATTAGGCGTATTTTGCGGCCGTCCGCGGTCGGAAATGTTCTTACGTACCCGATGTCATAACCTAAAGTGCCGGTGACCGCTACGCGACCCTTCGGTTTCATTTTCGCGAGGGTTTTTGAAAGTGCGGCCTGACCGCCTTGAGCGAAAGCATCGAGCAATACCTTCTGATCGTTCGGCGTCGAGTACGAATTGATCGTGACAGTCACGCTGAAGTTCTTGCCAGCAGCCCTGTTCTGACCCATGGCTTGCGCTTGAATGGTTTCCCGTTTGGGCTTGTCCTGCGCGCCAGTTCTAAAAGCTCCCATTACCAGGACGAATGCAATCAGAACTCCGGCCATCCACCTGTGATCGAAGAGAGAAGTCTTCATGGTTGTAGCGTCACCAGCGCTGGGGCAAGGTGACATAAGTCGCTAACTTTTCTTATTGTCAAAACTAACAGGTGCGGACGCCAGGCCCATTTCGAGATAAGCTGCCGACGCTCGAAACCCTGCTCGAAAGGACTGCGCGCTGCGTTCAGATAGGCTGGGCAGCCTGGCTGGAGTCGGTGAACGGACGTTTGCATTCACTGCTTTTGCGGCTGCTCCTGATTCATCTGTTTTAGTTTTTGCTCCAGCAACGCCTTCTCCTGCTCCTTGCTTAGCTTGGGAAACAGCAACACAAACTGTAACCGCAAGCCCCACGGCGAAGCTCCCGGCGCATGGACCGCATTCCCGTAGAACTGTGCGGTGATGTTCACCGGCTGGAACCCGACCTTCATGATTCTTCCCACTCCGCCGCCGAACGGCACTGTCCAGACGCTCCCGCTCGGTGCTCTCCAGTTGGCGGTGACGATGGGCGACGTGGTGAGATACCAGCCCTTTTTCATGTTGTAGTTGACGAACCACTGCAGAAGGAACGAGTTCACCGGAGGCTTATCGATATTGGCATGGCCCGCGACAGACCAGATATTGTTTGCGAGAAATCCAATCGTCCATGGCTTGGGCTGCACCAGCACGACCACCGAAGGCCCCAGGCTAAATTTCCCCTGTCCCAAATAAGTCGTGTTGGTTGCCGTGGGCAACACCAAGGTCGGGCCGATGCCCCAGATCACCTTGCTCTTTTTCGGCGAGATGAAAAACGAAGGGTTCATGTCTCCCAGCCCATATGCGCCAGTAGTTTGCGTTGGTGGGCCGGATGCCTGCGGGATCGGAAGTGGCTGATAAATGACCGGAGTAATCCAGCGGACGATCAGATTCCAGTTCGTCCCTACGCTGAGCGGAATCACCGGCTGAATGTTTAGAACATTCTGGGTGCGGTCGGCCGGGCCGTTGTTGAAATTGAAATTTTCCTGAATCGGAACGCTGATGAGGCTGGCCACCGGATTCTGTGCCGCATTTCGCAGCGCGTCCGTATTTACCGCCGCAGCCGGCGTTTCATCCGTCGCAACCTGGGTTCCCTCCGGGCCAACGGGCGTATCTTGCGCAAACAGCGACATGCCTGAAAGTAGAAAAACTCCGAGTGCCATCAGACCGCGATTTTTTAGCACGCGGAATTTCTCCGTTTTGCGCCTTGCCAGGCTGGACGATCCGTTCAAGTCTCGTGGAGTTTGCCTAGGCTGATCAGGGGATGGAATTGGCAAAAGTGACAGTCGAGCTATTTTTCGAACGCGTAGATGTGCTTCCAGTCGTCCTTCATGCTTATTACGATCCAGCCTCTCTTATTTGCTTCGGTCATTAACGCGTCGGAAAAAGTGCCAACATGCGTATCCGGAAGACCTCCGCCAGGTCCGTACGCATATTCACGGTTCGCATCGTCGTGATGGACCAGCATCATCAGCCGCGCTCCATCGCCCGCTTGCGTCCACTCCAGCATCTGTGCATCGCCGCCGGAATTGCCAAAGGCTGCGTACGGTCGCTTGCCGATGAAAAGATTGATGCCGATGGCCTTGCCGGGACCATCGTCAATGAAGAATACTTTCGGCTCGCGCATCAGCACCGGCTTGTCGCTGGAATCATCGTACTTGGTGACGATGCTTGACCCCACAACCTGTTCCGGTGGTACGCCATACACCTGCTCGCTGTACACGCGCACAAACTCCTGTCCGCCGCCGGTAACGATGTAAACTCTGAAACCTTTCTCGCGCAGATACCTCATCACTTCTAGCATGGGCAGGTAGACGAGATCGGTGTAGGGTCGGTCGAAACGCGGAGCTTTGGCGGTGGCGAGCCATTGTTCAACGAGCGCCTGAAACTCTTCGGTGCTCATGCCCGCGTGCGTTACGGCGACAATTTGCAACCAGTCTGATTCGGTGAATTTGCTCATGGCCTCGCGGTCATTTTCAAGCACCGCCTTGAACGGCTGCGTATCCTTCCATTCGGGATGCTGCGGCGCGAGCTTGCCCAAGCGATCGAGCGCAAACATGGCTTGGGTGTACAGCGGGTGTTCCGTCCAAAGAGTGCCGTCCTGGTCAAAGGTAGCGACGCGATCCTGGGGTTCGACGTACTTAGAGCTGGATTTTTCCGTCGTGTCCCTGACGAACGAAATGATCGCTTGTTTCGCGGGCCCGTTATTCCACGAAGGCAAAGGATCTCGCTGTGCATGCGCACCCGCTGTTCCGAGCAGTAGCACGCACAACGCCAGCCCCGCTCTCATGCTCCAGCGAAAATGAGCGGCGAGATGTTGCATATCGATTTCCTCTCTCCGGCCTAATCTCTGCACATGAGAGATCATCCGACGGAAGTAATACCGCTAGTGCCACGATGAAAGAACTGGTTCGCAAACGGCATTTGTGTTTTCTGTCTCTCGCCGAGCCAGCCGAGTCAGATGCCGAAAATTGAATCGTGCTCCAGTTCGAAGTGGCCTGCTCAGTTCTCGCTACCGGACGCCGCTCTGGTCATCGTCTCGATTACCTGATCCAGGGAGAAGCTGGCCGGCTTCTGGCGGGGCGGGAACTGTCTGAAGCTTGAAAGCCACTGCCCGACGAATGCCTGAGCGGGCACCATCAGGAAAACGCGATCGGCCCTCCAGTGCTGGTAGTCAATACCTTCGTAGTCGGCACGCTCGAAGGGGTCGCTTCGCAAGTTGAATAGCTTCGGGAAGCGCAGCGCAATCATGGGATCTTGCCAGACATCGAGGCTATGCGCGCGCTGCTCCATGAATACCAGCTTCCACTTGTTGTAGCGGAGCGCAGCAAGATCTCCATCATCGGTCCAATACAGAAACTCCTTGCGTGGCCCCTCCTGTACCTCACCTTTGAAGTAGGGCATCCAGTTGTAGCCGTCCAAATGCACCTTGTAAGTCATGTCGCCGGCTTTATAGCCCGTGAGGAGCTTCTGCTTGACGTCTGGCTCGCCGGCCGCGGCCATGAGAGTTGGCACCCAGTCCTCGTGAGCGCAAATGTCGTTGACTACTGTGCCGGGCTTGACTGTTCCGGGCCAGCGCACAACGAAAGGAACGCGGTAACCGCCCTCCCAGTTGGTATTCTTCTCGCCCCGGAAAGGTGTGGCACCGCCGTCGGGCCAGCTCATTGCCTCCGCGCCGTTATCGGTGGTGACAATGACAATCGTATTGTCGGCGATGCCGAGGTCGTCGAGCTTTTTCAAAAGGACGCCAATGTTGTCGTCGAACTCGGTCATACCAGCGCCGTACAAGCCCTTCTCGGCAATCATGGCCTCATACTTCGGCTGCAAGTGGGTCCAGATGTGCATGCGTGTGGTGTTGTGCCAGATGAAGAAGGGCTTGCCGGCCTTGACGGACCGATCCATCGCGTCGAGGGTGGCGGCGAGGAATTCTTCGTCCGCGGTCTCCATGCGTTTCTTGGTAAGCGGGCCCGTGTCCTCGCAGGTCTGCTTACCCCAGGGGCCGAAGCGCGGATCGGGCGGCGCGGGATTGTCCGTGGCCGTGGCTTTGCATTTGAAAACGCCACGAGGACCAAACTTGGCAAGGAACTCCGGGTCTTTGGGGTAATCAACATTCTCCGGCTCTTCTTCAGCGTTCAGGTGATAGAAGTTGCCGAAGAACTCGTCGAAGCCGTGCACGGTGGGAAAAAATTCATTTCGATCGCCCAGATGATTCTTGCCGTGTTGAAATGTCAGATAGCCCTGTGCTTTCAGCAACTCCGCAAGGGTCGGATCCTCCGGGCGGATGCCCAAGTCCGAACCTGGCAGGCCAACTTTAGTGAGGCCGGTGCGAATCGGCGATTGTCCGGTGATGAACGCGGCCCGGCCCGCGGTGCAACTCTGTTGCGCGTAGTAATCGGTGAAGAGCGCGCCTTGTTGCGCTACCCGGTCGATATTGGGCGTTTTGAAGCCCATCATGCCCTGGTTATACGCGCTGATGTTCCAATAACCGATGTCGTCTCCAAAAATGACGAGGATGTTCGGCTTTTTCTGCTGAGCGTTGACGCGGACCGCGGTGACCGACGCTAACAGCAAAATTATCGAGACTATGCGGATTATGCGCACCATATTTTGGTTGACCTCTCTCCATGTCTCTATGTTCAAAGCGCGCCGCCCTGCTCGGAAGCGCGTGATCGAGCCAGTCCGCTCCGAAAGAGTTTTGCGCGCCGCAATCGCAGTGAACGAAGTGCGAATCCGTTTGACGGTCCGACCTAACTATTCCTTGAAGGCCACGGGAGGGCCACTGACTCGCTTGCCCTTGAGATCCACAATTACCTCGACGCGGTCGGCGATCGTCACGAAGGGAATGCCTTTATTCATCCCGTAGTCCTTGCGGTCGAAGGCCATGGTGCCGGTAATCTCTCCCGCGCCGGTTCCTTTGCCGGTGATTGTAAAAGTCAGCTTTTCGGGCTTGGTCACACCACGAATCGTGAAGTCGCCGTCGAACTCAACGGTGTTCGGACCGGTCTGTGTGACCTTTGTAGAGTGAAATGTGATCAGCGGATCGTGCTCGGCATCGAAGAAGTCTTTGCTTTTCAACTTGCCGTCTTTCATACCGCTTCCGGAGTTCACCGACGCGGCCTGAATCTTGATGTCCAAAACGGCAGTGGCTAAGTCAGGAGAGGTAAATGTGACGCTGGCGTCCCACTTGTCAAAGGTCCCGGCGATGGCTACTGACGCCTTTACGTTGAACTTAACTGCGCTCTCGGCGTGATTGAATTCGAAAACCGGAACGCCCTGTGCCCGGGTTGATGATGCTGCTAGTCCCAGCACTGCGACAGACAGCGCGACCAAGGTAGTTTTTGCGATCCAATTCATACATACGCTCCTCTTCGAATTCCGGCCTTGACCGAAACAAGATGTTGCCGATCGCTTTGCGCATGCGCGCCGGCACCTTCACGAGTTGGGCGATGCTACGCCTCATCCACAGCGGTCGGTAATTGTCAGAATTGACAGTCTAAGTCGCGGGGTTAGGAACGACGTGGCCCGATCCAACGACGACAGGCAAATCGCAATCGCTCGCGTCAACAGCAGCGCTCCAGACAGTTATGCGTCCATTGCCGGATGAATCAGTGCTGCGCTGGCTCCCAAGAACTGTCAGGATTGTAGGCGGTGATTTTGGACGCAAGGTCGCCCGTTTGGTCACCCAGGTCCTGCTGATATATGACGCCATCTTGATTAACGATAAAGGTCATGACGCCGCTGGCGCGATATTCCGCCGGGTAGGCAATGAGAGCGAAGCCGCCGGTCAGTTTTCCGTCCACGATGTAGCTTTTCGCGCCGCCCGGTGCGTCTGCCCCCTGCTCGGTGAGAATCCTATAAAGGTAACCGTAATAAGAGGCGGGGCTTTCTGCAGCTTGCCCTGAATGATCCGATGAGGCGCTCGCAACAAGTGGACCCATCGGGCTCTCGGGCTCGCCTTTGGAAACCGGCCAGTAGAGACCGTCTTGTTTGCCCGGATTGCTGTGAAATCGCTGCGCATAGATGCCAGCGGGACCGCCGTCGCGTCCTTTGGAACCATATTCGACCTGGCCTTGGACGTAGCCCTCACACACGGCGATTGCGCCGAGTTCGTTGCGGCCAATCCGGCGATCAAGGATTTCCTGATTGCCCCGGTCCACATCGAAATACCAGGCTTTCCCGTCGCGAACGATCGGAAAAGGAAACGGCCAGTCGCGCGAGCCCACTTGCAAGTGTTCAAAACCTTGGGCCTCCACCGAAAGCGAATGTTTTTCGCCATAGGCCTTGACGAAGCCTGCGAGAAGCTCCTTGGCGTCGCCCGCGTCACCGGCAGCTATAAGCTGCGGCGCTTGCGGACCGAGCAACGGTTCAAGTTGCGCAGGATCGCCCGACTTTGCCGCTTCCACCAGCGCTTGCACCGCTTCTAATGGCGAGGAGAAAGTTTTCTGTCCGCTGATTGCTTGCGCCGTCAGCGGCGTCGCGGTCATTAGATACAACAGGCCCGCGACAAAAAGAAGTGGCTGTAGGTGAATCGAAGATTGCGTTCTCATTTGCCTCCCTTTCTCGCTTGCGTGCTCGCCGCCCCGCGCTGGCTTGCGGCCTTCTCGGTTTTGCCGCTATTTCCCGCTCCTTCGAATGCTCCTGCAGTTTTCTTAGGGGCGGCCGACGCCTGGTTGGTGCGTTGGCCGGTAGTCGAAGTTGGCGTCGAAGCATATCCGCGGTCCGGCTTCACGGACTGATTAGCACCCTGGCCTGAAGGATAGGCTCTGGCGTTCGTGGTGGAGGGATTTCTGGAAGCGTTGTTCGCGGCATTATTGCCAGCCGTCTTGTTGCCACCGTTGTAGGTTGATTGCCCCTTCCAATTCGGATTAGTCTGCGCGTTGCCGGTCTTCACCGCCGTGTTTCCCGACTTGTTGACCTGATTGCCTGTATTGATCGTCACGTTGTTTCCGCTGACGTTCCGATTGACGGTGTTGTTGCTTTTGTTCTGAATGTTCGTATTGCCGCGGTAATTGTTGTAGTAGTTGTTTGAATTGTAGTGCGCGTTCCCTGGATATGGCCGGTTATAAGCGTAGGCATAATTCGGCGGGCGATAGTACACCGTCGCGCGGTGGTAGTGGGGGCCATACACCGGACGATAAGCGTAGTGATGGACTACCCACGGACCGCCCCGGTAGTACACTCCACCGCCATATCCCCAGTGCGGGTAATAATAATTGTTGCTGGCGAACATGGCTCCAACCGCCATGCCCACGCCGAAGGCGATAATCACGCCCGTCGCCGGCTGGCTGGGCGGAGGCGCGACATACACTTGCACCGGATTGTATTGCGGCACGTAAATAATCTGGGGATTGGTGGGCTGGATCACGATGACCTGCTGGGCGCCGGCCTGCTGCGTCACCACCGTCTGCTGCGGAGTGGTTTGCAGATTCCCGGCCTGTTTCGCCTGCAGCCGAAGCCGCTGGACTGAATCGAGAACTGCGCTCTGGCTCGCGGTGAACGCTTCTCCCAACTGCTTGGTCCAGTCAATTTCCGAGCACATCAAGTCCACGACCTGGGGAAAATGAAACAGCGCCATCATCGCGGGGCCGAATCCAGCCGCTTTTGCGGCGCTATCGAGTTGATCTCCCTCCAGACTTTTGTTCTGAAGCAGCCAGTTGCCTCCATCCAAGACTTCCTGGAAGTTTACGGAAGCTGCCAGGACCTGCATGAGCAGGGCGTCCGGATATAGTGCGACGGGGGCCAGGAGTTTATCGAGCTGATCCGGCGTCACGGCGGAAGCGTTTCCGGCCTGTGAGAAACCCGCGGCTCCAGTGGCTCCCGCAACGAGAGTAAAATTAATGCAAACCGCGAGAATCACCACGATGAACCGTTGCACGAGCGAGTTGCGCCTTTCCACGATGGCCTCCTGAACGAGTGCGAGAAGACGGCCGCATAACTTTGGAGATGATGTCGTCAACTGACGAGTCCGTTGCGACGTCCTCTTTTTTCTCGCTCGGCTAAAAAAACGTTGGGGCAATACCCGGTCGCACGCCGCGACGCAGGTTCACCCACGTGCAATGTTCACCCTGGCGCCGATGGGATGTAACTGTCAAAAGTGACAATCGCGAAGGCATCCCGCGAGAGCGAGGAAGGTTGACCGCATCGCGCTCACGAGATCCCGCTACGATAGAAATCATCCGGAGGGATTCAGCGCGGGCTCCGATTGGTCCAAGTTTTTCGCGATGAACTTTCGCAGCGCGAGCGTCATCGGTATCGCCAGGATGGCTCCGGTTAACCCCAGCAGGAAAGCCCAGCCGACCAGCGAAAGCGTGATCTCCAGGAAAGAGATGTCTACAGCGTGCTTCATGAAGATCGGCGTGACCACGTTGTCCACGATCAAATTGCTGAGGATGAGACCACTGGCCACCACCAAGGCTCTCTTCCATCCGTACATCAGCAACGTCACGAAAGTGGGCGGTAGCAGCGCCATCACGAAACCCAGAGTGGGGATGAAGTCGAGGAAGAAATACAGGAAGCACCAGACGACCGGCGTGTCCACGCCCATCACAATCAGAAAAACCAGGTTGATGAGCGCGTTGATGCCCGCGGTTTTGGCAGTGACGTTCACATAACTGCACGCATCGGACCCGTAGTAGGCCAGCTTCTCGGCGAGCGGGCCTACCTTGTCTCCGATTTCTCCCGCCATTTCGATAATGAACAGGAATGCCAACAGGCCGATCAGCATGCCGCTGGAGATGATCGAACCCGCCTCCGGCAGAACGGCGCGCGAAATCTCGCGGAGGTGTTCGGGCGTGAACACACTCTTGATGGAAAGGCTCGGGGCAACAATATTATGGGCATTCAGGAAGACGTCAATCTGCTGATAGAGGTTGGCGCAGCGTTCTTCATAGATCGGAAGTTTTGCCGCTATTCGTATCGTTGCCAAATCCAGGGCCAGCACCAGATATAACCCAAATGCGACCACAGCGACCGCCGTAAGGGCAATCGCCGCCGACTTGCGGAGCTTGAAACGCAACATAAGCCATTTGGGAAACGGCACGACGGCATAGGCAATCAGGAGGCTGAGGAGCAGAGGTCCGAGAACCGCGGATGTGGCTCTGACGCCCGCCACGATGATGACGATGCAGGCAGCACCTAGCAGCGTTCGCAGCATCGGGTGGGGCGAGCGATCTTTCATGCGCGCAATGAAGCTAGCAGCTTATTGGAATCAGAAACTGCCGCGGCGATTCTGAAACCACCCGCGCAGCGTTGTGGAGCAAAGTCCATTTCGCAAGCGTCTCTGACCAAGCGCAACGGAGCGCAACGCGGCCAGAACTCGCTCCCTCTTATGCACAATTCCAGTTATGCGTAATTGTCGGGACCGCTAAAACGAGTTTTGCAGGGTCTTAGTAACCGCCGAGCTTCTGGTAATTGGAGTTGGTAGTGGTTACGACCAGCTCTTTGGCGGTCGCGTTAAGAATCGTCTGCTGCGGGTAGCCGGTTCCATCAGGCAGGCCGGCCATCTGCACCTGCAACGTCACCGCATCTTTGGCTTGACCCATGTAAGTGTTGACGCTCAAG
>Ga0209248_10000648_pt1 | contig 11010 bp, 6 predicted proteins | sample BogFormECP04_OM1_FD_188241 | JGI IMG/M metagenome (GOLD analysis project Ga0209248, IMG submission 188241) | Bog forest soil microbial communities from Calvert Island, British Columbia, Canada - ECP04_OM1 (SPAdes) (version 2) | ecosystem: Environmental > Aquatic > Freshwater > Wetlands > Bog ... | reverse complement strand
CACTATAATCGCGGGCTGCGTGTTTTGGATTTTTCTTGTGGATAGGAGTGACTGTGCCGATTGGAACCGCGGTTCACGACAGGACTTCAAAATTGTGCGAGAGCATGAATTTTCGGGAGTGGTCGGGGTATTACGCGGTTAGCGTTTACGAAATGCATCACGACCACGAGTACAACGCGATTCGCAATGCTTGCGCGCTGATTGATGTGACGCCGCTGTACAAATACCGGATCGAGGGCAAGGACGCGACGAAGTTTGTGAACCGGGTGATTACGCGGGACATTAATAAGGTGGCGATCGGGCAGGTGATTTATTGCTGCTGGTGCGACGAGCAGGGAAAAGTGATTGATGATGGGACGATTTCGCGGCTGGGCGAGAATTCGTACCGCTGGACGGCGGCGGATCCTAGCATTCGCTGGTTTCACCAGAACGCGCTGGGGCTGGAAGTGCAGATGGAAGACATTTCGGACAAGGTGGCGGCGCTGGCGTTGCAGGGGCCGACATCTGGGCGCTTGTTGAAGAAAGTGGCGGAAGCGGATATTGCGAATCTGAAATATTTTCGATTTGTGCGCGGGAAAATCGGCGGAGTGGACGTGGATATTTCGCGCACGGGATATACGGGCGATCTGGGTTATGAGCTATGGATGGCTTGGAAGGATGCGCCGCGGGTTTGGGACGCGCTGATGGAGAATGGGCGGCCGTTTGATTTGCATCCGGCGGGGATTATTGCACTGGATGTGGCGCGGATTGAGGCGGGATTGATCATGCTGGAGGTGGATTACACCAGCAGCAAGCGGGCGTTGATTGAAGCGCAGAAATATTCGCCGTACGAATTGGGCTTGGGAAAGATGGTGGATTTGAAGAAGGAATATTTCATCGGGCGGGAGGCGCTGGCGGCGGAACACGCGCGCGGGCCGAAGCGGCTATTGATGGGATTGGATGTGCGTTGGGAAGATGTGGAGCGGCTTTACGACGCGGTGGGATTGGGGCCGCAGGTGCAGAGCACGGCTTCGCGGGCGCACGTGCCGGTGTATCGCGGCGGATTGCAGGTGGGCAAGGCGACTTCGACGACGTGGTCGCCGACGCTGAAGAAAATGATCGCGCTGGGGAGCTTGGCGCGCGAGCACGCGGCGGTAGGAACGGAATTACAGATGGAACTGACGGTGGAAGCGGTGCGTCATAAGGTACGAGCGACGGTGAGGGAATTGCCATTTTTTAACCCGCCCCGAAAAACGGCCACGCCGGTAATTTGAAGATCCGCGCTGGAGGAATTCATTGCAAGCTGAGCGTGTGGCTGGTGGCGGCGCTGCGCCGGGACGATTTTGTGATTTTGCGGGCCGCGTGAATATGAGATTTCCGCAATTCATCTTGCCGGTATTTCTTCTGATTGCGAGCGTGACTACTGTGAATGCACAGGACTCGAAGGCGAAGTGTCCGCCGGTGGCGCGGATTGAGGACGTGGCGGAAACGATTCATGGGACGGTGGTGCACGATCCTTATCGCTGGCTGGAGGAGCAGGACAGCGTGGAAACGCGGGCGTGGATCGACGCGGAAAATGCCTGCACGCAAGCGGTGCTGGGCAAAGTGCCGGGACAGGATGCAATCGCGCGGCGGCTGGGAGAATTGATCAAGGTGGATACGATTGGGCTGCCGATCGAGCGCGGCGGGCGATATTTTTATGCGAAGCGGGCTGCAAACCAGGATTTGTTCGTCCTTTATATGAGGCGCGGGGCGAAAGGCGCGGAGGAAGTGCTGGTGGATCCGACGAGGCTGAGCGCGGATCACACCATCAGCGTGAATTTCGAGGGGATTTCGGAAGACGGGAAATTGATTGGGTATGGAGTGCGCAAGGGCGGCGAGGATGAGGTTTCGCTGCATTTTCTGGACACGGATACCGGCAAAGAGCGCAAGGACGTGCTGCCGCGGGCGAGATACATTTCCAGTCCTACTTTCAGGAAGGACAAGAGCGGATTTTATTATTCGAAGGTGGTGGAGGAAGGGCCGCGCGCTTATTTCCACGCGATGGGGACGGATCCGGAGCACGACACCGAGATTTTTGGAGATGGGTACACGCCGGACAAGATCTTGGCGGTGTATGTTTCCGACGATGAACGATATCTGCTGTTCACGGTGTTTCACGGAGCTGCGTGCGACCGGTCGGAAGTTTATTTTCAGGATTTGAAGATTAACGGGCCGATCACGCCGGTGGTGGACACTTTGGATGGATGTTTTCAGGGCGCGATTGCGGGCGACACTTTGTATTTGCAGACGAATTGGAAGGCGCCGAAATGGAGAGTGATGGCGGTGCCGCTGCGGACGCCTTCGCCGGAGCACTGGAAAGAAATTATTCCCGAGGGCGAATCGCGGATGGAGGATTTTCGGCTGGCGGGCGGAAAGATCGTGGCGCAGTACTCGCACAATGCCGCTTCGGAGCTGAAAATATTTCAGGCGGATGGGACGCCGGCTGGTGGAATCGCTTTGCCGCAGCTGGGAACCGTGGCGGGAGTGGTGGGGCGATGGAAGTCGAACGAGACGTTTTTTTCGTTTCAATCGTTTGCAATACCCGCGACGGTTTATCGTTACGATTTGAACGCGCGGGCGCTGGACGTCTGGGCGAAGCCGGCGGTGCCGATTGATGCGAGCGCGTTTGAGTCGAAACAGGTGTGGTACGAATCGAAAGACAAGACGCGCGTGCCGATGTTTTTGTTTTACAAGAAGGGATTGCAGCTGGACGGGACGAATCCGGCGTTGATGACGGCTTATGGCGGGTTCGACGTCAGCGAGACGCCCCAGTTTCGCGACGACGCGGTGCTGTGGGTGGAGCGCGGAGGCGTGTTTGCGTTGCCGAGCCTGCGCGGCGGAGGCGAGTTCGGAGAGGATTGGCATCACGCGGGGATGCTGGAGAAGAAACAGAATGTGTTTGATGATTTTTACGCGGCGGCGGAATGGCTGATCGCGAACCATTATACGCGGGCGGACAAGCTGGCGATTACGGGGCGGAGCAACGGCGGATTGCTGATGGGCGCGGCGATGACGCAGCGGCCGGAGCTCTTTGGGGCGATTGTGTGCGGGTATCCGCTGCTGGATATGGTGCGTTACCAGAATTTTTTTGTGGCGAAATATTGGGTGCCGGAGTACGGGTCGTCGGAGGATGCGGGGCAGTTCCCTGCTCTTTTTGCTTATTCGCCTTATCACCACGTGGTGACGGGGACGAAATATCCGGCGGTTTTATTTTTGACGGGGGATAGTGATACGCGAGTGGCTCCTTTGCACGCGCGGAAAATGACGGCGGCCGTGCAGGCGGCGCAGGGTGGGGATAAACCGATTTTGCTCTTGTACGATACGAAGCTGGGGCATAGCGAAGGGCGCCCGGTGAGCAAGATTATTGAAGAGGATACGCAGGTTTTGGGATTTTTGATGTGGCAGGTGGGCGTGAAGGGTTTTTGAGGTGAATATTTTGGTCGGTGGCTGCGGAGCGAGCAGGTCAACTTCACCACTGATGAACGCAGATAAACACTGATAAGCGCAGTGATAAAGGCGAGCGAAGAGAAAGGCGAAAAGATTTAACGCCGAGCGCGCAGAGGTCGGAGCGCAGAGGACGCAGAGAAAGGCAACGGCAAAGGCACCACAGATGAACGCAGATGAACACAGATAAAGGCGCACAGATGAAGGCAATGCGGGTGGCAAGCGACGGCAAGGACCGGCGAGGCAGGCCTCGCCTGGATCATTTGGTCGCCGGACATTGAGTCCCGGCGAAAGCCGCGCCGAGCCGCTTTACTCCAAAATGGGCTGGGCATGCAACGTTTTGTGGAGACGGTCGATCGCGATGTGGAGTTCTGCTGATCGTACTTCGCAGGTGCAACGGAAAGTAAAAGCGCGGCTTTTTTCGGTTAAGTTGATTTGAACTTATGGAGGTTGGGATGCTAGGGATGATTCGGACCGTTGTGACGGCGGTGGTGGCGTTGGTGCTGGTGCTGGTGTGTGGCTGCGCGAACGTGGTTTTGGCGCAGAGTGCGGCGGCACCGATACGGTTGATGGTGGATGCATCGCAGGCGCCGCAGAAGATTTTGCATGTGCATATGGAGATGCCGGTGCCGGGAGGGCCTGTGACTTTGTATTACCCGGAGTGGATTCCGGGGGAGCACATGCCGGACGGGCCGATCATTGAAGTGGCGGGGATGAAGTTCAGCGGCGGGGGGAAGACGATCCCGTGGCGGCGGGACTTGGTGGAAATGTTCTCGATTCATGTGGAGGTGCCGCCAGGAGTGACGACGCTGGTGGCGGATTTCGATTTTCTGCTGTCGGCGCCGACGTCGGGGTTTTCGGCGGGGGCTTCGGCGACGGCTTCGCTGGACGTATTGAGCTGGAACCAGGTGCTGCTGTATCCGAAGGGGCTGCCCGCGAAGGACATTATTTTCGCGCCGAGTTTGCGGTTGCCTGCTGATTGGAAATTCGGGACGGCGCTGCCGATTGCAAAGCAGGATGGGGCGACGATAGAGTTTACGCCAGTGGCTTTGACGACCCTGGTGGATTCGCCGGTGATTTCGGGACGCTACTACCGGGCGATCCAACTGACGCCGGGGCAGAATCCTTCGCATGAGATTGATATCGCAGCGGACAGCGCGGCGGCGCTAGCGATTACTCCGGAGACGCAACTGCAATTGCACAATCTGGTGACGGAGGCGTATGCGCTTTTTGGCGCGCGACATTATCGCGATTACCATTTTTTGCTGACGTTGAGCGACGACGTGGCGCATTTTGGATTGGAGCATCACGAATCGAGCGATGATCGCACGGCGGAACGGAGTTTGATTGACGATGCGGAGCGGATCGAATTCGCGTCGCTGCTGCCGCACGAGTACGTACATTCCTGGAACGGCAAATTCCGGCGGCCGGCTGGCCTCGCGACTCCGAATTACCAGGAGCCGATGAAGGATGATTTGCTGTGGGTGTATGAAGGGTTGACGGAATATTTGGGCGAAGTGCTGACGGCGCGCAGCGGGCTGCAGACGCCGGAGCAGTGGCGCGAAGATTTTGCGGGGTTGGTGGCGCAGTACGAAAATCGGCCGGGGCGCGATTGGCGTCCTTTGCAGGATACGGCGGATGCGGCGCCATTTCTTTACGAAGCGACGAATGATTGGTCCAACTGGCGCAGGGGAACGGATTTTTACGAAGAGGGCGAATTATTGTGGATGGATGTGGATGAAACTTTGCGGACGATTACGAAGGACAAGAAATCGATTGACGATTTCTGCCGGATTTTTCACGGTGGGGCGGGCGGGCAGCCGGAATTGAAGACGTACACGTTCGAAGATGTGGTGGCGGCGTTGAACAGCGTGGCGCCTTACGATTGGGCGGGATTTTTGCGCGCGCGGCTGGACGGCGTGGCGACGAAGACTCCGAACGAGGCGATAGAACAAAGCGGCTGGAAACTGGTGTACAACGAGCAGCCCAACACGGTGCTGGAAATCCAAGAGGAGCTGGCGCGGCATGCTAGTTTTTCTTTGACCGTGGGATTTTCGGCGTCGGATGAGGGAACCGTGGCGGACGTGATTCATGGCGGGCCGGCTTACAATGCGGGGATTGGTCCGGGGATGAAGATTGTGGCGGTGAATGGGGTGCAGTTTTCGCCGGACGCGATGCGGGACGCGATTGCCGCGGCGAAAAATGCGACCGCGCCGATACAGTTGATCGTGGCGAATGGCGCGCAGTTCCGGACTTATTCGGTGGATTATCATGGCGGGTTGCGGTATCCGCATATTGAACGGGATGATAGCCGGCCGGATTATTTGGGAGAGATTACGAATCCGCGGGTGGAGAGTGGAGCTGGCGCGACGGACTAGCGGCGGGTCGGGGAGCTTTCGAAATGAAATTTCATCCGATTGCGATTGTGGGGATATTGCTGGTGGCGGCGGGGATTGCGGCGTTGATCCATCCGCAGGTGGCCTTGCCGGCGAAGACGCAGGAAGTGGACGTGGGGACGGGCAAGGCGATTATCGAGACGCGGAGGATTGTGACGTTTCCCTGGCCGTTTAGTGTTTTGTTGATTGTGGCGGGAGCTGGGCAGGCGATTTTGACTTGCAAGGTGCGGGTGAGGTCGAAGATTTAACGTGTGTGGTGGCGGGGAGGGACGATGAGGCGGGGCGCGAGGACTGTTGGAGTGACGGTCGCGGTGCTGGCGGCGGTGGTTATGGCGGCCGTGATTGCTGGGGCACAGACGGCCGAGAAGCGCGCGATCACTTTCAAGGATTTGATTTCGTTACATCGCGTCAGCGAGCCGCAGATTTCACCGGACGGGAAATGGATCGCTTATAGCGTGGCGACGCCTGATCTGGAGGCGAATCACTCGGTGCGCGACATTTGGGTGGTGCCGGCTGCGGGCGCCGGCGAAGCGCGGCAGCTGACGCGCGGAGGGAGTGATTCGCGGCCGCGATGGTCACCGGACGGGAAGAAGCTGGCGTTTATTTCGGGGCGTGCCGGGACGCCGCAGATTTATTGGATCGCGCTGGAGGGCGGCGAGGCGACACGGCTGACCTCGATCTCTACTGGCGCGGATAACGAATTGTGGTCGCCGGATGGGAAGAACCTAGCGTTTGTTTCTTCCGTGTATCCGGATTGTAAGGATGATGCGTGCAATGCTGGGCGCGATGCGGCGAAAGAAAAAAGTAAGGTGAAGGCCCACGTTTACGAAAAACTTTTGTATCGCCATTGGACGGAATGGTGGGACGGCAAGCGGGGCCATTTATTTGTGACGGCCGTGGAGGGTGGCGGGGCGGCGCGGGATTTGACGCCGGGGGCAAACTACGATGTGCCGCCTTTTAATGAGGGGGCGCCGGAGGCGATTGCGTTTTCGCCGGACGGTCGCGAGCTGTGTTTCACGGCGAATACGGACAAGAACGAGGCGTTGAGCACGAACGGGGACCTTTTCACCCTGGATGCGGCCGGGGGTGACGAGCCGAAGCGGATCACTACGAATCCGGGGAATGATTGGGGGCCGGCTTATTCGCCCGACGGAAAGTGGATCGCTTATCGGGCGCAGTTTCTTGGTGGGTATGAGGCGGATCGCTGGCGATTGATGTTGTATGAGCGATCGAGCGGGAAAATTGTTAACCGTACGGACGATTTCGATCGCAGCGTGGAAGCATATGCGTGGGCGCCGGACAGCGCGCGGATTTATTTTTCGGCTGAGGACAAGGCGGAGATGCCGTTGTACACAATTGCGGCGACGGGAAGCAGCGCGCCACGAGTGATCGCTGATGGATACAACGCAGATTTTGATTTGAGCCGCGACGGGAAGATTCTCGCGCTGGCCCGAACGAGTCTGACGATGCCTGCGGAGATTTTTACGGCGGATGCGGATGGCGGTGCGCGTTTGCGGCAGATGACGCATCAGAATGGGGCGCTGCTAGCGCAGCTGGAATTGCCGGCGGCGGAGCCGTTCTGGTTCGAGGGCGCGGAGAAGACTCAGGTGGAGGGATTATTGATACGGCCGCCGCATTTAGATGCGGCGAAAAAATATCCGACGCTGCTTTTGATCCATGGCGGACCGCAGGGAGCTTGGACGGACGCGTGGGGTTATCGCTGGAATCAGCAAGTGATGGCTGCGGCGGGTTATGTGGTGGTGATGGTGAATCCGCGCGGGTCAACTGGATATGGGCAGAAATTTACGGCCGAGATCAGCCAGGACTGGGGCGGGAGAGTTTACGAGGACTTGATGAAAGGGCTGGACGCGGCGATCGCAAAGTATCCTTTTATTGATGGATCGCGTGTGGGGGCGGCGGGCGGATCGTACGGCGGGTACATGATTGATTGGATCGCGACGCATACGGACCGGTTTAAGTGTTTGATCAGTCACGCGGGGCCGTACGATTTGGTGAGCGAGTACGGAGCGACGGAGGAATTGTGGTTCGCGGACTGGGAGTTTGGCGGCGCGCCTTGGGCTAAGCCGGAGAGTTATCGGAAGTGGTCGCCGAGCGAGTATGCGGGGATGCTGGGGAAATATAAGACGCCGACCTTGGTGGTGGGAGGCGAGGTGGATTTTCGTGTACCTTACAACCAGGATCTGGAGTTTTTTACCGCGCTGCAGGTGCAGGCGGTGCCTTCGAAATTGGTGATTTTTCCAGACGAGGGGCATTGGGTTTTGAAGCCGCAGAACAGTGAGTTTTGGTACGCGACATTTTTGGATTGGTTGGGCCGGTATTTGAAGTAGAGACCGCATGCAACGCGAGTAGCTGCGTACTTGTACGGATTGACGGTGCGGCCTGCTGGATGACATGGTGACTCCAGACCCTCGGAGGCATCCATGCGAGCGACGCTGCGCATTGCTTTTCGCGTGCTGGTGGCGCTATTGGCAATGACCGCGCTGGCACCGCGAGGCCGGTCCGAAACTCTGAACATTACGAGTTCGCCGACGGGCGCGACGGTGGAAATCGACGGGGTTGTTGTCGGCACGACTCCCTTCCGCGTCAACTATCCGGGTGGATACTTCCACAAAACAAAGACCGTGATAGGGACGAGGCTCGAACACGCGATGGTTGCCCGAATCTACAAAGACGGGTACACGGTCCAAGAAGTCACCCTCACTGACGGTCCGTTCGAATGGACCGCTCTAAACGGCCGAAATCACGGCCGATACTGGCTACTGAAAACCAGTCAAATTCAGACAACTCTTCGGGCCACATCCGAGGTGTTTAAAGGATCCGTTCGAACTAGCACGAACGCGGGAACCACAGTCGATCATCGTCCTGAATTAGCCGCAGAACGTGTGGTCGAAATTGCCAGTCCAGCGATAGTGAAACTCCGCGATAGCCACGGTTGGGGAACAGGTTTCCTGGTAACAGACACAGGTGTAATTGCCACGAATCATCACGTCGTAGAAGGAGACGCCTCGATAACAGTTATTTTCTCGGATGCCTCGGAGTTGCTGGGGAGCGTGGTGTATACCGACTCGGAAATGGACCTGGCCCTCGTAAAAGTGGAAGGACAAGGGTTTCCGCATGTATCGCTCGCTGACCTTTCAGACGTTCATCCGGGGCAGACCGTGATTGCGATTGGCAATCCTTCCCACGGAATGCCGAACACCGTGACCAAGGGAATCGTTAGTGCGGTTGGAAGAAATCCCGAGGCGGGCCACGGCACGTGGATTCAGACGGACGCTGCAATCAATCCCGGAAATAGCGGCGGTCCACTTTTGAATGCTCACGGGGACGTCGTCGGCATCAACACGCTGAAGGCGCTCAGGACTCAAGGTTCGGAAGGCGGCGTAACGCTTCAAGGGATCGGCTTCGCGCTTAGTGCAAGCGAGTTGATTCGGCTGCTGCAACGATTTTATCCGCAATCGAGAGCGTTACCCGTGGCTGCGCAGTCCGCAGGAGTTGGGAACCTGCGAATCGCTTCGGACCCTATAGGCGCAGAAATATACATTGACGGCAGATTTGTTGGGCAGACACCCTCGACGATCCCGACACCAACGGGCAGCCATAAGATCCTGCTTAGATCGTCCGGCAAGAAAGACTGGGAGCGAGAACTAGAAGTCATCGAGGGCAGCGAGTTGACACTGAATCCAGTTTTAGAACAGCTGCCCGCTAAGTGACAGGATGAATTCCTCGATGACGATGCTCATCGCATCGTCAGGCCCGGTTGGCGAATTGGTAGGCGCGGCGGAGGTATTGGGTTACTTCTGGGACGCGGAAAAGTTTTAGCAGCGCTACCAGGAGCACGATTCCGGCTGTCGTTACCAACGTCAGCAGAAGCAGGGCGCCGGGGATGTGTTGCCAGGGGAGGAAATTTTCTAGCGCGTTTGTGAGGCGATAGCAGGCATAGCCTGTTGCGGCGGATGCGACTGCTACTTTGAGGAAAAAGACGACCAGGCTGCTCTCTTGTGGATTTTTTGTGCGGCGGGCCAGCAGGACGAAGAGCAGGATGGTGTAGGCCACTATGCCGATGGTGCTGGCCAGGGCCAGACCGACGTAGTCGAGGCGGCGGACGAGGAGCCAATAGATTGGGAGGCTCAGGAGCGTGGTTACGGTGCCTACTACGGCAGGAGTGATGGTGTCACGCGTGGCGTAGAAGCCGCGGGCCAGGATATTCTGCGCGCCCCAGGCGAACATTCCGATTGAGAAAAATGCCAGGGTGGAGGCGGTGGCCGCGAGGTCGGGGCCGTGGAGACGGGTGTGCGAGAACACCAGATAGACGAGGGGGAGACTTTGCGCGATGGTTAGCGCGGAGATCGGTAGCAGCAAGAAAATCAGGGCGCGGAATGTGGAGTTGAGGATTTGATTCAGGTCGTCGAATTTTTTTTCGGAGTAGAGCTGCGCGAGGATCGGAAAGGACGCCACGCCGATGGCTTGGCCGACCAGGCCTAGGGGGACGCGCATGAGAGTTTTGCCGTTGTTGAGCCAGGTAATGGAGGCGGGTTGGAGGTAGGAGCCGAACCAGCGGATGATCCAATCGTCAACGAAGGAAAGTGAGAGAGCGAGCATGATGGGGACGGAAAGTTTCAGGAACATCCAGAAGCCGGGATGGCGGACGTTGAAATTGGGGCGGAAAATCGCGCCGGCGCGCCACGCGCCGTAGATTTGCAGCAGGAAATTTCCGCAGATGGCACCGCCCAGGACGCCGACCGCGAACCCCGTGATACCGATGCGCGAGAAGAGCAAGACGCCGCCGAGGATGATGCCGATGTTGTAAAGGATGGGCGCGAGCGACGGGATGATGAAGCGATTTTTGGCGTATTGCACAGCGCTTAGGATGCTGCCTTCGTAGAAGCAGATTTGCGCGGGGAGCATCAGGCGGGTGAGGAAAACTGTTTGCTGGAATTCGGCGGGGGCGAAGCCGGGGGCGATGTATTTCACGATGTGGGCGGCGAAAATTTCGCCGAGGATTACGAGAGTGACCAGGACGAATCCCATCACGGTGACTACTGTGGAGAAAACGCGCCAGCCTTCGTCTTCGCGTTGTTCGGCGACGTATTTGGCGAAGACGGGGATGAAGGTGATGCTGAGCGAGCCG
>Ga0209248_10000647_pt1 | contig 11013 bp, 9 predicted proteins | sample BogFormECP04_OM1_FD_188241 | JGI IMG/M metagenome (GOLD analysis project Ga0209248, IMG submission 188241) | Bog forest soil microbial communities from Calvert Island, British Columbia, Canada - ECP04_OM1 (SPAdes) (version 2) | ecosystem: Environmental > Aquatic > Freshwater > Wetlands > Bog ... | reverse complement strand
TCACCGCAATAGGCAAGCCGCAACTCGCCGATGATCCACGCTTCAGGACGATGCCCGATCACGTCGCACATCTTCGCGAACAGTACGACGAGCTCAAGGACGGCTTCCTTTCGAAGACGACAAGTGAGTGGCTCGCGATTCTGCGCGACCTCGACGCGGTCTGCGCGCCCGTCAACACGCCGGAAAATGTATGCGATGATCCGCAGGTGCGCGGATCGGGAATTATCTGGAACGGCGAGCATCCGGTCGCCGGCAAGTACCGTCAGCCGATTCACCCGATTCAGTTCGAGCAGACTCCCGCCAGCATCCGCCGCCACGCGCCGGTCCTCGGCGAGCATACGGAAGAAGTGCTCAATGAGCTGGGCTTCGACGCTGTCGAGATTCAGCAGCTGCGCGAGCAAGGCGGCATCAAAGGAAGGCGATAGTCATGCACCGGTCCTGAAGGCGGGAGCGACTTCCTCGGCCATCAGCTTCATATTCTCGCGCACATCTTCGGGCCGGCAGGCCCACGTGATGACGAAGGTTCGTACGCCAGCGTCGATGTATTCCTTGATCCGCTTGCGGCAATCGTCGGGGCTGCCCGCTAGCGTGTACTGTCCCGCTATCTTCGAAAAATCCTGCGCGTAACCCCGGCCCAACATCGCCGCCGCCTGCTTCAAGGCCTTGTCGCGATCCGGATAGATCGACGTGAAAATAAAAAGCCCCGCGCGGAAGCTGCTCATGTCTTTGCCCGCTTCCTTGCGGAACTGCGAAATCTTTTCGAGACTGTTGCGCACCATCTCGGGCGTGTACATGTACGGCAGCCAGCCGTCGCCGTAGATCGCCGCGCGGCGCATCGCAGGCTCCTTGCGTCCCGCTACCCATATAGGAGGATGCGGCTGCTGGACCGGTGCGGGCGCGATCGTCACGCCGGAAAACTTCGAGTAGCGCCCTTCGAAGCTCACATCCTTTTCAGTCCAAAGCTTCGTAATCACTTCCAGCGCCTCGTTGGAGCGCGAAGCCCGCTGCTTGACCGGCACGCCGCAAGCCTCAAACTCCTTGGGGAATTCTCCGCCAATGCCAACCCCCAGGTGGTAACGTCCGTTGGAAACGACGTCGAGCACCGAGGTCATCTTCGCCAGCACCATCGGGTTGTAGAGCGGCAGCAATACGATGCTGCTCATCAACTTGATCCTGCTGGTCGCGCCGGCCGCCACCGAAAGACTGATCAGCGAATTCGTGATCGGCCCGTGGAACATCATATGTTCGCCGCTGCTCAGATAGTCGTAACCGAGCTCTTCAGCATAGCGGGCGAACTCCGGGATTTCCCTGGCCGACGCCAAAGCCGAACCGAACTCTATTTTTTCCATCGCAAGTCCCCCGAATTCCAATGGCACTTTGCCTTGAAGGTAAAATATTTTTGAACTATTCTCAAACCGCGAGCGCGTTACTTCCGTATCGCGACACCTGAAAACGGAGAATGCAGCATGAGCGAAACAGCCAATATCACAGTCGATGAGAAAAACCGCTATCGACTCGAGACACCGGGCCACGACGGATGGCGGCGCACCGCGCATCCCGACGACCCCGCCAAGTACCTGATGATCTCATCCGACACGCACGCGAACGAACCCGGCCATCTGTGGTTCGAACGCATGGACAGGAAATATCGCGACCGTCTTCCGCATGAAGAGGTCGACGAAAAGGGCGAGAAATGGATGATCACCGAGGGCGGCATGCGTTCGCGCGTCCGCACCAGGATTGATTCACCGGTTCCCAAAGACGGCGAAGATCGGGTGCGCGGCAAGGCCGGTCGCGACCCGCTCGATCGCATCCGCGACCATCGGCGCGACGGCATCGACGCCGAGATCATCTTTCCCAACAAGGGATTGCAGATGTGGTGGACGCGCGACGCTGAATTCGGTGCTGCGCAATGCCGCGTGTGGAACGATTGGGCGTGGGAGACATTCGGCAAGTACAACGACTTCCTGTCGCCGGTCGCGTCGATCATGACGGCGGACGTCAACCTGGCGATCGAAGAAATCAAGCGGGTTGCGAAGCTCGGCTTTCGCGCCGTCACGCTTCCGTGCAAGCCGGTATTTGGCGCTCACGACGCGCGCGATCTGAATTACAATTTCGTCGATTTCGATCCAATGTGGGCCGTGGTCCAGGACTGCGACATACCGATCACGTTCCATGTATCGACCGGCCGCGACCCGCGCGCTGCGCGCAAGGCCGGCGGCGCGATCGTCAACTACGTCTCGCATTCGCTCGCGCCCACCATCGAACCGGTCGCGAACATCTGTGCGTCCGGAGTAATTGAGCGATTCTCAAAAATCAAGTTTGCCGCGGTCGAGTCAGGAATCGGCTGGGTGCCGTGGGCCCTGACCGCGATGGACGAAGCGTATCGGAAGCATCATCTGTGGGTTCAACCAAAGCTCAAAAGACTGCCGAGCGAGTACTTCCGCAGCAACGGAGGCGCTACCTTCCAGGAAGATCCGGCCGGCCTGCAGCTCGCTGAAACGTGGAACCTGGTCGACAACTTCATGTGGGCGAACGACTATCCGCACGCCGAAGGTACCTGGCCGCATTCGGCCGAGGCCATCGAGCGCGAGATGGGCGCTCTCAAGGAGGAGAGCCGCGAGAAGATCCTCGGAATGAACGCCGCGAGGATTTTCAAGTTCGACGTTGATCTGCTACTCAAGCGACGGGAGACCGCGATCGACTAGCGCCCGCGAGTCAAACCGAACTTGGAAACCATCAAGGACAAAGTGGCGATCGCCGGCATCGGCGAGACGACCTATTACAAGCGCGGCACCGCACCGGTCAGCGAGTTTCGCCTCGCCTGCGAGGCCATAATCAAGGCTGCCGACGACGCCGGCATCAAGGTCACTGACATCGACGGCATCGCCTCGTACGCCGACGATCGCAATGACGCCTCGCGTCTCGCCACTGCGCTGGGCATCCCGGATCTCGCCTTCGCCAACATGTTCTGGGGTGGAGGAGGCGGCGGTGGATCGGGCGCGGTCGCCAATGCGGCCGCCGGTATCGCAGCAGGCTATGCGAAAAATGTCGTCGTCTTCCGCGCTCTCGCCCAGGGTCAGTTCGGCCGCTTCGGCCAGGGCAGCCGCGCGCCGAGCATTTCCGGGCCCGCCGCATATACTCTGCCCTACGGTCTGATGTCGGCCGCGCAGATGTTCGCGATGAAGGTCCAGCGCTTCATGTACGATCATCATGTCGAGCAGGACGCCTTCGCCGCCGTCGCGCTCGCTTCTTACCATCACGCGCAATTCAATCCGCGCGCCGTCATGCACGGGCGGCCGCTCACGCGCGAGGCCTACTACGAGTCGCGCTGGATCGTCGAGCCGTTTCATTTGTTTGATTGCTGTCTCGAGAACGATGGCGCCGCCGCGGTTATTCTTACTTCTGCCGAGCGGGCGCGTGACATGAAACAAAAGCCCGCCTACCTGATGGCTGCGGCGCAAGGTTCGGATTATCGCCAGAACGCGTCTGCGCACAACCAACCCGACTACGCGACCTCGAATTTCAAAACGCTCGCGCCGCGGCTCTACGAGATGGCGGGCATCGGGCCGAAGGACGTTGACGTGGTGCAGTCGTACGAAAATTTCACCGGCGGCGTTGTGATGAGTCTGGTCGAGCACGGCTTCTTCTCCGCCGACGAGGTCAACGAGTTCTGCACCTTCGAGAATTTTGCGGCGCCCGACGGCAAGCTCCCGCTCAACACCAGCGGCGGCAACCTTGCCGAATGCTACATGCACGGACTCGAGTTGGTGGTCGAGGCCGTGCGCCAGGTTCGCGGCACGTCCACCTGCCAGGTCAAGGACGCCGAGATAGCGCTGGTCGCTTCCGGCCCGATGGTGACGCCGGTCAGCGATCTCATTTTGCGCAGATAAATCGATGAGCCAAACATCCAATCGAGAATCCTGTCTTCCTCCCGGATTGCCCACTCCGCGTGCGGCTCGCGACGGCCTCGACAGGGAATTCTGGGAAGCGGCGCATCGCCACGAGCTCGTCGTCCAGCGATGCCGCGACTGCCTGACCTTCCAGTTCGGCCCCGAATGGATATGTCACAACTGCCGCTCGACCGACCTCGGATGGCATCGCGTTTCCGGTCGCGGCCGCATCTACAGCTGGCAGCGCGTCTGGCATCCGGTCCATCCCGCACTGAAGAGCGCATGCCCCTACGTGATCGTGCTGGTTGAGTTGCCCGACGCCGGCAACGTCAGGATGGTGGGCAATCTGCTAGGCGATCCGCGCGAAGAAATTAGAATCGGTTCCGCGGTGGAAGCCGCTTTCGAAGATCACGAAGAAGGCCACACTCTGATTCAGTGGCAGCGCTCCGACCGCTGAAGGCCGACCGCCAAGGCCACGCGTTCACGCTTGCTTTCGCCGACGCTCTGAGAGGGAGGTTTTGCCCATGCCCAACAAACCACGAATGCTCGAAGGCTTCCGCGTTTTGGACTTCACGCAATTCGTCGCGGGCCCCGTATGCACCAGCGTACTCGCCGAGATGGGCGCCGAAGTGATCAAAGTCGAAATGGCTCCCGGCGGCGATCGCACTCGCGGCGCGGGACTGAAACCGCTCGACGAGAAGCGTAAAAACACGACGCACAGCAGCTACTATATGCAGCATAATCACAGCAAGCTCAGCGTCGCTCTCGACATGAAGAAGCCGGCCGCGCGCCAGCTCGTAATGTCGATGGTGCCCAAGGTCGACGTCGTGGTCGAAAACTTCGCGCCGGGCGTGATGAAGCGGATGGGCTTCGCCTACGAAGATCTGAGGCGCGTCAATCCGAAAATCATCATGTGCTCGATCTCGATGGCGGGACAAACCGGCCCGCTCTCGACTCGCGCCGGCTACGATTACATCGGGCAGGCGTACGCGGGCGTCACCGACGGCGTTGGCGAGAAGGATCACGCGCCTTCGATGACGACGATGGCGATTGGTGACGTCTCGACCGGAGTCGCCTCCGCGATGGCGATCGGATTCGCGATCATTCATCGCGACCGCACCGGCGAAGGCCAGCATCTCGACGCATCGCTGCTCGACACTTACTTCCACATGCACGAAGCGAACGTACCGATGATCGCGCTGCGCGGTGACAAGTTCCAGCCGACGCGCGCCGGCAGCATTCCGCCGACCGGCGCCACCGCCGGTATTTATCCATGCGGCCGCGGATACGTCTTCATCTGCGCCGTGCCCCATCAGTGGCCGCAAGTAGTCCGGGCGCTCGCGATGCCGGAGCTGGCCAAGGATCCACGCTTCGTCAGCGCGCGTCAGCGCGCGCGAAACAGTGTTGAGCTCGAAGCGATCATCAAGCAATGGTTTGCCGGTTTCGAAACTCGCGAGGATGCCATCGCAGTGCTCGAAAAGGAACGCGTGCCATGCGCCCCCGTGCTCACCCTGAACGAGGCGATGCGCCATCCCCATCTGAACGAGCGCAAGACCGTGCGATGGATCGACGATCCAATCCTCGGCAAGGTTGCGATTCCCGGATTGCCGGTAAAATTCTCGGCCTGGCCGGACCGCACCGAAGTCCGCTCCGCCCGCCTCGGCGAGGACAATGAAAAAATCCTCCACGAAGTGCTCGAAATGAACGACGAGCAAATCGGCTTGCTGTACGCCGACGGCGTCCTCAAAAAAGATCCGGAATTATCACAGCCCTGACCCTCCACATCCGGACCTTCGCTTCCCTGACGTGAAGCGCTGCTCCCTCCACCTCTGGTTGCCCTTCCCACAGGGAAGGGCAAATCTGCTGCCGATCGATCCGAGTCCTTGAGCAAAAATCAAACTGCCTGCGTCCCATCTCCGAACGTACCCGGTCGCCTGAACACATGCGCGGCCGCGCTCTTCGGACTTGACTTTTTCGCGGGACCGCTACTATGTTTTGAGTAAATCTCAAACGAGTTACATTACACCAAAGGAGGAAGCACTATGGCCGAATACGATCTCATCATTCGCGGTGGAACCGTGGTGGATGGCACCCGCCTGCCCCGTTTTCTCGCCGACGTGGGTATCAAAGACGGCAGGGTCCGTAAAATCGGCCGCATCCACAACGCGTCCGCTGGACGCACGCTCGATGCGACCGGTTGTGTGGTCGCTCCCGGTTTCGTCGATCTGCATACCCACTACGACGCGCAGATTCACTGGGATCCCTACTGCACCATTTCCGGCTGGCATGGCGTGACCTCGCTGGTGCTGGGCAACTGTGGCTTCGGCTTTGCCCCGGTCAAGGCGGCGGATCGCGAACGCTCGATGATGATGATGACCCGCACCGAGCAGATTCCTTACGAGTCGATGAAGGAAGGAATGAAGTGGCGCTGGGAGACCTTCCCGGAGTGGCTCGAAAACCTCGAGCGCCTGCCCAAGGGCGTGAACATCGTGAGCTACGTTCCGGTCTCGCCGCTGATGGTTTACGTGATGGGAATCGAAGCGGCCAAGAGCCGGCCGGCAACTCCGGCCGAACGCAAGGAGATGCAGCGTCTGCTGAATGAGGCGATGGACGCGGGCGCCTGCGGCTTCTCGATCCAGCGGCTGGGCGCGAACTCACTGCAAGCGGACTTCGATGGCACTCCGATGCCGACCGATTGTATGGCCGACGAAGACGTGTTGGCGCTCGCCCAAGTACTGCACGATCGCGACGAGGGCTTTATCCAGATCACACAGGCCCAGGGCGGAGATCCAATACACGAGGGTGCTGATATCAGGAGCCGCGACCGCCTCTTCCTGGAGAAGCTCGCCGAAGTGGCGCAGCGCCCGATCCTGCACAATGCCATCGCGGTGCTCGACGACGTCCCCAACTTCCACACCAGCGAACTGGAATGGGTTCACGCGTGCAATGAGCGCGGGCTGCGAATCTACGGACAGGGCGCGAACGTGCGGACCTGGTTCTCGTTCAGCCTCGAACATTGGAACCTGTACGATTCCAGTCCGGCTTGGAACCACGCCACGCAGGGCAATCGGGAAGACAAGCTACAGAAGCTGTCAGACCCCGCTGTCCGCGAGCAGATGCGCGCTGAGTACAAGATGCTGCTATCGATCGGAAGCGGATCGATACCCGAGAATCTGACCGTCGCTACGACGCCGGGACATCCCGAGCTCGAAAAATATGTCGGCCGCAAGATAAGCGATATCGCCAAGGAAGAAGGCAAGCATCCCAACGATACGATGCTCGATCTCGCGGTAGCCGGTGACCTTAAGGTCGTGTTTCGAACCGGCGCTGCAACCAGTTACGACGCCGAGAAGGTCGGCCCACTGATGAGCGACCCATATATGATAGCCGGGGTTTCGGACGGCGGCGCCCACACCAAATTTTTCACCGGCGGCTCCTATACCACCGACTTTCTCACCTGGCTCGTGCGCGACACCGGCAAGGTGTCGCTCGAAGAAGCTCATTATCATCTGAGCTATCTGCCGGCGCAGGCAGCAGGTTTTGTCGATCGCGGCTTCCTGCGCGAAGGCGCGCCGGCCGACATCGTGGTCTATGATCTGAAAACCCTCAAGCGCACGCCCGAATGGGAGTTCGAGACGGTCCACGACTTTCCGGCCAACGAATGGCGGCGCATCCAGCGCTCCGAAGGCTACCGCTGGACTATCGTCAATGGTGAAATCACTTTCGAGGACGGCAAGTGCACTGGCGCGATGCCGGGCCAATTGCTGCGCAACGGGAAGATCGGCGTGGAGTCCTTTACGGCTGCAGCCAGATAAGACGTCAATCATTCATCAATGTTCACAGGGCTGCTCCGGGCGAAATGCTCGGAGCAGCTCTCTCGCACTCGAACCAGGTCCGAAACTGCCGCGAAGGGGTAATGGATGCGAATCGGAAACTTCAACCTGATGTCCTATCGGCATCTGCCGAGCGACTTTTCGAAAACCAATGAATCGGTGTGGGTAAATTTCGATACCAAATTGCTCGACCCGGTTCTGCTATGCCAGGACTTCAGCGATACGCTGGACGAACATGAGTACGCTGCCAGTGTGGGTTTCGACATGCTCGGCATGAACGAGCATCACGGCAATGGTTATGGGCTTATGCCGTCTCCAAATCTGATGGCGGCTGCGCTGGCACGACGCACTCGCGACGCGATGCTGCTGGTGCTCGGCAACTCGCTCGCACTCTACAATCCTCCGCAAAGGGTAGCCGAAGAATTTGCGATGCTGGATTGTATCAGCGGGGGGCGAGTGATTGCGGGCTTCCCGGTCGGCACACCCATGGACACCTGTTATGTGTACGGCACCAATTCGAGCGAACTGCGCGACCGCTACTATGAGGCTCACGACCTTATCATCGCGGCATGGAAGAACAAGGAGCCCTTCTCCTTCAAAGGGCGTTTCAACCAGCAGCGCTACGTGAATATCACGCCGCGGCCGGTCCAGGATCCCCATCCACCTATATGGATACCGGCGGGCGGCTCGGTCGAGACCTGGCGCTTCTGCGCGCTGCATGACTACGTCTATTGCTATCTCACCTACTTCGGATATCTCTCGGGCGAGAAAATTATCAAAGGCTACTGGGACGAGATGAAGGACGCCGGTAAGCCTCCCAATCCATTCCAGGCTGGAATCGTCCAGTTTGTTGGCGTGGCGGATAGCTTCGACGAAGCTCTCAAACTGTACTCTGAACCGGCGACTTACTTCTTCAACAACATCCTACACGTTAATCCGCGCTGGACTGTTGCACCGGGCTACATCACTGAAGCTACGGCCAGGGCGGGAATTGCCTCGCAAGTGCAGGCGGCTGCGAACCGGTCGGTAGCGAGCCAAGCCCAGGCCGATACGCGCCACCTCGAGTTTCGCGAGATGGTCGAGAAGGGTTTCGTGATTATCGGCGAACCTGACCAGGTGGCGGAGAAGCTTCGCCACGTAGCCACCTCACAAAACGTCGGAAATATTCTGGCGATGGCGCAATTCGGGAACATGAATAGCGAACTTGCCCGTTACAACATGAAAAGAATCGCGCAGGAAGTGAAACCCCAAATTCAGGACATCTTCGAAAAAGAATGGGAACATCCCAATTGGCCCAAGCCGGTAAACTTCGCACCCCGCCGAGCCGATCCCCGATGAACCCAATCACCGAAACAATTGTCGAGGTAGCCGGTGGTCCATGCCGGGTCTGGGAGAAGGGTCATGGCGAGCCGCTGGGCGTTCTTTTCGGCCTGGGCGGATGCCCGCGCTGGTCGCCGTTCCTGGAGCTCCTCGCAGAACGGCGAAAGGTGATCGTACCATCTCTGCCGGGCTTCCAGGGATCCGGAACTCAATATCGAACCCTCGACGGTCATCTTGACTGGATAACTGCCACGCTGGATCTGTTGGAGGCCGCGGAACTGACTGGCGCGGACATCGTAGGCAGCTCGGTTGCGGGAATGCTCTGCGCCGAAGTCGCGGCGCTGGTGCCGGCGTCCGTACGCCGGCTGGTCTTGTGCGACTCGTATGGGATTTTCGACGTACAAGATCCAGGTGGCGACGTCTTCGCGCTGATGCCGGACGATTCCGTCGCGCTCCAGACGAACGACCTCGACAAATACAAGGAGCTGTTTGACGCCCGCGATGAGGACGACCAGGTCGAGTGGAAAATCTCACTCTTCCGCGCCAACGAAGCTGCGGCGCGAATTATCTGGCCGTTCGGCGATCGGGGTCTGGAGAAGCGGCTGCACCGGGTTCGGGTTCCTACTCTGCTGCTTTGGGGCGCGAACGATCGCGTCGTACCACCTTCGTACATGAAGCGGTTTGCGGCTCACATCGCGGGTCCGGTGAAGACGAAGGTCATCGCCAACGCAGGTCATCTGTCCTGGCTGGATCAGCCCAAGCGGAGCGCTGACGCTATTCTTAATTTTTTGTCTTCAGAGTGAATCTCCGATCAAACGAGCGGATCCTTCGCACTGAGAGGAGGAGGCAATGAATATAAAACAGATGGCGATTGGAATTGTCTGGCTTGGATTCGCGATTTTTACCGTGGTGGTTTTTCTTCACGATGGAAAAGCAGCTTTTGCGTTGCCCTTCGACAGCCTTACCAACACCGCCGGCATGATCGATCTCCTCGTAGAGCTGACGCTGGTGAGCATCTGGATGTACTTCGATGCACGCAAGCGCGGAACGACGGCGATTCCGTTCATCGCGATCGCCGTCGTGTTTGGCAGCCTCGGTCCGCTCGCCTACCTGTTCTTTCGATTCGGCGATCCCCGTGCGGAGCCGATCTTCAGGCTCAGCCGCGCTGAGGCGTGAAGTCCCGAGCGTGCCCTCGACAAAGCCTGGTGCTGGCAGATACCTTTCGGTCTGCCTGCAATAGGATTTAGTCTGGTCGCATCAGAGGTAATCCGGTGAAAGCGCTTGTTATCGGTGGGACTGGACCCACGGGGCACTTAATCGTCAACGGATTGATTCGGCGTGGGTACCATGTCGCGATGCTTCATACTGGGAAGCACGAAGTGGATGAGATACCGCCCGAAGTCGAACACATTCACACTGACCCGTTCTCCGAAGACGCGCTGAAGCAGGCGCTCGGCAACCGCACTTTTGATTTGACGCTCGCCGCCTACGGACGTCTGCGCCGGATTGCGAACGTGATGGTCGGCCGGACCGGTCGCTTCATCTCGATAGGCGGCGCGCCGGCATATCGCGGCTACATGAATCCGAACGTGTTGCAGCCTCGCGGAATGCCGATGCCGGCGAGTGAAGATGCGGCGCTGGTGCCGATCGAGGCCGAAGATGCGAAGGGTTGGCGCGTCGCGCAAACCGAGCAGGCGGTTTTCGATGTTCATCCGACCGCAACGCACTTTCGTTATCCGTATCTCTACGGTCCCTATCAGATAGGGCCGCGCGAATGGTGCGTAGTGCGGCGAATCCTCGATGGCCGCCGCAGCATCATCGTGCCTGAGGATGGCCTTTCGCTGAATCATAGCGGCTATGTCGACAACGTCGCGCACGCGGTGCTGCTCGCTATCGACCAGCCGGAAGCGTCGTCGGGGCAGATCTACAACTGCGGCGATTCGCGGCTGCTCACCATCCGCCAGATT
>Ga0209248_10000646_pt1 | contig 11014 bp, 8 predicted proteins | sample BogFormECP04_OM1_FD_188241 | JGI IMG/M metagenome (GOLD analysis project Ga0209248, IMG submission 188241) | Bog forest soil microbial communities from Calvert Island, British Columbia, Canada - ECP04_OM1 (SPAdes) (version 2) | ecosystem: Environmental > Aquatic > Freshwater > Wetlands > Bog ... | reverse complement strand
CGGCGGCGTCGTCGCCGAACGCCGAGCGGTACGGCTGGCCGCGGTAACCGCTGATGCGCAACCAGATTCGTCCCGGCCGGCCCGGCACGTCGTCGGCGCTCAACCGGCGCCGCCGCAGCGCCGCGGGGCGGGAGCCCTCGATGATGATGTCAGCAGCGGTTAGCAGCCGGCGCAACGCATCGGTGTCATCGTCGAAATCGACGGCGTAGGAGAGCTTTCCGAAGTTCATCCAATCGAAGAAGGCAGGCTCGCCACTACGGGTGCCATCGGGTCGGCTTGGGCTTTCCACCTTGACGACGACGGCACCGGCGCGAGCGAGTAACTGCCCGCACAACGGCCCCGCCCACAGCGACGACAAATCGGCCACCAGCATGCCCTCCACCCGTCTAGGCTCGGCGCCGCCGCGACCCCGTCGCACCACCGGCAGCTCCGCGGCGGCTTCCGCCAGCCCCGCTACCGCGATATCCAGTAGCTGGCCGCGGGCAACCACCGTCTCGGTCGAACGCGTGGCTGCCCAACCAGATAGCGCCACCCACGGGTCGTCGGGAACCGCGTCGGCTTCCAACAGAGCCGACAGCGTTGCGATGTCATCAGCACGCGGTAACGCGATCGCACACCAGCCGTCCGCGGTGGCCAGCAATTGGGTGGCGCCGCCCGCCGAGACGCGGCCCCGGCGGGTCAGGCCAAGGATCGCCGCCCGGCCCGCCAACATCGTGGCGGCGTCGACCTCGACGCTTAGCAGCCGGGCGATATCGGCGGCGACCCGTCGGGCTTCGGCCAGCACAGCGGCGCGCGAGAAGTCCGGCTGCCCGTCCGACGCACCGGTCAAATAGCCCAGCCCGCTGCCTGCCCAGTCTGACGCCGGGTCCACGCCCACCATTGTGCGCGCCACCGATCAGCGGCCTAGAACTGCAGGGCGGTAAAACGCCAGTCCAGCACCTGCCGCGGCTCATCGTGAGCGTCGCTGACGGCGTAGACGACTGATCGCAATCCCAGCACGCCGCCGTTGGCGGTCGGCTCGGCGGAGTCGATGCGCAGTTCGCTGTAGAGGGTGTCGCCCTCGTGGACCGGGCCGGTGTGGTCGCAGGACTGCCAGCCCAGCACCGTCGCGACGTTGGGCAGCAGCCGAGTGGCTTGCGCCAGCGCCAGGCCGATGGTGTGCCCGCCGTAGACCAACCGACGTCCGCCGATACGTGAATCATGGTGAACTGCAGCGATATTCAGGGTCAGACGAGCCAACTCCGGTGCACTGCTGACCACATCGGCACTGCTGTGCAGCACCGTGCCCGCCAGGCTGGCATCGAAGTGCGGCCCGGGGATGCGCTCGCGGAACAAATCGCCGTCCCAGTCGTCGACGGCCGACGGCGGCGGACCAAGATCGGCACCGACTTTCGACAGATCGTCGGCGTGCTCCGCGTCGTTCGGGCCGGCGCCCGGGCTCAGCGGCAGCATCGCGCAGCGGTAGAAGTCGAGGATCAGCCGATCGGCTTGGTCGATGGTGGTCATCCGCAGCGCCACCAGGCCGGTGGGCGCCCGGTCCGGCTTGGCGGAGTTCTTCTTCAAGCCGACCACCTCGGTGCGGGTAAATAGCGTGTCACCGATAGCCGGGAATCGGTAGAACACCAGCCCGCGGTAGAACAGGTTCGCCTTCACATGCTGGGTCACCAGCGTCGACTGCCCGATCGCCACGTCGCAGACCAGGCCGGGGTGGGCCAGCGGCGCGGTCAACCGGGTGACCGCCGCCGACAGCTCGGCGTCCAGCGGCAACCGCAACCGATCGCCGAGGATGCTCTGGTGAACCGCGGCCAGCCCGGGGGTCAACGTCATCGCCGGTGCGCCGGCGAAGACCTGCCCGGTCTGCAGTTCGTCGAAGTAGGGACCGACTGTCATGGTTGGCCTAAACTCCGGCATGCCAACATGACCGTATGAACAGCGGGCTGAACGACGACGAGGCAATGCTGGTCGAGACGGTGCGTCAGTTCGTCGACAAAGAGGTCAAGCCGACGGTCCGTGAGCGGGAGCATGCCAACGAGTATCCCGAAGCGTGGATCGAGCAGATGAAGCGCATCGGCATCTACGGGCTGGCCATTCCCGAGGAGTACGGCGGCGCGCCGGTGTCGATGCCGTGCTATGTGCTGGTGACCCAGGAGTTGGCGCGCGGCTGGATGAGCCTGGCCGGCGCGATGGGCGGGCACACCGTGGTGGCCAAGCTGCTCACGCTGTTCGGCACCGAGGAGCAGAAGCGGCAGTACTTGCCGCCGATGGCCAGTGGCGAGTTGCGGGCCACGATGGCGCTCACCGAGCCCGGCGGTGGCAGCGACCTGCAGAACATGTCGACCACCGCTGTGCCTGTTGACGCCGACGGCTCCGACCTCGTCGTCAATGGCTCGAAGACGTGGATTTCCAACGCGCGTCGGTCAGGACTGATCGCGCTGCTGTGCAAGACCGACCCGGCCGCCACGCCGCGGCACACGGGCATGTCGGTGCTGCTGGTGGAGCACGGCCCGGGGCTGACGGTGTCGCGGGATCTGCCCAAGCTGGGCTACAAGGGCGTGGAGACCTGCGAGCTGTCGTTCGACGGCTACCGGGTGCCGGCGTCGGCGATTCTCGGCGGGGAAGCGGGAAAAGGTTTTTCGCAGATGATGAAAGGCCTTGAGACCGGCCGTATTCAGGTCGCATCGCGTGCGCTCGGGGTGGCGACCGCGGCGTTGGAGGATGCGCTGGCCTACGCGCAGCAGCGGGAGAGTTTCGGCCAGCCGATCTGGAAGCATCAGTCGGTCGGCAACTACCTGGCCGACATGGCGACCAAACTGACCGCCGCACGCCAGCTCACCCGCTACGCCGCCGAGCGCTACGACAGCGGCGAACGCTGCGATATGGAGGCCGGGATGGCCAAGTTGTTCGCCTCCGAGGTCGCGATGGAGATCGCACTCAACGCGGTACGCATCCACGGCGGCTACGGATATTCCACCGAATACGACGTCGAGCGCTACTTCCGCGACGCCCCGCTGATGATCGTGGGCGAGGGCACCAACGAGATTCAGCGCAACGTGATCGCCGGACAGCTGGTGTCCCGCGGCGGGATCTGACGCTCGCCGACTTGTCGGTGCCCAGAGATAGCGTCGCCGCATGGTTTCCATTCGAGAAAAGAAGATCCATGCGGCATTCGACAAACTGGACTTGACGCTCGACCGCATTGCCGAGATACCGCCGCATGAGCTGACGTTCGAGGAAAGGTTGACGTTGTGGGCTCAGCTGGAAACGCTGCGTCTGGCGCTGACTGACGCCGCGCAACGTCGCCGACGCGCCGCTTCGTGAGTTACCACTCCACGCCGGTGGAGACGCAGAACTAATTCTGCTCAGGGTCCGACATTCTGACCCATCGAGTTCCGCCGAAGCTCTGCACGCCATCGTCGATGCGCCGAGCGCCGAGCGCCTGCAGCCGGCGGACTTCGGCCTCGACGTCGTCGACCACGATGTCGAGGTGCATGCGGTTCTTGCCCGCTTTGGGTTCCGGGACTCCCTGAAGGAGAAGCGGTGAAGCGGTCCCCTCTTTGGGAACGAGCACGGCCAGCTTCGCGTCGGTGTAGTGGTCGCGATAGTCCAGCGCCTCGCGCCAGAACTTAGCGAGCATCGTTGGCTCTGCGCAGTCGAGTACGATTTCCATTGTCGCCTTGCGTCCCATCACATGCCTCCCGGTCGAAAGTCACCGTTAGCTTTTCGCATCCGCGAGGCCCCAGGTCACGGCGGTCTCGGCGTCGATGCTCAACCCGCTCAGCACCAAATATGCTGTGCGCCAACGGCCTATCCGTCGTGTCACGCTGACGGTGCCGCCGGCGCCGGGAAGCAGGCCCAAGCTCAGCTCGGGCAACCCGAACACCGCGTCGGGCCGCGAAACCACCCGACCGCAAAACGCGGCCATCTCCAATCCGCTGCCCAGCACCTGACCGTGCACCTCGGCGCGGCATGCCTGCCCGAGTCGGGCGGTCAACGCGTCGAGTATCAGCGCCGGGCTGTAGCGGGTGCGGGCCAGATGTGCGCCGGCGGGGTCACTGAACCTGCCGAACTCGGCGAGATCGCCGCCGCTGCAAAACGACGGCCCGTTGCCGGTCAGCACGACCTCGTCGACCGATGGGTCGAGTTGCGCGACGGTCAACGCCTCCAGCAGCGCGGCGCGGGCATCGGTGGAAAACGCGTTGTGGCGTTGCGGCCGGTTGAACGCGATCCGCAGCGTGTTGCCGTCGCGGTGTGCCTGCACCGGATCGGCGATGTCGGGCATGCCAGCCGGGCCGCGCTCGGCCAGCCACCGGGCGAATTCCGGACCGCTCTGCAAGGTGGAGTAGGCCAGCGATTCGGTCACCACACCGGGCAGCATCGGCCCGGCCGGATCCACCGACCGCAGCACGTCGTCACAGACCGCTGCGGCCATCGGCCAGCGGTTCACCCGTTCAGTCAGTTCGTCGATCGCCGAGTCGATCGACGGGACGGTGATCACCCGGCGGTCGTCAGTGTCGTCTTCAGTGAGGGTGAATGTTGCTTGCTGCAACCAGAATTCGGATGCTTGCGCGATCGGCCCGACGGCCACCACCGGGACGCCAAGTGCCACAGCATCGACATCGGAGACCGGCTCCGACACGTCGACGATGCGTAGCGTCACACCGAATACTTCTTCACCAGTTCGTTTTTGTACAACTTGCCGGTGTCGGTACGCGGCAGCTGCGCTTCGAACGAGATCGATCGCGGACACTTGTAGTGCGCCAAGCGGTCTCGCAGCCAAGCGAGCAGGTCGTCGGAGAATTCATCGGTAGCGTCCGCCGAGTCGACGGTCTGCACGACGGCCTTGACGCTTTGACCCATCTCGTCGTCGGGAATGCCGAACACCGCCGCGTCGAGCACCTTCGGATGGGTGACCAACAGGTTCTCGGGCTCCTGCGGGTAGATGTTGACGCCGCCGGAGATGATCATGTGGTGACGGCGATCGGTGAGATACAGGTAGCCGTCGTCGTCGAGGTACCCGACGTCGCCGACGGTGGCCCAGCCGTGCTTGTCGCGGGAGGCCGCGGTTTTCGCTGCGTCGTTGAGGTATTCGAAGTCAAATCCGCCGGCGAAATGGATTTCGCCGGGCTGACCGGGCGGAAGCTCATTGCCGTTCTCGTCGAGAATGTGCAGCTCGCAGAGCATCGGCTTGCCGACCGAGCCGGGATGGGCGATCCACTCCTCGGCGCTGATCAACGTCGACCCGATCGCTTCGGAAGACGCGTAGTACTCGTCGACGATCGGCCCCCACCAGTCGATCATCTGCTTCTTGATCTCCACCGGGCACGGCGCCGCAGCGTGCATCACCCGCTCGAGGCTGGACACGTCATACGAACTACGAACGCAATCAGGCAGTTTCAGCATCCGGGTGAACATGACCGGCACAAATTGAGCGTGGGTGACCCGGTGGCGCTGAATGGCTTCAAGGCAACCCTCGGGGTCGAATTTCTCCAGGACGACAGTCGTGATGCCAGCGGCCTGAACGGTCATCGACCACACCGACGGTGCGGTGTGGTACAGCGGCGCCGGGCTCAGATAGAGCGCATCCGGGTGCATCCAGAATCCGACCAGAGCCGACATCATCCCGGGCGCTTCGGCGGGCGAAACGTGCGGCAGTGCGCGCTTGATCCCCTTGGGGCGGCCAGTGGTTCCTGACGAGTACTGCAGCAGATCGCCTTCGACTTCATCGTCGATCGGCGTATCCGGTTGGTCAGCAACGTATTCCGGGTAACGCTGCCAGCCGTCGAGGTCGTCATCGGCGATCATCAGCACTGGGGGCAGGCCGGCGGGAAGATGCTCGGCGAGGTTTTCGCAGGTCTTGCGCAGCGCAGCCGAACCGATGATCGCCTTGGCCGCGCTGTTGTCGACGATGTAGGCGGCCTCCGGCGCGGTCAGGTGGGTGTTGATCGGCACGTAGTACAGGCCACTGCGCCGGGCCGCCCACATGGCCGCGTGGATGTGCTCGTTGTTCTCCATGAGGATCGCGACGGCGTCGCCTTCGACCAGACCCGCGCTGCGGAAGGAGTGCGCCAGCCGATTGGCGCGGGCTTCGAGTTCGTCGAAGGTGACCACAGTGCCGGACGGATAAAGGATGACAGCGGGCTTGTTGGCACCGAGATGCTCACGGATCTGCATGCGCAGACTGTACCGCCGTGAAACTTGACGGGTGTCAAGGGCCGGTCAGCTGCCGGCCGCGGGCACCTGGTCGGCCGGCTGATGCGGGTGTCCGCCGTGACGCTTGGCGCGACCGGCGAACGGCGCCAACAGCGTTGGCACCACCTGACGGCGGTTGACTACGAAAGCGACGACCGCCACCGCGGCATAGACGGCGCTGAGCACCATGCGACCCTCGGTCGAGGTGATCGGGAATTGCACGATGAACAAGCCCAGCAGCGCCCAGGCCGCCCAGCGACGGAACCGCAGGCCGAGGATCAGTGCCACGCCCATCAACGTCTGCACGGCGGTCAGCACCATCTCCTCGATCTGGCGGCCGTCCAGTTGTATCGACGTGCCTCCGCCGCCCAGCACGAACGCCACTGGCAAGGACCCGATCAGCAGGGTCCACTGGTTGACCTTCGACGAGATCAACGTCGCAATCGCGATCGCGCCCTTGCCACGGGCCGCGAAGATGGTCGCGATGATGAACTCCGGGGCCTCCGAGGACAGCGGTGCCAGCCACTGCACCAGCAGGAAGCGATCGATGCCCAGCTGCGTGCCGGCGTCGATCAGGCTCTCCGCGAACGGTTTTGCACAGGTCACGATCACCGAGGCGGCGAAGATGAACAGCGCCGACACCGCGATGCGGCGTGTTCGGTCGGGAAGGGCTCCCAGTGCGGCGGCGGTGCCGACCAGTTCGGGTTCCTCGACCTCGCCGCGGCTCAGCTTGTACAGGTAGTAACCGAACCAACCCAGCAAGATCACCCCGAAGGCGATCTGGATACGGCCGGTCGCGGGTATCAGGAAGGCGGCCACCCCGGCGAACATCAGGAAGCCGATCTCCACCCGGTTGCTGACGTCGAGATCCAGTTCGCCGACTTTGCGGCCGGTGGCCCTGCGGGCCACCAGAATGCTGACCAGAACAACGACCGGCCACCCGATACCCATCAGCAGCCGATTCGAGCCGGTCATGTTCGCGGCGGCGTACTGGGTGTACTCGGGCACATGGCCTGCGGTGTAGGCGTAATACAGGTCGACCGCGTACTCGGGCAGAACGGCGATGACCCCCAGCACCGCAACCGCCAGACCACCCGAGACGTCGATCTGAGCAGCTTCAGCCGCCCACGCCAGCAGGAAGCTGGCCGCCACGACCGCGGCACCGTAGGCGATCAGGCCCAGAATCGGACTCGGATTGATACCGGCGATGCGCAGCACCAGGGCCGGGCAGATGAAGACGGCGACGATTCCCAGTGAGCGGAATAACGGCCGCAACGATACAGCGGGAGCACCGACACCGGGGGCGGTGGTCGTCATGCTCACCCCTTAAGTCGCCCGCGTCGTTGAATCCCGAAAGTCTGGTTTCCTCGTCGAAAACCTACCCTGCTGAGTGGCTTCCAGCAACATAGCCGGGCTACTAAAAGATTTACTGAAGCGTCCCAAATTTGCTGGTGGAACTGGTTATAAACCATAATTCGGTCGACCAATGTTTCCGATTCGGCTACCCTAACGAACTCATAGCCGCGAGGGAGAGCAAGATAAAACGCCTACCCGCGCCATGGCCGCGGACCTAACATGAGGTCGCCAGACAATCCCCAGCGTGCGGGGGTCCTTTTGATGAATGGCGGCGAACTTGGCCCGCCCTCGGGCGTCATCACGTTCTTGTTCACCGATATCGAAGGCTCCACCCGCCGATGGGAAGCCGACGCGGACGAAATGCGCAACGCTCTCGCGGTCCACGACGACGTGTTGCGCAAGGCCGTCGAAGCTCACGCAGGTTGGTTGTTCAAACACACCGGCGATGGGGTGTGTGCGGCGTTTGCGTCTCCGAATGGTGCCGTCGACGCCGCCGTCACCGCACAGTTGAATCTCGAATTGCCAGTGCGGATGGGAATCGCCACAGGCGAGGCAGAGTTGCGCGGAGCGGATTACTTCGGCCCCGTGCTCAATCGCGCGTCGAGGGTGATGTCGGCCGGTCACGGCGGTCAGATCCTGCTCGACGGTGTTACGGCCGGTCTGCTGAAAGACCTCGAACTCGTCAGTATGGGCCAGCGACGCCTGCGCGATCTCGCGAAACCCGTTGAGCTGTTTCAGGTCCGTGCGGCCGGCCTGCACAGCGAATTTCCTCCACTGAAGGCGCCCGACGCGACGCCTGGGAACTTGCGGCCGCAAACCACCAGCTTTGTAGGGCGCGAGAAGCACGTCGGCGAGGTTGCCGCAACGCTGAAGGCACACCGGTTGGTGACGTTGACCGGCGTCGGCGGTGTAGGAAAGACGCGGCTGGCGCTGGAGGTTGCCGCGAGTTCGGCGCCCGACTTCCCCGACGGCGTATGGCTGATCGAGTTGGCCGCAGTCGCTGATCCGGCAGCGGTTCCCGACGCCGTCGCGGCCGTCCTCGGAATCACGCAGCAGCCGGGCATGACCGTTGCACAGAGTGTTGCCGCCGCACAGGAGGGCGGGTCGCGGCTGCTGGTGTTCGACAACTGTGAGCACGTCCTCGACGCCGCGGCCGACCTGATCGAAGCAGTCATCGCCGCGTCCGCGGTCGTGACAATCCTGGCCACCAGCAGGGAGGGATTGCGAATCGCCGACGAACAGCTCTGGCCGGTGCCATCACTAGATACTCGTGGCGGCGCTGACTCGAGCGCTGCCACTCTGTTCGTTGAGCGCGCGGAGGGTGTCGCGCCCGACATCTCGTGGGCAGATAACGCCGACGCGGTAATCGAGATCTGCCGGCACCTCGATGGCATCCCACTGGCGATCGAATTGGCCGCCTCGCGCATGCAGTCAATGACCCTGACTGAACTGCGCGATCGCCTCGACGACCGCCTCCGGCTGCTCGTCGGATCGCGGCGCGGGCAGGAACGTCACCAGACGCTGCACCACGCGGTGCAATGGTCCTATGACCTACTCGACGACGGTGAACAGGCGCTCTTGAATCAATGCTCGGTATTCGCCGGTGGTTTCGACCTTGCCGCGGCGTGCGCCGTGGCCGGCTCCGAAGACGAGTTCGCCACGCTGGACCTACTCGATGCGCTGGTGCGGAAATCGCTCGTGGTGGCGGACCGGACGTCTGCGCGGACTCGGTTTTCGATGTTGGAGACGATCCGCCAATTTGCCCAAGAGCAGCTCTTGGCTGCTGGTAGCGCCGATGCGGCCCACGCCGCACACGCGCGCCACTTCGCGGGACGCGAAACCGACGTCCTCGCCCTCTGGGACGGCCCGCAGCAGCGGGAGGCCTACGCGTGGCTCAACGTCGAGTTGGCTAACCTACGTAGCGCTTTCCGGTGGAGCGCGGCCCACGATGACCTCGACGCCGCTGCAACCATCGCCGTCTACGCGGGGTTCCTTGGTGGTTGGATCGAGCTGCACGAGCCCTCCACGTGGGAGGAGGAACTCGTCGAAGCCGCCCGGGCTGTCGGACATCCGCGGCTGGGACAGCTGTACGTGGGTGCTTCCGAGTGTTACCGGACGGGGAGGTTGGACGATGCCGTCAGCTACGCCGATGCGGCCCTAGCGACCATCGAGAGTGGCCGTTTCGATCGCATGCTTTTTGACATCGAACCGACGGCGCTGGGCGGCACGTACATCACCAAGGGGTTGTCCGATCGGTGGCTGGAGCTGTGCCGCAATCGGTTTGCCCGCGGTCGAGGCATCAATACCTTCAACCGAGCGTCCATGGTCGTGGCCTTGGTGACTGCCGGGTATACGGAGGAGGCGCAGGCGGCTTGCGACGACCTGCTGGCGGCCGCGGACGCCACCGACAATCCTGGCGCACGCTCTTTCGCGTCGTTCGCGTACGGATACGCGTGGCGCTCCCGCCGTCCGCGTGCCGCTTACGAAGCGCTGCGCCGGGGCCTGGAAATCGCTGAAGGCAGCGACAACACAATGGCCGAGTTGTACATCGCAGTGACCTTGTCAGGACTCGCCGCCACCCAGGGCGCTCCCGCGGACATCCTCGATTCCTTGACCCTGGCCATCCGCACCTTTTACGCCTCCGGCAGCTTCTCCCAGATGGTTACCCCACTAGTCGTCCTCGCCGCACACTTCGACCGGATTGGACAGTACGAGACCGCCGCGACGATCGTCGGCTTCGCCGCTACCTCGTTCGCACTGGCCGTCGTTCCGGAGATCACCACCACGATCGCGCATCTTCGAGAGGTGATGGGCGACAAGGTCTATGAGTCGCTGGCCCATAGCGGCGCCAACATGACGAACGCGAGCGCCGCGCAATATGCTCTTGAGCAGATCGAGCAAGCACGCGCGGAACTTGTGCGCGACCGAAAAGACGCATAAGCCCCCGACACGCCGCGCGTGCGGGGGCCTTTGCGTCTTTTCGCGCTAGTCGGCTTCGGCCAGCCGCTGCTTGAGCGCCTCGAACTCGTCCCTGACGCCGGTCGGCAGTTTCTCGCCGACGAACTCGAACCACTCCTCGATTAGCGGCAGTTCCTTGCGCCATTCGCCCGCGTCGACCACGAGCGCTTTCTCCACATCGGCGGCGTCGACGTCCAGCCCGTCCAAATCGAGATCGCCGGCGGAAGGGACGATGCCAATCGGGGTTTCGTGGCCGCTGCCCTGGTGCTCGATGCGGTCGACGATCCACTTCAGCACCCGGCTGTTCTCGCCGAAGCCCGGCCACAGGAACTTGCCACCTTCGCCGCGGCGGAACCAGTTGACGAAGAACACCTTCGGCAGCTTGGACTCGTCGGAGTTCTTGCCCAGGTCAATCCAGTGCTGGAAGTAGTCGGCGACGTGGTAGCCCAGGAACGGCAGCATGGCCATCGGGTCGCGGCGCACGGTGCCGACCTTGCCCTCGGCGGCTGCG
>Ga0209248_10000644_pt1 | contig 11030 bp, 7 predicted proteins | sample BogFormECP04_OM1_FD_188241 | JGI IMG/M metagenome (GOLD analysis project Ga0209248, IMG submission 188241) | Bog forest soil microbial communities from Calvert Island, British Columbia, Canada - ECP04_OM1 (SPAdes) (version 2) | ecosystem: Environmental > Aquatic > Freshwater > Wetlands > Bog ... | reverse complement strand
CTCGGCGGCGGCGGCCTTTTCCTCGATTTCGAGATGCCGCAGGATCACGACGATCGCGACCTGGAGTTCGTGCACGCGATGCTCGAGTCTGGTGATCCGCCAGTCGTTGGTCATCGCGCGGGCATGCTTCAGCAGGTGCGGCCACCGGAATTCCGCATGCCGCGGCTGTCGTAGGGCGCCGTTTGCTGGTGGTGTAGAAGCGTGATTTGTCGCCTCGTTCGGTTGGCCGACTTTCACGCCAACTAGCAACGCAACTATCGAGCGTCCGCCATCACGACCGCATGAAGATCGCGGCGTCAAGTACAACGATTTCATTACGACGCGAGCCCGGCCGCATCCGCGGGCGGCGGGAAGCGGATTGCGGGATATTGAGCGCCGCACAGTATCGTGGGCCGTTGGTGAGCCGGGAAGCCTGGTCGGCTTCGCTTTTGGCTGCCCGAACCACCATGTGCCGCGACCCTCGCCTACCGACCAGCCTCCGCGGAGGCCCGCGCCCGGTTCTCGGAGGTGCCGCGCTGCGATGAGACCAGGGATTCCAGTGCCGTCGGCCTGGCGGCGCGAGGCGCTGCGCACGAACCTGTGGCTCCTGCCGACCGTTGAGATTGTGCTCGCGGTAGCGCTGTTCGCCGGCACCTACGCGCTGGATCGGGGTGCCTATGACGGCCACCTGCACTTCCCGTCGTTCGTGATCAGCGGCAGTGCGGACGCCGCGAGGCAGATCCTGACCACGATCGCGGCGGCCGTGATCACCGTGGTGACGCTCGTGTTCTCGATCACGATCGTGACGCTCACGCTCGCCTCCACCCAGTTCGGGCCGCGGATGCTGCGCAACTTCATTCGCGATCGGATCACGCAGCTCACGCTCGGGAGCTTCGTGGCGACGTTCGTCTACGCGATCCTGACGCTCGTCTCGGTCGGCCCGGGCAGTCACGGAGAATTCGTGCCTCACCTGTCGATCACGGTGACGATGGCACTGGTGCTCCTCGACGTCGGCGTGCTGGTCGTGTTCATCGACCACATCGCCAAGTCGATCCAGCTGCCGCAGGTGATCGCCAGCATCGCCGGCGACCTGTCGCAGGCGATCGAGTCAGAGGCCATGCTGCCCACCGGGAGCATCGCCAAGGCGGGGCCGTCGCTGACGGAGATGCTGGTGCGCCTGGACGAGGACAGCGGTGTCGTTCGCGCGCCCGTCAGTGGCTACCTGCAGTACGTGAGCATGAACACGCTGATCGATATCTCCTCCCGCAGCCATGCGGTGATCCGCCTGCTGCATCGCCCCGGCCATTTCGTCGTGGAGGGCGAGCCACTGGCGAACGTCTGGCCCGCCGCCGCCACGCGAGGGGTCGCGCGCGCGCTTGGCGGCGCGCACGCCACCGGCCCGCACAGAACCCTCACGCAGGACATCTCCTTTGCGGTCGATCAGCTGGTGGAGATCGCCATCCGGGCGCTCTCACCCGCGGTCAACGACACCTTCACCGCGCTCGCGTGCATCGACTGGCTGGGGGACGGACTCTGCAAGATCGCAGATAGCTGGCGGCCGGCCACGGTGCATCGCGACGCGGCCGGTCACGTGCGTGTGATCACCGTGACCGTGACCTTCCGCCGCCTCGTCGAGCGCGCGCACGACAAGATACGCCAGGCCAGCCGCGGGATGCCGGCGGTGATGATCCGCCAGCTCGAAGGGCTCGCCAAGATCATGGTGCACACGACCGCCGCCGAGGAGCGCGAGCTGCTGCTCCAGCAGGCGGAGATGATCCTGCGCTCGAGCGAGGAGTCGGTGCCCGAGCAGGCAGATCGCGCGGACGTACGCCGCCGCTACGACGCCGTGCTGAGCGCTGATGCTTCAGGGACAATGGCGCCATGGCCGACGGACGAGGACACCTGAAGGTCTTCATCGGGATGGCCCCCGGCGTGGGGAAGACCTACCGCATGCTCCAGGAGGGCGTGGCCGAGGCCGACAGCGGCCGCGACGTGGCGATCGGCTATCTGGAGCCCCACGGCCGCGCGGAGACGGTCGCGCAGGCCGACGGCCTTGAGATCATCCCCCGCCGGACGGTGCTGTATCGCGGCAGGCCAATGGAGGAGATGGACCTGCCGGCGGTGCTCGCGCGCAAACCCGAGCTGTGCCTGATCGACGAGCTCGCGCACACCAACGTGCCGGGCGTCGAGCACGAGAAGCGCTACGAGGACGTGCGCGACGTGCTCGAGGCCGGGATCGACGTGTTCTCGACCGTGAACGTCCAGCACCTCGAGAGCCTCAACGACCAGGTCACGCAGCTGACCGGTGCGCGCGTGCGCGAGACGATCCCCGACGAGGTGCTGTCGGGCGCCGATGAGGTCGTGCTCATCGATCTCACCCCCGAGGCGCTGATCGCGCGCCTGCGTGCCGGCAAGGTCTACCGGCCCGAGCGCGTGCCCGCGGCGTTGAACAACTTCTTCAAGATCGAGAACCTGTCCGCGCTGCGGGAGACGGCCCTGCGTCAGGTGGCCGAGGACGTGGAGGTGAAGCGCCTGGTGCGCGTTGCGGACCCGGTCGTGCGCCGCGACGAGGAGGGCCTGCCAAGCACTCCCGAGCCGGGCCCGCAGGCGATCGCCGAGAGGCTGCTGGCGCTGGTGACGCTCGAGCCCCACTCAGAGCGCGTCGTGCGACGCGCGTGGCGATCGGCCCAGCGCCTGGACGCCGAGCTCGACGTGCTCGTGGTGCGGCCTCCCGGTCGCGCCCCGAGCCCCGAGGACCGCGCGCGCCTGGAGGCGCTGCGGCGCCTGGTCGCGATGCTGGGCGCGCGCGTGCGCGTGGAGGAGGGCGAGGACGTGGCGGCGGTCGCGATCGACGTCGCACGCGAGCTGGGCGTCACTTACCTGCTGATGGGCACCCCCGCGCCGCGCCGTGGCTTCTCTCGCCTGAGCTCATCGATCTCCGACCGGTCCCTGCTGGGACGTCTGTTGCAGGGACTACCGGGCGTGGACATCCGCCTCGTGGCCGACCCGAGCCTGCGCCGGCAGGCCGGCGACGCCGAGGGGCAGCTGGCGGCCGAGCCGGTGGCCGAATAAGCGTCTCCTAAAAGACGAGAACCCGAGCAGGTGCTCGGGTAAGCGCCTCGTAAAACTACGCAGCTCCCGCAACCCTGCACCCGCGAACCTGTTCGCAACCGTATGAGACGCTATCGCCGACCACTTCTACTCGCCACGCTCTCGCTGCTGTCCGCAGCGATCGCCCTGAGCGCTATCAGCCAGGCCAGCGCCACCAGCACGGGCTCACCCCGGGCGCATGCGGCAGCCTCCTATGTGACGGGCATCGGCGACGAGAGCTCGGAGATGTTCGCCAACCCGCTGTGGCAGCAGCTGCACACGAAAATCGCCCGTTATATCGCCCCCTACGACGCGGTCGCGCATCCCTACTCGCTGGACAAGGCGATCACCTGGATCCGCGATGCCGAAGCAGAGCACCAGCAGGTGCTCGTCGCCTTCTACCACTCCGAGTACACGCCCACGAAGCTGCCGAGCGTCGCCCAGTACCAGCACGACGTGCAGAAATTCGTGAAGCTCTTTCCGAACGTCCACCAGTACCAGTCCTGGGATGAGGCCAACCGCGGCAACCTGGCGCACTCGTTCTCCAGCCCCTCCGCGGCCGCGGCCGCCGAGTACTACCAGGCGCTGCTGCGCGTGTGCAAGGGCTGCACCGTGATCGGGCTGGATGTGCTCGACCAGGCCAACATCACGCCGACTCTGAGGTACATCAGCGAATTCAAGCGCGAGATCGTCCATCTGAGGACGGTCATGCCCTCGATCTGGGGGTTGCACAACTACTCCGATGTCAACCGTCTGCAGAGCTTCCGCACGCACGAACTCGCGCGCGCACTCGGCGGCCAGGTATGGATCACCGAGACGGGCGGGATCGTGCAGTTCGGCACGGAATTCCCGAACAAGCACGGCTCGGGGCTGACGCGGGCGGCGAAGGTCCTCAAATACATGTTCGCCGTCGCCGGCTCGGTGCCGCAGATCAAGCGCCTGTACATCTACGACTGGACCGGAGGTGTGAACTCGACGCGCTTCGACGCCGGGCTGATGAATGCCCACGACCAGCCCCGCGCCGGTTATGTCGTCGTCTGCAAGGCACTGCACGCGGCCAAATGCAACGTCAAGACCGTCAACAACTAGCGGAGGCGCTCTAGGCAGACAGCGCCACGGGTTGGCTGGGCGTGTCCGTGGCGGGTGCCGGTCGGGGCCGACTTGCCTGATTGCGCAGCAGGCGCATCGCGCCCAGCGCCAGCAGGCCGGCGGCCACGGCGAGCGCGGCGAGTGTCTTCAGCGGGTATCTGCTGCCCGAGTGCAGCCTCAGGTTGAACGCCGTGTGGTCACCGGCCTTGTAGATGCTCTGAAGGCCGGCGTGGTCGATCCCGAAGAGCGTCGGCGCAAGCGCCGCGAACAGCCCCCATGCGACGAGCGCGAGCAGGCCCCACGAGAGCGTTGCCGTGGAGAGCCGCAGTCGCGGCGTCGCCCACACCGCCGCCACCACGGCGGCGCCGGCGGCGAGCAGGAACGGCCAGATCCCGCCCCAACCACGCCCCAGTCCGTAGGCGGAGGCGATCGTCGGCTGGAAAAGACCTTTGGACAGGTAGCGCATCCAGCTGGCCGCCTCGTTCTCATAGCCGATCAAGGGATGGGTGATCGTGGCGACCACGGTGGTTGTGATCGAGACCGCCGCGAGCGCGATCGTGGGCCCGGGGAAGCGCTTGAGCGTGAGCGCGACCGGGAAGGCCAGGAACGGGAGCATCGTGTCGAGGAAGCGCGGGCCCATGAAGCCGCCCCCGAAGGGTAGGTAGTAGCCCGAGTTATACGCCAGGAAGCACAGGCAGATCCCACCGATCGTGAGCGCCTCGGCGCGCCGGCCGCGCCGGTAGAGCATCACCGTGCCGATCGCGCCCATGATCAGCACGGGGGAGATCGTCAGAAGGCCACGCGAGTCGAACAGGAGCGTCGCCAGCACCCTCAGGCTGGGGGCGCCGATCCCGAAGAAGCCTTTCTGCTGGCGGGGAACGTCGGAATAGGCCAGGTGCGTCCAGGAGCGAAACGCGTAGTGGTTGTAGAGCAGCAGCGGGATGATGCCCACCAGACCGCCAACCACGTAGGCGCCCCCGCGCCGCACCACCTGAAGCGGCGTGAGCGAGTCCTTGCGCGAGAGCAGGAACAGACCGAGCACGACCGCGGCAAAGAAGGTGGGGTACTCAGACGAGAACGCGTAGCCCATCGCCAGACCGGCGAGCGCCAGCAGCATCGGGCTGGGGGGGCCGTCGCGCTCCCGCAGCATCAGCCAGAAGGCGGCGAAGCTGAGGAACGTTGTGAACACATGCGAGAACAACAGCTGCGATAGCGGCAGCACCATCGTGCCCAGTCCGAGCACCACCGCGCTGACCACGCCGTAGCCGGGCTGGTAGCGCTCGGCGACCCGCCACACGAGCAACAGCAGCAAGAGGCCCGGCAGCACGTTGGCCCACAGGCCGAGCAGGTAGATCATCTCGTCGCCGGGATGATCCGGGGGCGCCACATGGGCATCCGTCCACGATTCGGCTCCAACTACGTTGAGCGCGTCGTAGAAGGGCAGCGTGAACAGCGCCAGGCCGGGCGCGCGCGCGGAGTAGTAGTGCCCCTTGTAGAAGACCTTGTCGCCCGTGTTCACCTGGTAGCGGTCGATCGTCGTCTGGTCGTCGTTCAGCGCGCGGACGAGGTCGTAGTGGGAGGTCTGGTTCCAGGAGAAGCTCTGGATCATGGTCGCGTTGGCGAGCGCGACGAGCAGGATCGCGGCAACTGCGAGGCGCTTCCTTGAGAGCATCAATCGGTCCCGTGCAGCGCCTTCGGCCCGGGGCCGATCTGATAGATCACGACCGAGCCGGCGCGCCGGCGCGTGATACCGAGGCCCGCGATCGGCTTGGCCGCTGCGGCGACCGGGTTGGGGGGCTCGGCGAAGACCCAGCCCTGCTCTGGTGGGAGGCCCTTCGGTAGCACGGTGTGCAGAACGACCGTGCGGATGCCGTAGAAGCGGAGCTTCTCGACGCTCGCCCGATCGGGGAAGCCGTTCATGCCTCCGCGCAGGTCGTCCAGGGCGGGGAGGTCGAAGGTGCTCTCGCCCTGGGCGATCTTGGGGAAGCCGTCGGTCGAGAAGTACTGCCAGATGCGGTCGAGGGCTCCGTCGGTGGGCAGGTCGAGGATCGGTCCGGGCAGCCCGATCTCCGCGCGGGCGGGCTGCGGCACGACCGGATGGCCGAGATGCCCCGCTCCTTCACCGAGCACGGCGATCAGCAGAACCGCTCCGAGCAGCGCGGGCAGCGTGCTCAGCTGGTGGCGCTTGGCCCACGGTCCGATCCGTCTGAGCAGCACCTGCAGGCCGGCTCCCGCGAGCAGCGCGTAGAAAAGCGTGGCCAGCGTGAAGATCCTCCCCGGCACGCGCACGCCGTCCCAGCCCGGCGCGTAGTTGAACAGCAGGCGGTAGGGGTAACCGGACCCGGTCAGCCCGAGCCCGAGAGCGAGGATCGAGCAGACTAAGATGCCGATCGCGAGGCCCAGGCGCAGGCGCCGGGTGTAGACCCCGGCGGCGAGCCCGACGAGCGCCAGCACGAAGATCAGACCGCCGGGGAAGAACACGCTCTCGTTCTTGGAGTTCACTTTCGCGCGCATCGGAGCGGTGACGCTCCCCCACACGCGGTTCTCCGAGGAGGCGGCCAGCAACGCGGCCGGGCCGGCGGAGTAGGTTTCGACTTCCCCGATCGTGCGCTTCGCCGTCGGATACTCGGCGGCGACCTTCAGGTAGGGCCGTGACTGATAAACGGTGACGACGCCCAGCACGGCGATGCCGATTGCGGTGACCGCCAGTAGGCGCCGGGGAACAAGTGGCCCGCGTCCACTGCGCTGCCCGCGCGGGGAGGTCGAACCCCAGGCGGCGCCGGGGGTCAGACGCCCACGCCACCAGTAGACGAGCACGAGCAGCGCGAGCACGAGCAGCAGGTAGCAGTACTGCAGGCCGAGCGTGAAGCCCAGGCTGACCTGCCAGGCGGAGACGAGCCAGCCCGCGAGCACGAGCTTGCGCGAGGATCGCCGGTACCCGCGCAGCAGCAGGAACAGCGCCATCGGCAGCCCGCCTGAGGAGATCACATGCAGATGACCGGCCTCGGTGACGCGGTAGGGCGCGTAGGCGAAGGCGAGGCCGGCGACGGCGCCGCCGAGCCGGCCGAGGCCGAGCTCACGGGCAAGCAGATAGGCGCCGACGAAGCACAGCGACCAGGCCCACAGGAACAGGAGGTTGTAGCGGACGAGCGCGGCCACGGTGCCCGAGCCGAAGAACGCCGCGGGACCGTAGCCGAGCAGTGAGTCCGAGAAGGCCAGGCTGAGCGGGTGTGGGTAGAAGGCGTTGGAGTCGAACAGGTGCAGCGGGTCGTGGAGCATCGCGTGGCCGACCCAGGCGATCTCCCAGGCGGTGCGCACCGGGTCGCCGAGATCAGGTGCGATGCGGCTCGGCAGGTGCAGCACGAGCGGCCAGCTGGTGACCACGGCAAGCGCGATCGCGGCGAGGATCACCCACAGGATCTCTCTAAGGCCGAGCGCCGGGGAAGGAGCCCACCGGATCCGCCCCACGGCCGGTCCTGACCGCCCGTTGGGCACCCCCGCGCCGTTCTCGCCCGCGGCTCCGAGTTCGGCAGCCTCGGCCGGCGCGTGTGATGCGCTGGGCACGCCGGTACTCATCGTGTGCTCGTGTGGGGGACCAAGCGGATCGGCGCAGCATACGCGAGCGACCTGCGACATAACGGCGTATGGCCGGCGCATGGTTGTGCCGGTCGGACATACGGAATTGCGTCACACTCACGAGAATGAGGGTTCTCGTCGTTGGAGCCGGTGGCGTGGGGGCGGCGTTCGCGGCGATCGCCCAGCGCCGTCCGGCGTTCGAGCGGGTGGTGCTCGCGGACATCGCGCCCGAACGCGTCCGCTCGGTGGTCGCCGGTCTCGGCGAGCCGAGCCGCTTCGCCGCCGACAAGGTGGACGCCTCCGATCAGGCGGATCTCGCAGAGCTGATCGCCCGGGTCCGGCCGGACGCCGTGCTGAACGCCTGCGACCCGCGCTTCAACGAGCCGATCTTCGGCGCCGCCTTCGAGGCGAAGGTGACCTACCTCGACATGGCGATGACGCTGTCGCACCCGCATCCGCAGCGCCCGTATGAGCTGCCGGGGACGATGCTCGGCGAGCACCAGCTCGCGCGACACGAGGACTGGGAGCAGGCGGGTCTGCTCGCGCTGGTGGGCATCGGTGTCGAGCCGGGCCTGTCGGACGTGTTCGCCTCCTATGCGGCCCAGGAGCTGTTCTCCAGTGTCGATCAGGTCGGGGTGCGCGACGGCGCGGATCTGGTCGTGGAAGGGTACGACTTCGCGCCGACGTTCTCGATCTGGACGACGATCGAGGAGTGCCTGAACCCGCCGCTGATCTGGGAGCGCGAGCGGGGCTTCTACACGACACAGCCGTTCTCCGAGCCCGAGGTGTTCAACTTCCCCGAGGGGATCGGCAAGGTGCAGTGCGTGAACGTTGAGCACGAGGAGGTGGTGCTGATACCGCGCTGGGTGAACTGCGAGCGCGTGACGTTCAAGTACGGGCTCGGCGAGGAGTTCATCGAGGTTCTGCGCACGCTGCACAAGCTCGGCCTGGACTCCACCCAACCGGTGTCCGTGCGCGGAGTGGAGGTCGCCCCCCGCGATGTGGTCGCGGCGACGCTGCCCGATCCGGCGACCCTCGGAGAGCGCATGACCGGCCGTACCTGCGCGGGCACCTGGGTGACCGGCACGGGCACGGATGGTGAGCCGCGCTCTACCTACCTGTACCACATCGTGGACAACGAGTACACGATGCGGGAGTACGGAAGCCAGGCGGTGGTGTGGCAGACGGCGATCAATCCCGTTGTGGCCCTCGAGCTGCTCGACGAGGGCGCCTGGAAGGGGGCCGGCGTGCTCGGGCCCGAGGCGTTTCCCCCGAAGCCGTTCCTCGAGCGCTTGGCGGAGCTGGGCACACCGCACGGCCAGCAGGAGCTGGCCATGACGACGACCTAGACGTCTGCCCCGTGACCTGGCGGCCGGCGGAGGGGTCCCGGGCCGTCAGAAATCGACGGCGGCGGGCACGGGCCCGGTGGGCGGCGGCTCATTCAGCAGGCCCGGGGGTGCGGTTTCGGTCTTGCGCGAGAAGTACTCGCGGAAGTAGGGACGCGAGATGAGCATGATGATCACACCGAGGACCATGCCGCCGATGCCCATCCACAGCGGCAGCGTGATGCCGAGGATCGGCTTTGATTCGACGTTCTTCGCGTGGCCGTAGTACACAGCGGCGTAGCCGCCGATCCCGAACAGCATCAGGCCGCCGAGGACCGGTCCAATACCCAGGAGCAGGAGGTTGTGCGTGCTTTCTCTGAGGTCGCGACGGTAGTACCACGCGCAGGCGACGCCCGTGAAGCCGTAGTAGAAGCAGATCGGGAAGCCGATCGCCGTGAGCGAGTCGGCGAGGACACTAGCGGAGAGGAGCAGAAGCGCGACCGTGATCGCGATCGAGAGCAGGCCGAAGCCGAGCGTCGATACCGTCGGGGTGAGGTAGCGTTTGTGGACCCTGGAGAGCAGGCTGGTGACGGCTTTCCAGTGGGCCATCGACAACGTGGTGCGGGCGGTCGGCAGGATCGTCGTCTGCGTGGAGGCCGATGCCGAGGTGAGCACGGCGATGATCAGCAGCTTGTCGATGCCGCTGCCCAGCACGCCCGTGCCGAGTGCGTTCAGGACGTCTTCCTTGTTTTCTCCGGCGGTCAAAAAGCCGGTGCCGTGGAAGGACTGAGCGGCCGCGGTGACGACGACGTAGATAAGCACAAGGAGGATCGTCGAGACGACCGCCGCCTTGCCCGGGCCCTCGGCGGGATCCTCGGACTCCTCGTTGACCGCCACGCCCGAATCCCAGCCCCAGTAGATGAAGACCGCGAGCAGCAGCGCGACCACGAGGTCGCCGAAACTCATCGCGAAGGGGTTGATCCACGACAGCGAAGGCTTGATCGAGCCGCTCGGAGGATGGCTGCCATAGACCTTCACGAAGGCCACCACCGAGAACAGCGCAAGGATGAACACCTCGGCGCCGAGCAGCACCTGCTGGATGCGCGCGGACAGCTCGATGCCGCGGTAGCAGATCCAGGTCATGATCGCGATCCACAGGATCGCGGCGATGATGATCGCCACTTTGGATCCGCCGAGTTCTGAGAAGCCGAAGAGCTTGAACGTGTAGATCGCCGCGATGTCGGCCAGCGAAGCCATCACGATCAGGTCCGCGAGGAAGATCGCCCAGCCGTTCAGCCAGCCGGTCACCGGGCCGAACGCGCGCGTCGTCCACGCGAACGTCGTGCCCGCGTCGGGGTCGGCGCGGTTGAAGTATTTGTAGGCCGAGGCGACCAGCAGCATCGGGATGAACGCCACCAGCATCACCGCCGGGGCGTGCACGCCCACGCCCTGGACCGCCAGGATGAACCCGAGCGTGGCCGCCAGCGAGTACGCGGGCGCGGTCGAGGCTACGCCGATGACGATGTTCGAGAGGTAGCCGATGGCCCCTTTCTTCAGGCCCTTGTCCATGACCCCCGACGCTCCCCCGACAGGGGAGGCGGAACCCGATCCAGCGACACTCTCGGTGGCCATCAGTCGGCTCCTCTCAGGCAGATACGGCGGACATGGCTGGTTTTGTGGCAAAAGGTACGGTCATACGCCGAAACGCACAATGGGCGTGATTCCCAAAACGCGAGCCGTCACTTGGACATCGCGTACAATGGGCGTCAAATATGTTGACCAGGCGGCGCATTGAGTCGCTGATGGAGAGTCGTTAGCGTTGTCCTGGGTGTCTAGTCAGCGACCAAGAGGACGGTCTCAGAAAATGTCGGGCGATCTCCAGCAGCAGGCGAAACAGCACCTGTGGATGCACTTCACGCGGATGGGCTCCTACACCGAGCACGAGGTTCCGGTGATCGTCCGCGGCGAGGG
>Ga0209248_10000643_pt1 | contig 11035 bp, 7 predicted proteins | sample BogFormECP04_OM1_FD_188241 | JGI IMG/M metagenome (GOLD analysis project Ga0209248, IMG submission 188241) | Bog forest soil microbial communities from Calvert Island, British Columbia, Canada - ECP04_OM1 (SPAdes) (version 2) | ecosystem: Environmental > Aquatic > Freshwater > Wetlands > Bog ... | reverse complement strand
TCGTGCAGAAAGGTGAGAAACGCTCCGATGTTTTTGGGGCCCTCGTATCGCGGCTCGACGCCGAGGTCAGCAAGGTAGGGCAGTTCCAAAGCGCCTTTCTCCGCGAACAGCGCCGCAGATTCCTGCGCAGTACCATTGATGTAGGCTTGCAGAAGTTCCTTCGCAGTTTTCATGATCGATGCCTCCAGCTCGGTGTAGTCGCGGAGGCAGGATCACATCAATTGCGACGACTCGCTAGCGGCCTTGGACCGAGAAAACCACCCCGCGGCGGCGAGACTTCTTTCAATTTGACAACTGCATCAGCGAGATCTTTGAGGTCTTGCTTGGCACTGTCGGTAAGGTGACCGTCTACGAAGTCGGCCGACACGAGATACACGCTGGTCGGCACTACCAGCGCTCCAAACCATGCAAGGACGTCGCGCAGATGCCAATCGACACCGAGAAAGTGATGCGGCGTCGCGCCCATCGCGACAATTCCAATCGGCTTTGTCGCCAGCGACTCGAGCGGTAGATGATCAAGCAGGTTTTTCAGCGCACCGGTGAAAGATCCGCGATACACCGGGCTCGCGACGATGAGGCCGTCCGCCGCGCGCACGCTCTCAATGATCGCCGCCGTATCATCTTTGTATTGTTCGGGCGGCCGGCCGTCGGCGAAGGCTACTTTCTTATCGGCGAGGTTGATCAGCTCGACCTCAACGTCTTTCCGCGACGCGCTCGCGGAATCGAGTAGCCATCGCGTCGCGTTGAGCAGCCTTCCCGGAGGCGTGACGCTTCCTACAATCGCCAGCAGTCTCGTCGGCATGAAGTCCTTTTATCCTGCTATCCGCCCGGCGAAGGCAACGCTCTCGTGTCCTTCGCGCCTGGCAATCTCGCGTCGCACGAGCGGGATCAACTCGCGCCCGTAGTCGATTGCGTCTTCGAGCGGATCGAATCCACGAATCAGGAAGGCCGTGACGCCAAGATCATAGTAGGCGAGCATCGACTCGGCGACCTGCGCCGGCGTCCCCACCAGCGCAGTCGTATTTCCGCGAGCGCCGGTCGCTGCCGCCACTGCCGTCCACAGCCGTTTGTCGAGTACTTCGCCTTCCGCGGCTGCGGCCAGCAAGCGTTGCGAACCAACCGATTGAGGCGCTTTCGTTGGTGCGCCCAGCATCGCATGCCCGCGAGTCTCGCGAATCGTTTCGATGATGCGCCGCGCGCGCGCCCACGCCGCGTCTTCGGTCGATGCCAATATTGGACGCGTTGACAGGCTGAACCTCACCGTTCGTCCATATCGCGCGGCCGATGCGCGCACGCGCGCGATCGTCGTCGCCGCTTCCGCCAGTGGTTCACCCCACAGCGCATAGACGTCGGCGTGCTTGCCTGCGATTGCGATCGCCGCATCCGAAGAACCGCCGAAGTAGATCGGAACATGCGGTTTCTGAATCGGCTTTACGTCCGAGAACGAGCGGACGAAGCGGTAGAACTTGCCCTCGTGATCGATTGGCTTGTCCGCCGTCCACACGCGGCGAAGAATTTCGACATACTCGTCGGTGCGTTCGTAGCGCTCGTCATGCGTGATGAAATCGCCATCCTTGCGCTGTTCGCCGTCGTCACCGCCCGAGATGATATGAACTGCGAGCCGGCCGCCGCTGAAATGATCGAGCGTCGCCAGCTTGCGCGCTGCCACAGTCGGGGCGACGAAGCCGGGGCGATGCGCCAGCATCAGGCCGAGCTTTTCCGTCACGAACGCGGCGTACTGCGCGACGATGAAGCCGTCGGCTCCATTCGAGAAATACCCGATGAGTATCCGGTCGAAGCCCGACTGCTCGTGCGCCTGCGCGAACTGCCGCACGTAGTCGACGTCGATCGCCGGTCCGCGCGGCGGGTGAATCTCCGATGCGGGCTGCGTGCCGATCATTCCGATGAACTCGACGCTCATAGACGCTCTCCTCTTTCGTCGGGCGCTTTGAACGCGGCGCGCCCGGCGGCCAGCAGGATGCTGTCGTTCTGTGGAGTATGAATCCGCGAACAGAGCACGTCGCGCAAGTGCCGCTCGATTTTGTTTGCGCGGCTGAGTCCTGGATTCCCGACAAGCTCGACGGCGCGCTCAACCGCCGCGATTGCATTGGTCGTCACCGTCATCTTGACCAGCCCGCTCTCTCGGTCACGGGCGGTGGGCGGCGCGCCCAGCGTTTTCTGCTTTCGAGTCAATGGCTGTTGGTGGAATTTGATGAAAAATGGCATCGCCGCACTTATATTATCTGCTAGATTGAGATACCTGATGACTGAAACTGTCGACCCGGGAGCGCCAAAAGGCAAGTGATTTCCCAGAAGTCGAAGTACGCGCTCAAGGCGCTCATCGTGCTCGCCGAGGAGTACGGCAAAGGCCCGATCTTGATCGCGGACATTGCGGAGCGCGAACACATTCCGCGCAGCTTCCTGGAACTCATTCTGCTCGAGTTGAAGAACCATCGCTTTCTCGACAGCCGCAAGGGACGCGGCGGCGGTTATTTCCTCGCGCGGCCTCCCACGATGATCTCCGCCGGACAAGTATTGCGCGCGATCGAGGGACCACTCGCCCCGCTGCCATGCGCGAGCAAGACGGCATATCGGAAGTGCGAGGAGTGTCACGACGAACGCAGTTGTGCGGTTCGGCTGCTGATGTGCGATGTGCGCGAGGCGACGGCGCGCATACTCGACTCGACCACGCTCGCGGACTTGCTCAAGAGCTCGCAAGCGGCGATGGGCGGCGGCCAGGTTCTCGACTTTTCAATCTAGGCTTTGCCACGACGAACACTTTTTCGCGTAGCGAATACGATACATATGAGAGAAAGGACGTGACGCAATAGGTTTTCGGTACCGACAGCTTTTATCGTCGATTCGCTAAACCGCGAGTGAGCGGGATGTTTCTAGCGTGTGAGCGAAGGAGGCTGACGTTTGGGATCGGAGGGGGACTTCGAAGCGGAGTCGATATCTTTCAGAATGTCTCTGGCAGCCTTCAGCTCCAGGCAGTCGAATCCTTCTGTAAACCAATCGTGAATCGGCCGCAGGATCTCCAGCGCGTCCGTGTCTCTGCCGCGGCTGAGGTACATGCGGCTCAAGCTGATAGCGGCCCGCAACTCAAGCGACTTGGCCCCTCGCTGGCGCGCAATTTCAATCGCCTTGAGAAAACTTTGCTCGGCCTCCGCCTCACCTGCGCGAACCTCAACCTGGTTCGACGACGGACCCGACACCTGCTTCAGCTTCAACTCGCCGCGGATGCGATCGATTTCAGATTCGACGTAGCGTTCGTCGTTGCGTTCCATCACTTCGCGCGCTTCCGACAGCAATCCAAATCCGACACCGGTTTGACCGAGATCCCCCATTGCTTCGGCGATCGCGGATCGCGCCCACGTATGCGCCAGCTCGTATCCCGCAGCGGAAAAACCTCCGGCCACGCCGCCTCCCGTGGTCAATTCGTCGACTCTTCCCTGGGCCGCCGCAGCGATCACCCGATACGCAACCAACGACTCCTCAAAGAATGCGAATCCGTACTCCTTGGTGAGCTCGAGGCCTTGCTGGATAATTTCATTCGCGGCGGCGTACTCACGACGCATCGTGTAGTACATCGCGATCATCGTAAGGCACCAGGTCCGGGTGAACGGATATTCGAGATCGCGGGCAAGGGCTATCGCCTCCTTCGCCTTGTTGTCGGCCTGATCGGGAAACCCGCGAATCCACAGCGTCATGGCTTCGAAGGACAGACAACTGACGCACGGATCCTGACCGAATTGAAACGCCAGCAGCCGATCTCTTTGCCGATCGTATCGTCCGATGCCGCGGGTCAGGCTCGCGTCGGCTTCGGCGAGTTGGCCCTTGAAGAATCGACTGCATCCCGAGGCCCAATCCGCTTGAACCAACATGCCGTCCTGGTTGAGCCGGGGCGCGAGGCGAACCATTTCGTCCGCGTAGCCGCACGCCTTGGTGTGCTCACCGCGCACGAGATGAAAACTCCAGAGCCCGAACAGCACCGAGAACAGCCTGACGTGATCGTCGAGACGCTCGCACAGTTCGCGTGCGCGCCGATAGGCACTTCCCATCTCGGGCGCATACCAGCCCTTGGTCGCCAATAACGCGACGCCATAGTCGATCTGTATGTCCAGTTCGCGGCGTTCGCGCTCCTCGGTCTGCGGCAATCCCTTCAGCAGTTCGAGTGCATTCTGGAAATAGCGAAGCGCCCCTTCGTATGCACTCTGCTTCAGCGCCTGTTGCGCGGCGATCGCAAGTTGCTGAACCGTCTTGTCGGCGTCGGCTGCGCGGCCAGCCTGCAACAGGTGATGCGCGAGATCGCCCGCATGGTCTTCCAACGCGTTGGCGTGTACGCGCTCGATCCCTACCACCACATTGAGATGCAGCCGTTGGCGGCGCGGCGCGGATAGCTCACTGAGGACCGCCTGCCGAATGAGCTCGTGGGAGAATTGAAAGCTGACCTCGGGATACCCCAGCGTCGAATAAATGAGCCCGGCCTTTTCCGCCTCTTCGACCTGGTCCAGCAACGAATCCGCGCTCGTGTTGCTCGAGGCTTCAAGCAGTTCGAAGGTGAACGATCGCCCGATGACCGCCGCGGGCGCGAGGATTTTTCTGGCATCTTCGCTCAATCGCGCCAAACGCCTCCCGATAACCAGGCGCAGGCTTTGCGGCACGTCGATCTCGGCGAGATCGAGGTCTTCGCGAAACCGTCCCGCCTCGTCGATCAGCTTGCCGCGCTCGACCAAGTGGCGAAAAAGTTCCTCGACGAAAAAGGGATTGCCGTCCGTGCCCGAGTAGATGAGGCTCACTACTTTCGGCGGCGGCTCTTTGCCGCTGAGCGCTTCGATCATTTCCGCGACCGCGTGCTGCGGCAAGCCGCGCAAGCTGATCCGCTCGAGCATGTGAATTCGCAGCAACTCGTCCAGGGTGCGCGCGAAAGGTCCGGCCGGATCGATCTCGTTGTCGCGGAACGTACCCACCATGAGTACCGGCATCCTCGAGATTGCCCGGGCGATGTGATTCAGCAGCGACAACGTTCCTTCATCGGCCCAGTGCAAATCCTCGAGCAGCAGGAGCATCGGGCCGGTCGCGGCGGTCCTGCCCAGAAGTTCCACCACGGCGTTGAAAAGGATCCTTCGCGATTGCTCCGGAGAAATCTCCAGCGGCGGTGGAATGTCCGGGAAGAGGCGGCGAAGTTGGGGCATCAGGCGCGCCATTTCCGCCGCGTCGTCGCCGAGCGCGGCCCGAAAGGCTTGCTGACTCGGCGATTGCGCCATCGCCGATTCAAGAATTTCGACGAACGGGTTGAACGGGAGCGAATTTTCGCGATCGTAGCAACTGCCGACCAGCGTGATGAATCCGCGCTTCGCAGCTTCGACCGCGAACTCGGCGGCGATTCGGGTCTTGCCCACGCCCAGCGCGCCGCCAATCATCGCCACTCCGCCCTCTCTGCCCAGCGTTCGCTCGAGCAGGCGGCGCAGCACGGCGCGTTCCGCTTCTCTGCCGACAAACGTCGTGCGATCGGCCAGCGATTGCACGAGACTGTTTTCCGGCCGGCTGAAAACAGGGGCCGTTACTTCCGCGACGGCGGACTGCTCGCGCCCAACAGAGAATTGCCACGCGATCAGGTTTTGAGGATTCGGAAGATAACAGCTGAAAGTTCCGGTCTTGATCGATCGATCGAGCAGATTGCCCAGTTGAGGATGGTGCTCGGATATTTTCTGCAGCGCGGATTTGATCGCACGAGTGACATTGAGGCGCGCCCGCTCAGCAGCGGCACCCGCGCGCCGGATGCGCCCGCCAAGACCCACCGCGCGAGCCACCTCGCGCAGCAGAAAATCCAACTCGGCCTCTGCACTGGCGACGCCCTTCTTATCGCCGCGCTCGCGCCGGTCTTCCAGTTCCTCGCGCAGCGCGACGATCCTGCGCTCGTAGTCGTGCCTGGCCTTAGCATCGAGCATCTCGCCCGAATCGCCGAGACCGACGCGGATAGTGGCGCCCGCGAGCAGCGCGGCTTTGACCGCGTCATCCAGTTCGGCAGAATCACCCGCGCCCGGGACATTGAGGAGATCCAGCGAATGGAATTCCTCACCGGGATGCTGCAGCATGCGCTGGATGTAGCCGAGTCCCTTGACGTCTCGCAGCGAGAAGCTCGCGTCGGCGTAACCTATGGTCCAAAACTCGCCGTTGCAGACGAACACCCCCTTAAGCGCGACGGCTATTTTCTGTGACCCGGGATGGCTTTTGCGCTCGGCTGAGCTGCCATCATTTTGTGCCACTCACTACCCCTTGAGCGACCGAACATCGACTCAGGTTTCGAACGATGAAGGTGATGATGCGCGTCGACGCCGTCCCCCGACGACAGAGAATCTTGGGCCGACGCTACCACCGCCTCAAAGTAGTGTAAAACCCATGCGCAACAGGTCAATGACCGCTCCACTTGCGCGTCGATCTCGCGATCCCGCGGTCCGGTCGCCAGTTCAAACACCGCGCTCAGAATCCGTCCACGTGGCGGTCGCGATCCTGGTAGCGCGTGCCGTCGGTGTGGCGGTGCGATTTGAGTTGCGATGCAGTCGCGCTGGCAGTCGGATGGCTCTGTGACTCGAGGTTGCGGTTGGTGTAGCCGTTCGACTAGGTATAGGCGGCTGGCCATTTGCGGAATATTCGGCAACCGAATCGGTTGAGGGTGCTCGCTTGTCGCGGCGAATCATTTCCAACTTGACGAATTTTCTGCTGGGGCCCCGAAGTTTCACTGAGGTCGGCGCGGCCGAGGCTTCATTCCGAACAAATGACGGATGGTTTCAACCGATCACGCGGCGCGAGGCCGGGTGGCTGGTCGTCGGCTCGCTCGCATTTGCGCTAGCGTTCTCGTACCCGATACTCGGCGATTTGGTGTACCTAGGCCCGGGCGTCTCTCGATGGATATCGGCCGGACCAGTATTTGGTCATCTAAGCCGTTTTCCCGCCAACGGCGATTGGGATGAGACCATTGCCCTGCGGTGGGTGCCGTATCAAACGATTACTCATTTCCTCGAGTTCCCGTTCTGGAATCCATACAAATGCGGCGGCATGCCTATGCTGGGTAATCCTGAGGGCATGTTCGCCACGCCATTTCTTTTGGTCGATCTGGCAACCGGACTGGTAGCCGGAGTTTACCTTCAGATCATCTTGCACATAGCGCTTGGGTTTGCCGGCGCCTACGTACTGGCGCGCGTCATGGGAATGGGCGCGATTCCCGGGCTGGTTCTCGCCTCAGTATTTCTGTCGTGTTCGTGGCCATACCTTCAGTTCGCAATGGGTAATCTCCAGATATCTCTGCCCGTTGCGTACTGGCCCTGGATACTGGCGCTGTTTTTTATCGGGATCGATCGCCGAAAGATTGCACCTCTCGCTGTTGGCGGAATGATGCTTGCGCTCACAGCGACGGAGGGGAACTACACATTCGTATATGCAAGCATTCTGGTCGGTGTGGTTTCGCTCACGATCGCATTGACGCAGCAAAACATACGGCCAGTGATCGCGGCAGTCGTTCTGGCAGTTTTCGGAGTTACCATCGGAGCAATCAAGTTGTTGCCTGTTGCAGAGTTCCTCGCGCTCTTTCCGCGCACTCCGGGACTGGGTTGTCTGAACCCTACGCTGTCCATGATTCCGACGTTTCTCTTCTCCAGGAACCAGGACTTGTATCGCGAAATTGCCAACACCGGGGTGTACGCCTGCTACAGTGCATACGTCTCACCGACATTCGCACTGCTGGCGGTGATAGGTTTGCTGAGCGGAAGGCTCAAGACGCTGCCATGGCTGGTCGCGGCCATAGTCTTTCTGTTACTGGCGCTCGGAGATTCTGGTCCCTACAGCGCGTTTGCGCTGCTGCTGAGACTTCCGCTCTGCAGCAATATCAGCTTTCCCACGCGATTCCTGTATCCATTTGTGTTTGCGGTCGGCGTGCTTGCAGCCTACGGCGCGGATTTCGTCTGCCGCAGCGCAGGACGGTGGGGTCCTCGCGCAGTCTGCGCACTTCTTGTTATCGGTCTTGCCGACGCATGGTTGGTGGGCCCACCCAATCTCAGATACCTATTTCACGATCCCGTTCCGGAAGTGTTGTATCGCTATCCTCAGTTTCGGCAGTTTTGGTCCGACAACAACCAGGTGATGACTCAATACAATATGGCGAATCTTGGTGCGGTGAACTGTTATGGCACGGCGAATATCTCGTCAAGCGTGATGGGATACAATCAGGCGAAATACTCCGGCGAGTATTACGTCGTCGGACCCGGCAAAGTTACTCAGACCGAATGGACTCCTAACCAGTTGAGCTACCACGTATCTGCTGAGGCGCCGACCGAATTGGTAGTAAATCAGAATTATTTTCCGGGTTGGCGCCTCGTTCATGGATCCGGCGACCTCGAGTCGCGAGGCGGGTTATTGGCAGTCCGTCTACCTGCAGGTAGCCAGGAAGTTACGCTGAGATTCCGGCCCCGGCATTTTGCCGTTTCGGTTACTCTTACTTTGCTCGGGGTTATCGCAACAATCCTTCTCTCGAAAAAAGGCTACTAGATTGAAGCGGTCAGAGCGCGCGTGAGCTTCGAGCGCGAATCCGGCCTATTTTCCGTGCGGCTGTGACTCCAGTCCCGCGGACGCATCAAGACGCTTAGTCTGTTTTGGAAAGAAGCGGTTCTCCGGGCGTGGCAGGCCGAGATTCTCTCTGAGAGTTATCCCCTCATATTCGCGGCGATGGATCCCGCGGCGCTGCAACTCAGGCACGACGCGGTCGACGAAATCATCGAGACCGGCGGGCAGAAACGGAAACAGAACATTGAAGCCGTCGCAGGCGTCGGTGAACAGCCACTCTTCCATCTGATCGGCAATCGTCGCCGGTGTGCCGACGAATGCGAGGCCGCCGAAACCGCCGACGCGTTGCGCAAGCTGCCGCACCGTCAGGTTCTCGCGCGCAGCCAGCTCGACGAGCCGGTCACGTCCACTCTTGCTCGCGTTGCTCTCGGGGATCGGCGGCAGCGCGCCGTCGGGATCGAACTTCGACACGTCGTGCCCGAGCATGACCGACAGCGACGCGATCGCGCTGTCGTAGTGAACGAGGCTGTCGAGGCGCATCCGCTTCGCACGCGCTTCCTCGACAGTGTCACCGACCACGACGAACGCGCCCGGCAGAACTTTCAGATGCTCGCGCGGACGGCCGAGCGACTCCATGCGTCCCTTCACGTCGGCGTAAAATGCGCGCGCCGTCGCGATCGTACCGCCGGCGGCAAAAATAACTTCGGCGGTCTCGGCGGCAAGCTGGCGGCCTGCGTCGGACGCTCCCGCTTGCACGATAACCGGCCAGCCCTGAATTGGACGCGCGATATTCAAAGGCCCGCGCACTTTCAGAAACTCTCCATCATGATTGAGCACGTGGAGCTTCTCCGGATCGAAGTACTCTCCCGACTCGACGTTGCGAATGAACGCGTCGTCGGCCCAGCTATCCCACAGGCCCGTCACGACGTCGAAGAATTCGCGCGCGCGGCGGTAGCGCGTCGCATGCTCGACGTGCTCCTCGAGGCCGAAATTCATCGCCTCGTCCGGATTGCCCGACGTCACCACGTTCCATCCGGCGCGGCCGCCGCTGATGTAATCGAGCGACGCGAATTTCCGCGCGACGTGATACGGCTCGTTGTAAGTGGTCGACGCGGTCGCGATGAGCCCGAGGTGTTCAGTCAGCACGGCGAGCGCCGGCAGCAACGTCAGCGGATCGAATGAAGTGACGGTGGCGCTGCGCTTAAGCGCCTGCACCGGCATGTTCAGCACGGCCAGATGATCGGCCATGAAGAAGGCATCGAACTTGCCGCGCTCGAGCGTCTGCGCGAACCGCGTCAGATGCTTGAAGTTGAAGTTTGCATCCGGGTACGCTCCCGGATAACGCCACGCCGCCGTGTGGATACTGACGGGCCGCATGAAAGCGCCCAGGCGCAATTGACGCGAGCTGCTCATGCTTCATCTCCTCGTCGTCGTCAAACGTCTCAGATTGATTAGTTGTCGCAAACGCAGCCCGGAGTCCAACGACACCGATGGCCCCGGATTGAGCGCCGCCCTCATCCGACGCTTCGCGAAGGCTACGCAGTTGAAGTTCGTCCATTCAAAGAGAAATTCTGATTCAGGCGTCGAGATTGAAAGCGAAGCAATACTCGCCACGTCGTTGGGTGTGTGATACACGCTAAAAAGTACAAGGCCTCTTTGCCACGATTCGATATTTTTCAACCAGGGAGCATGCCATGGGCCAGATCAATTCCATCAAGAACGACAATCGCGTTGCGGCAGTTACGTCGAGCGCTTCGTCTGCGTATGTGCCTCCCCTCCAGCTCACGAAAGGGCAGCCACCACCCATCGCCGCGAACGGCGGTTTGTCCTACATGTCGTTCGATCGAAACGGCGACGCGGGAACTGCCGCAGCGACGGCGGCGGCGCTCCAGCTGCTGGCCGAGGGCAAAGGACAGGAGCTCACTGAAAGGCTCGACCAGGCTCCTCCCGGCCCGATCGAGACCAAGTGGGGCGTCGGGTTTCGCAGTTACCAGGAGTGCCTGGAATATATTCGGGCGAAGAAAATCGAAGCGCCTGAAGGCGGCATAGCAACTCCGCTGCGCTACAGCATCTTCGAGCAGCCGTCCTACTCGATCGTCTCGTCCAACGCGCTCTGGCGGGATCCGGCGCGCGCGGACCTGGCCAAAGAGTTGCGCAAGGAAGAGCATGACGTCGCGCGCCGATGTCTCTATTTTCCCCAGGTGCTCCGCGACGCGCGGCGAATCGAGAAATACTATCCAGGTCTCTCGCCCAGCAGCGCCGAATGCATGGACAAGCTTGGCGTCGCGCTGGCGCATTGCGAGTCGAAATGCAGAAACTTTTATGACTCTGCGGAGGTCGAGCGCGTATTCTACCCGGAGATGGAGAAGCTCCTGCGGGAGTTTTACCCGGGCGCGACCGATGCGCTCGTGTACAACCACGATGTATTCGACAAGGACTACAAGGGCGACCGCACCGAGGACCAGGCCAACAAGAA
>Ga0209248_10000640_pt1 | contig 11052 bp, 8 predicted proteins | sample BogFormECP04_OM1_FD_188241 | JGI IMG/M metagenome (GOLD analysis project Ga0209248, IMG submission 188241) | Bog forest soil microbial communities from Calvert Island, British Columbia, Canada - ECP04_OM1 (SPAdes) (version 2) | ecosystem: Environmental > Aquatic > Freshwater > Wetlands > Bog ... | reverse complement strand
GGCGATATTTCGAACCTGTCCGGTGAGGTTCGAGGCCATCGAGTTGACGTTGTCGGTCAGGTCCTTCCAAGTGCCGGCGACGCCGGGCACCGCCGCCTGGCCGCCGAGCTTGCCTTCCGTGCCGACCTCGCGAGCGACGCGCGTGACTTCGGAAGCGAATGCCGAGAGCTGTTCGACCATCGTGTTGATGGTGTCTTTCAACTGCAAAATCTCGCCACGCACGTCGACCGTGATCTTCTTCGAAAGATCGCCTCGCGCGATCGCGGTCGCGACGTCCGCGATATTTCGGACTTGGCCAGTGAGGTTCGACGCCATGAAATTGACGTTGTCGGTGAGGTCCTTCCACGTGCCGCCGACGCCCGGCACCTGCGCCTGTCCGCCCAGGCGGCCTTCGGTGCCGACTTCGCGCGCGACCCGCGTCACCTCGGAGGCGAAGGAACGCAGCTGCTCGACCATCGTGTTGATGGTTTCCTTCAGTTGCAAAATCTCGCCGCGCACGTCGACCGTGATTTTTCTCGACAGGTCGCCGTTGGCGACGGCGATGGTCACCTCGGCGATATTGCGGACCTGGCTGGTGAGGTTGTTGGCCATGAAATTGACGTTGTCGGTGAGGTCCTTCCAAGTTCCCGCCACCCCCGGCACCGCCGCCTGCCCGCCGAGCTTGCCTTCGGTGCCGACCTCGCGCGCGACGCGGCTGACCTCTCCGGCGAAGGAGCGCAGCTGGTCGACCATGGTGTTGATCGTATTCTTCAAGGCGAGGATTTCGCCCTTCACCTCGACGGTGATCTTCGATGAGAGATCGCCCTTGGCGATGGCGGTCGCCACGTCGGCGATGTTGCGGACCTGGCCGGTCAGATTGTTGGCCATCGAGTTGACGTTGTCGGTCAGATCCTTCCAGGTGCCGCCGACGCCGCGCACTTCGGCCTGGCCGCCGAGCTTGCCCTCGGTGCCGACTTCACGGGCGACGCGCGTCACCTCGGAGGCGAAGCCGTTGAGCTGATCCACCATGGTGTTGATCGTGTTCTTCAGCTCCAGGATTTCGCCGCGCACGTCGACGGTGATCTTCTTCGAAAGATCGCCGCGGGCGACCGCGGTGGTGACGTCGGCGATGTTGCGAACCTGGGAAGTCAGATTGTTCGCTATCGAGTTGACGTTGTCGGTGAGGTCCTTCCAGGTGCCGCCGACGCCGCGCACGTCCGCCTGCCCGCCGAGCTTGCCCTCGGTGCCGACTTCACGCGCCACGCGGCTGACTTCGGACGCGAATGCGTTGAGCTGGTCGACCATCGTATTGAGCGTATTCTTCAGCTCCAGAATCTCGCCCTTCACGTCGACAGTGATCTTTTTCGACAGATCGCCGTTCGCGACCGCGGTGGCGACGGCGGCGATGTTGCGGACCTGTCCGGTGAGGTTCGAGGCCATCGAGTTGACGTTGTCGGTGAGGTCCTTCCATGTGCCCGCCACGCCAGGCACTTTGGCCTGTCCGCCGAGCTTGCCCTCGGTGCCGACCTCGCGCGCCACGCGACTGACCTCCCCGGCGAACGCGTTCAGCTGATCGACCATCGTGTTGATCGTGTTCTTCAGTTCCAGAATCTCGCCGCGCACGTCGACGGTGATCTTCTTGGACAGATCGCCGTTGGCGACGGCGGTCGTGACGTCGGCGATGTTGCGGACCTGACCGGTGAGGTTGGTCGCCATCGCATTGACGGAGTCGGTGAGATCCTTCCAGGTGCCGGCGACGCCGCGCACCTCGGCCTGGCCGCCGAGTTTGCCCTCGGTGCCGACCTCGCGGGCGACGCGCGTCACCTCGGAGGCGAAGCCGTTGAGCTGGTCGACCATCGTGTTGATGGTTTCCTTCAGCTCGAGAATCTCTCCCTTCACGTCCACCGTGATTTTCTTGGAAAGGTCACCGTTCGCCACGGCAGTAGTCACGTCCGCGATGTTGCGGACCTGGCCGGTGAGATTGGAGGCCATGAAGTTGACGTTGTCGGTCAGATCCTTCCACGTCCCGGCGACGCCGCGCACCTCGGCCTGGCCGCCCAGCTTGCCCTCGGTGCCGACCTCGCGGGCTACGCGGCTGACTTCGCCGGCGAATCCGTTGAGCTGATCGACCATGGTGTTGATCGTGTTCTTCAACGCGAGGATTTCGCCCTTCACTTCAACGGTGATCTTGGAGGAGAGATCGCCTCTTGCGATCGCCGTCGCCACGTCCGCGATGTTTCGGACCTGGCCGGTCAGGTTCGAGGCCATGAAGTTGACGTTGTCGGTGAGATCCTTCCAGGTGCCGGCGACGCCGGGCACCGCCGCCTGGCCGCCGAGCTTACCTTCGGTGCCGACTTCGCGCGCCACGCGGGTGACTTCCGACGAGAACCCGTTGAGCTGATCGACCATCGTGTTGATGGTTTCCTTCAGTTCCAGAATTTCGCCCTTCACGTCGACCGTGATCTTGCGCGACAGATCGCCGCGCGCCACGGCGGTGGTCACCGTCGCGATATTGCGGACCTGCGCGGTGAGGTTGGTCGCCATCGCGTTGACCGAGTCGGTGAGGTCCTTCCAGGTGCCGGCCACCCCAGGAACGACCGCCTGTCCGCCCAATCGGCCGTCGGTGCCGACCTCGCGCGCCACGCGCGTGACCTCCGAGGCGAAGGACCGCAGCTGATCGACCATCGTGTTGGTGGCCTCCTTCAACTGCAGAATTTCGCCGCGCACGTCGACGGTGATTTTCTTCGACAGGTCGCCATTGGCGACCGCGATGGTCACTTCGGCGATGTTGCGCACCTGAGCGGTGAGATTGCCGGCCATCTGGTTGACCGAATCGGTCAGGTCCTTCCACACTCCGGAGACGCCCTTGACCTGAGCCTGGCCGCCGAGCTTGCCCTCGGTGCCGACTTCCCGCGCCACGCGGGTCACTTCCGACGTGAACACCGAAAGCTGCTCGATCATCGTATTGACGAGTTTCGCCGAGCGAAGAAATTCCCCCTTGAGGGCGCGCCCATCCGCCTCCAGTTCCATGGACTGCCCGAGGTCGCCCTTGGCCACCGCGCCGATCGTGCGCGCGATTTCGGCGGTGGGCCGCACGAGATCGTCGATGAGCGTATTGATGGAGTCGACTTTCGTCGCCCATTGTCCGATCGCTCCGGGTAGTGACATACGCTGCTTCAGCCGCCCATCCCTGCCGACCGTCATGCTCAAACGCTCGACTTCCCGGGAAATCCGCTCCTCATGGGCGATCGTCTGATTGAACGCCTCCGCTATCCGTCCTTCCGCATCCGCCCAATCCGATGGCAGGCGCCAGGAGAAATCGCCGTCCCGGAACGCCAGCATCGCCGCGAGCAACATCTGAGAGCGAGCCTCTGAATTGTTCGTCGACGAACGCAGGTCTCTCTTGCGAGGCTTGCCGTTTCCAGATGCGCCGAGGGGACGCGTATTCACTGGGCGGGAGACGACTTCGCTCATATTTCACCGTTAGGAATTGGCTGACGATCAGTTAGGGGCCGGCGCGAATCGATGAAGCGCGGAGGCTCGCTCGCCCGCCTGGGTCCGCGCGCGATGGAGGAACTTCTGAAGAGCAGCAACCTCTTGGCCCCAGGATGCAAGAGGGGCCGAAGCCGGGCCGTACTTTTGCGTCCTGAACGTGCTAGCGCCGGGAGCATTGAGTTCCTCGTTCGGCGTGGAGAATTAATCGGGGAACGCAAAAGCGAATTGCAACCGAGGCCGGACAACGCCCCGCGGTCTGCGCCTGGTCTCGACCGTCCCTCGTCCATTGGCACTCGCGTACCGCCCCCGTCGGCAAATCTGACATAAACGCAGCAGGAGGCGGTACGGTTCCGTTCAAACGTTTTTGATTTCCATATTTGTGCGGGGGGCGTTCGGTGGCTGGGTCGCCTCTTCTGGAAGGAAACGACGCAAGGATTCGCCGTACCGATATTTGCAATCGGGGCGCATGCACTTAGTTATCCCGGTGCTGGACGTTACATAAGTCGATGGTTTGATGTGGATAAGGTTGCCGTTTCGCCTCTCGCCCGCCCGCCGGGACGGCTCACAGGGAACGGGCGATCGATCCATCGGTTATCGTTCAGTACCCCGAAAAAGGACCACTGATGCCCGATTTTCAAGGCATGCCGATTCCAGGCCGGTATTGGTCCGCTCTCGCGATATGGCTGGCCCTGACCATGGCGGTGCTCGACGGGGCGATCGCCAATGTGGCGCTGCCGACGATCGCCCGAGAGCTTCACTCCGCTCCCGCTTATTCCGTGTGGGTCGTCAACGGCTATCAATTGGCCATCGTCGTTTCGCTGTTGCCGCTGGCGGCGCTCGGCGAAGAAATCGGCTATCGCCGCGTGTTTCTCTGTGGGATCGTCGCATTTACCGTGGGTTCGGCAGCTTGCGCGCTGTCACAGAGCCTGTCGATGCTGATTTTCACGCGGGTGATTCAGGGATTGGGCGCCGCGGGAGTCATGAGCGTCAACGGCGCGCTGCTGCGGTACACCTATCCGCCGAGCCTGCTGGGCCGCGGTGTCGGGCTCAACGCACTCGTGGTCTCCGCTGCGGCGGCGCTCGGACCGACCGTCGCCTCCGGCGTATTGGCGTTGGGCCCGTGGGAATGGCTGTTTGCGATCAACGTGCCCATCGGAGTCGTCGTGATCCTCATAGGTAACCGGTGGCTGCCCGCGAATCCGCAGGATGGAAAGTTCGATATCGTCAGCACCTGTCTGAACATTTTGACGTTCGGCTTGGCGTTCACAGGCATCGACGCGATCACGCGCGGCGGCGAGGTCGGGTTCGGCTGTACGGAAATCGCCTTGGCCGCGCTCGCCGGCGGCGCGTTGATCATGCGGTCCAACGCGCAACCTCGTCCGCTCGTGCCGGTCGACCTTTTGAGGAACACGCTCTTCGCGATGACGGTGCTGACTTCGATCGCCTCCTTCGCCGCGCAAATGCTGGCTTTTGTTTCCTTGCCGTTCTACTTCCAGGGCGTGCTGCATCGAAGCCAGGTCGATACGGGACTTCTGATGACGCCTTGGCCGCTGGCGGCCGGGGTTGCGGCGTCCTTCGCCGGGCTTTTGGCGGACAAGTATTCGGCCGCGATTCTGAGCGGGGCCGGGCTCGGCATTCTCGCTCTCGGGCTCGTTTCGCTGGGCCTCATGCCTACACAGACCACTTCGTTCGAAATTGCGGGGTTGATGGCGATTTGCGGGCTGGGCTTTGGCTTCTTCCAAGCGCCGAACAATCGGACCATGCTTTCGTCGGCGCCCATGCAAAGAAGTGGAGCGGCAGCGGGGATGCTCGCGACGGCGCGGCTCACCGGTCAGACGATCGGCGCGACCATCGCGGCGATCGCGTTTGGCTTCGCGGCGCACGCCGAGACTTTCGCGCTCGTCGTCGCCGCGGTATTCGCGTTGGCGGGGGCATTGGCCAGTCTATCTCGCCTTCGCTTTCGGGGCACTGTCCCGAAGTCCGAGGAGCACCCGGTCCCTGACGCTCCGTAACTCCGGGCCTTCGCGAACGCAGAGTGAACTCGGCGGACCGGGATTTCGGTGCTATTCACTCGTGCGTGTCGACCGCGCGCGCTCGATAGGATCGGACGCCGCTTCAGCGCGGGGACGCAGCGGGAGATTCCACGATGCGCATAGAGCCGGTGTTCTTGTTCGATCTCGACGGCACGCTGGTCGACAGCGTTTATCAACACGTACTCGCGTGGAAGGAAGCACTGGACGCGGAGGGGATCGACTTGTCGGTCTGGCGCATCCATCGCAAGATCGGCATGAGCGGCGGCCTGTTCACCAATCAGCTCTTGCGGGAAACCGGATTTGAGATCAGTTCCGAACGGGTCCAGCGACTGAGCGCTCTCCATGCGGCCTCCTATCTTCGACTGGCGAACGACATCCGGCCGCTCCCGGGGGCTCGCGAATTGTTGCTCTGGCTCACCGATGCCGGCATTCCCTGGGCGATCGCGACGAGCGGTCGAATGGAGACGGCGGCGGTGAACCTGGCCAAGCTCGGCGTCGATCCCGACCGGACGCCGGTCGTGACGAGAGATCAAGTCAAGTACGCCAAACCGGACCCGGACCTTTTTCTCGCCGCGGCCGCGCGGCTCAAAGCGCCGATCGAAACCGCGGTGGTCGTCGGCGACAGCATCTGGGACATGTTGGCTGCGACACGATGCCGCGCTCTGGGGGTCGGCGTTCTCAGTGGCGGCTATGGTCCCGATGAACTTCATCAAGCCGGAGCTTTTCGGGTCTACGACGATCCCGCGGACCTATTGTCGCATATCGATGAAGTCGGCGGCAGGCGGTGAAGGCAGCAAACGATATGGCCGCCCTTGATCCAACCCTTGGAGAGCTTTGCGGTGCGGTGGCAGCAGCGGTCCTCCAACGCCGCCGGCGCGCCCTCGGCGTCGAGGAACAGCACGACGTCCTGGCCCAGGAGGCGGAACGGCTTCGGGCCGTCGACGAGTTTGTGCACGGGCACGGCGGCGTACCAGAAATCGCGGAGCACCTTTTGTCGCGTGTTCAGCATGGGGTGGGGTCCTCGGAGGGATCGTCGCTTCCCAGAACAGGACGGCACTGCGTCGGAGAGTAGGCAGCGGGATTCATGCCAGCGCGCCATTGCGACCGTCCGCTGGGGTTCGCGCGCCGATCTTCATTTCGCGTCGGACCGAGGCGATATCGTACTGAAAAACCTCGCAATCGGATCGCAGACAGGCATGTTCGCCTCGGTCGCCTGTAATAATCGTAGGCCCGAAGGCTAAGGGCGCCTACACCTTAGTGTAACCGCAGTTTGCCCCAAACATTCAAATTTTTCGCGAGCGACCCATTGATAATTCGACATAGAGAACGAATCTGTATGGTCAGGGCGCCGACTGTAAAGATGGCTCGCAGCCATCGATGCCACAGTAGAGTGGCTGCGCGTCTTCAGTGTGAGGAGTAGAAGATCATGCCTGGGCGGCAGCGCCTGGGTCTGTGAACGGCGGTAATTTGCCGCAAGTTAAAGGAGAGTGGACATGACTAACTTACGAGTGCTTCGAGGAACCGCGCTATCTGCTGGCATAGCGGCAGGATTGTTCGGTTTGGTGGCGTTTGCGCCTTCTGCTTTCGCCCAATCCAATGAAGCTCCCTACTGGAACGGCGCGCCTAATGCGACGGGTCCACTGGGCGGCCCGGGATATGGTTATTATTATAACGGGCCGACCTATGGCGGTTTCAACCAGGGATATGGCCAGTCGGCGGCGGGGCCTTATTGGCTCGGCGCCCCTAGGGCCGTCGGACCCGGCTGGTAAACGCATGATTTAGCGCGGCGGCGGGCCGGACGGGAGTGTTCCCGCCCGGCCCGCCGGCGGCTAGAAAGTTTCATCCGGCGTGTCAGGCTGGGCTCCGGAGCGCCGCGAGCGCTGATCTGGTTCCGTCTAGCGACCGACACGTCCTGTAGCAAGATCTCACGCTATCGGATCCCGGTGAAGCAAGGACGTTTCGGCCATTTTCGAATAACAGCAAGCCATGAAAGCAAAGCGCTCCCATCGGTCGAGCGTAACGGGCCGTTTAGCGTCAGATTGTCAACTTTTCGATAGTGGAATGCCGACTGTTGTTGCGCGCAAGGAACGATCTTGCGGGTCGCGAGTTGGGAGGCAAGATGGCGTTGGCGCCATCGATACACAGTAAGGGATTGCGGCCTGTCTTCCCAAATGACGACTTGGAGAGCATACCAAGGCGACGTTCAGGCGTCGAGACTGTCGCATTCACTTCTAGAAAAGGAGTTATGCAATGAATGTGCTTCGAGGAGCTGCTCTTTCCGCGGGACTCGCGTTAGGCTTGATAGCCCTTGCTCCTTCCGCGTACGCCCAAAACTACGGTCAGCCCTTCTGGAACGGCGCGCCGAGTGCGGCGGGTCCTACCCAGCCGGGCGGTCCGGCATACGGTCCACCTCCCGGCGGATATTGGGACGGTTGGGGGCCTGGCTACGGCGGTAACAGCGTAACTGCTCCGCAACCCTATTGGCATGGCGCTCCTGAGGCGACCGGCCCGGCGTAATATGTTGCTGACGCGGGCGGCCGATAAATTAGCGCCTTAGGGTCGCGGCTAGGTTAGTTGCGTGTATAGTCGCGTAAGCGTGCCGGGAAGGGAAGCAAATCCCTTCCCGGCATGTTCGCGTTTCGACGTTTTGCTCGCTATAATTGTCGATTTGAACCGCGCCGTAAGCGCCTCCCTCCAACCCTCTATAGCGTGACCTCGCCGAAAACAGCCGAGGCGAGAGCGGGTCCACTGTCGGTGTAATCGCCCGGCGAGGTTTCGTCGCGCGCGCGGGGGCGCAAGATGAGCGAGAGCGCGGCCGCGACGACGAAATTGACGATCACCGACGTCAGACCGTTGTAGGCGGAAAAGCCGAGATCGAAATTGCCCAGCAGCGGGACGTCCCACTTCAGGGCATGGAGCGGCGTCCAGGCCTTTTCGCCCCAGGCGAGCGACGTGCCCACGATCATGCCCGCGGCCCAACCGATCAGCAGCGCCGAACCGCTGAACCAGCGGGTGAACAGACCCAGGATCATCGCCGGGAAGATCTGCACCATCCAGACGCCGCCCAGCAATTGCAGATCCAGCGCAAATTGCGTCGGCATGAAGAAGATCACCAGCAGCGCGCCGACCTTGACGATCAGCGAGACGAGCTTGGCGACCACCGATTCCTCGCGCGGCGTCATCTCGGGATGGACGAACGGCTTCCAGATGTTGCGCGTGAACGTATTGGCGGCGCCGATCGACATCACCGCCGCCGGCACGAGCGCGCCCAGCGCGATCGCGGCGAAGCAGAAGCCGGCGAACCAGTCGGGGAACGCCCACAACACGAGCTGCGGCACCGCGTCCGTGGCCGGCGGGGCCACCTTGATGCCGGCGGCGAGCGCCATCATCCCTAGCAACGCGATCAGACCCAGCACGAAGGAATAGGCCGGCAACGCTATCGCGTTGAACCGGATCGCGCGGCCGCTGGACGCCGCCAACGTGCTTGTCATCGCGTGCGGATACATGAACAAAGCCATCGCCGAGCCGATCGCGAGGGTGATGTAGGGCGCGACCTGCGTCGGGGCCAAGGTGAGGCCGGCGGTGACCTTGACCGGCGGCGTCGCCGCCGCGCCCGCCGCGATCTTGGCGTCGAATGCCTTCTGCGCCGCGGCGAAAATGGCGCCGAAGCCGCCGAGCTCATAGGGAATGATGACGATCGCCGCCACGATGAAGATGTAGATCATCGTGTCCTTGACGAAGGCGATCATCGCCGGCGCGCGGAGGCCGCTCTTGTAAGTGTAGAGCGCGAGGATCACGAAGGCGATCGTGATCGGGGCGTGCGCCATCGCGCCCTGACCTTTGATGCCGAGCGCCGAGATCACCTTCTCCAGGCCGACCAGCTGCAGCGCGATATAGGGCATGGTCGCCAGAATGCCGGTCAGCGCGATGGCGAGCTCGAGCCCACGGTTGCCGTAGCGCCCGAGAACGAAATCCCCAGCCGTCATGTAGCCGTGCTTGCGCGAGACCGCCCACAGACGCGGCATCGTCAGATACAGGAAGGGATAGATGAGAATGGTATAGGGAACCGCGAAGAACCCGTAGGCGCCGACCGAATAGACGACCGCGGGAATCGCGATCACGGTATAGGCGGTATAGAGGTCGCCGCCAAGCAGGAACCAGGTGATCCAAGGACCAAACTGCCGCCCGCCCAGTCCCCATTCCGCGATATCGCCGAGATCGGCTGCCTTCCAGCGCGACGCGAGAAAGCCGAGGATAGTCACCAACGCGAAAAAGAAGACGAAGACGCTCGCCGCGACGACGTTGAGATGTTCGAACATGGTCAGGCCTTGCCCATACGATCGGCGGCGAAGATCGCCAGGGCGGAGACCGGCACGAGCAGCAGCTGAAACCAGTAGAAGAAGGGTATTCCGAAAAGCTCGGGGCCGACCGAGTTGAACAGCGGAACCCAAAGCGCGACCACGCAAGGGATCAGCAGCAGAAGGTATTTCATCGCGTTTCCCCCAGGCGGGTCGGTCGCTGCGCCTCGCCGACGCTTTCCCAAGTAGATTTGAGACTTATCGAAAATCGGCGCGGCGGTCGAGAGGCTGGACAGGCGTCGCGAGCGCCTGAACGCACGTTGACTTCCGGACCGGGAGGTCGATTGTCGCTCTCGCGGCTCATAGGATATTCGATGCGAAGGCGGGCGTCTCTTTTTCTCTTGCTGTGCGCGGCTTTCCCATGGAGCGCCGCGGCGACGGAGCCCTCGCCGACGGACGTCGTAACCGCGATCTATCGAATCTATGCGGGTCCGAAGGGCGATTACCAGGCGGGATCGATCGAGGACAAGCGGATCGCGGTCCTATTCACGACCTCGCTGCGCAAGGCGCTGGCGGCCATGAACGCGCGCTCGCGCAAGTCGAATGAACCGATCCTCGACTTCGATCCGGTGACCGACTCGCAGGACCCCCAGGTGGAGCGGCTGTCGATCGCCGCGGAAAGCGACAGCGTGGTCGCCGCGACGTTCTTCAGCGGCGCTGTCAAACACGTGGTCCGCTACGTGTTCAAACCTGAAGCCAGCGGCTTGAAAATCGACGATATCTCGGGCGGTTCCGGTGCCGACGCATGGGACCTCAGGCGGACCATCGCGCCCGGAAAGAAATAGACCCGCCGCCTACATCGGGCGTGCGCCCCACCCCCGCCATTCGGATGCCGCGCGCTTAGACGACGCAAAATGTCCTCGCCGCCGGTGTTGGGTCATCGCATGGATGCGCCTCCAACCCATTGACAGCATTTTCATATTACGGAATCTCGTGATTTTCCTTTCTGAGAACCTGAATTCGTGTTACCAGTTTTCATCGCCTTTCTCTGCCCCCGGATCTCAGTCATGGCCAAGCCTTTCAAGAGCCCGCGTCCCCAAGAGGCGCCTGCGCGCGCCGCTGAAGCCGCGCCTCGCATCGCGCCGCGCCGCGCCGCAAGACCGCGAATCAGCGGCTTCGGATCCAGGAGCGGCTGACGATCGGACTCTCGGTCGCGCATATCGCGCGGGTTGAGGAGCTCACGGGTG
>Ga0209248_10000638_pt1 | contig 11062 bp, 10 predicted proteins | sample BogFormECP04_OM1_FD_188241 | JGI IMG/M metagenome (GOLD analysis project Ga0209248, IMG submission 188241) | Bog forest soil microbial communities from Calvert Island, British Columbia, Canada - ECP04_OM1 (SPAdes) (version 2) | ecosystem: Environmental > Aquatic > Freshwater > Wetlands > Bog ... | reverse complement strand
GGCGTAGGCTACATCGTGGGACTGAATGTCGCGATCCTGATCGCGGCCGGGGGCCTGTTTTCCTGGTGGGTGGCAATCCCGGTTTACAACAGTTTCTTCTTCAATCAGGATCCGGTACTGCTCCACAAGCTCGTGGGTCTAGATCCTGAGGACGCCGCCTTCGCCATCTGGCGGGCCCAAGTTCGCTACATCGGCGTCGGCTGCATGCTGACCGGTGCATTCTGGGCCCTATGGTCCCTGCGCAAATCTCTGTTGAAGGCGGTTCGCAGCGGCCTCAAGGCAAGCGCCCGTGGGGCTGCCAATAATCTGCACACCGAGCGCGACCTTCCCATGGGTGCAGTGCTCTTAGGCATCGCGCTGTTCGTGATACCACTGTTTGTTCTTTACTACCTGGTCGTCGGCAGTCTCGGCGTGGCGCTGGCGATGGCCGTGATCATGATCATCGCGGGCTTTTTGTTCTCCTCGGTGAGCGGCTACATGGCGGGTCTGGTCGGTTCATCGAACAATCCGGTGTCCGGCATCACGATCTGCACCATTTTGTTCGCCTCGCTGGTGCTCATGCTGATGGTCGGCGGCAAATCCGCGATCGGCGCAGTTGCCGTGGTGTTCATCGGTGCAGTGGTGTGCAACGCCGCGGCCGTCGCCGGCGACAATCTGCAGGATCTTAAGTGCGGGCAGCTCATCGGCGCCACGCCTTGGCGACAGCAAGTCATGCTGGGCGTCGGGGTGCTGGCGAGCGCTGCGGTGATGGCGCCGGTGATGAATGTATTGTTGTTTGCCTATGGCATCGGTGAACCGGCCCACGCCGGGGTCAAGGCATTGCCGGCGCCGCAAGCCAACCTGGTCAAATCGGTGGCGGAGGGCATGTTCGGCGGCACACTGCCCTTTGCCATGATTGCCCTCGGCGCAGCTATAGGCGTGTTGATCATCCTCCTGGATTTGTTCCTGAAGCACCGTGGCTCGCGCTGGAGCGCACCGGTACTGGCGGTGGCCGTGGGCATTTATCTGCCGCTGGATGTTTCCACCCCGGTACTGGCCGGTGGCATCGTCGCCGAGTTGGTGGCCCGTTTTCATCGCAAACGGCATGAGTCGGACGATCATGAAAAGCTCGCGCAGAACGGCATGCTGTTTTCGGCAGGTCTGATTACCGGCGAGGCTTTGATCGGTATTTTCATTGCCATCTGTATCTGGGTCAGCAACAAGCCGGGGGTCCTGGATCTGGGTGTTAAATTGCCGGCCGCACAATGGATCGCGGCGGTACTGTTGTTGGGAGTTTGCTATTGGATTTTCCGCGCCGGGACACCGCGCCGCGCCGCTTGAGTTTGCAGAACTCCCGTCACTCCACCAAGCTCATTCTCTGCCTCGCCACCGTGTACCTGGTGTGGGGCTCCGCCTTTGTCTTCACCAAGATTGCGGTTACCAATCTGCCGCCGGCGCTGTTCGCCGGTGTTCGCTTCACCACCGCGGGAATTCTGCTCACCCTGATCGCCTGCCTCTACGGCGGCGATAAGCTGCCCGTCCGCCGGATCGAGTGGCGCCACGTCATCATCGCGGGATTCTTCATGGTCTTCGTCAGCAATGGCTTGAACACCTGGGCCATGCAGTACATGCCGAGCAATCAATCGGCCTTGCTCAACGGAACTTCGGCATTCTGGATCGCCGGCCTCGGTGTGTTTGGTCGGCGCGGCCATCCCCTCACGCGCTCGGCGGTATTGGGATTGGTGATCGGATTCATCGGTGCTGTGTTGATACTGTTGCCGAAAGGACCCTTGAGCTCAAAAGGGCTGCTGCCGCAAATGGCGGTGCTCGCGGCCTGCGCCTCCTGGTCCCTGGGAACTCTTTACTTTCGCAGCATTGATACGCAATTGAGCTCGATGCTGTTCATGGCGCTGCAAATGTTGATGGGCGGATTGATGCTGCTCGGCGTGGCCGCGGCGCACGGCGAATCGATGCACTGGCCGCCGAGCGCACCGGGGCTCATCGCCATGGGTTACCTGACTTTTTTCAGTTCCTGTCTCGCGTACACCGCCTATGGCTGGTTGAGCTTGAATGCCAAGCCCGCGGTGATTTCCACGTACAGCTATGTGAATCCGGCGATCGCCGCATTTTTAGGCTGGGTATTCCTGCACGAGAATCTTTCCGGAGTGCAGCAGGTCGGCATGGTGATCATCATCGTCGGCGTGTGCATATTGACGCTGCCGGGCGGCAGCCTCACGGATCCCAAGACTCTGGCGGAGCCGAAGACTCAGTAACGGCCATCCGCAAATAAGCGAGAGCTCGCGGCCGATCAACCGCGCCGCCGAATCACCTCGACCCGGCCCTTGCCGCCCACGAACCATGAGCCGACGGTGCTGACCAGGCTCACCAGAATGGCGGTCCAAAATGCGGGGCCGAAGCCCGCGACATGCATGCCCGGCAGCATCCACGCCACCAGCGCCACCATGCCGGCGTTGATGACCAGCAGAAACAGGCCGAGAGTAACTATGGTCATCGGCAGGGTGAGCAATATGGCGATCGGCCGGACGATGGAATTCACCACACCGAGCAATATGCCGGCAAGAATCAAGGTGGACGGTGAGTCGATGTAAACGCCCCGAACCCAGACGGTGGCCAGCCACAGCCCAAGCGCCACCAGCGCTGCACGCATGAGAAACCCGAGCATAGGCCTCCTAGTACTTCCGCTTGCGTGCGGAGCATAGCAAGGATTGCCTTGGCTTCAATAATCGAGCCCGGGCAGGGGCGGATCCTTGGGTAGGATATGAACCGGCTTCTTGGGTTTTGGCGGGCTTTCCAGCGTCACTTTGATGCGCGCCAGGAAGCGCTCCCAGCCCATGCGAATTTTCACATAGCTCTGGTCCCATTCGGGTGCATCGGGAATTCCGGATCCGAGCAGTCGCAGCGACGTTTTGCCTTCACCGTGGCGCACATCCAGGATGAAATCGTCGACCGCGGCACTATCGCTGGGCGGCGAATCGCGACCGTTGAGATAAATGAGTCTCAGGCGCCGGTTGGGTTCGAAAATATCGATGTGGGCTTCTCGTGCACTCGCATCGAGCTTGCCGATGCGATACATGCCGCCTTTGCGCGGATCGATTTCGGAGTCCTGGCCTGACCATACGCGTATCAAGCGGGGTTCGATCAAGGCGCGCCAGACCCGGGCTGCCGGTACTTCGACCTCAACCAGGTGGGCATAGCCACGAGTGCCGTTTCTAGTGGATTTTCGGGGTAAGCTCATTGCGGACTTCGGCCCTCAAAGGTGGCATTGATATCGATAGCTTGACGGAAAGCTGCCTGCGGCGGAGTGCTAGAATCCAACAACAACGGGGGAAGATCCATGGCATATGTCGATATCGTGACTGCGCTCGCAGTTCTACAATTCATCGTGTTCGGCTTCAGGGTCGGGGGCGCGCGCGGACGCTATGGGGTGAAGGCGCCGGCCATGACCGGAAACGAGATTTTCGAGCGCCATTCCCGGGTTCAAATGAATACTTTGGAGCAGTTGATTGCTTTCTTGCCTGGAATCTACATGTTCAGCCATTACTTCAGCCCGAAGGTCGCGGCGGCGCTGGGGGTGGTGTACTTGATAGGCCGGGAACTGTATGCGTTTACTTATGTGAAGGACCCGGCCAATCGCAGCGTCGGCTTTGGTATGACCTTCCTGCCGGTTGTGATCCTGGTCCTGGGCGGTCTGATCGGCGCTGTGCGCGCACTGTTTTTCACATAAGACGTTTGTAGACAAACAAAGCTGGGGTGGCCTTGAGGGCCTGAGATGCTGGCAGCTCGAACGAGCGCACCAGCAAACCCATTGAACCTGATCCGGTTAGTACCGGCGGAGGGAGCATTCTCGAGGTTCCAACGCACACAGCGCGCGACCGGCCACGCCGCCCCCGTGCCTTTATTAGACGCGTATGACGCGGAGTGAGAAATGAATCCCTTAGTCACGAACTTTTTTGAGATCTATGAGAAATCCATTTCAGAAGCCGCTGTCTCCACAGTTGAGACACTCTACTCGGATTTCTTCATGTTCGGCGGTCCGCGCGGGGTTCAGTCGGTCAAGAAAGAGGATTTTTTGAAACTGCTTCCAGGCCGAAAAGCCTATTTCAAATCCATCGGTCTAGAACAATCGACAGTAGCGTCGATTGACGAAATCTCTTTGGACGCTAAGTATATTTTAGCAAGGGTGGTATGGAAAATGACCCTCAACAATTCCGCTAAAGCCTCAAGGCAGTTTGAAACAAAAGCAACTTACATTCTGGAGGTCAAGAATGAGACGCCCGTAATTATCATGCAGCTAGACCATCAAGACTTAGGCGAGAAGGTAAATGAGATAAGAGCCACCTAGGTCACCTAACGAGGGGTCGGTCGCCAACGCAAAAGGAAATCGATTTATCCCAATCATCGATCCGCTTCTTGGTTATTCTCCGCTGGTCCAGCCATATCCCACCGAAATAAACAACACAATTTGATCGCGAATTAAACGGGGCCGCGGACCCCCCGATTCATTCTTGGGGAAGGCTCAGTCATGGCAGCGACCGCCAATGCCAGCTCACTCGCCAGCTGGATCGAGGGTGTGGCGAAATCTCAGATCCGCGACTTTGTTGCGCGCGTGACGCGGCAAGGTGGACCGGATTTCGTGCCACCCGCAGAGCGCATTGCAGTGTTCGACAACGACGGGACACTCTGGTGCGAGCAGCCGATGCAGGTCCAGGTGTTTTTTCTCATAGCTCGGGTAAGGGAGCTCGCGGAGCGCGATGCAACGGTGAAGGAGCGCCAGCCGTTCAAGGCGCTGCTCGAACTGGACTTCAAGACGCTGATGGGGCTTGGCAAGCAAACGCGGCTCGGTCTAGCAGAGGTAGATCATCCATGATTTTGAACCAGGGTGACTTTACGTCCACAAAAATGTGTTTGTCCGGCCGAAGTTGCGGATCGTCATCGAGGAGGCCGGCGGCAACCTCTAACCACGGCGCGTCGCCAGCTGCATCTGGTACCGGAGATCTGCAGCGACGGCAGAAGTGCGCGCGATATGGCGGGGGCGACTCGCGTACTGGAGCTTCAAATGTCTCGATTAAATCCCCACCCTGAACGAGTCGAAAATCTGCGCGTTTCACTCCCAATCCGGCAACAAAGGCGGACCCACTCGCTTTTCGACACCGACCGCAATGGCATAGCTCAAACGGGCCCACGGCCCGAGTGATCTCGAATTTCACGCCGCCACAAAGACAACTCCCGCGAATCATATTTTGACCTCTCATTCAAAGCCCTAACGGGATTTCCGTCCCGTCGCTCGATATTAGGCACCGGCATTCCCCAAACGAATCATACCAAGCGGCGCTCAATCCAATTACGCTGGCTTACGACAATGCAGGAGAGCATTTGGCATACTGGGGGCGTAATTCCAGACAGGCTTCTTGGAGCGGTTTGAGTGACCCTGATCTTCAACCAAGTCATCACGGATCCTGCGGCGTGGGAAAGCGCGAAGGTCGGGGGACGCGATGGGCTGGTCCGGCGATTGACGGCGGCGGAGGTTGACGCAATCGATGCTCTTGCTGCAAGTCTGAATCACAGGGCGGTGCACGAGATCAGTCGATCGGATTTCGCCGACCCCGTGGTCGATGCCTTAATGGCCGAAGTGAGGCAACAGGTCATGCAGGGCCGCGGCGCCATTTTGTTGTCCGGCATCAACCCCGATCGGCACACGCCCGCGCGATTCGAGCGCCTCTACTGGGGGCTCGGCACTCATATCGGCAATGGCACCATTCAAGGACCTCTCGGCGATTGGGTTGCGCGGGTCGAGAAGAGCGAGCGCAATCCGACCGGCCGCGGCACTCTCATGGACGTGGAACTCAAGCCCCATACGGACATGCACGAAGTCATGTCCTTGGCCTGCGTCAGTCGGGCCGCGGAAGGCGGCGCGAGCACGCTGGTCAGCAGCCTCGCCGTACACAACGCCATCCGCGCAACGCATCCGGAATTCCTTGCCTCGCTCTATGAGGGATTCTGGGCCGGAATCAATGAAAGCATCGGCGGCGGCAAACCGCTCAGCGATCACAAGGTCCCGATATTCTGCTGCGTCGACGGCAAGGTCAGCTGCTATTACAACAAGTTCTTCATGCGTGCGGCGGCGACGCGGCTCGGAAGGGATTTGCCGCCGGATCTGGTCGCGGCCATGAACTGGTTCGACGTGCAGGCGATGCGTCCAGATCTCGGCGCCACCTTCGTGCTGCAGCAGGGAGAGATGCTGTTCTGGCACAATTGGACCTGTCTTCACGCGCGCACAGCGTTCCGCGATGCGCCGGGCGCCAAACGACTGCTGCTGCGGCTGTGGCTGAACGTGCCTGATGGCCGGCCGGTGCATCCGGAGATTGCCGAACGGGCACGCCGCATGGACGAAGATCATTTTGCGCGCGCCGGTTGAAGCGCGGGACTGGACCGTCGCCTCGGTCTACTCGCTTGGCTTCCTCACGCTGATATCGTCGTTCAATTACTTCGATCGCTCGCTGCTCGGATTGGTGCTGCCGCTCATCAAGGCGGAAATGCAAGTGAGCGATACCATTCTCGGTCTGGTATCGGGGCTCGCATTCGTGCTCTTTTATTCGCTGCTCGGCATTCCCCTTGCCTGGGCCGCGGATCGCTGGAGCCGGCGCAACATCATCGCCATCGGTTTTCTGTTCTGGAGCGCCATGACCGCGCTCACCGGATTCGTCGCCGATATCTGGCAATTGGCGCTCACCCGCTTCTTGATGGGAGCGGGTGAAGCCTGCGGGTTGGCACCGTCGAATTCGATGATCGCCGACCTGTTTCGGCCGGCGCGCCGACCCTTGGCGCTGTCGCTATTCGGGACGGCCTTCGCCATTTCGTCGATCATCTATTTTCCCATCGCCGGATGGATCACCGAGGCCCATGGGTGGCGCGCGGCCTTCGTCGCGGCAGGAGTTCCCGGCGCGCTCCTCGCGATCTTGTTTTTCGTGACTGTCAAGGAGCCTGGGCGCGGCGCCTCCGAAGCGCGCAGAGTCGATACCGCGAATGTCGCATTTCTCGCGACGCTGCGTTTCATGGGCGGCGCCCGCACGTATCTGCTGCTGCTCGCCGGCGTTACGTTCATGGGCGCCGACGTTTATGCCGCGGGAGCCTGGAACTCGACCCTGCTGGTCAGGGTGCACGGTCTCAAGATTCATGAGATCGCCGCTATCATCGGACCGGTTCGCGGCGTCCTGGTCGCGGCGGGGGTGATTCTCGGCGGCATCCTCACCGATCGGCTGGGCCGCAGGAATCCGCGCTGGCGGCTGTACGTTCCCGGACTTGCCTGCCTCGGGGTCGTACCCGCGGACTTGGCATTTCTACTCGGCGACTCAACTGTCGTGTGGATGACCGGCTTTGCCGTCTCGAGCCTCCTCATGCTCCTGCATCAGGGTCCGATCTACGCCGCCGTGATGAACGTGGCCAGGGTGCGGATGCGCGCAACGGCGACGGCCATGTTGCTGCTGTGCTCGAGCCTGCTCGGGCAATTCATCGGACCCCTGTTGGTCGGTTGGCTCAATGACCGGCTCGCCCGGTGGTACGGGCCGTTCGCCATTCGCTACTCCATGCTGGTCCTCACCGTCTGCGTCGCCTCCGCCGCGCTCTGCTTCTTGTTTGCCGCAAGAACGCTGGAGGCGGATACTCGGCGGGCCGCCGGGGATCTCGAATTGCCGGCCGGCGCGAGGTAGCGGGGGACGATCGAGCAATGAACGTCACAGTCAGAAAACCAGACGAGACCGGCGGGATCGTCGTCGCCGGCAGACCGATGCCGGCATTCAGCGCGATTAAGATCGAACCCTTGACCGGCGCCGCCGGCTGCGAGATCAAGGGAGTGGATTTGACGAAGCCGCTGCCTGAGGGCGTCCTCGAGGAGATCATGCGCGCGTTCGAGCATTTCCTCGTCATCATGCTGCGGGACCAGGATCTCACCCCCGAACAGCACAAGTCGTTCAGCAGACACTTCGGGGAAATCATCGAATTGCCGCAGGCGCCGACCTACGGCGAACACCACGACATGCAGGAGGTGCGCCGCGAAGCACACGAGCCGGTCTCGGTGGTGCCGTTCACCCGCTTCCACACGGACAGCCCGTTCCTCGCGCAGCCACCCCTGTGCATGGTGATGCGCGCGCTCGAGGTACCACGCTACGGCGGCGACACGGCCTTCGCGAACATGTACCTCGCCTACGAAGAGCTCTCAGATGGCCTCAGGAAAATCGTCGACGGTTTGAAAGTGGTGTACTCCGGAAAGGATATTTGGGCGAAGAATGCCAAGCTCGATCCGGACAAGCGGCTGCGCCTGCGCGAAAGCCATCATTACACCGAGGATCAGCTCGAGAACACCCACCCCGCGGTGCGCCGCCATCCACAGAGCGGTAGAAAGGCACTGTACGTCACGCAGGCGTATTTCAAGCGATTCGAAGGCTGGAGCGACGAGGACAGCCGCGGACTCCTCGAACAATTGGCTGGCCTGCCCTACCGGCTACAATATCAATGCCGAATTCGCTGGCGGCCGAACACTCTGATCGTCTGGGACAATCGCTTCCTGCAGCACTGCGGCGTGCACGACTACGCGAATGAGCGCCGACATTTGATTCGAACCACGATCCGGGGCGAACGGCCGATTTGACCCTTCGGTTTCCTCAAGGCGCTTTTGGCACCATTACCGGCGCGTCGTCCGCCAGCAGATACGAGTCGAGCACCTTGCGCGCAATCGGCGCGGCCGCCGTCGCGCCGAAGCCGCCGTTCTCCACCAAAACCGAGACGGCTATCTTGGGATCATCGATCGGCGCAAACGCAATGAACCAGGCGTGATCGCGATTGCGTTCCGCGACATCCTTGGCGTGATACTTCTCGTTTTGCTTGATGGCAATCACTTGAGCGGTTCCGGTCTTGCCCGCGATCTTGTACTTCGAGCCGACCCCCACGGCGTAAGCGGTGCCGCCGGGTCCGTACACGGCTCCCAACATGCCGTCATAGACGACGTTCCACTGCTCTTCGGTGGCGATGTCGATCGGCGGCATCATCTGCGGCGCACGCGCAATGATGGTGGTGGACCCCGCAGGGCGCATTGCCGTCACCAGCCGCGGCGCCGCGATGATCTTGCCGCGTTCCGCGATCTCGGCGGCGAAGTGCGCCTGCTGCAGCGGCGTTACGGTAATCGGACCCTGGCCGATGCCCATGCTGACGGTCTCGCCGGGAAACCACACCTGGTCGGCGGCTTTCTTGAATGCGCGCTTTTTCCACTCCGGGGATGCATACAGCCCGGGCTTTTCGCCCGGAATATCGATGCCCGTGAGCACGCCGTAGCCGAAAGTCGTCATGAACGGCGCCATGCGCTCGATGCCCATTTTTTCGGCCGCCCGGAAAAAATACACGTCGCAGGAAACGGAAATGGCTCTGCGCATGTCCAGGGTGCCATGCTTCTTGTCGTCTCGATATTCATGCGCGCTGCCGCGCAGGGTGAAAACGCCGGGGCAGTATTCCTCTTGCAGGGGCGAAATGATGTTGTACTTCTGTGCGGCCAGCGCATACAGGGGCTTGACAGTGGAACCCGGCGGGTAGGCGCCGCGCAGCGCGCGATTCAACAGCGGCACGTCGATATTGTTGGCCAACGCGCCGTATTGCGCGACGGAAAGGCCGCGCACGAAATCGTTGGGGTCGAAGCCCGGCGTGCTGGCAAGCGCAATCACATCGCCAGTGCGCGGATCGAGAGCAACCACCGCCCCGCGCTTGCCCACCAGCGCCTCTTCTGCGACCTTTTGCACGCGCACATCCATCCCCAGGATCAAATCCTCCCCGGCCACCGGCGCGCGAGTGTGGAGTTCTGATGCGTAGCCGCCCTGTTTTTCCACCGGCCGGCCCGCGGCGTTCACCTCGAGTTCCCGGTAGCCGGGTTTGCCGTGCAGCTGCGCCTCGTAAGCGCCCTCGACGCCCAGTTTGCCGATGAGACTGGTGCCGGCATATTCGGCGCTGTCGATCTGCTTCATGTCCTGTTCGTTGATCGCGCTGACATAGCCGATGGCGTGGACGCCGATTTCGCGCAGCGGGTAATGCCGCGCGAGCCGCGCACGAATATCCACGCCGGTGAACTGGAAGCGATGCACCGCGAACAACGCCATTTCTTGTTCGTTCAGCAGCAGTTTGATTGGCACGCTCTCGTACACCTTGTGCACGAGGATCGTGCGACGGATGGCGCCGACTTCATCGGCGTGCAGCAGGCCGATGCTCACCAGCTGAGCCAGCGTGGCATCGAGGGCCTTCAAGTCTCCCACCTGCTCGCGGACCAGCTCGACATTGAAGGCCGGAAAATTGTCCGCGAGGACTACGCCATGACGATCCAGAATCAGCCCGCGGCTGGGCGGTATCGGCTCGTTGCGAATGCTGTTGCCCTGCGAAAGGTTATGGTAGTAGTCGTACTTGAGCACCTGCAGATAGAAGAGACGCCCGGCAACGGCGAGCAGCAGCACCGTGGTGATGATGCCGCCCTGGACCGCGGCGCCATGGCTGACTGGAGAGCCGGGCCAGGCTCCCCAGGCCGCCGCCCCCGCCGCCGCGACGAAGACCAGCAGGACGCCGATCCTGCGCACCATCTGCGCCTCCTTGGCTATCAGCAGTACCCCGCCCGCCCGCCAGGCCAGCCGCGGCCAGCCCGCCGGCACCTCATGCGCTTCGGCCCAGACCGCCTCGGCCCAATCCCGCCGGGCCGCAGGCACCAGGCGCACCGCGCCCCGACCCGCCGCGGCCGCGACCGCTGGGGACGTGGCGCGAGCTCGTCGTGGTCGTCGTCGTGGTGTCCTGCGTCTGATCGGTCTGCCAATCGGCCAGCACGGCCTTGGCCGCGGTGACCACCGGCGCTTCGGCCGTGTTGAACGCGGTGAGGTAGGCCCGCTCGGCCAGACGGTCGGCCTTCAGCTCCGCCCGCCGCGCGGCGAAGCACGGCGACGGCGTCGACGTGCTGCTCGTCGAGGTCGTGGTGGACGTCGTGGTCGTCGTGTCCGTGGTCGACGTGCTCGTCGTCGAAGTCGACGAGTGATGGCGCGGACAC
>Ga0209248_10000637_pt1 | contig 11065 bp, 9 predicted proteins | sample BogFormECP04_OM1_FD_188241 | JGI IMG/M metagenome (GOLD analysis project Ga0209248, IMG submission 188241) | Bog forest soil microbial communities from Calvert Island, British Columbia, Canada - ECP04_OM1 (SPAdes) (version 2) | ecosystem: Environmental > Aquatic > Freshwater > Wetlands > Bog ... | reverse complement strand
ACCAACCCCTGAACGCACAGCGCCACCACGGCCACGACGATCAGAGCGATGCGCGAGCCGTGCGCTCGCCGATCTCCGATCGCGGGTTGGAGGCGGCGGGCGCCCGCCGCGGCGAGCTCGAGCGCGAAGTAAGCCGCGAGCAGGCAGAGGATCGGGAAGATCGGCATAAGCCAGCGACCGAAGTAGCGCCCCTGAAGGCCCATGAACGCCAGAAACAAGAGCGGCGCGGGCACGAGCACCCAGCCGAGCCTGACCTGCGAGCGCCACACGGTCAGCGCTCCTCCGAGCGCCGCCAGCGCAGGCACCCAGCCGAGGCCCCAGGTGAGCGACCACAGGTAGTAGACGACACCACCCTGTTTCGGGGCGCCCAGCTTGCCCTGGGCTTCGGCGGACAGCGTCGACTGGTGAACCAGTTCTGCGCGGAAGGCCTGGTAGTCGAGCACCGCATAGGGGTTGGCGATCAGGAACGCCACGAGCGCCGCCGCACCCGCGAGCGCGATCCCGCTGAGCGCGCGCCGTCCCGCGCCCGGCTCGCCGTCCAGGAAGCGTGCGATGACCGCGGCGATCAGCGGCAACAGCACGATCCCGGCGGTGTACTTGCTCGCACACGCGAGGCCGAGGCCCAGGCCCGCCAGCAGGTGGTCGCGCACGCGGCCTTTGCGCAGCACGCCCGCGGTGCCCAGCAGCGACAGCGTGAGCGGCGCGAGCGTGGGCACGTCGTTGAGCGCCAGGTGCCCGTAGAAGACGGGCAGGAACGCGACCGCCTCGATCGCCGTGGCGAGCAGCGCGACACCGCGGCTGAAGAGGCGCGCGCCGGCTGCATACAAGAGCCACAGCGCCGCGACGCCGAGCACCGCGGCCGCCACCCGCGCGAGCGTGTACACGTCCGTCGGGTGCTGTTCGATCGCGTGCCGCACGCCGCTCGCGCTCCCGTAGGCGACCGCGAACAGGAAGTGCAGGACGTAGGTGAAGGCGGGCGGGTTGGCGAAGTAGTGGGGGTTGAGGTTGTGCTGTTCGAACATCGCCACCGCGCGCGGGACGAAGTGATCGGCCTCGTCGATGTCGTAGACGTAGGGGAGTCCCTCCTGTACGCCCCACAGACGCAGGCCGAGACCGCCCAGGAGCACGGCCCCCAACGCCGGCCAGGCCCACCGGCGGGGAACCTCAGCAGTTGGCATAGACCGCGTAATAGCGGCTCGTGTAGATCCGCTTGAAGCCGGGCAGCGGGTCCTGGTCGAGCGGATCGTCGCCCACGTCGACGATCGCCTCCAGAAACACAGCACTGCCCAAGGGGTAGACCGCCACGCTGCCGCGGCGGATCCGGTTCTCCAGCGCGTACGCCCCCTTGTCGGCGTCAGCCCGGGCCTCGCTGCGCGCGACGATGTCGTGCTGTCCGACGCTGTTGAGGATCCAGCGTGCGTCCGGGATCAGCTTGTTGTTGGGCAGCGACAGGAGCGGACAGCGCTTCAGCGTGCCGCTCACGCGCGGATTCGCGAGCGCGACGGCGAGTTCCTTGTGAAAGTCCTCGTGCTCGGCGAGGGTCGTGCGCAGGCTCGAGAGGCTGAGCGTCGTGGCGGCCGAGACGCCACCGTAGAGGATCAGCACCGCGGCGCCCGCCATCCACACGCGGCGCAGCGTCGAGCCGGGTTCGAGCATCGCCCAGCCCCCGATCGTGACCGCGCAGAACAACAGCAGCATGGTTGCCGCGCCCATGAAGTAGCGGTCGATCACCGATGCCCCCGCGGCCCCCTCGGCGACGAACACGAGCACGAGCAGCACGAGCGTCGCTAGCGGCGTCAACACCCGTCGCGGCGCGAGCCAGATCGCGATCGGCACGCCGAGGAGCCCTCCGAGGACCACCGGGAGCTTGTCGATCCGCACCGCGAACGTCCACACTGAGGCGACGACGCTCGTGAATCCCTGCGTGCGTTCCAGTTCCTGCGCGAGACCGGAAGTGGAGGTCAGCGAATACAGCGGGTTGCCGGTGACCACGGCGTCAAGGGCCACCCACACGAACGGTGCGATCAGGGCCAGCGCGAGGTAGCGCAGGCGCGTTCGGTTGTCCACGCGCCAGGAGCACCACAGCCAGTAGGCACCGCTCAGAACCCATGCGTCGGGGCGCAGCAGGCCGGCGGCGGCAAGCGTCAGGAAGACCACCGTCCCGCGTCGCGGCCGTTCGACCTCGAACACGACCGCCCACACGATCAGGGCGATGTAGGAGATGTCGAGGTAGCCCTGCGCCGCGAGGTTCTCGATGAAGAAGCGGCTCAGCACGAGCAGCCCCGCGAGCAGGCCGATGAACGGCCCGAAGCACAGGCGTCCCAGGCGGTACATCCCCGCGACGACGGCGACGAATGACGCGATCGATCCGAGCACCATCAGCCGCGCGCCGCCCTGGCCGAAGATCGAGCACACGATGCCGAAGGCGATCGCCAGCGGATGCTCGGTCGGCCCGCGGTAGACCCTGAAGTCGGGCAGGTGCAGGTGCAGCAGATCCCGGCCCCACAACAGCGCGTAGAAGGAGTCGTAGGTGGGATAGGTCGGAAATGCGAAGTACCCGATCAGAGCGAGCAGGCACAGGGCCGCGAGTCCGATCCGCTCCCACGTCCCGAGCCGCACGGATCGCAGCCTCGCCAGCCGAGTCGGGCCCGGTTCACGCCGGGTGAGCGTCGCGCCTTCCATCGCGTGTTGGCCACGGTGGGCCGTCACCGGCGCCGCCCAGGAGCTACGCGCCAAAACCGTTCCCGCGCTCTGGGATACTGCCGGAAGCCAAGTCTAGGCAAATCACCGCCGATGAAGCTCATCATCCAGATCCCCTGCTTCAACGAGGCCGAGCAGCTTCCGCACACGCTCGCCGACCTGCCGCGCAAGGTGGAGGGGTTCGACGTCGTCGAGTGGCTGATCATCGACGACGGCTCGACGGATGAGACGGTCGAGGTCGCCCGCGCGAACGGCGTCGACCATCTCGTGCGCCTGACGAACAACAAGGGCCTCGCGGCCGGGTTTCAGGCGGGCATCGACACAGCGCTGAAGCTCGGCGCGGACGTGATCGTGAACACCGATGCCGACAACCAGTACCAGGGCGCGGACATCCCGAGGCTGGTGGGTCCGATCCTGAGCGGGCGGGCCGACATGGTGGTCGGCGATCGCGAGGTGACGGGGATCGAGCACTTCTCCGGGCCGAAGAAGCTCCTGCAGCGTCTGGGCTCCTGGGTGGTGCGCCAGGCGTCCTCCACGTCGGTCCCCGACACGACCTCGGGGTTCCGCGCCTACAACCGCGAGGCGGCGATCCAGATCGTGGTGGTCTCGAAGTTCACCTACACCCTGGAGACGATCATCCAGGCAGGCAAGCTGTTGGTGGCGGTCGACCACGTGCAGGTCCGCACCAACCCGAAGACGCGCGAGTCGCGTCTGTTCCCCTCGACGGGCGCTTACGTGCGGCGCAACGCGGTGTCGATCTTCCGCATCTATGCGCAGTACGAGCCGCTGCGCGTGTTCTGGAGCCTCGCCCTGCTGATCGGCATCGTCGCGATCGGGGTGTGGATCCGCTTCGGCGTCGCCTACGCGGAGGGCGACGGCAAGGGACATGTGCAATCGCTGATCCTCGGCGCGGTCCTGTTCATCGCCGCGGTGGTGCTGTGGGCTTTGGGCGTGATCGGCGATCTGCTGGCCGCGCAGCGGGTGATGACCCAGAGGACCTTCGAGCGCGTGCGCCGGATCGAGTTGGAGCTCGGGGTGGCGCCGTCGCATTACGAACCGGGACAGCCTCAGCCGGGCCAACCCCCAGCGGGGCAGTCAGAGCCGGGGCGGGCGGGCCGGAAGCACCCGTTGGAGGAGGAGCGGGAGGCGATGCGGCTGTGAGCGGCGTGACCATCTCTCAGGATGGGATCGTCACGGGCAACACCTACGACAAGTACGGCTCCTCAAACCCGGTCGTGCGCCGCCTGATGAGCGGCTTCGAGCGCAGCCTGGACGAACTGTTCGAGCGCGCGGCGCCGAGGTCATTGCTCGACGTCGGCTGCGGCGAGGGCGTGCTCGTGCAGCGCTGGGCCGAGCGCCTCGGCGAGAGCAGGCGCGTGGTGGGCATCGACCTCGAGGAGGAGTCGATCCAGGCCGGCTGGGCCGAACGCGAAGCGCCCAATCTCGAGTACCGCGTGATGGAGGCCGAGAACCTGCCGTTCGCCACGAACGAGTTCGACCTGGCCACAGCGATCGAGGTGCTCGAGCACGTCCCCGACCCCGAGCACACCGTCTCAGAGATGGCGCGCTGCGCAGAGCGTCACCTGCTGGTCTCGGTTCCGCGAGAGCCGCTGTGGCGGATGCTCAACATGGCCCGCGGGGCCTACTGGTCTGAGCTGGGCAACACCCCGGGGCATGTGAACCACTGGTCCAGGCGCTCATTCGTGCGGCTGCTCTCGCGCCACGGAGACGTGGCCGAGATCCATTCGCCGTTTCCCTGGACGATGCTGCTTGTCCGCGTCTAGCGCGCCCGCGAACGCGCCGCCCACCGAGAAGGGGGGCCGCACCTACGGCAGCGGCGCGCGAATCCTGTCGGTCGGCATCGCCTGCACGGGCCTGCTCACGCTCGCCTACTTCTCGATCTCAAGCCACGTCCTCTCAGAAGCAGCGGCTGCCCGGATCGCGCTGCTGTGGTCGGTCATGTTCGTGATCATCTCGGTGATCTACCGGCCGATCGAACAGCTGCTCTCGCGCACGATCGCCGAGCGCCGGGCGAAGGGGCACGAAGAGCAGTCGCTGCGCGTGCCGATGCTGATCCAGGCGGGCTTCGCGCTGACCTTCCTGGTGGCCGCGCTGGTGTTCAAAGCGGACCTCGTCAACAACGTGTTCGATCACTATCAGGCGCTCTACGACGTGCTCGTCGTCGGCACGCTCGCGTACGCCGCCAGCTACTTCGCCCGCGGCTGGCTGGCGGGCAACGAATACTTCGCTCTCTACGGCGGTCTGGTGCTGGTGGAGTCGCTGTCGCGCCTGTGCTTCGCGCTGGCGGTGGTGCTCGGCATCACGAGCGGCCAGACAGCGGTAGCCCTCGGCATCGCCGCCGCGCCGCTCGTATCGCTGGTGGTCGTGCCCGCCGCGTTCGCGCGACGCGCCCAGGAAAGACGTGAGGCGAGCGGCAGGGCCCGGGCGGGTGACCCGCCGCCACCGCATATGAAAGCCGCCGGCCCCACGGGTGCTCCGATCACCGCGGATGAGGCAGACGCGGCGCTTGCCGGACCCGGCACCGAGGGCGTCCAGGAGGCGGCCGCTCACGATGAGCTCTCGCTGCGCCGGGGCACCGGCTTCGCGGGCTGGGTGTCGGGGATCATGCTCTCCGAGCAGACCCTCCTGAACGCCGCCGTGCTGACCGTCTACGCGACCTCGCCGAGCAAGGCCCTCGCCGGGATCGTGTTTGACGTGCTGCTGATCGCGCGCGCCCCGCTGCAGCTGTTTCAGGCGATTCAGACCTCGCTGTTGCCGCATCTGACGGGCCTCGAGGCGACCGCCGGCCACGACGCCTTCGCACGCGCGATCCGTGTCACCGTGCTCGCGATCACGGGCTTCGCCGCTGCGGTCGCGATCGGGCTGCTGGCGATAGGCCCGTTCGTGCTGGGACACGTGTTCGGGCAGAACTACAGCTATAACCGCGTCGGGCTGGCGCTGGTGGGCGTGGGAATGGGATTTCACCTCATCTCCGGCGCGCTCAACCAGGCGGCGCTCGCACGCGACCGCGCACGCGCCGCCGCTGGATGCTGGGCGGTGGCGGCGGTGACGTTCCTGATCTGGATGTTCATCCCGGCGGTGAGCGAACAGCTGTTGCGGACGGAGATCGGCTACATGGGCGCCACGGCGCTGCTCGCGCTGGCGCTCTCGGCGCTCTACCGGCGAAGCGATCCGGTGCGCCGCAAGAGTGCGCCCGCAGCCGCCCTGTCACAGCCGTAGGCGGGGCCGCGCGGTCGGGGCCGGGTGCTCAATCGGCGCCGACCGAGCCCGCGATCGCCCGGTAGGCATCGCCCGGCTGCGCGGAGTCGAACACCGCCGAGCCGGCGACGAACAGGTTCGCGCCCGCCTTCAGGCAGCGCGGAGCCGTCTCGGGATCGATGCCTCCATCGACCTCCAGCGCCGCGTCGGAGCCGACGATCGCGCGTGTGCGCTCGATCTTGTCGAGCGAGTGCTCGATGAACGGCTGTCCGCCCCAGCCGGGGTTGACGGTCATGCAGAGCGCCAGATCGAGCATGTGCGCCACCTCCGTCAGCGCTCCGACCGCGGTCGCGGGATTGATCGCCGCGCCAACGCACGCGCCGCTGTCGCGGATGAGCCCCGCTGTGTAGGCGACATTGGGGGTGGCCTCGACGTGGAAGGTGACCGAGTGGGCGCCGGCCTTCACGAACTCGCCCACCTGCCGCTCCGGCCGTTCGATCATCAGGTGCACCTCGAGCATCGCGCCCGCAGCGCGCACCCGCTCGGCGAGCGCGGCCACGACCTGCGGGCCGATCGTGATCGGCGGGACGAAGTGACCGTCCATCACATCGACGTGGATCACGCGCGCGCCGGCGTCAAGCACCTCCCCCACCTGCTCACGCAGACGGCCGAAGTCCGCCGACAAGATCGAGGGCACGACCCGGACCCCGCCCAGCAACTCGCGCGGCGAGTCGCTCATCTCATATCGGTTGCAGCATTGAATCGCCGCAGGAATTGCACTTCATGATCGCGCTCGAGGACATCCTCACGATCGTCGAGTGCTCACCACAGTTGGGACACACCGAGGTGAGCTCGAAGCGGTGCAGGCAGTAGACGCAGCGGTAGCGCCCCGGCAGGTTGGTGGGTCGCAGCCAGGGCTCGCCGCAGTTGGGGCACTGCGGACCGAGGTCGACAGCGGCCTTGGCTGGGGCCTCGGGCTCGCCCTCCATCCTCAGCTCCGGCGTAGCCGGGCGATGAAGAAGCCGGCCGTGCGGTCGCGGTGGGGCAGCGTCAGCACGAGCCCCGAGGAGCCCGTCGAGGGCTCCAGAGCAAGCACGGGCCACTCGGCCGTGAGATTCTCAAGGCCAAAGTCCGGGTGGGAATCAAGGAAGGCCGCGATCAGGCGCTCGTTCTCAGTTGGGGAGATCGTGCAAGTAGAGTAGACAAGCACGCCGCCCGGACGTAGCGCCCCGGCGCCGGCGGCGAGGATCGCGGCCTGCGCGCTCGCCATCTCTGCCACCGCCTCCGCAGTGACGCGCCAGCGCAGGTCCGCTCGCACCTGCAGCGTGCCGAGGCCGGAACAGGGCGGATCGACGAGCACGCGGTCGAACACCGGACCCTCCGGCCGCGCGAGCGCCGCGTCGGCGACCTCGACGCGAACGTTCGACGCGCGCAGCCGCTGCGCAGTACGGCTCAGCAGCCCGGCTCTGCGCCGGCTGCGCTCGACCGCGAGAACCTCCCCGCTGCCGTCCATCAGCGCGGCCAGGTGCGTGCTCTTTCCACCGGGCGCCGCGCACAGGTCGAGCACCCGCTCGCCCGGATGCGGATCGAGCGCGCGGGCGACCAGCATCGCGCCGCGCGACTGCGGCAGGAAGGCCCCCGCCTGCCACAGGGGCGAGCCATGTGCGTCGAACGGACCGTCGAGCACGAGCGCCTCGGGGATGTCGGGGTCGAGATGGCTCTCGACCGGCTGCACACCGGGCGCGTCGGCGCCGGCGCCCTGGCCGCCCGCGAGTAGCTCGGCGGCCAGCGTGGGGGCGTCGGTGACGAGCGTGTTCGCGCGCAGGGCGACCTCCGAGGGCTGGTTGTCGAAGGCCATCAGCGCCCGCGCTCCCGCGGGCCCGAGCTCCTCCCACCACAGGCGCGCGATCCACTCAGGGTGGGAGTGCTTGACGGCAGCGTGCTCGGGCGTGTCGTCCTCAAGGGCGCCGAGCAGCGTCGGGCCCTCGCGCGCGGCGCGGCGGAGCACGGCGTTGACCAGTCCATGGCCTGAGCTCCCCCGGGCCTTGGCGAGCTCGACGGCATCGGCGACGACGGCGTAGTCGGGCGAGCCGTCCATGTAGAGGAGCTCGTAGAGGCCGAGGCGCAAAGCCGCGAGCACCGGCGGGTCCAGGCGGCCCGGCGGTCGCTCGGCGAGGCGCTCGATCAGAAAATCGAGCGTTCCCCTGCGCTGCACCGCCCCGTAGGCGAGGCGCATCGCCAGCGCCCTGTCGCGAGCGTCCAGTTCGCGGGCCTCGGCCTGGAAGGCCTCATCGGCGTAGGCACCGCGCTCGAACACCCGTCGCAGGGCCGCGAAGGCGCAGCGGCGGGCGGGAGCGATCGTGTTGCTGCGCTCAACTGGCACACGAGGCATGATCGGCTATCCGCTGCGGCTGGCGCCGGTCCGGGCGAGGACCTCTGCCAGATCGCCCGCGAGCAGCGTCGCCTCCTCTTCGCTGAGCGTGGCGATCGTGACGCGGATCGCCGGAGAGCACCCGGGCAGGCGGTAGGGGGCGCCGGGCGCGACGACCCAGCCACGCTGGAGCAGCGCTCCCACGGCACCCGCCTCCTCGCCGACGGGCACCCACACGTTCAGTCCGGATGCCCCGCTGGCCGCCACGCCCCGGTCGTGCAGACGCTCGAGGAAGCATTCGCGCCGCCCGGCGTATGCGGCACTCGCCCGCCCGACGAGCTCACCGACGGCGGGATCCTGCCAGAGGCTGAGCACGAGGCTCTGCAAGATGTGGCTGACCCACCCCGGACCGCATTGCTGGCGCCCCTGCACGCGGGCAAGCGTCTCTGGGTCAGCAGCGAGCACGGCAAGGCGCAGGTCCGGTCCGAGCGCCTTGGAGACCGAGCGCGTCGCCGCCCAGCAGGTGAGCCCGGCCACCGTCGTATGCAACTCGCCTCCGGCCAGGAGCCCGAGGTGGTCGTCCTCGATCACGAGCGTCCGCGGAGCGTGGGACAGCACCGCGGCGAGTTCGCGCGCGCGTTTTTGGTCCAGCAGGGCGCCCGTGGGGTTCTGCCCCCGGGGAGTGATGATCACGGCGCTTGCGCCGTGATCGAGGGCGCCCTTGAGCCCGGCCGGGCGCATGCCCCGCTCGTCGACCTCCACCGGCTCGAGCACGAGACCGCGCGCGCGGAGCAGATCGAACAGCGCGGCATAGCCCGGGTTCTCGACGGCGACCCGATCACCGGGGCGGAGATGGACTTCGAGCACCCGCTCGATGCCATCGAGTGCGCCGCTGACCATGCACAGGGACTCGCTCGGAACACCGTCCGCGCGCAGCTGCTCGCCCGCGAGCGCAAAGAGCTCAGGGAGGACCGCCTGCTCGCCATACAACCGCGCGGGCAGGGTCAACCCGGCCAGAGCGCGCTCCAGATCGGGTAGCAGCGCCGGGTCGGGGTTACCGCGCGACAGATCGCGCGCGCCGGCCGGAACCGGGAGCGCCGTCCGCCAGGAGCCGATCGGCGGCCCCTGGCCGATTCGCGTTCCCCGCCGCTCCTCGGTGACGACCACCCCTCGCCGGCGCAGCTCGGAGAGCCCCGCGGCCACGGTGACCGGGCTGAGCCCGACCTCGCGCGCCATGTGCCTCACCGAGGGCAGTCGCTCACCGGACGCGAGCTCGCCGCTGCGAACCGCCGCCTCGATGCTGCGCACGAGCTCCGCGGCGCTGCTCGCGGTTATCCGATACTGTTTCAGAGCAGTTATAACTCTGTACTATTACAGATTGGGGGAATGAAGTGCCCGCCGAGCCGTCCAGCCAAACAAGCCCGACCGGACCCGCCTCCGAGCGCGTGCGTGTTCGGCGCAAGCGCGAACGCGGCCGCTACGACCGCGAGCTGATCGACGCGATCCTGGACGAGGCCCTGATCGCCCATCTCGGCATCGCCGAGGCCGGCCAGCCGCTCGTGATCCCAACGCTCCATGCCCGCTGCGGCGATCTCGTCTACTGCCACGGGTCGGTGGCCAGCAGGACGCTGCGCGCGCTCGCCACCGGTGCACCGATCTGCCTGACGGTGTCGCTGATCGACGGGCTCGTGCTCGCCCGCTCCACCATGCACCACTCGGCCAACTACCGCTCGGTGATGCTCGTCGGAGCAGCGACCAGCGTCGAGGAGCCCGAGGAGAAGCTCGCGGCGTTCGAGGCGATCGTCGAGCACATCGTGCCCGGCCGCTGGCGCGATGTGCGCGCCCCGACCGAGAATGAGCTCAAGGCGACCGCGGTCCTCGCGATCCCGATCGAGGAGGCCTCGGCCAAGGTCCGCAGCGGACAACCGGTGGACGACGAGGAGGACTACGCGCTGGCGGCGTGGGCGGGCGTCATCCCCCTCACCGCGGGGGCCGGCGCTCCCGAACCCGACCCCCGGCTGCGCGCCGGCATCGAGGCCCCCGCCTACGCCACCGCCTATCGGCGCCCCACCGGCCCGTGACCGCGTAGATAGGCGGACGCATCCATCGCGCGACCGCCCGGCGGCTGCACCTCGATCAGCTCGAGAACGCCGGGGGTGCAGTGCAGCAGCAGGCGCCCGTCGCGAGCAAGGACGCCTGCGGGCTCCACATCCGCCTCGGCGCCTGTCGCCGGCGACGCCGTGCCGGCCGCCTGCGCGTCGATCAGTTTCGCGCGATGCACGCCAAGCAGCGTCCCATCGGCGAGAGCCACGCGCGCCCCGATGTGAGGATGCAGGGCTCTCACGACGCGCTCCAGCTCGGCGGCCGGTCTGCGCGGGTCAAGCAGGCGATCCTCGGGGGAGATCTTCTCCGCATAGGTGACACCCCGCTCTGGCTGCTCGATGAACGGCGGATGCTCGTGCAGCGCGCGCACGAGCAGCTCGCCGCCGATCTCCGACAGGCGCGGTGCGAGCGAGCCGAACGTGTCCTGCGCATGAATCGGCTCGGACGCCTCGAGGCACACGGGACCGCTGTCGAGGCCTGCAGTGAGCCGCATGATCGAGACCCCCGTGCTCGCGTCGCCGGCCATGATCGCCCGCTCGATCGGCGCCGCTCCCCGCCAGCGCGGCAGCAGCGATGGGTGCACGTTCAAGAGCTCGTGCGCGGACAGCAGGGGCTCCTTGATCAGCGCCCCGAAGGCACACACCACCACCACATCCGGCCGTGCCTGAGCGA
>Ga0209248_10000636_pt1 | contig 11069 bp, 9 predicted proteins | sample BogFormECP04_OM1_FD_188241 | JGI IMG/M metagenome (GOLD analysis project Ga0209248, IMG submission 188241) | Bog forest soil microbial communities from Calvert Island, British Columbia, Canada - ECP04_OM1 (SPAdes) (version 2) | ecosystem: Environmental > Aquatic > Freshwater > Wetlands > Bog ... | reverse complement strand
GCGCTGCCGCAGATCGTCCGGCGATACCGCTCGGGTGACGGCACGGTGCGGTACGTGCTGGCGCTGGCGGCGATGGCGGCGGAATCGGGCGGTGGCGCGGCGAAGCCCGGAAAACCCGCGACGGTCGAGGCGGTATTCATGCCGGAAGAAAATCGCCAGACGATTTGCATTTCCACACAGGCCGGCTGCGCCGTGGATTGCCATTTTTGCCTGACGGCGACGCTCGGACTGATTCGCAATTTGTCGGCGGGAGAAATTCTGGGGCAGGTGCTGATTGCTCTGGACGAGAACCGCTCCACGCTGAAGCCGCAGACGAACGTTGTGCTGATGGGTCAGGGCGAACCTCTATTGAACTACGAGCCGGTGATGGCGGCGCTGCGCATCCTGCTCGACCCGAGCGGCATGGCGATCACGCCGAAGCACACTACGCTTTCCACCAGCGGAATCATTCCGGGGATCGAGCGGCTGGGCGGCGAAAAAGTGCGGCCGAAGATGGCCATTTCGCTGAATGCGTCGTCCAACGAGCAGCGCGACAAAATCATGCCGATCAATCGCAAGTATCCGATTGAAGATTTGCTGGCGGCCTGCGCGCGTTACCCACTGCGTCCCTGGGAATACTTGACGTTTGAATACGTGCTGCTCGGCGGATTTAACGATGCGCCGGAAGATGCGCGGCGCGTGGCGAAATTGCTGGCAAATTTGCGCGCGAAAGTGAACTTGATTCCGTGGAATCCGGGCGAGCTGCCATACAAGAAGCCCGATGAGGCGCGGATTGAGGAATTTCGCCGCATTCTTGAGGAGAAGAGCGTGCGCGCGTTTGTGCGCTATTCGCGCGGGCAGGACGTGATGGCCGCTTGCGGGCAGCTCGCGCTGCTGGAATCAGCCGGGCTGGCGGCATCATCTTTCGAGCAGATTTCTCCCGCAAGATAATTCTCCCGAATCGTCGAGCTGGTTCTAAATCATTTGCGAATTCCGATTGCGGCCATTAAACGGCCAGTGGTGTGTTCGCGGCGGTAACTGAAGAAAAGATCGCCGCGGCACGCGGTACAGAAGCCGGACGAAAAAATATTTTTGGGCGCAATCCCCGCGCCGGTCAGAATGGCGCGATTCGCGGCGAGCAAATCGAGATGGGCGCGCGGTGCGGGCGGCGCATGTCCTGGCGGGCGCATGGTGAGCCAGGGCAGCCAGTTGGGATCGTTATTGCCATTTTCCAGCGCATCGAATGGGCCGGTGAACCAATCCCGGGCGCTCGAAAACTTTGCGGTGAATTCCTTCACAACTTCGTGGCCCACTTCGTAGCAGCAGCCGCCAATACCCGGCCCCAGCGCGGCGAGCACGTCTTGCGGGCGCGTGCCGAATTCCATTTGCATGCGGCCCAGGGCCTTTTCGGCAATGCGCTGCGCCGTGCCGCGCCAGCCGGAATGAATCGCGGCTACGGCGCGCTCCCTAGTATCTGCCAGCAGGATAGGAATGCAGTCGGCGGTTTGGATGGTCAGCAGGACGCCAGGCTCGCGCGTGATCAGCGCATCGCCTTGCAGCGCTTGTTCGCCTTGCGGGGCTTGCGCTGCGCTCACTACATGCACGATATCGGAATGAATTTGACGCAAGGCAACTACGCGCATTTTGCTCGCGCCCAGCGCGGCGAAGAATTTTCCGCGATTTTGCAGGACCCGGTCGCGCGAATCCCAGTCCGTGAATCCGAGGTTCAGGACTTTTTCTGTGGGACTTTGTTTCCTGGCGTTTGCGCCGTCGCGATTCGTGATTAATTCGCTAGCGCCGCCGGGACGCGTGCTGAAACCGTGGGTGAGCCAGTTCAGGCGGGCGAGCGACGGCGATTCCAGTATTTGCAAGCCACTGCGCCGGCGCAACTTCCAATGCATGACGCGAGCCGCAGTCTTCGCCTTGAGTTTCCGCGGCGGCGCTTTTTTCTTTGCAAGACGAGTGGGCATATTCGATTGTTCGAACCTCACGCCAAATCGCGGCGCACATTCATTATAGGTATAATCGCGCTGCAGCGCAGAATTTGCGTTTTCCCGAGCGATTCGGAAGCGAGGCGCAGGTGATCGTCGGTCTGGGATTGGACATCGCGGAGATTGACCGGATCGAAGCGGCGTTGACGCGGCACGGCGCGCCGATTCTAGAGCGGCTGTACACTCCGGCGGAAGTGGCATACTGCGAAAGCTTTCGCGGCAAATTCGAGCGTTATGCGGGGCGCTTCGCGGCGAAAGAAGCGGCGATGAAGGCGCTGGGCACGGGCTGGCGTTTCGGCGTGCGCTGGCGGGACATCGAAGTGATGCGCGAGCCGACGGGCAAGCCTTCGCTGCGCCTGCATGGAGTGGCGGGTGAATTCGCCGCACGGCTGGGCGTGAAAAATATTTCGCTGACGATCACGCACAGCGGGAATCTGGCGCTGGCCGAAGTTATTTTCGAGAACTGAGCAACTCTCCGCTTGCTGTGTTTTCCATTGCGGATTCGACGCGGGCTTCGCACCATTGGTTCGCGGGCCGACAGCCTTCCACTCGCACTTTCAAATAATTTCCGGTCAAAGCTTCGGTCCAGGTGTCGCCACCGCGAGACAGGGTGAGGGCACGCACGATACGTCCAGCGTGAAGTTCGCGGAATGCCGCAACCTTCTGTTGGGCGAGCGCTCGCAGCGCACGCGCGCGGTCGCGAGTGACTGCGGGTGAAACTGGCGCGCCCAGATCCGCGGCTTTCGTGCCGGGTCGCGCGGAAAAAGAAAACACGTGCAAATAAGTGAACGGCAGGCGCGCGATGAAATCATAGGTGGCGGCAAAATCTTCATCTGTTTCGCCGGGGAAGCCGGCGATTACGTCCGCGCCTATGGCCGCGTCCGGCAGCGCGCTACGAATCAGCTGGATGCGCTCGGCGTAGTGCGCTGCGCGATACCAGCGATGCATCGCGCGGAGGATGCGGTCTGATCCGGACTGCAGTGGAACATGAAAATGTGGAGCGATGCGCGGCGATGCGACCACCAGCGCGACGAAGTCGTCGGTAATGTCCTGCGGTTCGATAGAACTGAAGCGCAGCTGCTCGAGCGTAGTCTGATTCAAAATGCGCTGGACCAAATCGGCCAACTCCACGCGCGGCGCCAGGTCGCGCCCGTACGCTCCAAGATTGATTCCGCTGAGGACGATTTCCTTCGCACCTGCCGCAACGAGGTTCCGCGTTTCTTCCAGCACTTCGCCCGGCGGCAGGCTGCGGCTGCGCCCACGAACGAAGGGAATGACGCAGTAGGAGCAGCGATTATTGCAGCCATCTTGAATTTTCAGGATGGGCCGCGTGCGGTCGGCCGGAATGCCTTCGAGCGGGCTGACCTGCATGGTCGTCTGCGCGAAGATGTCTCCGGTAAGAATCTTGGCCGGGCCGCGCGCGAGCGACATGGGTTCGGTGTCGAGAGTCGCGAGCGGGACGAAATCTCGCGCGGGCGCGTCGCCGCAGGATTCGCCGGAGGAATTCGCGCCAGAGCCGGCGACGTGACCAGCGCTCTGGCCCGGTGCAAGCAAGTCGTGAAGCAGGCCGGGAATTTCCGTCTGCTGAGAATTTCCGACGACCCAAGAGACTCCGGGAAGTTGCGCGATATCTTCCGGCGCGCGCTGGGCATAACAACCAGTGACCAGGATGCGCGCCGCAGGATTCGCGCGATGGATTTTGCGCACAGCATCGCGCGCTTGCGAATCAGCTGCGGCGGTTACAGTGCAGGTGTTGAGCACCACCACCTCGGATGAGGTGTGCTGCTCGAGCATGGTCCATCCGGCGCTGCGCAGGGCGCGGCGCATCGCCGCGGCATCTGCTTCCGTGGCGCGACAGCCAAAATTTTCGAGCGAAAAGGTAGCCATGAATTGCGCGCAGACTCCAGTCAGGGAGGATGCAGGAGAAGGATTATAGCAATGAAATGAACGTAACAACGAGGCCGCTAAGACGTGGCCAGCAGAAGATCTAAGGTTACACTCCGGCGCCGCGGCGCTGGTAGCAGAGCAGGATCAGATCCGCGCGGCGGCGAACGCCGAATTTCGCCAGCAGGTTGGAAACGTGGAATTTCACGGTGCGCTCGGAGATGTGCAGGCGGTCCGCGACTTCTTTATTCGCCAGATTTTCCAGTAGCCCAGCGAGGACTTCCTGTTCGCGGCGGCTCAATTCGGCCGGGGAATCGCCGCGCAAGCGGCGCCCCTGGGTAGTGCTCAAAATCGAATCCACGAAGCGAGAGAGAACTTCGCGAGGCACCCAGAAACCGCCGGAGGCGACCAGCGGCAGCGCACGCGGAAGCTGCTCGCGCGCTTCTTTGTAATTCAAAATGCCTTTCACACCCTGGCGCAGCAGCGTGTAGCTATCGGATTCCTTCAGATTGTCGCCCACCACCAGCAGGCGCGCCGCCGCATTATGATCCAGGATATTGCCCAGCAAAGCACCGGTGGCTTGCCGCGCCGCATGCGCGTCAATCACGTAGACGGAAGCTCGAGGCACCTCCAGATTGCGCAGATCCGGAGCAAGCATGGAATCGAGCTGGCGGATCACCAACTGGAAACTGGATTCCGCGAGCAGGCGGCGAAATTCCTCCAGCACCATGGGGTGCGGGGAAAGAATGCAGACCTTTAGCAATTTGGAGTTAACGGTTGCCTTAACCATCGTAGCTAAGGCTAGCGGAATTGGCGCGCAGGGGCAAGAAAGATGGAGGAGCGGATTTCATACCAGACACGGGCGCGCGTGACCTGAGTTTCGGGGTGTTGCAGGTCGAACCGTTCTACAGGTGCGACTCAAAGCCGGCAAGCGGGATCCCGCGAACCCTTTTAGAGTTCTGGGCTTAGCAGGCGGGTTTGCAAGCGAAGCGTTCTAAGAGGGTTCGGAGAGCTCGACTGCGGATGGGTCCATCCTGCGTGCAGGCCGCTTGGCCGGCAGGCCCGCCTGGCGGACCTTATAGAGCAATGCACGGTAACTGATTTTCAGGACTTCCGCGGTTCTGCGGCGGTTCCAATGATTGGCCTGCAGGACTTTCAGGATGACGTCGTGCTCCATGCGGCGAGTGACTTGCTGCGCGATGTGCTTGAGCGGAATGTTGCCTTCTTCGTTCATCTCGTAGGAAATGTGCAGCGGTTTCTTTTCCGCGGACGGGTCGCGGTCGCTGTGGAACGCTTCCTCCGAACCGAGGATCACGTAACGCGCCATGCAGTTTTCGAGCTCGCGAATATTCCCGGGCCATTCGCGCTGCTGGAGCAGCTGCAAAGCTTCGCGGGAGACCGGCGCGGCTTCGCGCTGGAAACGGCGATTGAACAGTTGCCGGAGATAGTCAACGAGATACGGAATATCGTCGCGGCGGTTGCGCAGGGAGGGCAGCGTGATGGTGATCACGTTGATGCGATAAAAAAGGTCGGCGCGAAAGCCGCCGCGGGCAATTTCCTGATGCAGCAGGCGGTTGGTGGCGCAGATGACGCGCGCGTCCATGCGCCTTTCTTCGTGGTCGCCGATGCGCGTGAAATGGCCGTCCTGCAGGACATGCAACAACTTTGCCTGTAGGCTGGAATCGATCTCGGCAATTTCGTCGAGGAAGAGCGTTCCGCCCTGCGCCAGTTCCATGCGCCCGGGTTTCGCGGCGTGCGCGCCGGTGAAGGCGCCTTTCTGAAATCCGAATAGCTCGCTTTCGATCAGGGTGGCAGGAATCGCGGGGCAATTCACCTTCACAAAGGGACCCTGATTCCAGGGCGAGCGTTCGTGGATAAAGCGCGCCAGAACTTCCTTTCCGGTGCCGCTTTCACCCAGCACCAGGATGGGAACGTTCAGCCCGGCGGCGCGTTCGACCCGCTGTCGGACGGCTTGCATGGCCTCGGAAGGGCCAAAATAGATGTGCGCAGGGGGTAGTTCAGCGACTTGGGTAAGCGGTACGAGCTTTGCTTCAGCGGCGGATGCCATTGATGTCCAGTAAGCTTGAGTAGGGCTTATGCCGCGCCCCCGACAAGAATATTGCACACCGAGCGCCAAACGTGTGAAAAGCCGTGGTACAGAAGGTTAATGGAGAGGATCGCGCGGATTCTTGTAAATGACTGTTTCTTAGGCAGATAGGTGGAGCGGTAGATTTACGGACTCTAGTACTGAATGACCCGGCGGGGGTGAAAAACAGTACTGTCGTCAGAAAATACTAGGCACTTTCGGGAACTGGTCTTCCGTGCTGGTCTGACCGGCGAGTTGGGCGGATTCCCAAAATGGGCGAGTTCCGGAGCGCAACGGGAACATGGCTCGGTGCCGGGTTGGGCAGCGCGACAGGCGGCGCCAGCGCTCAACGTTGTGGGAAGATCATGGCCTCCAGCATATCCGCGCGGGCCTTCTGGTCCGAAGCAAACAACTGCAGCAAGTCCGTCACGGAAATCATGCCGCGAAAGCCCTTGGCGTGGTCCAAGACCACCAGGTGATAGATGCCGTGCTGTTCCATCAGCCGCAAGCAGTCTTCCAGGGAGGTTTCCGGCGTGGTGCTCACCAGCTGCCGCGTCATGATTTCCGAAACGCGCATCCAGGCGGGACACTTGTTTTCCGCGGCGACTTTGTCGGAAACATCGCTTTGCGACACCACTCCCAGGAGCACGCCGTGCTGATCGCACACGCCGACGGCGCGCACTTGTTTGTCGCGCAGATAGCGAGCGGCGTCGTGCACGGTGGTGTCTTCCGCGATGAAATAGACATCGCGGCGGGAAGCAATCAAGTCCGCAACTTTCATAGGAGCCTCCTGGCGGCTGGACTGGAGCGGATGGTAGGGCCATACCAGCGGAGATTGCAACCGAAATTCAAAGGCGGGGCGGGTCGGAGGGAATTGCGCCGGGCGCGCGCCGCTACGGCGAACACCCGGTTTCGAAAATTTGCGTCTGAGGCAAAAGCGATGGAAAACGAAAGTAAAGGCAACACAGCTCTTTCCGCACAGCGAGAAATGCTAGATCGGCGACGCCTCTCCGCGAATAATATCGTAGCGCTCGATTACGGCCGCCACTCCAATCGTTTCACGCGCGTCATCATCTTGCTTGTCCACGCGCACCACCCGTCCGTGCGCGCGAACGAAGACTTCGGTGCCGCGTGTAATTTCCGCCGGCAAGGTGAGCGTGAAATCAACTTCGGTGCCGGGAGCGAGATCTTTCTGCATCATAAAGTAAACGCCGCGCGTCGAGATATCGCGTGTCTGACCGTTGTGCGTACCCGGCTCTCGATTGATCGGCAGGCGAACGTTTACCGGTAGCGATAAATCATACCGGCGTGCCATACGACGCTCCGTCATCCCCACTGATCCTCCATGCCAAGATTGAAGTGCAACACTTCCCCGTAACTTGAAGCAGCAATCGCTCTTCCAAAGGCGCGGTACTCTTTAAAGGGTTGCTCCTCACTTTCGGCCAGGCCACTTCCGGTGCACCCGGCTGCAGCAAAGCGTAAGGCTGGTAGCAAACCCTTTGATAACAGCGACAAGCGTTGATGTGAGTTTCAGGCCGGGAGGCTCAGAAACGATCCGCCCGAGAGGAGCATCGCCGATGCCCCGTTTCGGAGCGAATACTAGACCATGCGGAGGGCAGATGGGTAGTGCTATTTCGCTGAATGTGCTCTAGATATGCAACTCTTTGCAACAGTAGTAGGACTAGTACGTTTGAGTACTACGTGTCGAATTTTGAGACAAAAAACGCGGAAAAACGGCCGCCGCGCCGCGCCCGTTTGTGGCGCCGGAACGACAGCCGTTTATTTATCTCATCAATTCACACTTGCGGAATTACGAACCGCGAATGGCCGGAGCAGATTCTTTCACCGCGGCGTCTTTCGCTTCCAATTCTTTCGCTGTGGCTTCCTTCGCGGCTGCTTCGCGCGCAGCTTTGGCTGCCGCGGTACGTGCGCCACGGCCGGAATCGAGATTGAATTGCCGCATTTTGTAGAGCAGCGCCTTGTAGCTGATGCCCAGCATCTTCGCCGCGTCTTTGCGGCACCAATTTGTTTTCTCCAGCGCGTCGGCGATGGCTTCCATCTCCGCTTCGTCCTTCAATCCGCGCACCAGAGCCTTCAGCCCCTGTTCCTTCGGCGGAGGAGTTTCTTCGCGCGGCGCGGTGCGATGTTGCTGGCCGGTCATTTCCAGAAGTTCGCGGAAGCTGCCTTCGTCGTCTTCCAGAATCACGTAGCGCTTCACGAAGTTCTCGAGTTCGCGCAAATTGCCAGGCCACGGGTAGCGCAGCGCTGCTTCTAGCAAATGCTTGGAAGGATCGGGCGCCGGCTTGGCGTACTTCTCGCTGTACTTCGCCAGAAAATGGCGGAAGAGCAGCGGGATTTCCGTGGTGCGTTCGCGCAGCGGCGGAATGTGGATGGAAAGCACATTCAAACGGTAGTAGAGGTCTTCGCGGAAGCGGCCGGTGCGCATGGCGTCCTTCACGTCCACGTTGGTGGCCGCCAGAACGCGCACATCCACGTTCACGACGGCGCGAGCGCCCAGCCGGGAGAACTGGCCGTCTTGCAGGACGTGCAGAAGTTTGGCCTGAAGGTGCGGGCTCATTTCCGCAATTTCATCGAGGAAAATCGTGCCCTTGTTCGCCAGTTCAAACTTGCCGGGCTTGGCGCGGACTGCTCCCGTGAAAGCGCCTTGCTCGTAGCCGAAGAGTTCGGATTCCAGCAATTCGCCGGGCAGCGCCGCGCAGTTCACTTTGATGAAGGGCTGCACGCGGCGCGTGGAACGAAGATGAATCATGCGCGCGATCACTTCCTTGCCCACGCCGCTTTCTCCGCTGATGAAAACCGGAACGTCCACGGGAGCGATCTGCAAAACTTGCTGGCGGATCTTCAACATTTGCGGGCTGGCGGCCAGGAAGGAGAGGTCTTCGGTAAGCGCTTCGCAGTATTCGCGCAGCGATTTGTTCTCCGAGCGCAGCTCCTTCTTCTGACGGCATTTCAAAAACGCCGCATCCAGTTCGGGCTTCTCAAACGGCTTGGTCAGATAATCGAGCGCGCCGATGCGAATGGCTTCGACCACGGTGGTAACTTCGTTCGAGCAGGAGAGCATGATCACGTTGAGGGTGCGGTCGATCTGCATCAATTGCCGCAGCGTCTCCAGGCCATCCATCTCCGGCATCAGCACGTCCAGCACAATGTAATCGGGGCGCTCGCCCGTGCCAATGCGCTCCAGCGCCTCTTTGCCGCTGGAGACGGCCTCGACGCCGTAGCCATCCACTTCCAGAAGTGTTTGCAGATACTTGCGAATACTCGGTTCGTCGTCTACCACCAGAATATTTTCTTTGTCAGCCATCGTTTTTCCTAAGGAGCCGATCAGTGCGGTTCCCGTTCATTCCCTATTTTATTCTGCGTTCGTTGGAAGAAGAAAGGAGAAAGAGCTTCCGTGTCCAACCACGCTATCCACCCAAACTTTACCGCGGTGCGCCTGGATCAAGCGCTTGGTAATGGCCAGCCCCAGGCCCATGCCTGAAGACGAAGGGTCCACGCGGACAAACTCCTCGAAAATTTCCTGGTGAAACTCCGCGGCGATCCCGCTGCCGGTGTCCGACACGGAAACCAGCACGCTATTGGGACGGCTGCGACGGCCGCGGCGGCGGTCGGAGGAGGGCGCCGCTTCGGAAATGCGCCGCTCCCAGAAGTGCGGTTCCGCGATTAAGGTGACACAGCCTTGCGCCGGAGTGTGCTTCAGGGCGTTATCCAGGAAATTTGCCACGCACTGCTGCACTTTTTGGTAATCGAACTTGAAAGGCCCGAGCTCGGGATGAATCTGGATATCGAGGCGGACCTTGGCGCGCTGGAAGGCATCCTGCCAGCGGCAGGTAAGATCCTTCACGCAGTCGCGCAGATCGTTTTCCCGGAGTTGCAGAATCAGTTTGCCGCTTTCCAGCGCCGAATAGTTCAGGAACATCGAAACCAGGCGGATCAACCGGTCACAGCTTTCCTTGGATTCCAGCAGAATATCTCTCTGGCGATCGTCCAGTTTACCCAGCGAGCCGGTCAGCAGCAGATCGTAATAACCCTTCATGACCGCGAGCGGCGTCTTTAACTCGTGTGCCGCCGATGCCAGGAACACCGTTTTCTGGCGGTTGACTTCCTGCAAACGAAGATAGGCTGCAAGCAGGTTGCGGTACGTGATCTCCCGTTCCTGCATCAATTCCTGAACGGTCTGCCGCATTTCGGCTTCGTCCGCCGGAGCTTCCGCCGGAGCGGGCTCGAGGTAGGTAACCAGCCAGTCCGGTTCCGGAAGCCAACGAACTCGCGCGCGTTGCACGTCGTTCGCGAAATCAATCGGCATGTTGAGTTCTTGTTCGCCTGCTTCGAGTTGCTTCAGAATCTCCTGGCGGTCCGTACGGAGGATATCCACGAATAAGTTCAAATCTGGCTTGGCGCTTAAGCCTTTCGCGTTCAATCGCTCTTGCGCGTGGAAGTTCGTGAACAGAATCTTTCCGGAGCGGTCCGTAACGACCAAGGGGCGGTCAAATGCATCTAACAGGCTGGATACCAGCTGCAGTACCTGCTGGTTATTCGCCTGTTGTTCGGCTGTGGCGCTCTTCGGCAAATTGCTCTCCCGAGACCGGCGCGAAATGGGTGCAAACACACCATCTTCACGCACCGGTCGGTATTACCAGGGACGAGGATGTGGATGATTATGCTCGCAAAGGCCCTAAATTGTGTCAATGGTAAATGCGTCCTACTTTGCACAATGTCGGAAATGTTAGGGAGTTAATTTACACATCCGACTATCGGTCATAAGACCGTGTAAATACAAACACTTTATAACGCGCTGTGAGTAAACATGTTATCCGAAATACAGATCGCTCGCACACTTGCATTCAAATTGCGATTCAAAGAACGAGTACTAAAACTGGGGTACCAATGGCCATCCGAGAAGGTATAATCCAACATCGAGCGGGATTGTCCCCGCTCTACGACGAGCATCGTAGATTTCAGCGCATCAATCTGCAGGTGCCGTTGTTTGTGCGCGGCAAGGATGCTCATGGTGAGCAGTTCTTGGAGCTTGCTAAGACCCTTGATATCAGTGCCCTGGGAGCTTTTATTACGTGCCCTCGGCCGCTCGTAGTGAGCGAAATTGTGAC
>Ga0209248_10000635_pt1 | contig 11087 bp, 7 predicted proteins | sample BogFormECP04_OM1_FD_188241 | JGI IMG/M metagenome (GOLD analysis project Ga0209248, IMG submission 188241) | Bog forest soil microbial communities from Calvert Island, British Columbia, Canada - ECP04_OM1 (SPAdes) (version 2) | ecosystem: Environmental > Aquatic > Freshwater > Wetlands > Bog ... | reverse complement strand
AACTCGCGATGGATGTTCCGTTCGGACAGATCGTTTTGGGAGATCGGGTCATCGAAAAAGGACGTTCCCTGACCCTCGCGGATTTGGGACATCTGAAATTCCAGCCGCAGGCCGGGACGGAAGGCAAGCAGGTCGAGGCCCTGTTCAGCACGACCGACGGGGTACCGGGTCAGGTCAATCTCGAGATCGACGTGAAAATGACCGATTGCGACCGGCTGGCGGGTGACAAACTCGACGCTCAGGGCGTCGGAGAGGGCGTCCTGGTGGGCAAAATCGATGTTTCGGCCGCTCTGCCCGCCTGCGAATTGGCTCACAAAGCCCAGCCCGACTCCGGACGCTTCAACTATGAGCTGGGGCGCGTGTATGCGGCGCTCGCTCGAGACGGCGATTCGATGGCGGCGTTTCAGAGGGCGGCCTCGCTCGGGTACGTCAGAGCTCTGTGGGCGATGGGCTATCAGTTATCTTACGTGCCGCCGCTCGATCCCGTTCGGGGCAAGCAATTGCTGGAGCAGGCGGCGGCTGCCGGCGACGTTTTAGCCATGCATACCTTGGGACAAATGTACTATGAAGGACGTGGCGTTCCGAAAGACTTCGTGAAGGCGAAGGGTCTCTTCGACGTCGCGGCGCGCAAGGGCCTTACCTATTCCATGAATTCGCTGGGCCGCATGTATCAACGTGGCGAGGCGGTCCCGGCCGATCTCGCCCTCACCCGTCGATATTGGGAGGAATCGGCCGCTCGAGGGGACGTTTACGGAATCGACAACCTCGGCTGGGTGTATCTAGACGGCATCAACACACCGAAAGATGCGGGCAAGGGGCTCGCCTATTTCGAGAAAGCCTCTGCCCTTGGCCATCCAGAAGCGCCGGGGCACATCGGAGTTCTTTACTTCAACGGCATTGGAGTCCCCGTCGACTTCGACGCAGCGCGAAAGTGGTATAAAATCGGCATGGAGCGAGGCGACGCCCAAGCGGCGTTAAATCTCGGAGAAATGTCCAGGTTCGGCAAAGGCGGCCCGATCGACGGCGTTCAGGCCGCATATTATTACGCCCGCGCCGCCGCCGCGTTCAATCGTATGGAACCGGCCGCATGGGCGCGAGAAGCGCTAGCCAGCCTGGCCAAGAGCAACAAGCGCGCGGCATTGCGGCTGTTGCTCGGTGAGCTGGACCCGGCGAATGCCAAGGCGCCGGAAGCGGCGCTCGACGACCTCGCTCAGCGAGCGATCGCAGCGAAGGGCTTGAAGCCGATCGACGCCTCAGCTGACGCCCTCCTGATCGGGACGGCTCAGGCTCTCTGGCTCTCGCGCAAAGTGCGCACGGATCTGTTCTAGTTGGCGTCCGACGGCGACGCTGGCGCGACCCGGAACGATAAGTGGGCAAACATTACCAATCTTTCATCTTGGCGCCATCGCGGCGTTAGGCTGGACGTAGCATCTTCTCCCGTGCGTGGGCAAGCGCCCGCGCCTCGATGGAGAACCAGATGTCCGTTGTCCCGTTCCCGACCTTGGGTAAGCGTACGTTGCGCGGCGCGTTGCTCGGCGCCGCAGCCGTCACCGCCGTCGGAGGCGTCGCGATCGGGAACCGGGCCTTCTCGGCTTCGGCCGCGATCGTGGGGGTTACGCAACCCTCGGCCGGCCCGGCCTCCTTCGCCGACGTGGTCGATCGCGTGAAGACTTCCGTCGTCTCGGTCAAGGTCAAGCTCGCCGACGGCGGCGACGCCGATGCCGACTCCGATTCCGACACACCCGCCATGCCGCATTTTGCGCCGGGCAGTCCGTTCGACAAGTTCTTCAAGCAGTTCGGCTTCCCCGACGACCGGGACGGCGAGGCGCCGTTGCATCGGCGGCCGCATCGTCAGTCCATGGCGCAGGGCTCCGGCTTCTTCATTTCGGCCGACGGATACATCGTCACCAACAACCATGTCGTCGATCACGCGACCGTGGTCGAGGTGACGACGTCGGAGGGCAAGACCATCGACGCCAAGGTCATCGGGACCGACCCCAAGACCGATCTCGCGCTGCTCAAGGTCAAGGGCGACGGCTCGTTTCCGTTCGTCGGATTCGCTGCCCAGGCCCCGCGCGTGGGCGATTGGGTGATCGCGGTCGGCAATCCGTTCGGGCTCGGCGGCACGGTGACCGCGGGCATCGTCTCGGCGCGAGGACGCGACATCGGTTCGGGTCCCTATGACGACTTCCTGCAGATCGACGCGCCGGTGAACCACGGCAATTCCGGCGGCCCGACCTTCAACACCGACGGCGAGGTGGTCGGCGTCAATACGGCGATCTTCTCGCCCTCGGGCGGCAGCGTCGGGATCGGCTTTGCGATCTCGGGCGACGTTGTCAAGACGGTCGTTCAACAGCTCAAAGACACCGGCTCGGTCGCGCGAGGCTGGCTCGGCGTCGAGATCCAGCCGGTGACGCCCGATCTCGCAGACAGCCTCGGCGTCAAGACCGCTTCGGGCGCTCTGGTTGCCAAGGAGACCGCGAATTCCCCCGCCGAGACGGCCGGCGTGAAAGTCGGCGACGTCATCACTTCGGTCAACGGCGATGCCGTCGCCGATCCGCATGAGCTCGCGCGCCGCATCGCGGCTCTCGGGCCGAAGAAGTTGGCGGAACTCTCGGTTTGGCGTAACGGCGCGCAGCAGACCGTCGACGTGACGCTCGGCGCCATGCCGACCGAGAAGCAGCAGCAGGCCAGCCTCGAGACGCCGAGCCATGCCGACGAGGGCCCGGTCGCCAAGCTCGGCATGAAGCTGGAGCGGGCGAAGGCAGGCGAGGAAGGCGTCCACGTCACCGACGTCGATCCCGACAGCGCCGCCGCCGAACGCGGCATTCAGTCGGGCGACATTATTCTGGACGCGGGCGGCAAGTCCGTGACGCGGCCCGAGCAGATCATCGAGGCGTTCACCGCGGCCAAGGCCGACGGCCGCAAGGCGGTTCTGCTCCGGGTCAAGTCGGACCAGACGGTGCGCTTCGTCGCGCTGCCCACCCGCGCGGCGTCCTGATCCGAGATTGGCCTCGGGCGCCCCTCCGAGGCCAACAGGCCGGTTCGATCGCGCGGCTCCCCCCGCCGACCGCGACTCCGGCCCGAGGGCGGCAGGCCAGTTGCCCCCTGGTCTGCCGCCTTTTATTTTGATCCGGCGTCGAGGCCGGCATTGTCGGCGTGGTCGCCGACCGCGCCGACAACCGATTGTGTAAAGGTGAGCCATGCGGATTCTCATCATCGAAGACGATCGCGACGCCGCCGCCTATCTCGTCAAGGCGTTGCGCGAAGCCGGCCATTCCGTCGATCACGCCGCCGACGGGGTGAGTGGCTACGACCTGGCGCACGAGGGCGGCTATGAAGTTGCGGTCGTCGATCGAATGCTGCCGAAGATGGACGGCCTTTCCCTGATCTCCGCATTGCGCGCGCAGAAGAACGAAACGCCCGTGCTCATCCTGTCCGCGCTCGGTCAGGTCGACGACCGCGTGAAGGGCCTGCGTGCCGGCGGCGACGACTATCTCGCCAAGCCCTACGCCTTTTCCGAACTCCTCGCGCGCGTGGAGGCGCTGGCCCGCCGCCGCCCGAAAGGCGCGCCAGAGGAGACGGTCTATCGGCTCGGCGATCTCATGCTCGATCGTCTATCGCACAAAGTGACGCGCGCCGGCGAAGAAATCACGCTGCAACCACGAGAGTTTCGCCTGCTCGAGTATCTCATGCAGAACGCGGGCAAGGTCGTCACGCGGACCATGCTGCTCGAACATGTCTGGGACTATCATTTCGATCCGCAGACCAACGTGATCGACGTCCATGTCTCGCGACTGCGCGCCAAGATCGACCGCGACTTCGACGCGCCGCTCCTGCATACCGTGCGCGGGGCGGGATACATGGTACGTGACGGCGCTCGCTAAACTGTTTCGCGCTACGGCGTTCAAGCTGACGCTCGCCATTCTCGGCGTCAGCGCGCTCGGCGCCGGTCTCGTTCTGGGAATCGTCGCCTGGCAGGTGATCAAGCTGGTCGACGAGGAGACGAAGCAGACCATCGAGGCGGAGGCCAACGGCTTGGCCGAGCAATACGAGCTGGGCGGCGTCCGCAGGCTGGATTCGGCGATCGAGGCGCGCTCGCGTGAGCCGGGCTCGACTTTGTACCTCCTGACCAACAGCGCCGGCGAGCCGCTCGCGGGGAATATCAGCCAGTTGCCCCCCGGGGTTCTCGATCACGTCGGCTTCGTAGACACGACTTATGAAGCCACCGACGCTTCGACCGCCGGCAGGAGGGCGCTCGCGCGCATATTCGCGTTGCCGGGCGGGTTCCACCTCCTCGTCGGGCACGATCTCGGCGATCGGGCGCGGATCGGCGCGGTGATGGTGCGCGCGCTCGCGACCTCGCTGATTTTCCTGGCCGGGCTCGCCGCGCTCGGCGCGCTGTTCGTTGCGCGGCGCGTGCTGCGGCGCATCGACGCGATGAACAGTTCGGCGCGCGCGATCATGGCCGGCGATCTCTCGCAACGGCTGCCCGTCTCGGGTTCCGGCGACGAACTCGATCGGCTGGCGCTCGGACTCAACGCAATGCTCGCGCGGATCGCCGATTTGATGGCGGGTCTGCGTGAGGTTTCCGACAATATCGCCCATGATCTGCGCACGCCGTTGACCCGCCTGCGCAACCATGTCGAGGAGGCGTTGCGGCAGGACGCGGACCCGTCGGCCTACCGCGCCGCGCTGGAGCGCACGATCGAGGAGTCCGACGGGCTGATCCGCATCTTCGACGCCCTGCTGATGATCGCGCGCGCCGAGGCCGGCGCCGACCGGGCGGGAATGAGCGCCTTCGACGTCGGCGGAGTCGTCACGGGAGTGACGGAGCTCTATGAGCCCGTCGCGGAGGAAATAGGGTTCGAAATGACGGTCGCCGTCTCGCCCGGCCTGACGATGACAGGCAACCGCGAGCTGATCGGCCAGGCGATCGCCAACCTGATCGACAACGCGCTGAAATATGGCGCCGCGAACTTGGGCCGCGGCGGCCGGGTCCACGTCGTCGCGCGGCGCGAGGGCTCGCAAATCGTCATCGAGGTCGCCGATCACGGATCGGGAATCAGCAATGCCGATCGCCAGCGCGTCTTTGATCGTTTCGTGCGGCTCGAGGGCGCGCGTTCGCGCCCCGGTTCCGGGCTCGGCCTGTCGCTCGCCGCGGCGGTGGCGCGCCTGCATGGAGGGACCGTGCGGCTCGAGGACAACGCGCCGGGGCTGAAAGTCGTCGTCACTCTTCCCGCACGCGATCCCGCGCTCGCGCCGCCGCCCGCGCAGGCGCAGGCGGCCGAGTGAACGCGCTCGCGGACCGCATCGTCGCGGCTCCGCGCGGCGGTCCGATCGCCATCGCGCGCCGGCGCCTCGCGGACCTGATCCGGGATCCGGGATTCGCGTCCGCTCGCCAAATCGCCAGGGCGGCGCCGATTCGCGATTTGCTGCTCGGCATCGCCGACCACTCGCCCTATCTCTGGTCGCTGGCGACGGAGGATCCCGCGCGGGCTGCGCGTCTGCTGTTGCGATCTCCTGAGGGCTCGCTCGATGCGTTGATCGAAGGCGTCGAGGCGCTTCGCTTCGCGGACGAATCCGAAACGATGAGGGCGCTGCGCCGCTCAAAACGCGAATCCGCGCTGCTCGTGGCGCTCGCCGATATCGGCGGCGTCTGGGACTTGGTCGCGACGACCGAAGCCCTGACGCGTTTCGCCGATGCGGCCGTCTCGGCCGCGCTACGCTTCCTGCTGCGGCGCGCCGCGGTCGAGGGACGGCTGAACCTCGATCCCGAGAGCCCCGACATCGAGGCGGGCTCGGGGCTGTTCGTGCTCGCGCTCGGCAAGCACGGCGCCCGCGAGCTCAACTATTCCAGCGACGTCGACCTCATCGTGTTCTACGACTCGGCGTCCGCGTCCATCCCCGAGGGGGTCGAGCCCGGACCCCTGTTCGTGCGGATCGCGAAGGCGCTCGCACGGCTCTTGCAGGAGCGCACGCCCAACGGCTACGTGCTCAGGGTCGATCTTCGCCTGCGGCCGGACCCCGGCGCGACGCCCGTCGCGATGTCGATCGCCAGCGCCGCCTCCTATTACGAAACGCTCGGCCAGAACTGGGAGCGCGCCGCGATGATCAAGGCGCGGTCGGTCGCGGGCGACGTCGCGCTCGGGCGCAGTTTCCTGAGCGAGCTGGCGCCGTTCATCTGGCGCAAGTATTTCGACTACGCCGCGATCGCCGACATCCATGCGATGAAACGCCAGATTCACGCAGTGCGCGGACACGAGCGCGTGACCGTTCCCGGCCACGACGTGAAGCTGGGCCGCGGCGGCATCCGCGAAATCGAGTTTTTCGTCCAGACCCAGCAACTCATTTTCGGCGGCCGGCGCCCGCGGCTGCGCGGCGCGCGCACGCTCGAAATGCTGCGCGAACTGGGGACCGAGGATTGGGTGAGCGCGGACGCCGTCGAGGAATTGTCCGAGGCTTACACGTACCTCCGCGGAATCGAGCACCGCCTGCAGATGGTCGCGGACGAGCAGACGCAACGTCTGCCCTTCGAAGCCGAGCCGCTCGCTCGCTTCGCGCAGTTTTGCGGTCATGCCGAGGTCGAGTCCTTCGCGGATGAGATGACGCATCACCTGCGGCAGGTCGAAAAGCACTACGCGCGCCTGTTCGAGGACGCGCCGACCCTGGGCGCGGAAGCCGGCAGCCTCGTCTTCACCGGCGTTGTGGACGATCCCGATACGCTGGCGACGCTGCGTCGTCTCGGCTTCCAGCGGCCCGAGGCGGCGACCGAGACCATCCGAGGCTGGCATTTCGGCCGCCGCCCAGCGGTCCAGGGCGCTCGCGCGCGCGAGGTGCTCACGGAGGTGATCCCGGGCCTCATCGCCGCATTTTCCGGCTCCGGCGATCCCGACGCCGCGCTCGCCGCCTTCGACGCCGCGCTCGCGCGCATGCCCGCGGCCGCGGAGCTGCTGTCGATCCTGCGCTCGAACGAACGGTTGCGCGAATTGTTCGGCGATCTCTTCGGCGGCGCGCCGCGCCTCGCGCAAGTCGTGGTCTCGCGCCCGCACGTGCTCGACGCCGCGATCGATCCCGGCCGCGCCTCCGCGATTTCGGAAAGTCTCGACGAGGGCAAGCAGGCGCGGCGGGTCGACGCGTTTCTCGACGCCGCCAGCGGATATGAGGCGATGCTCGACCGCGCGCGCGATTTCGCCGCGGAGGAGACGTTTCTGATCGGGGTCCGGCTGTTTTCGGGGGCGCTCGACCCGGAAATGGCCGGACGCGCTTATAGCGCCCTCGCTCGAGGGCTCGTCGCCGCGCTGCTGGAGCGGGTCGGCGCGGCGTTCGCGCGAGAGCACGGCCGCATCGAGGAAGGCCGCGTGGCGGTGCTGGCGATGGGCAAGCTCGGCTCGCGCGAAATGACCGCCGCCTCCGATCTCGACCTCATCATCATCTACGATTTTCCCGCCGAGGCCGTCGAATCGGACGGGCGGCGGCCGCTCGGCGCGGCGCTCTATTACGCGCGGCTGACGCAGCGCCTACTAGCCGCGCTCACGGCGCCGACCAAGGCCGGCAAGCTCTACGACGTAGACCTCAGGCTGCGCCCCTCTGGGCGCCAGGGGCCGCTCGCGACGCAACTGTCGGCCTTCGCGCTCTATCAGCGCGAGCAAGCGGAGACTTGGGAGCGCATGGCGCTGACGCGCGCACGCGTCATCGCCGGCGACTCGAAGCTCGCTGCGGAGATCGGCGCCGTTGTTACGCAGACGCTGCGCGCCCCGCGCGACCCGGCCAAACTCGCGCGCGAAGTGCGCGAAATGCGCGCGCTGATCGGGCGTGAGAAGGGCGATTCCGATCCGTGGGACCTGAAACTCGTCGCCGGAGGGCTGCTGGACATCGAATTCATCGCGCAGTTCCTGATCCTCGCCCACGCGCGCGAGCGCCCCGAGCTGATAGACGTCTCCACGCGCGCGGTGATCACGAAGGCTGGCGAACTCGGACTGCTCGCCCCTGAGGATGCCGCCGTTCTCGCCGACGCGCATCGCCTCTATACGGACGCGACCCAAATCATGCGGCTGACCGTCGCCGGCCGTTTCGATCCCGTGAAGGCGGCGAGCGGGGTCAAGCGTCGCATCGCGGAAGCCGCCGCGCTGCCGGAATTCGAGGCCCTCGCCGCGTCCATCAAAGAGGCGCGCGATCTGGTGAGACGGGCGTATCGGCGGGTGTTGGGGCGGAGCGCAAAGGAATGAGCCGGTCGCCCCGGCGTTTCGGGCAATCTGGGGTGCTCATCTTTCGGCCCTTTTCATCGGTTTTGCCATGTGCCGGACTTGCGGCAGCTTGCGAGCAAGCTTCTTTTTGGCAAAGACATCCGAGTTTCGGTTTTGGCATTCGGCGCGACCCGAGCTGGGCCGGACCGCTTCGATGTTGACGATGGCGCCACCGTGGGGAAACTCGGACTTGTCGCATTTCTGGTCTTCGTTCTTCCTTCTGCTTCTGCTTTGCGCGAGCGCCGGCGTGGGATTCTACGTGAATTCGCGCCTGCCCGAGAAACACAGATCGCGCGATTCGATCGAACTCGTGCAGCTTGCGATCAGCTTGCTCGTGACTTTTACGGCGATCGTCCTCGGGCTCCTGACGACTTCGGTCAAGTCAGGCTTCGATGCCGCCTACAACGCTCGCGGATCATACGCGGGTCAGCTCGCCCAGCTCGATCGCTGCCTGCGTGATTATGGTCCGGAGACGCAGCGGACGCGAGAGCAACTGCGCAGTTACGTTGCCGCGATCATCGCGAGCACCTGGCCGTCCGAACCGCCTCCAACCGGTGTCACCTATCCGGATACTTCACATATGCCGCGGACCGGCGAAAGTACTGTCCTGGCTGATCTGATGAACGAAATCGGCCTCGAGATCCAGAACCTGCAGCCGACCGACTCGCTGCACCGAAACTTGATGTCCTCCTGCGCCGGGCAGTATGCTGATTTGCTCAAGCTTCGCTGGACGGTGATCGAAGGCGTTCATGCGTCGATCTCTTCGCCCTTCTATTGGGTCTTGGTGTTCTGGCTCCTCATCTTGTTTGGAACCTTTGGCTTGCGAGCTCCGCCGAATACCCTGAGCACCATTGTCATAGCGTTGTGCGCCATATCGGTCACTAGTGCGATATTCGTGATCCTCGACATGGATGTCCCGTACGGGGGATTGTTCGGGATACCGAGCACATCGATGCGGAACTCGCTCGCCGACATGATGCGGTGAGGAATCGACGGGGCCGAAGGCGGCCGAACTCGGGCTGCCGGCGTGCGGATCATGCGCTTCGCCGCCTTTCTTGCGGTGTGCGACCCTTCACTTTGGGTTAACTCCAATCTGCCATTGTCGATTTGGCGCACTTTTATTGTCCTCGAGGTGCGCACGGGATCTTTTTCCCCGCGATGTGCTCAAGCTCGCGGGGGATTTTTCGTTGTCGGGAAAGGAGCTGGACGTGTTCAACTGGTTCCGGCGCCGGCGGCGGGAAGCCGCAGGGCTCGCCCATGCCGATGCGGATGCGCTGGTCCGCAAATATGGTGACAACGCCTACCGCATGGCGCACCACTTCGAGGACGAGGCGCTTTTGGCGCTTTTGGCGGACATGGCGCCCATCCGAGGCCGTACGCCGGCGCAATGGCGACGGGTCGCGTATTTGATCGCGTTGAACACCCATCATCGGCAGAGCCTCGACACGGCGACGCGAATGGCGAACTGCGGCCCCTAGCCATTTCCCGTCGCTCGTGGAAACAAGCCTCGTGTGAGCCACGATATTCGATGTGGCATGCTCCGGTTCCGGCGAAATAGGGCAGGGCCGTCAGAGTGCGTCAACCAGGAAACAAGCCCCTCCGACGGGAGGGTAGGCGGACGCATCGCGTTGCGCTAGGGTTGCCGCGGACGACCCCGGGCAGCGACCACATGCCCTAACCCCAAAGCAGACCTTAGCGTTCAACTGCGGTGGGACCCCGGCCTCCGGCCGCCCGCCGACATGTTCCCTCAGCGAAATCCGAGGACGGCTCAATGACCGATCAAATCCAACCAACTGTCGTCCTCAAAGACGGCCTGCCGATGCCCCAATTCGGACTTGGGGTTTTCCAGACGCCGCCTGAGACGACAGCTCGGATTGTCAAGATGGCTGTCGAGGAGGGATATCGCGCGGTCGACACAGCGTCCATGTATCGCAACGAGGAAGGCGTCGGCAACGCCTTGGACGGCCGGACTGATGTCTTCATTACAACAAAACTCGGCAATTCAGATCACGGCTTCGACGAAGCGCTGCGCGCTTTTGAGGATAGCGCCAGGAGGCTACGTCGTGGCGCCCTCGACTTGTACCTGATCCATTGGCCGCGGCCGCGGGTCAACCGCTATGTCGAAAGTTGGAAAGCGCTCGTCCGTCTCCAGCAGGAAGGCCGGGTCCGCTCGATCGGCGTCTCGAATTTCAATCGAAGTCACCTCGAGCGAATCATCGCAGAGACGGGCGTCACGCCAGCAGTCAACCAGATCGAGCTTCATCCTCGCTTTCAGCAAAAGCCGCTGCGAGAGTTTCACGACGAGCGCGGGATCAGAACTGAATCCTGGAGTCCGCTCGGACGGGGCGCTTTTCTCAGCGAGCCTGTGCTCGTCAGCATCGCTGCGAAGCACCGGAAAACCCCGGCGCAAGTCGTCCTTCGCTGGCATCTCGACAGCGGTCTGATTGTCATTCCGAAAACGGTGCGCCTCGAGCGCCTGAGGGAGAACTTCGGGGCGCTCGCCTTCCGTCTCGATGACGACGATATGCGGCGCATCGAAGCGCTGGATTCGCCCGCTGGGCGGATCGGTCCCGACCCGGCCACAGCCGCCTTCTGATCCCCATAGGCGACGCCCAGAAATAAACGAGCCAACTCCCCAGTCGTCATTGCGAGTTCCGCACCGTCCTCCAGCCGGTCCCCTTGGATGAAACGGGCCTTCCGCTTTTCCGTATACTCAGGCCGCTTTTCGCGGACGAACGACTAGCGCAGCGAAGCAACCCAGGGGCCGCGTGACGCTACCCCGGGTTGCTTCGTCGCTTCGCTCCTCGCAGTGACGATCCCGCTTGATCGGAGGCCGCTGGT
>Ga0209248_10000633_pt1 | contig 11094 bp, 9 predicted proteins | sample BogFormECP04_OM1_FD_188241 | JGI IMG/M metagenome (GOLD analysis project Ga0209248, IMG submission 188241) | Bog forest soil microbial communities from Calvert Island, British Columbia, Canada - ECP04_OM1 (SPAdes) (version 2) | ecosystem: Environmental > Aquatic > Freshwater > Wetlands > Bog ... | reverse complement strand
GAAGATGATCGAAATGCGCATGCGTGACCAGCACTAAATCGATGGGGGGAAGATCGTGTAGCCGCACTCCCGGCTGCCGCAGCCGCTTCAGCACAAACAACCAGCGGGCGAAATTAGGATCAAGGATGACGTTCTGCCCGCCGATCTGCACGAAAAAGCTGGCGTGGCCAATGAAGGTTAATCCCAACTCTCCGTTGGTGACCAATTTAGGTTTGTAAGCTTGTCCAGTGCGCGGAGTGACCGCCGAGTGCCGCACCAGAGTGCCAAACGCACGCGCGCGTTTGCGGAGGACGGGATTCGTAAGCGTTGGCTTTAACATCTGCTCCTGGCCGAAGTGACGCCTCGGGTACAACCGCTTTAGCGGGCGAAGGGCTGGAAGAAATCACTTCCAGCACGTTTGCGACGTTTGGGCGCGAGAGTTGCCTGTATTCTAAGACAATTCGCTGGCGATTGCTTGACCGTAATGCGGCAGTCAGTTCTAATCCCTTGGTGAGATTTTTCTCCGCGAACTCCGCGGCCTTTCTGTGCGGCCTCTGCAATTAAAAGCTTTTGATCGCGCAGCACGCCGAGAAACGCCGCAGAGATCGCGGAGAAAGCATGTTCTTTTATTACAGGAGCCAAAATGCGGGTTGCTTTCTTGGGTTTAGGAATCATGGGCCGGGCCATGGCGTCGAATCTGGCCAAGGCCGGTCACGAAGTCGCAGTGTGGAATCGCACTCCGGGCAAAGATGTGGAAGGCGCGCGCAGCGCGGCGTCTCCGGCCGAGGCAGCGCGTGACGCCGAAGTCGTTTGGATGTGCGTTTCCGACACCAAAGCCGTCGAAGGCGTTCTGTTCGGCCCGCAAGGCGTGCACGAATCCTTGACGCAGGGCATGACCGTTGTGGATTCGAGCACCATCTCGCCCTCCGCCACCCGCCAGTTCGCCGACCGTCTGCGCGCGCAGGGAGTGCAATACGTCGACGCGCCCATGACTGGCTCCAAAGTCGCGGCGGAAAGCGGAACGCTGATTTTTATGGTGGGCGGAGAAGAATCGTCCGTCGAGAAGCTGAAGCCACTGTTTGCGGCAATGGGTAAGAAGATCTTCCGCATGGGCGACACCGGCAAGGGACAAGCCACGAAGCTGGTGATGAACCTGCAAATCGCGCTGATCTACGAAGGTTTTGCCGAGGCTCTAACTCTGGCCACGAAACTTGGCGTCGATGTCGAGGCGCTGGTGCCCTTGATCCAGGCTTCCATGGTCCACTCGGGCGTGGTCGAGTACAAGGCTCCCTTTGTCATGAAACGTGACTTTTCGCCAAACTTCCCGCTCCGCTTAATGCACAAAGACCTCAAGCTGGCGCTGGATGCGGCCAAAGAACTTCGCGTCCGGCTGCCCGGACTGGAGACGGTGGAAGAAATCTACGACGTAGCCACCGAAGACGGGCAAGGCGATCTCGACTACGCCGCCACGCTTACCCTGCTCGAAAAGTGGGCAGGAGTCGAAGTAAAAGGTGCGTCGGCATGACCCGCGGTCGCGTTAGCGTTCCCGATCGAAGTTACTGGCTGGTACTTCCGTAATGGCAATGTGTCCCGCTATTACAGAAGTATTACACATGGCACCGGCGGTCCCTGCTAAGTTAGTTTTATAGCACCCACAACAAGTACAGGGACCTCCGCAATGGAACTTGAAGCGCTACATCGTGAGCCAGCCGCCGATAACGAAATCAACTGGGTAACCGCAACCTTTATGGCCCTGTTTCATGTCGGGGCGATTGCGGCACTATTCTTCTTCACCTGGAAAGCTCTGTTTGTTTCAATGTTTCTCTGGTGGGTTTCGGGAAGCCTTGGCATTGGCATGGGCTACCATCGGCTGCTCACGCATCGCGGCTACAAGACTCCGAAGTGGGTGGAATATTTCCTGACAACCTGCGCGACTCTGGCCCTCGAAGGCGGACCAATCTTCTGGGTCGCGACCCACCGCATTCATCATCAATACTCCGATCACGAAGGCGATCCGCATTCGCCGATCGATGGCAAATGGTGGGCGCACATGGGTTGGATTCTGACCGGCAAGTCTATGCATCACGATACGACCACGCTTGCGCGCTACGTGCCTGATCTCGCCAAAGACAAATTCCACGTCTGGATCACGAAATATCATTACGTTCCGATGATCGTGCTAGGGCTGATCCTCCTCGCTATTGGCGGATTGCCGTTTCTGCTCTGGGGAGTATTCATGCGCACCGTGGTCGGTCTGCATACGACCTGGCTGGTCAACTCCGCGACCCATAGCTGGGGCGATCGGCGCTTTGTCACCAAAGACCTTTCGACCAACAGTTGGTGGGTGGCGATCCTGACTTTTGGCGAGGGCTGGCACAACAACCATCACGCGCATCCGGTTTCCGCCCGGCATGGCCTGCGCTGGTATGAAATTGACATGAACTGGTACGGCATCTGGACGCTCAAGAAATTGGGCCTGGCCCGGCACGTGTACCGCGTAAAGCTGGATGAGTTAGATGAGAAGCAAGAAGCAAAAGCCGCTGCGCCGACCCCTGAGTTAGCCTCAGTTTAACAGTGCTGTCATCCTGAGCGGAGTTGCCGTTCGCGAAAGCGGACGGCAACGAAGTCGAAGGACCCCGAGTCGCCAATCCTCACTAGACTGATGCAGGGAATTCGCGCCATAGTTCCGCGAGAACTCCCTGATGCATCTTTCCCATCCCAAGCAACAAAGGGTCCTTCGACTGTAACTGCTTCGCGTTGCGAAGCAGTCACTACGCTCAGGACGACAAAAAAGGACGCATCGCCTCCGCGTCTCCACCACCTGGTTTGGAACGAATTCTTCCCCTTCGCGGTAGAATCGTTGCATGCGCATCACCAGCCGGCGCAAAGCGACGATAACCTTCCTCGTTCTAGGCGTTGGTCTCGCCGGCGTCGCCGTCGCGGTCGGATTCGGCTGGATCATTCTCAACTGGCGCGAAGGCATCAAAGTTTTCCTGGGCGTGATCTTCTTCAGCGCCATTACCACCGGGCTGGTCCTCAATACGATTTTCCTGCTGCGCGAGATTCGCCGCAATGAGCAGCACGACAGTTTCATCAACGCGGTCACGCATGAACTCAAGACCCCAATTGCATCCATCCGCCTTTACCTGCAAACCCTCCAGCATCGTGACGTCGACGAGTCCCAGCGCCGCGAGTTTTACCGCCGCATGTTAGACGATACGGATCGTCTCCTGGGCACCGTCGAGCAGGTTCTAAAAGCCGGCGTAGCGGGACACAGAAAGAGTAGCCGCGAACGCGTTTCCATCGATTTTGCAGAACTGGTTCGCGATTGCGTCGAAGTCGCCCGCACAGGACATCATCTTCAACCACAGGCGCTGCGCTTTGAGCCCGCAGCCTCTCTCGACAAAGCCATCGTCATCGGCGATCCGGCGGAGTTGCGCACCGCCATCTCGAATCTGCTGGACAACGCCATCAAGTATTCCGGCGATCAGGTCGATGTTTCCATTCGCATCGAAGCCCCCGACGAAAAGCGTGTGCGGTTGAGCATCCAGGACCGCGGAGTCGGCATTCCGCCGACCGAGTTGAAGAGCGTCTTCAAACGCTTCTATCGGGTTTCCAATCGTTCGATCGCGCACATCAAAGGAACCGGTTTGGGCCTTTTCATCGTGCGTGCCATCGCGAAGAAGCATGGTGGCCGTGCTTTTGCCGAGAGCTTAGGAGAAGGTCAGGGCACAACGGTGGTCGTCGAACTGCCGCGCAGCGTTTCGCGGCAGAGCGAAGCTAAAGAGAACCAGGCGAGATCAAACCAGGCTCCCGAAACTACGGTTCGGGAGAATCGTGCGTGAGCCGCGTGCTGATTGTCGAGGATGAAGCGCACATCGCGCAGGGACTGCGTTTCAATCTCGAAGCCGAAGGCCACAGCGTCGAAGTTGCCGGAGACGGCGAGCGCGCCATCGAGTTGCTGCTGGGCCGCAAGGAAAACGGTCATAAAGAAAATGGTCACAAGCAACGAACTCAGCGCGAAGAATTTGATGCTGTCGTGCTCGATGTCATGCTTCCCGGCAAGGACGGTTTCGCCGTCGCCACCGAGCTGCGCGCCGCGAAGAACTTCGTTCCCGTGCTCATGCTGACTGCCCGCGGCCGCCCCGAGGACGTGCTCAAGGGTTTCGCTTCCGGAGCCGACGACTATCTTCCCAAGCCGTTCGAACTTCCCATCCTGCTGGCACGGCTGCAGGGATTGCTGCGCCGACGCGAGTGGATGGGCGTCAGGCAGGCGCCGGCCGCCGACGCGTTCTCTTTCGACGGGCGCATCATCGACTTCGGAAAGCTCGAATTGCGCGTCAACCGGAATACGATCCAGCTGACTTTGATGGAGACCGACCTGCTGCGTCATTTAGTTCGCAATAGCGGCAAAATCGTTTCGCGCAAAGCCATTCTCGAAGAAGTCTGGGGACTGCACGAAGACACGGATACCCGTGCCATCGACAACTTCGTCGTTCGCCTGCGCCGCTACATCGAAGACGATCCCGCCAAGCCCAAGCACCTGCTAACCGTCCGCGGCGTGGGCTACCGCTTCGTGCCGGAGCCGGGGTAAGCTGCGATTGTGGATATGCCTCGTGTAGGGACGGTGCCCACGCGATGACCGAAGAAGCACAGCGGATCCGTCATCCTTACCTGAGACCGACGAGCAGAGCAACTAGTTCCGGAATCCGGTTCACGCCTGCAAGGGTGAGCAGCGATTGAATCTGGGTGCGAACGGTGGTCACGGCGACTCCTCTTTCCGCCGAGATTCGAGCTGGCGAATGCCCGCTGGCGAGAGCCGCGCCAACCTCCGCTTCCGCCCTTGTGCAATCCAGGGCCAGACGAACGTATTGAACATCGACGGGGCGCGATGCGATAGACTGCCGCACAAAGACCAGGGCGCAGCCCGCATATCGTGGATCGAAGGGATTGTCCGTTGAGACGCCGCCGGGCACGACCTGAATCATGCAGAACCTATCGTCGGCAGTGTTTGTCACGCGAATCAGTCCTCCGCCACCGCCGCTGGCTGCCAGTGTTACCAACTGACGCAAGCGCTTGGTCCCCATTTCGGAAACCGTCGCCAGGCGGCCTCCAACCCCCAGCTTGAGCAAACCGCCGCGGGCAAGCAGCGCTGCTCCGGCCGAGGAACAATCGATCGGCTTGGACTCGCTATCCACCATCACGCAGACAAAACCCGCGCTGTCGATGGCTTGTCGCAGCATGGCTGCTTGGCTCATGCGCTCGGCCAGTTGCAGGCTTAGTGCCACTGCCTGGCGGGCGTGCTCAGCTACGGATGCCCACCGCGCAACCTTCTTGCGTTCGAATGGAGCATCCTGCTTCTGCATGGTGAAAGCCGCGAGCGTTGCCTCATTATTCTCGAAACACCACCCGCCCATGTAGCGGCCGCCCAGCGGGATTAAATAGTCCTGGTAACTTTCACTCTTGGCGGCGACATCCGGCGACACATACTCATGGCACAACAGAAGAGATCCGGTGGGACGGTTGGTGGCTGCTGACTGCAGCAGCGGGTCAACCCTGTAATAATGAGCCAGGTAAGCCTGCAACGCCTCCGGCGGAAACACCCGGCGGCCTGACAAGAACAGCCGCGGCTTCCCGCGTTTCTTGTCGATCACCGACAGAATTACATCTCGGCATTGCGTGAGGTCCGCGAATGCCGCCAGAGCCCGCGGCCAGAGGGCGGGATTAACTGCAGCTTCGTAGAACAGGCTGATGGTGCGATTCCGGCCTTCCACAAAAACTCCGTGCATCATCAGAACTGATGATGACTTGGCCCGAATAATTCCCTATAGTTCCCCCTCGATACGGTGCGGATAGCATAGCCCTATTTCAGCTATGACACAACAGTGGCCAGGCCTCTCCTTGGCTCTTGAGGGGGTGTCGCGTACCGAATCCCAATTCCCGAAATCCCCTGACGACTAAGGAGAACAAAGCATGAGGAAGAGAAGAGATATTAAGTACGACGGCGGAACAACACGAAACGCAGTAATGGCGATGGCCGCTGTGTTGTTGCTGGCTTTATCTTTGCTGGCTGAGGACTCAGAGACAGTTCTCTACACCTTCCCCGGAGGCAGCCACGGTGCTTATGGAGCCACTCAATTGGTCTCGGACTCCTCAGGCAATCTGTATGGTTCGACCCTTTCAGGCGGAAACAATTCCACCAGTTGCGAAACTGCGACCGGCGTCCCGGGATGCGGCGTGGTCTTCAAGCTGACTCCACGCGCGCACGGGACTTGGCAGGAGACGGTGCTCTACACCTTCACCGGTGGCAAGGACGGAGCAATACCCAGCGGCGGCGTGACCTTGGACTCTGCCGGCAATCTATACGGCACAACGTGGTATGGCGGTGACAAGAAACTCGCCCATTGTCATGCCACTGGATTCGTCCCCGGATGCGGCGTGGTCTATAAGCTGACTCCCACCGCGCAGGGGCCTTGGGATGAGACGGTTCTTTACACTTTCACCGGGGCTGGCGACGGGTCATTGCCGTTTGCTGGCGTGATTCGCGACTCCAGCGGAAACCTCTACGGCACTGCCACTTTCTATGGCGTCGTCTGCTGTGGCGTAGTCTTCAAGCTGACCCCAACCGATAAGGGCCCGTGGACCGAAAGCGTCCTTTATTCATTTACAGGAGGCACTGACGGCAATGCACCATATGGCGGCCTGACCTTCGATCCTCGGGGAAATCTTTACGGTGTAACGCTCTATGGCGGCGACCTGTCCGTCAAGTGTTTTGGAGCAACCGGCTGCGGTGTTGTCTTCAAACTGGCGCCAACTCGCAGCGGCCCGTGGACTGAAACGGTCCTTCATGCCTTTACAGATGGCCCGGACGGGGCATACAGCCTATTGGGCGTGATCCTGGACTCCAGGGGTAATGTCTATGGCACCACTTTTTACGGGGGTAATACGACAGCAAACCATTGCCTTGGGGGATACGGAATCGACGTCCCCCCCGGATGCGGCGTGGTCTTTAAGTTGACTCCACGGTCGCACGGGCCCTGGGAGCAGAAAGTTCTCTACACATTCACCGGGGGCCGCGACGGGGCGTTTAGCGGCGATCCCCTGGTTTTTGACTCTTCCGGAAATCTCTACGGCATGACCGGATATGGGGGCGACCTTGCTGCCACTTGTCCCTTAGGCGACGATAAAAACAACGGTTGCGGTGTCATCTTCAAGCTGAAGCCCGTTGCCAAAGGCCCATGGACCGAGAGCGTCCTTTACGCCTTCATGGGAGGCGCGGACGGGGCTGAACCTGAAAGTAATCTGCTTCTTGATTCAGCCGGGAACATCGTCGGCCTTACTGAAGGCGGCGGCGATACGTCGGAGTGCACCGGAAACTTCTCCGGCGCCGGCTGCGGTGTTGTCTTCAAAATCGCACAGGGGCATGACGATCAGTTTTGATCACGATTGAACACCCGTCCTTTGCAAAAACAAGAAAAAGGGTGCGGTGCCAACTCGAGATGTGGACTTCCCGGTTGCCCACACCCTAAGCCAGGGCAGAACAAATCAGTGAATAAGGAGACGAAACAGTTTATGAAAACTTGCAAAGCAGTGTCGATGAAAACCTACAAATCAATATCGTATGTAGTCGGCTTTGCGCTGCTGTTCGCAACCGCGACAACTGCAGCGGACAAGCCGATTCCCGGTAAGCACAAAATCATCACCTTCAATGCTCCCGGCGCGGGCACCGGCTCAGGCCAGGGCACTCTGGCGATCAGCATCAACCTTGCAGGTAAGATCACCGGCCTCACCCGGGACGCGAACCTTGTGCGGCACGGCTTCTTGAGAGATAAAGATGGCAAGATCATTGTCTTCGACGATCCAAACGCAGGTACAGCCAGCGGTCAAGGCACCCGCGGCTACAGCATCAATCCGAAGGGCGCAATCACAGGATGGTTTGATGACGCGACTACCGGGGCAGGTCGCGGCTACGTGCGTGCTCCTGACGGCGCTATCATCAATTTCGATGCTCCAGATGCGGGTAAGGCACCGTATCCCCAAGGCACCTTCCCTTGGGGCGACAGCGTGATCAACCCTTCAGGCGCGATCACGGGATGGTATGTAGATTCTACCAACGCGGCTCACGGTTTTCTGCGCGCTCCTGACGGCACTATCACCGAGTTCGATGTCCCGGGCGACAGTGGAGGCACTGTACCCTACGGCGGCATCAACCCAGCAGGGACGATCACCGGATACTACTGTAACCAGACCAACTGCTACGGCTTTCTACGCAGCGCCGATGGCACCTTTACCAAGTTTCACGTCTCCGGCGCCGTCTTAACCGCCGCTGAATCCATCAACGCGGCGGGTGCGACCACCGGTTGGTGGCAGGACGCCAACTCCGCGTATCACGGCTTCGTCCGCGATCCTCACGGCAAGATTACCAAGTTCGATCCTCCGGGCGCAGGGAAGGCCAGCAGTCAGGGCACCACGCCGTGGTCCATCAACGACGCAGGGGTGATCTCGGGACAGTACCAGGATACGAACAATGTATATCACGGCTTCGTGCGCGCTCGCGACGGCAAGATCAAAACCTACGACGTTCCGGGCGCGGGTACAGGCAGCAGTCAGGGCACCCAGCCTTCGGTCATCAACAACCCGGGGGCGATCACAGGAGATTACATCGACGCGAGCGGTGTATTTCACGGCTACCTGGCAAAGAGTTTCTGCGACTTGGAACATTCGGAGATACTCCCAGAGGCAAGCGGCACGTTCAATGACCAAGGACCAATCAACGGCCTGGGCGCCACAACTGTGGCGCCCAGGGCGAGCACCCGACGGCCGAGCGCCACTTTGCCTGAGTGAGCCGGAAACACAACAACTCAACCCTAATCGGAACCAAGCCGCCCGCTGTCGGGCGGCTTTTCTTCTGCCTCGCCACCGGTGATGGCCCAGACTAGACATTTACTCCGCGAGTGTGAGCCGTCCCAGTTTCCCGCTTGGGCGGGGTTTTCCTCGGCCCAACCGTCCCGCTCCCCGTAGCGTTCTTCCCCGAAGGACGAGACCTCCGATTCCCAATTTGGAATCGGCCGCGCAGTCCAGCCACTTTGTTCTTGAGCTCCATCCATCAGCTGCGATAATATAGAAGCGTAGATGTTATCTACAAGATAATATAAGTTCTTTGACAACCTGGCCATAAGCGCCGCCTGTGGGCGATTCCTGCCCGACCATCGCGAAGGGAAAACCTGTACTCTGGCCGAGTTTATACACGTCGTGCAAAAACGGAACCGCAGGCCATCGGACAGCTCTAACTCCAATGTTTCCAATATTTTGACTCTAACTACCTTAAGAACCATAGATCTAGGAGGCCAAAAAAATGCCGATCCTTTGTTTTCTGGATTTTGCGGGGAAATGGGAGTTTTTTTTGAGGTGGATTCTGCACCGCAAAGCGTGCATCAGGCCATCCCCCGCCGAACCTCCCCGCCCAAGCCGAGCTTAGAGTAGGGCACTAGATAGAATGTGGGCTTGGTTCGGTTCGCTCCCAGAATCGCTCTTCGCCCACGTCCTAAGTCCCATGTTCTCTAGATTTTGCGTTTAAGTCCTGTAAACTCAAAGATCTAGCACGTGGTCGAAATTTAAATGGCTTGTTTTCTAGATTTTGCAGACAAGAGGGGAGGGGGGGGTACTGTTATTAAACAGTAAACTTCCCATGCGGGAGGGCGTGAGCGAGTCATCTACTCTTGAACGCGAGAAGCGATCACAGTCGAAATATTGGTATAGCGGCGGGAGAGCAGCGCGGTGATGGGGAAGAGAAGAATGGACAGCATGCCGGCGCCTACAATTGCAGCGGCGTTGTCGGGCATCATTCGGCCGGTTTGGACGCCTATCTCGGCGATGGCGATTAACAATGGCAGGGACGTTGCCGAATAGAAGACGAATGGAATGCGGTCTTCTTTGGCCAGTTCGTAACGGTAGAAAACAATCGGCACGGAGCGGGCGACAAACATCAGCACGAGGAACAGCGGCAGCCGCCACAGGGCTCGAGGACTGGCGACCAGCGCGTGAATATCGAAGTGCATGCCGCTGGCCACGAAAAACATGGGGATGAGAAAGCCGTATCCGATGGCTTCGAGGCGATGGACGAGCTTGGTCCCTTGAATTCCTTTGCTGCCCAAAGAGACGATCATTCCAGCCGTGAATGCGCCGAGGATCATGTCCAGGCCGAACTTCTCGGCGATGGCGATGAGAAACGCGAGCACGAGGATTGCGATGCGCACCGGCAACTGGCTGGTGGAATTCATGGTGTCTGCGAAAAAAGAGATGATACGCGGAGGCTTCGGCAGCAGGGCGATGCCCGCCGCCAGCAGGGCGAGCAGCACGAAAAACAGCATGAGCGCAGTTTGTATCCAGCGAGTGTGCTCGCGAGCCAGGAGCACGGAGAGCAGTACGATGGGGCCAAATTCTCCCATGGCTCCGGCGGCGACTACATAGGTTCCGAAGCGCGTGCCCAGTTCGCCCGAATCGCGCAGGATCGGCATCAGGGTACCCACGCCGGTTGTGGTCAGAGCGACCGCGATCAAGAGCGGAGCCTGAATGAAGTGCGTCCAATAGAGGAGAGCGGACAGGGCAAAAGCCACCACGACCGAGAGGCCCCAACCTGTAACCGCAAGCTTGAGGGGTTTTCCGCGGATGGCTTCGAAGTCGAGTTCCATCCCGCAGAGGAAGAATAGGAAAATTAGACCGAGATAGCCCAGGATTCCGAGCATGCCGGTGGACGAAGCCCATCCGAGAACGTGCGGGCCTACGACAATGCCAAGTCCGACTTCGACGACTACCATGGGCAGGCGCAGGCCGATGGGTATTTCGGAAATCAGCGGCGCAAGGACGGCGATGAATGCCGTGATGAACAGGGCGGCGCCATTGAACTCCATGCTTCCTCTCCGTGTGGACCGGTTGAAAGTCGGGCAGGATTCTTGAATGGCAGAATATGGGGTGGGTTGGTGAGGAAGTCAAGGGAAATGTGCGTGGTTGAGGTTGTTCCGGCTGAATGCGCTGCGGAACTTCGCACCGCTCGACAGCCGGCGGCAGCTGTCCCCACGTGATTCTTCTTGTTATTGGCGGGGGGTGGAGGCGCCT
>Ga0209248_10000630_pt1 | contig 11098 bp, 12 predicted proteins | sample BogFormECP04_OM1_FD_188241 | JGI IMG/M metagenome (GOLD analysis project Ga0209248, IMG submission 188241) | Bog forest soil microbial communities from Calvert Island, British Columbia, Canada - ECP04_OM1 (SPAdes) (version 2) | ecosystem: Environmental > Aquatic > Freshwater > Wetlands > Bog ... | reverse complement strand
AGCCAGCCGCGAGATGCGATTCGTCGAGCCCGAACGCGCTAGCCCAGCGGCGCAGTGAGCAGCAGGGCGTCTTCGACTGGGGCTGTGTAGTAGCGCGGGCGGCGGCCTACTACTTCGAATTTGTGGCGCTCGTAGAAACGCAGCGCGGCGAGATTCGATGCGCGCACTTCCAGGATGGCTTGCGTGGCCTGGAAGGTTTGCGCCCACTGCAGCGCTTCGGTCAGCAGCGCAGCGCCGATTCCGCAGCGGCGCCATTCGGACTCGACCGCGAAATTCAGGATTTCGAGTTCGCTGCTCAGGCGGCGCGCGACCAGAAATCCGGCAATCTCGGCTGAGCCTTCAGCAGCGCTTTCGGCACCGACTTCAACCGCACGTTCCACGCCGAGATCTGCATTTTCTGTCGCCACCCATCCGGCCATTTCGCCGCGGGCTACGCGGTCGTAATCCCACGCAGTCCACTGCGCGATTTCTGGGCAGGCGGCTTGAATGGCGAGGATGGCTTCCACATCACGAGACTCCAGGGGCCGAATCGTCAAAATTGTTAACCGTCCTTCCATTTCATTTCGGCGTCAGTGCGCCGGACGTAGTTTGCATCGAGCGTTAGCGCGTCACTCACGTCGCCACGCAACGCACGCGCGTGAGCGATGCGTCCGATGGATGGCGCGAGGACGCTGGAAACGATATCGAGACCGGCGAACTCCGCGGGAAATTGCGGCGTCAAGCGCGATGCGAGCTCAACGACCGACGCATCGGGCGTGACGATTGTGAACGCGCCAGCGCTTTTCCCGCCATCACGGCCACCGACGCTGCCGTGCTGCCCACCATTGCCGCACTGCTTCGAGTCGACGCCGCCACTGTGCGCCAACGTACCAAGCTTTTCCGCGAACTCTTCCGGCGTGACCACAAATTCCTCGCCGTCGAGCGCGAGTCCCTCCGCCGTTGGCCGATAAACGCCAAAATAAATTTGCCCACGCCGCGCGTCTAGAGCCGGTACTAAAACTGTGTTGCCGCCGCGCGCTTGAAGCGCCAGGGCCGCCAGCGCGCTGACTCCAACTACGGGCTTGCGGTAAACTTCCGCCCAGCCCTTCGCCGCCGTCAATCCCACTCGCAATCCCGTGAACGAACCGGGCCCGGCGGACACCGCGAACACGTCGAAATCGTCCAATTTCAACGACAAATCGCTCAGCAGAAACTCCAGATGACGGAACATGCGCGAAGAATAGTTCTCTTCGGCGCGCGTGGAGATGACGCCAAGCGTCAAATCGTCACGTAAAATTGCGACGCTACCGGAGGGCGAAGAGGTGTCCAGGGAGAGGATAAGCATGTGCACCAGTATAGGGCAATTTGGGGGCCAATCTTACTGAAAACATTCGGTTTCTCAGTCCTGAGACTGCCCGCCAAACCACCCATTTTTCTTGACGTTTCCAAGCCATGTGCCTAAACTTTCAATATGGCTTTTCGGGGAGGATCTTGCATCCATGTCCTGTGAATTTAAACTCGGCGAAAAGGTTGTGTATCCGAACCACGGTGTTGGAGTAATTGAACAGATCAGTTACGGTTACGTGAATGGACGATCGGAGCGATTTTATATGCTGAAAATCGTTTCGAGCGGATTGAAAGTGATGGTGCCGCAGACGAACGTGGAGTGCGTTGGGCTGCGCCCCATCATTCGCAACACGCAAGCCGGCGCGGTGATTTCGTTTTTGGAGAAAGGCCGCTCCGCTTCCCACCACGACTGGAAACACCGCTTCAAGGAAAATTCGGATCGCATGCGGACGGGATCGTTGATGGAGGTCGCCGCAGTGCTGAAAGGCCTGGTGGCTCTGAGCCGCACCAAGCCGCTTTCCTTCCGCGAAAAGAAAATGTTGGAACGTGCCAAGTACCTTCTCGTAAGTGAACTCGCAACCGTGCGCAATACGTCCGAATCGGCTGTGGAAGCAAACTTGGTGAAGGCGCTGGCCAAAGCCAAGTTGCAAATGCCGGAGGGCGCGCCAATTCCCGAATAATTTTTGCGTATCAACCCTGGCGGGCACAATCTGCGAAGATTGTGCCCTTTTTTTTGCGCTGCTTTGTCGCCCGCTAGCGGCTGCGTTGTTGCCTGTCGCGTAGTTCCCTGTCGCGTTGTTGTGCTTGCTACTTTCCACGCTTCTTTGCGGATGTCACGATGCGTTCGATCTGCTGGGTGTGATTCAGGTCGTGGCCGGCGATGAGCATAGCGAGGCGTTCGATCGTCTCGGCGCCGCGTTCGGAGTGCATGCCGTGGTGTTTCCATTGCTCGGGAGAGAGCGACTTCAGCAGGGCCAAGTTCCCTTCGCGTAAGGTACGGAATTGCGCTAGCGACTTGCGGGCGTCGCGTTTTTCGTAATGGCCGGACTTGGCCCACGCCTCCTGGTCATACGCGGGGATGGGCGCGCCGGGCGTTCCCAGGATCTGCCGCAGGCGGAAGCTGGTGACGATTTCGCTGTCAGCTAGATGGGCCATGATTTCGGCGACCGACCATTTGTCCACCGCCGGACGCTTGCGCAGTTTCGCCGCAGGGACGCCTTTCAGCAGGCTCTCGAGTTTCTTCGCGCTGGCGGCTTGGATTTTCAGCGGTTGCTGGCCTTCGGCGTAGCCGAGAATTCGTTGCATGTATTGCGGGACTGTTTCGCTCATCGGGGTTGCTCCTTTCGTTAGCGTTTGGATGCGGGTCGCTGCAGAAAGACTCGCAGGAATGAGAAAGGATAGCGAGGCGTCGCGGGCGGCCGACGTGCGGCCAAATTGGCCGGCGCGTGGCCGTTTTAGCGGCGATGCCGCACTACAGTGCGCCAGTGCGTACTTGAAGGCGAGCCAACGGCGGAACCGAGATGCCCGTTACATAGTTCAAGAACAGAGTCCACGTCAAATACGGCCGCCTGATAGGCAGGCGGGCGCTACAAATTCAGAGGCAACTTCGACTACAAAGGCAACAGAGCCGGCGAGACGCCGGCGCTACAAAATCGGGAGCGTGGCCTTGCCGGGTTTTTTGCGCCGACTGCACAGGCACCCAGACGGCGGCAGCTTGCGCGCGGGTCGTGCCAGCGGCGGCCTGTACTGACGGACAGTTGTCATCTTCTGGAAACCGCTGCTGCGGAACCCCTGCCTGGAATTTGGGCGCACCTTACAATTTAGGGAGCGATCTCCTCCGGCCCTTGGGAACTTGGGAAACTTTGCAAATGCTTGGCTGGGAAGCGGGTCGCGCAGCTCTCAGAGGCGAAGCGTATGGCGCTGAAGGCGACGGACATCCCTGCCGCGAGCCCGCAGGTTGACGCGGCTGGAGGAGCAATTCCCTCCTCGGCGGCGAACCACGGAACACATTCGGCGTCCAATTCAGCGCACCCGCCCGCGTCAAATTCCGCGCTAAATCCGCAGCTAAATCCAGAAGAGCAGGAACTCGCGCGTAAACGCGACGAGCAGGCTGCGATTGAAAGCGAGCTAGCCGAGCGCGAGCTGCGTTCCGCGAATTTGCGCGCGGAGCTGGGCGCGTTCGAGCGGCAATATCTGCATCACGTCGGTTCGCGCTATGCGGAACTGGATGAATTAAAAGCCGCGGTGGCCGAGCGGCTGGCGCAGGAGCAGCCCGCGAGCGAACGCGCGCAGCATGCCGCGCGGGAAGCTCGGGCGCGCGCCGCCGAAACGCAGTCCACCGCGGGAGAGAAATCCGAAGCTACGCCGCGCGCTTTCGAATCTTCGCCGGAAATGAAGCGGCTGTATCGCGAAGTGGCGAAACGCGTTCATCCGGACCTTACTTCCGACCGCGCCGACCGCACCAAGCGCCAGCAATTGATGGCCGAGGCCAACGAAGCGTACGAGCGCGGGGATGAAACCAGGCTGCGGAAAATTTTCACGGAATACGAATGGAGCGCGGAGGCGGTGCAGGGCGAAGGGCCCGGCGCGGAACTAATTCGCGTGATCCGGCGCATCAGCCAGGCGCGCGGACGGCTGGCGGAGATTGAGGCGGAACTGCAGGAACTGTTGCGTTCGGATTTGTATCAGTTGAAAGTGCGTCTGGACGAAGCGCAGGGCCACGGGCGCGACGTGCTGAAAGAAATGGTGCAAAAAGTGGAAGATCAGATCGCGCAGGCCAAGCGGCGCCTGGAAAATCCGCAAGGGCTGGGCCGCTGATCATGGAAACGCGCGATAGATCGCCCGAATTTCAGACCGCGCAACATGGCGGCCAGCAAATCGTGCCTGCTGCTTCGCGCGGACTCGCGGTGCGCTCCGCAGCTTTGGTGGTGCGCGGATTGCGGGATTTGGCGCGCGATTCGAACTGGCTGATCAAGAAAGTTTTTCCCGGATCCACGCCGCGACTGGCGATTTCTGCGACTGGTGCCGTGAGTTCGATCGCTCCTCCCGACCACGGCGGGTCGCAGCGCGTGGTGCTGTATGACATTGAACGGACTGGGCCGACGCTGGCGCTGGCGGTGCCGCAGGAAGCGGCTGGTCCGGCGGCGGGCGTGGCAGCCGTGCAGGATTTCGCGGCGGCGTTTGCGTGGTCGCCTTCGGCGCGTTACCTGGTGGCGGCTTGGGGCGCGTGGCAGCCCGCGCTGCACATTTTCGATCTGACGGGAAAGATGCTGCTGGGCACGTTCGGCGATTTCAAGAATTTTCCGGGCTGCCTGGCGTGGTCCGGCGCGGGGAATTTTTTCGCAGCGGCTTCGGCGGGCGGCAAAGGCGCGAGCTTGCGGCTGTGGACGGCGGGACTTGGCGCACTGCCTTTCGCGCAGGCGCCGACGAAAGAAATGGGAGTGCCGGATGGCTTCGAGCGGCAAACTTACGAGGCGGAATTCGGGGAAGAGGGCGCGTTCGGCGGTTATGGGCGCACGGCTTTCAGCCCTGACGAGAACATTCTCGCGAGCGTGATCGAAATTCGCGGCGATTGGGCCGATGATTCCATCGTGCTGGCCGATGTGCCCGCGCTGCGCACGCAAAATGTGTTTCAAGCGCAGGGACACATCACCGACCTCACGTGGACGCCCGACAGCCGGCAGATTATTTATTGCGCGGCGGGACAGGCTTACAGGCTGGACGTGGAAAGCCTGGCGTTCGAGCCGCTGCCTTTTGGCGCGGAATTTTGCGTGTGCCATCCGCACCTGCCGCTGTGCATCTGCTACAGCTCGTGGCTGAAGAATTCGGCGAAGGGCCGCTTGTTTCTGGTGGACCTGGGCCGCGGGACGGCGTTCGACGAGTACGCCGCGGAAGGAATCGCGGACCTGCGCTGGAGCGTGGATGGATCGAAGGCGTATGCGATGACGCGCGATGGCATGGCTTACATTTACGAGCCGCCGCTGATTTAGATTCTTGGCTCGATGGCCGGACTACAGAGAGTGTGTGAGAACCGCAAAAGCGGAACTTCAGCGGCTAAAGCCGCCCGGATTCGCCGCGGTTCATGTGGTGGCTAAAGCCACGACCCACAAAGATTGCTGAGTTCGCACACAGATTCGAAAGGCTCCGATAACTTTATGAAAAATGTTTCGGGTGATTTCGAAGCGGCGCACGAAGGGCCGCGACCAGTTTCGCAAGGAGCGCGAAGCTTGACTCGTCAAACGCATCCCGACTGGGTCTATTTCCTGCCGATCCTGCATTTCTGCGCCTGCCTGATGAGCACGCTGCAATTTTTCGTGCCGGGATTGCAGTACCTGAACGTAATGTGGAACTTCGTAGCGCGCGCGGATTTCCCGATTTCGCTCGTAGCGTATGCGTTGACGCCGAAATTCGCGCCACTCGCTGCAATCTGGATCGTAGTAGCCGGAACGCTGTGGTGGTACCTGCTCAGCCGCCTGGCGGAAAGCGCCATCAATGGATTTACCCGCCAAAGGAACCCAGCTTCAGATTAAAAGTTTAGCCGCCCAACCGACCACAGCTGTTCTTCCAGCCTAACGGTGCGGCACACAATCGATATACTCATTCGTTTTGGTTCGCTCGGCGATGGAACCATACGACAGCAACCCGGTAAAGAGCGCGGAGCGATCCCGTTGCGATAAGAAACCCGCCGACGAAAATGACTATAAGAGCTTTCCGGTAGCGTTCCACATCGATGTTGTATTTCACAGACGCGAACACCGCAATTCCGAAGCCCAGGGCAATGAGTAGACCGGTTCCAACGAGTTTGAAGGAATCACGCGTCGGATGCTCGCTGGTAGGTTCGAGATCCAACAAAACGAGGACGTAGTGATCTCCCTTGCGAAGGTCGCGAACAGATTGGTCCCATACGCGCTTTGAATCGGAGTTTTCCACTTTCAGCCTGTCATAAGCGTGCTGGAGAAGGCGCGACATCTTCGCTTCATATTCTGCTGTGTCGTATTGCGCTTCAAACGCGTCATTCAATTCGAGCGGATCTGCGCACGAAACCGGGTCGCTCTCTGTGAAATACATCATTTTCTTTTCGAGATCAGACAACGGCAGGTTATCAAGAGCCGCTTGTTTGGTGGCTTGCTCAACGAGAAAGTCTTTTGCTTGCTTGGTATTCATCCAAACGAACCTTGAAGCTAAGCCTGGCACACGTGTCGGCGGTTTGAGACACCGCTGCGCCTTCCTGGTCGAGCCGCGTCGGCGGATGGTAACACGGACAATACCATTGCGGTTATGTTTTAGGGGTTCCTTCATGTAGCAGGTGGCCCGGGGAGTTACGGTATCGGAAATTAACCGCCTGACGACGATCCGAACCGCGATTTGCTTTCGCTAGGCCAGAGGCAGATTGGGCTCGGCGTTCAGCGTGGCGTCTTCGTGCTGGCCGGCGACGAAGCGCGGGTAGCCTGCTGCGGCGATCATGGCGGCGTTGTCTGTGGAGAGGGCGCGGCTGGGGAAAAATACTGCGAGGTTGCGGCGCTTGGCTTCGGTTTCGAAGCTCGCGCGCAGCTCGCGGTTGGCGGCGACTCCGCCGGAGACCAGGATGGAGCGCACATTATTTTGCTGGGCGGCGGCGATGGTGCGGGTCACCAAGTCGTCCACCACAGCGCGCTGGAAACTCGCGATCAAGTCCAGGGTCGCCGCGCTAGCAAGCTTGCGCAGAGCGTCGGCGCTGCGTTCACCGCGCGCGAGCGCTTCCTTGCGCACGTCAATTTCTGGTTGCAGTTCGGGATGGCGCTTCAAGTGGTACAGCACCGCGGTCTTGATGCCGCTGAAACTGAAATCGTAGGGATTGCCTTTCATTTTTGGCTCGCCGAAGCGAATCGCGCGCGGATTGCCGTGCTGGGCGAGCTGATCCAGCACCGGGCCGCCGGGATAGCCGAGCGAGAGTAGGCGCGCGACTTTGTCGTAGGCTTCGCCGGCCGCGTCGTCGCGCGTGCCGCCCAGGCGCTCGTAGGAAAAATGCACCACGCCGTTGTGCTCCTCAGGGGTTAAAACCCCTGAGGAAGAGGCGGGCTCGATGTCGGAGCTAAAGCTCCGACCCCCTAAGGATTCGGCTCGCGCCAAGGCGTTCGAATCAGCGGCGCGGTTGTGCGTTTCCGATTTCACCGAATAAATTACCGTGTGGCCGCCGGATACAATCAGGCAGGCCGCCGGCAATTCAGGTGGTGGCAGCTTCGCGGCGTGGGCTTCGAGAAAAACCGCGTGGACGTGACCCTCGAGATGATTCACACCGATCAGCGGCTTGCCCAGCGCCTGCGCCAGCACTTTGCCGTAGGTGATGCCCACGAGCAGCGCGCCCACCAGCCCCGGACCGCGCGTCACCGCAACCGCGTCCAGATCCTGCAACGTGATTCCGGCCTGCTCGAGCGCTTCGCGCACCACCGGAACAATCTGGCGCAAGTGTTCGCGCGACGCAAGTTCCGGCACCACGCCGCCATATTTGCGGTGAATCGCGATTTGCGATGCGACGATGCTGGAAAGAATCGTATCGCCGCCGGAGACCACGGCCGCGGCGGTCTCATCGCACGAAGATTCAATGCCGAGAATGATTTTGCGTTGCGCGGTCACAAATATGCCTCGAATCTCGTTGCGTTGGAGTTCGTAATGAATATGGTAGCATAGCCGGGCGAGCGGCCTTTCCGTGCGCGGCGCATTGCGCGAAAGCATTTGGCGGGCGCGGCTGCTGGGTTTACCGCTTGCGAAGACGTAGCGTTTACGAACACCTGCGATCGCGCGTCCCTGGCCAGGCCGACTCCAGAGGTAAAATAAATTTGAACTGGCGCGCCTGGCCTGTTGAGGCGACCGGCCGCAATCCACTAAGAGGACTATGAGCTCCGAACGAAAACGCGTGCGCAAAGCTGTGCTGCCTGTGGCCGGCCTGGGAACGCGCTTCCTGCCCGCCACCAAAGCGATGCCCAAGGAAATGCTGCCGGTGGTGGATAAGCCGCTGATTCAATACGCGGTGGAGGAATGCATCGCGTCTGGAATTGAAAATGTGATATTCGTCACCGGGCGCCGCAAGAGCGCCATCGAAGACCATTTCGATTTCGCGCCGGAGCTGGAACATTTTCTGGAAGACCACGGCAAGCCGGAATTGGCGCAGATGGTGCGCGACATCAGCGGCGGAATTCATTTTAGTTACACCCGGCAAAATGAAGCGCTGGGCCTGGGACATGCGGTGCTCACCGCGCGCGAACTGGTGGGCGATGAGCCTTTTGCCGTGCTGCTGGGCGACGTGATCATGGAAAGCCCGGTGCCCGCGACGCGCTCGCTGATTGAAATTTACGAAGCCACGGGACAAGGCGCAATCACCGTGCAGGAAGTGCCGCGCGAGGAATTGCAATTTTACGGCGTGATCTCTTCGAGTCCTGGGAAACTTCCGAGCTGGGGGGATAGCGTCCTGCGCCTGAACGACATGATCGAGAAGCCGAAGCCGGACGAAGCGCCTTCGAACCTGGGAGTTTCGGGGCGCTATGTGCTGCCGCCGGAGATTTTCGATTATCTGGATCAAACCAAGCCCGGCGCGGGCGGTGAAATACAGCTCACCGACGGGTTGCGCGCGCTGGCCGCGAAAGAAGGCTTGTGGGCGCACGTGCATCAGGGAAAAACGCACGATGCCGGGAACAAGCTGGGCTTCCTAAAAGCCACGGTGGAATTGGCGCTGAAGAATCCGAAATTCGGTAACGAGTTTCGGAGGTATTTGAAGACGCTGGAACTGTAATTCGCCACATTCATACGCCACTTTGATATGCCGCTTCAGCGCTTCATTTCTTTTTCTTCGACGAGCTTTTCTCGCTAGAAGATTTCGAATCGCCGGATTTTCCGCTGCTGGATTTCGATTCGCCGGTCTTCGCGTCGCTCGATTTTGAGTCCTGCGATTTTGAATCCGAGGATTTCGAATCCGAGGATGAATCGCCGGATTTTCCCGCGGCGCCGTCGCCCGAACCTTCCACCGACGTGGCGCCGGAATTCTTGCCTTTGTAATCCGTCACGTACCAGCCCGAGCCTTTGAACTGAATCCCCGCCGCGGAAATCATCCGCTCGGCTCTTCCGCCGCACTTCGGGCACTTCTGCGTCGTCGGCGCGTTGTGCTTTTCGATTTTCTCGAACTGATGCGCGCACTTATCACACTTGTATTCGTATAGCGGCAATGCGGAAGTCCTCCCTGCTCTGAGTGTAAAGAAAATAGTAACACGCTTGCGGCTGTAGGCGCAGCGGCGGCGAGCTTTCTCCAACAGCACGGCGCTGGCTGCGAGGGGGGTTCGTAGCGGCTCTTAAAAAGGCGTGGACTTGCGATGTGCTAGACTGCGTTCGTTGGCTGATTCTCCGACCGTGCTATGACTAAAACAAAACCAAACGAACCCGGCGCGGGATGCCTGTACGTTGTCGCGACACCCATTGGCAACCTGGAAGATATTTCGCTGCACGCCTTGCGCGTGCTGAAAGAATCGGACGCGATCGCTTGCGAGGACACGCGGCAGACGCTGAAATTGCTCTCGCATTTCGATATTCAGAAGCGGACGGTGAGTTATCACGAGCACAATGAAATTACGCGCGCCGCGGAAATCGTGATCGAACTGGAGCAGGGGGCGCAGATCGCCCTGGTCACCGACGCGGGCACGCCGGGGATTTCCGATCCTGGCGGCAGGCTGGTGAGTCTGGCGCTGCGCCACGGAATTCAAGTGGTGCCGCTGCCGGGCGCGTGCGCGTTTGTGGCGGCGCTGGCGGCTTCGGGTATGCCCACCGAGGAATTCACCTTCATCGGATTTCTGCCGTCGCGACCTACCGAGCGACGCAAACGCTTGCGCGCGATCGCCGCCGAACCGCGCACTTTGGCGCTGTACGAAGCGCCGCACCGCGTGCTCGATACGTTGGAAGACGCACTGGAAATTCTGGGCAACCGCCCGGGGGTGGTGGCGCGCGAATTGACCAAAGTATATGAGGAGTTCGTGCGCGGTCATCTGGAAGATCTGCTCGCCGCGGCCCGCAAAAAACCGCCGCGCGGAGAAATCACTTTGCTGATCGGTCCCGCGGACGGCGAGGCGCAGCACACCGCTGCCGAAGATGCGCACGCGAAAACTCCTCTGGCGCGGCGCGTGGCGGAAATCATGCAGGAACGCGGCGTGGACAATAAAGCCGCGCTAAAACAAGTAGCGCGCGAACGCGGCCTCACGCGACGCGAGGCTTACAAGCAGCTCCTTATCACCCGCGACGAGTGACGCGCGGCCCTCCGAAAACTCAATCGCCAGCGGGTGCGGCGCTCTTCGCGAAGAACGCGTCCACCTTATCGAGGATTTCCGCGGCCGCGTGTGCGTGATGCACGGCGTAGCGCAAATCGCCGCCATTGCGCACGCCATGCGTGAATAAGCTTGCAAACTGCTTCATCTTGCCGATGGCGTCCGGCATTTCCGCCGCGATCAAGCTGCGAAAATATCCAGAAAGCAAATCGTAGCGATCCACATCAGTAGGTTCATCGTAGCGGCCCGTCGCGATAAAATCCGCAATCTGGCGAAAAATCCAAGGATTGGAGGAAGCCGTTCGCCCGATCATCACCGCATCGCACCCGGTTTCCGCCACCATGCGCACTGCGTCCTGCGGCGCGCGAATGTCGCCATTACCGATCACCGGAATGCGCACCACCTGCTTCACTGCGCGAATCAGGTTCCAATCCGCCGAGCCGCTGTAACCCTGCATGCGCGTGCGCGGATGCACCGCGATGGCTTCGATG
>Ga0209248_10000629_pt1 | contig 11108 bp, 8 predicted proteins | sample BogFormECP04_OM1_FD_188241 | JGI IMG/M metagenome (GOLD analysis project Ga0209248, IMG submission 188241) | Bog forest soil microbial communities from Calvert Island, British Columbia, Canada - ECP04_OM1 (SPAdes) (version 2) | ecosystem: Environmental > Aquatic > Freshwater > Wetlands > Bog ... | reverse complement strand
GGGCGCCCAGGCAACGTTTGTGGCGGCCGAGACGGGTCCCGTTCGCACCGACAACGGGATGTTGAGGCTCGTGGCCGAGCGCTCGTTCGAGGAGATTCCACGGGCGGACATCCTGCTCATCCCGGGCGGGCCGGGGGAGGTCGCCGCTCGCGCCGGTGGGCCCGCGCTCGAGTGGGTTCGGGCCGTACACGAGACGAGCACGTGGACGACCTCGGTGTGCACCGGCTCGCTGATCCTTGCCGCGGCTGGCCTGCTGGACGGTGTGCGCGCGACCAGCCATTGGCTCGCGCTTGACACGCTGCGCCAGCTGGGCGCCGACGCGGTCGACCAGCGCGTGGTGTTCGACGGGAAGATCGTCACCGCCGCGGGCGTCTCCGCCGGAATCGATATGGCCCTGACGCTGGCGGGTGAGATCGCCGGCGAGCAGGTGGCCCAGGCGATCCAGCTGGGGATCGAGTACGACCCACAGCCACCGTTCCAGGCGGGCTCGCCGGCCAAGGCGCCGGCGGAGATCGTAGAGCTGCTGCGAGCCCGCAGTCGCTTCGGATCGCTGGTTGAGAGCGCCCCGGGCGCGCCCTGAGTCGCGCACGTTCGGCGCGCGCGCTCGCGCTTCTCCTAGTTCCGTCCCAGGCCGCCCGCTAACCTGCGATCTCGGATGGCAGAGCACGTCTACGACCCCCATGAGATCGAGTCCCGCTGGCAGGAGGTGTGGGCGCGGGAGCACACCTGGGAGGTGTCAAACGTGGCCGGTGCGGATCGGGGGGGCTCAGGCGTGGGATCACCCGCGGTGGCCGGGCACGAACAGAACTCCTACGTGCTCGAGATGCTGCCCTATCCCAGCGGAGAGCCGCACATCGGCCATCTCAAGTGCTACGCGGTGGGCGATGCGATCGCGCACTTCCACCGCCGCCTGGGCAGGCGCGTGCTGCATCCGATGGGCTATGACTCGTTCGGGCTGCCCGCCGAGAACCACGCGATCAAGACGGGCGTGCACCCGCGCGTGTCGATCGCGGAATCGATCGCATCCTTCCAGAGCCAGTTCCGCTCTTGGGGCATCTCGATCGACTGGTCGCGCGAGCTGGCCACCTCGGAACCGAGCTACTACCGCTGGACGCAGTGGATCTTCCTCGAGCTCTTCCGCGTGGGGCTGGCCTACCGCAAGGAGGCGGCGGTCAAGTGGTGCCCGAAAGACCAGACCGTCCTGGCCAACGAGCAGGTGGACGCTGATGGTCGCTGCGAGCGCTGCGGCTCGCTGGTCGAGGTCAGGCAGCTGGAGCAGTGGTTCCTGCGGATCACCGACTACGCGGAGCGGCTGCTGGCAGACCTGGACGGGATCGACTGGCCCGAGAACGTGAAGACGATGCAGCGCAACTGGATCGGGCGCAGCGAGGGCGCCGAGGTGATCTTCCGCTGCGAGGAGCTGGCGATCGACTACCCCGTGTTCACCACCCGCCCCGACACGCTGTTCGGCGCCACGTTCTTCGTGATGGCGCCCGAGCACCCGGACGTCATGCGCCTGGCGACGGGAACCGAGCACGAGCAGGCCGTGCGCGCGTACGTCAACCACACGCTCACCGAGACCAACGAGGAGCGTGGGAATGCCGACAAGCTCAAGACTGGGGTGCCGCTCGGGCGCACCGTGACCAACCCTGTCAACGGCGAGCAGATCCCGATGTACGTGGCCGACTACGTGCTGATGGAGTACGGCACCGGCGCGATCATGGCCGTTCCCGCTCACGACGAGCGCGACTACGCATTTGCCCGCGCCTTCGGGCTGCCGATCCGGCGGGTGATCGAGGGCTCCGCGCAGGAGGGTGGCAAGGCCTCGGCGGACACGGATGGCGACGGGTTGCCCTATACGGGCGACGGGCCGCTCGTCAACTCACGAGCGGACTTCGACGGCATGGGCAACCGCGAGGCGCTGAGCGCGATCGTGGCCTGGCTCGACCGCGAAGGCAAGGGTCACGCATCGGTCAACTACCGCCTGCGCGACTGGCTGATCTCGAGGCAGCGCTACTGGGGCTGCCCGATCCCGATCGTCTACTGCGAGCGCTGCGGGATGGTGCCGATCGCCGACGATCAGCTGCCAGTCGAGCTGCCCGAAATCGAGGACTACACCCCGCAGGGCCGCTCGCCGCTCGCGGCCGCGGAGGAGTGGGTGCGCACGAGCTGTCCGTCCTGCGCGGGGGAAGCGCGCAGGGAGACGGACACGATGGACACGTTCGTGGACTCCTCCTGGTACTTCCTGCGCTACTGCGACCCCGCCAACGAGCACTCCGCCTGGGGGCAGGGGGCGCTGGAGGAGTGGATGCCGGTGGACCAGTACATCGGCGGGATCGAGCACGCGATCCTGCACCTGATGTATGCGCGTTTCTTCACCAAGGCGCTCGCGGATCTTGGTCACCTGGACTTCCAGGAGCCGTTCAGCGCGCTGTTCACCCAGGGGATGGTCACCAAGGATGGGGCGAAGATGAGCAAGTCCAGGGGCAATGTCGTCTCGCCGGCGTCAATCGTCGAGCGCCTCGGCGCCGACACCGCCCGCTGCTACATCCTGTTCGTGGGTCCGCCCGACCAGGACGCCGAATGGTCGGACGAGGGCGTCGAAGGTGTTCACCGCTTTCTCGGAAGGCTGTGGCGGCTGGCCGCCGAGACCGCCGAGCGCGAGGGCGGGCCGGCCGCGGAGACGGTGGGACCGGCGGACGCCGAGGGCGACGATCTCGCCCTGCTGCGCAAGACGCACTGGGCGATCGAGAAGGTCACCGGCGACCTGCACCGGTTCGCGTTCAACACGGCGATCGCCGCGTCGATGGAGCTCCTGAACGAATGCTCGCGCCTGCGCGACTCCGCGGATCTGGACACGCTCAGCTTCGCCCTGGCCACGGCGGCGTCGCTGCTGTTCCCGTTCGCGCCCCATGCGGGTGCCGACATATATCAGCGCCTGACCGGCAGGCGAGTGTGGGAAGAGCCCTGGCCGCAGGCCGATCCGGAGCTGCTCGAGAGCGAGGTCTACGAGCTCGTCTGCCAGGTCAACGGCAAGCTGCGCGACCGCGTGCAGGCATCGGCGAGCGCGAGCGCGGAGGAGCTCAAGGAGCTGTGCCTGGAGGCGCCCAACGTGAAGGCGCACGTGGACGGCAGGGAGATCGTCAAGGAGATCGTCGTCCCCGGCAAGCTCGTGAACCTCGTCGTGCGCTAGGCCGTCGCTCGACGCGCATACACTCGCTTGCGATGGCCGAGCTGAAGCCCGCCTACCTGATCCACGGCGACGATCACGGCGCGATCGCCTCGCGGCGGGCGGGGCTGCGCGCGCTCGCGGAAGGCGAGGGCGCAGGCGCCGGGAGCGTCGAACTGCTCGAGGGCGACGCGGCCACGCCCGCGGCCGTGGCGCAGGCGCTCACGATCATGACGCTCGCGACCGGGCGGCGAGTGATCCTGGTCGAAGGCGTCGAGCGCTGGCGTCAGGCGGATGTGGAGCAGCACCTGAAGCCGGCGATGGCCGAGATGCCGCCACAGACCACGCTCGCGCTGTTCGCGCGGGAGGACAATCGCGCGAAGGCTCCTGCCGGCGCGCACGAGGCGGTCAGGCGGGCGGGGGGACAGGTCGTGGCCCAGGCCACGGTCAAGCCCTGGGAGCTCGCTGGGTGGGTGCGCGAGCAGGCCGCGCAGATGGGCATTGCGATGGACGCCTCCGCGGCCAAGGCGCTGGTGGCCGAGGTGGGCGAGCGCCAGCAGCGGCTGCTGCGTGAGCTCGAGAAGCTCGCGCTCGAAGCGGACGAGCCCGAGGCGGGAACCGCGGGCAGGGAGATCGGCGTCGAGGAGCTCGACCGCCGCGTCGCCCGCTCGGCGCAGTGGCGGGCCTTCACGCTGGCCGACGCGTTGCTCGCAGGCGATGGGCGAAGGGCAACAGTCTCCTATCTGCGCCTGCGCGAGCAGGGCGAGCGCCTGCCCGGACTGATCTACCTGATGGCCCAGCGACTGCGCGAGGGACTTGCCATCGCGGTGCGCCTGCGTGCCGGTGAGTCCGTCGCGGAGGTCAGGCGCGGTCTGCGCATGCCCGCGCGCGCGGCCGAGCGGTTCGTGGCTGAGATCGCGCGCACCGACCCCGACAGGCTGCGCAATGCGCTGGGTGTGCTCGCGGAGCTCGAGCTTGACTCGCGCGGCGGCGCCCTGCTCCCCGCCGGTCGCTCGCCGCTGGCGGGCCTTGACGAGGACACGCTCGCCGTACGGGCGATCGAGCAGATCGCCTCGCATCAGATCGCCGGCTAGAAGGGGCGCGGTAGGGGCGTGTCAGCTAGGAGGAGGCGCCCGCGCGAATGCGGGCGGCCTTCGACTTCTTGTGCGCACCCGTGTTGCGGTGCAGGGCGCCACGCTTGACGGCCTTGTCGATCGTGCTCACGAGCTCGCGGTGGGTGCTCTCGGCGGCCGGCTCGTCGCCGCTTGCCACGAGCGACTCCAGTCTGCGGAAGTAGGTCTTGATCGTCGAGGTGTACAGGCGGTTCTCAAGCCGCTCTCGCTCGGAGCGCAGGATCCGCTTCTTCTGGGAATGAATGTTGGCCATGGGCTGTTCCGGCAGGCCCGCGGCAAACACAGCCCGGGCGCGCCGTGGAGCGCCGTACTATAGCGGCCTTGTCCGAGATCTCGGGAGCCGACGAACCCCCTGGAGGACCACTGGCGGACCTGCCCGGCGAGGTCATCGGCATCCCCGATGGCAGCTTCGGGGAGGAATACGGCGGCATGACCCTCCCGGAGCGCGCTCCGGGCGAGGGTGAGGGCCCAGGGGGCGGAAGAGAACGGGTCGCGCGCAACACGGCGATCTTCGCGATTGCGACCGGCGTCTCCCGCGTCGTGGGCCTCGCGCGCGAAATCGTCGCTGCGAGCTTCTTCGGTACGGGCGGGCCTGCGTCCGCGTTCACGATCGCGTTCCAGATCCCCAACCTCGTGGCCAACCTGTTCGCGAATGCGGCCCTGTCGGCGGCGTTTGTACCGGTGTTCACCGACCTGCTCCAGCAGGGACGCAAGAAAGAGGCGTTCCGGCTTGCCTCGACCCTGTTCTGGATCATGCTGATCGGTCTGGGCGCCCTGACCGCGTTCTTCGTGCTCGCGGCCGGCGTGATCATGCCGGTGTTCACCGGTCCAACGTTCCACAGTCAGCTCGACGCACTCACGGTCGGGCTCTCGCAGGTGCTGTTCCCGGTGGTGCTGCTGATCGGCCTGATCGGCCTGCTCGTGGGGGTTCTGCAGTCCTATGAACACTTCACCATCCCGGCGATCTCACCGGCGGTGTGGAATGTCGTGATCATCGTGCTGCTCGTCGTCCTGCGCCCACACTTCCACGGCGGCGTGGAAAACGGCGATCAGCTGTATGCGTACGCGCTCGCGATCCTGGCGGCGACGTTCGTGCAGTTCCTGATGGTCTTCGGCGCCCTCGCACGGATCGACTTCCGCCTTGCGTTCGCGATCGACTGGCACGATCCGCGCATCCGCCAGGTGTTCGGGCTGATGCTGCCCGTCACGATCGGCCTGGGCATCGTCAACCTCGACCAGCTGATCAACTCGGTGTTCGGCACGCTCGTCTCCCGTGAAGCTCCACGGGCGATCGACAACGCGTTTCGCATCTACATGCTGCCCCAGGGCCTGTTCAGCGTGGCGGTCGCGACCGTGCTGTTCCCCACGCTCAGCCGCATGGCGGCGAGGCGCGATCCAACCAACATGCGCCGCATCATCGGCGTCGGCATGCGCCAGATCAACCTGCTGCTGATCCCCTCGGCGGTGTTCCTGATCGTGCTGACGACGCCGGTCGTGAGGCTGGTATTCGAACGCGGGCACTTCAACGCGAGGTCGACCGAACTGGTCTCGATCGCGCTGTTCTGGTTCGCCTTCAGCCTTCCCTTCGGGGGCATCAACCTGCTGCTCACGCGCGTGTTCTTCTCGGTGCAGCGGCCCTGGATTCCGACCCGCCTGGCGGCGCTGAACATCATCGTCGACATCATCGTCTCGATCGGGTTGTACAAGCCGCTCGGAATCGCTGGGCTGATCATCGGCACGGTCGTGGCCAACCTGGTGATGGCCGCGCTCCAGTTCTGGCGCCTGCGGATCGGCTTCAACGGCCGCCTGGAAGGTGCCCAGACGACGATGATCACGGCTCGCATTCTGCTCGCGTCCGCACTGCTGGCAGGGGTCTCATGGGGAGTGTGGCGGGTGCTCGACGATCTGCTGGGCACGTCGCTGATCGCTCAGATCGTGAGCGTCGGCGGGGCCGGCGTGGCTGGTTTGCTCGTGTATGCGCGTGCGGTGCTCGTGATGCACGTCCCGGAGGCCCACCAGGTCAGCCGCCTGATCCGCGCGCAGCTGGGGAGGGCCTGAGCGCCCGGCCACCGGGGGCGAGCAGAGGCCGGGTGAGCCGAAGCCCACCCGGCTTGCGCCCGAACATAGATCGCCGCTTACTACTTACGTCCCAGGACTCGTGTGTCTTGCCTGGGCGGCTAAACACTCCCGACGCCTGGACAGGCCGCCGGCCCGAGGGCAGGCGCGTTGCCGCGGTTGGGCCTCGAAGGCCCATAGTCGAGTTGGCGATCCGCCGGACCATTAACGCTAGCGGGTCCGCCGCGCTCCGTCGTGGCCGTTCTAGGCTGTAGCGGCCCATGGATCAGTCCCACATTCGCAACTTCTCGATCATCGCCCACATCGACCACGGCAAGTCCACGCTCGCCGACCGCATCCTCGAGCTGACTCAGACGGTGCAGGCCCGCGACATGCGCGCGCAACTGCTCGACTCCATGGACCTGGAGCGCGAGCGCGGCATCACGATCAAGGCGCAGGCGGTGCGCGTGTTCTACACGGCGCGCGATGGCAAGACCTACCAGCTGCACCTGATCGACACGCCCGGGCACGTGGACTTCACCTACGAGGTCTCGCGCTCACTGGCCGCCTGCGAGGGCGCGCTCTTGGTGGTGGACGCGGCGCAGGGCGTGGAGGCGCAGACGGTCGCCAACACCTACCTGGCGATCGACGCGGGCCTCGAGCTGATCCCGTGCCTAAACAAGATCGACCTGCCCGGCGCGGAGCCCGAGCGGGTGGCCGGCGAAGTGGGCGAGCTGATCGGCGAGCCCCCCGAGGGGATCCTCAGGATCAGCGGCAAGACCGGTGAGGGTGTGGGGGAGGTGCTCGAGGAGCTGATCGCACGCGTGCCGCCGCCCTCCGGTGACCCCGACGGCCCCGCCCGTGCGCTGATCTTCGATTCCGAGTTCGACCAGTACCGCGGCGTGATCGCCTACATCAGGGTGGTGGACGGGGTGTTCCGCAAGGGCGAGGCGATCCGCGCGATGGCCACTCACACGGAGGCCGACATCGACGACATCGGCGTGTTCAGCCCGCAGATGATGCCGACAGACCAGCTGGCCGCGGGCGAGGTGGGGTATCTGATCACGGGCCTGAAGGACGTGACGCAGCTGCGCGTGGGCGACACGCTGACGACGCGCACGAGGACATCGGGGCCGGGCAGCCGCACGGCCGGCGTGGAGGCCACCGAGCCGCTGCCGGGCTACAGGGAGGTCAAGCCGATGGTCTTCTGTGGGCTGTTTCCGATCGAGTCCGACGACTACGCGGATCTGCGCGATGCGCTTGAGAAGCTGGTGCTGAACGACGCGGCATTGTCGTGGGAGCCCGAGACCTCGGACGCGCTGGGCTTCGGCTTTCGCTGCGGCTTCCTCGGCCTCCTGCACATGGACATCGTGCGCGAGCGGCTGGAGCGCGAGTACGACCTCGAGCTGCTGGCGACGATGCCCTCGGTGGAGTTCGACGTGACGCTCACGAACGGGCAGGAGCTCGAGGTGCACAACCCCTCGGACATGCCCGACCCGGGGACGATCGAGGAGATACGCGAGCCGTTCATCCAGGCGTCGATCATCGCGCCGAAAGAGTTCGTGGGAGCGGTGATGGAGCTCTGCCAGGAACGCCGCGGCGTGCACGCGGGCATGCACTATTTGTCCCCCGAGCGGGTGCAGCTGAACTACGAACTGCCGCTCGCGGAAATCGTGCTGGACTTCTTCGACCAGCTGAAGTCGCGCACGAAAGGCTACGCGTCGCTGGACTACGAGCTGAGCGGCATGAGGCCCTCGGATCTCGTCAAGCTCGATGTGCTGCTGGCCGGCGATCCGGTGGATGCGCTGTCGATGGTGGTGCATCGCGACAAGTCCTATGAGCTCGGCCGCACGCTCACGGAGAAGCTGCGCAAGCGCATTCCGCGCCAGCAGTACGACGTGCCGATCCAGGCGGCCATCGGCGCGAACGTGATCGCGCGGGAGACGGTCAAGGCGTTCCGCAAGGATGTGATCTCGGGCTGTTACGGCGGCGACATCACGCGCAAGAAAAAGCTGCTCGCCAAACAGAAGGAGGGTAAGAAGCGGATGAAGCAGGTCGGCCGCGTGGAGGTTCCCCAGGAGGCCTTCCTGGCGGTGCTCGAGCTCGGCGAGGAGTAGATGCGCGTCCTGTTCGTGTGCCTGGGCAACATCTGCCGCTCGCCCACCGCCGAGGGCGTGATGCGCTCGCTCGTCGAGGAGGCGGGCCTGCAGGGCACGATCGAGATCGACTCGGCGGGCACGGGCGCCTGGCACGTGGGCAGTCCGCCCGATCAGCGCGCCGTCGCGGCCGCGCGCGCCCGCGGGATCACGCTGGATGGCTCCGCCCGTCAGGTGACCGTCGACGATGTCGAGGATTTTGATCTCGTGATCGCCATGGACCGCGACAACCTGCGCGAGCTCAGGCGACTGGCGCCGGGTGATGAGGAGCGGGCAAAGATCAGGCTGCTGCGCGAATTCGACCCCGCCAGCGCGGGCACCGAGGAGCCGGAGGTCCCCGATCCCTACTACGGCGCTCCGGGGGGCTTTGACGAAGTCCTCGATCTCGTGGACGCCGCCTGCAACGGCCTGCTCGCGCAGATCGCCGGAGGCGAGGAGGGGTGAGCCTGCCGGCCGGTGCGAGCGAGGCGCGGCGGATCGGCGGCGGCGACATCAACGAGGCGTTCCACGTCGTGCTCGCGGATGGCCGCGAGGCGTTTGTAAAGACGCGCGGGGATGCCGCCCCCGGGGAGTATCAGGCCGAGGCCGCGGGCCTTCGCTGGCTGGCCGAGCCGGCAGCCCTGCGCACGCCGCGGGTGCTGGATCTCGGTGAGGACTACCTGGCGCTCGAGTGGATCGCGCCCGGCCGCCTGGATGGCGTGGGCGTGGAGGAGCTCGGACACGGGCTGGCGCGCACCCACGCCGCGGGGGCTCCACGGTTCGGCGGGCTGGATGGGTCCGATCTGGATGGCGCCGCGCGGTTCGGCTCGCTTCAGCTTCCCAACGAGCCGGCCCCCGACTGGCCGACCTTCTACGCCGAGCGGCGCCTGCGCCCGCTGGCGTGGATCGCACGCGAGCGGGGCGCGCTGTCGGCGCAGGGGATCCGCGCGGTGGAGGGTGTGTGCGAGCACATCTCCGAGCTGACCGGACCGCCTGAGCCGCCGGCGCGTCTGCACGGCGATCTGTGGTCGGGGAACGTGATGGCCGACGCCGAGGGGCGGCCCTGGCTGATCGATCCGTCCGCCTACGGAGGCCACCGCGAGGTGGATCTCGCGATGCTGAGGCTGTTCGGAGCGCCCTCCGAGCGCGTGTTCTCCTCCTATCAGGAGCTCGCGCCGCTCGCCGACGGGTGGCGCGAGCGCGTGGAGCTCTACCAGCTGCTTCCCCTGCTCGTGCACGCGCTGCTGTTCGGCGGGTCCTACCGCGCAGCGGCCGAGCGCGTGGCCGAGCGCTATGCGGGCTGACGACGGGCGGCGCGGGCGTCCCGCACGGACCGGACGGTCGGAGCAGGGGATGTGCGCCCCGACACGCTCTCCGCACGCCGGCGGCTGTATCTGCTCGCGCGCGTGGTCGTCGCCCGCCACTATGGCCGGCGGCTGACGCTCTCGATGGTCGCCCGCGCGCTGTCGAGCTCGCCCCGGCAGGTGCAGCGCGCGTATGCGCAGTTCGGTGAGATGACCTTCCAGGAGGATCTCCTTCAGCGGCGGATGACCGCGGCGGCCGAGCTGCTCCTCTCCCAGCGCGCGATCCCCGTGGCCGATGTCGCCCGCCTGGTGGGCTACCGCCAGGCGCCCCACTTTGCGCTCGCGTTCCGGCGCCGCTATGGGACCTCGCCGGCGCGCTTCCGCGCCCGCGCACTTCACACCGGGGAGTAGTGCGCGCCTGTGGCCTGCGGGTCGGAGGGATCGGCCTCCACCGTTTCCGCGCCTGGGAGCCGCAGCCGCATCAGCGTCCCTCCCCCCGTGGCCGGCTCGGCGGTTACGCTCCCGCCCTGCTGGGCCACCACCTGGCGCACGATCGCCAGGCCGAGGCCCGAGCCGGGACGGCCGCGCGCCTCCGCGCCGCGGTAGAAGCGGTCGAACACGTAGGGGAGGTCCTCCGCGGAGATCCCCGGTCCGTGGTCGCGCACCGTCAGCTCCTCTCCGCGCAGGCGAATCTCAACCGGCTCGCCCGGGGGGCTGTACTTGAGGGCGTTGTCGATCAGATTGCTCACCGCCCGCTCCAGCCGGGCGGGGACGCCGGCGACGATCGTGGGGTCCAGCTCCACTTCGAGCGGGGTATCGCCAGCGTGCCGGCGAGCGCGATCGACGACCTCGCCGACGACGATGTCCAGGCGCATCTCCTCGGCGTTCGCACGCGGCTCCTCGCCGCGGGCGAGGTCGATCAGGTCGTTCATCAGCATCGTCAGCTCCTCGATCTGCTCGACCACGTCGTCCAGCAGCCGCCGCCGGTCCTCCGCGTCCATGTTCTCGGCCTGCTGCAGGATCTCGATGTTCGTGCGCAGGCTGGTCACGGGCGTGCGGAGCTCGTGCGAGGCGTCGGCCACGAGCTGGCGCTGTGCGTGAACGGAGGCGTCCAGCGCGGTCATCGATCGCCCGAGCGCGTCGAGCATTGCGTTGAAGCTCCTGGCGAGCCGACCGATCTCATCTTCCCCCACGGGCTCTATGCGCCCGCTGAGGTCCTGCGTCAGCGCGACATGCTCGGTCGCCTGGGTGAGGCGCTTGAGCGGCAGCACGGCGGCGCCGGCCACCAGCCGCCCGAGCAGCGCCGCGAGCG
>Ga0209248_10000628_pt1 | contig 11111 bp, 7 predicted proteins | sample BogFormECP04_OM1_FD_188241 | JGI IMG/M metagenome (GOLD analysis project Ga0209248, IMG submission 188241) | Bog forest soil microbial communities from Calvert Island, British Columbia, Canada - ECP04_OM1 (SPAdes) (version 2) | ecosystem: Environmental > Aquatic > Freshwater > Wetlands > Bog ... | reverse complement strand
ACCTAGCCCGAATACGGGGTCGGCGCTGCTGAAGTGGACAACGGCCAGGGGATCCGGGTCGGGAACGTTGGACCGAGGTGGCCACTCCGCGACCAACACGGAGGCCCCGATGTCGTGGTCGTTGTGGCGTAAGAAGCTGTAATCCAAATCGAACTGCTCGACGAGACTCGCCAGCACCTGTCCGCTCACCTGAGCAGCGGTTGATGCGGTTGCTTCCAGCAGTTGGCTGGCGAGCGAACTGACGAGAGCCAGGCTGTCCGGCACGGTGCCCCCTGGAGCTCGGTGCGTGGCCACGCGGGCCGTCGCATCTGGCGGTGTAATTATGGCGTTGCTTGATTAGGGCACTTCGGCTGGCGTTGCCTAGTCGTCGTGGTCTTGCCCAATTGCGGCGTTGACGGCCGTTCAGAGCGGAGCAGATCACGGAATCACGAAAGCATATACTAGGCCGGACAGCTCGTCTAACAAACCGGACAGAACGCCCTGTAGCTTGCCCTGTAGCTTTTTGCGGTTTCAGCCAAGCGTCGATCACCGGTACCGTCGATAGGAACGCTACATCTGTTAGCGCCGCGCACCGGATCGCGTACGGCGACAAGCGATGTCAAGATCGCTGGCCATCGGGTCAAAGCCGACCGGCGCTCCTGTTCGGGCGTCTGACCGCGCAGCGAGTTGGCGATTTCCCGCTATGGGTGGACTGCGCGGCCACTGTTCACCCGTTCCCTTGAGGGCATCCGGGACAGATCGCTGCCCGAGCACTCCCTACGGCCTGCCCGCCTCCGCCCTGACCGACAACGGGTCTGTCTACACCTCACGATTCACCCACGGCCACAACGACTTCGAGCGCCTACTGGCCAGTCTGGGCATCACCCAGAAAGACGGGCACCCCGGACACCCGCAAACCCAAGGCAAGATCGAACGCTTTCACCAAACCCTCAAACGGTGGCTGACCCCACGACCCCGCCCCACCACCGACATCAACCAACTGCAGGCCCTGCTCGACACCTTCCGCCAGCGCTACAACACCGCCCGACCCCAGGGCGCCCTGCCCCAAGGCCGCACACCAGAAGAGGCTTACACCGCCCTGCCCGAAGTCATCCCCACCGCCACCACCACGCACATCTTCCGCATCCGCCACGGCACCGTCGACCAATTCGGCAAACTCACCCTGCGCCACGGCAGCCGACTATCAGCTGTCCGGCCTCATGCCGCCGGGGCACGGACCCACTCCTCGTTGATGCCGATGCGCGCGTGTAGCCGCGCCAGCTGCTTGGGGGCCCACCAATTCCATTGGCCGAGAACGTGCATGAATGCGGGCAGCAGCACCATCCGCACGAGGGTTGCGTCCACCAGCACTGCGATGGTGAGTCCGAGGCCGAACATGCGCATGAAGGACACGTGCGCCGCGATCAACGCGGCGAACGAGATGGACATCACCAGAGCGGCGGCAGTGACCACCCGTCCCGTTCGGGCCAGACCGAGCGCAACGCTCTCGTCGTTGTCGGCGTGCGTTTGGCCGGATCTGAGCCAGTACTCCCTAATGCGGGACACCAGAAACACTTCGTAGTCCATCGACAGCCCGAAGGAAATGCAGAACAGCAGGACAGGAACGTTAGCCACCAGGGTCCCCGTCGAGGTCGTCCCTAGGGCGCCCAGATGCCCCTCCTGGAATATCCACACCAGCGCGCCAAACGCGGCGGTCAACGATAACGCGTTGAGCACCAACGCCTTAACGGGTAGCACCATGCTTCCGGTGAGGAGGAACAGCAGCACCAGGGTGATGATCGCGATGAGCCCCAGTACCCAGGGCACCCGCGAGGCGATGGCGTCGACGCTGTCGCGGTTGACCGGCGCGAAGCCGGTCATCAGGACGGGCCCGCCGCCAGGGCTGGCGACGGCGTGCAGCGCGTCGAGTTGCTGATCGGACCGCGTCGAGAACAGCGGCGCGGAACTGCTGACCGTCAGGTACGCGCTACCTCCGGAAGCGCCCGGCGCCCCGCCGGCCGGGCCGACCTTTCGGCCCGCGATGAACGTCCCGGTCGGTGCCGCGACGGCAGAGACATCCACGACCCGCGACAGATCGGCCGCGTAGCGATCGAGATCGGCAAGCTCCACACCGTCGGCGTCGGGTACGACGACCGCCACCTGCGTGTTCGAGTTCGCCGCGAAGTCGTTGCGCAGCACATCGCCGACCTGATGGGAGGACGCCGAGGGAGGGAGCACGCGGTCGTCCGGATATCCCCATTTCACGCCGAGGAACGGCGTCGCGAGGAACAGCAGGAGCGCGATGACGGCAAGACCGATCGGAACCGCGCGACGCATGACGAATTTGGTGCAGCGGTGCCAGAACAGCTGCTCAACCGGCTTCGGTTGCGGCTCAGGACGTCTCAGCAATCGCCGGATCAGCCGCCGCACGTCAAGGGAGTCGAGCCGCGATCCCAAGAGCACGATGGCTGCGGGTGTGACGACGACGGCCGCGACCGCGACGAACGTAACGGTGGCGATTCCCGCGTACGCGAACGACTTCAGGAAGTACATCGGGAACAGCACCATGGCAGACAGTGACAGCGCCACGGTGACCGCCGAGAACAGCACGGTGCGGCCCGCCGTGGTCATGGTGTTGATCAGGGCCGCCTCGCGATCCAACCCGTTGGCGAGTTCCTCGCGATACCTGCTGATGATCAGCAAGGTGTAGTCGACGGCCAGGGCCAGGCCGATCGCCGTCGTGAGGTTGAGCGCGAAGATCGACACGTCGGTGACGAATGTAAAGAGCCGCAGCACCGACATTCCGCCGACGATCGCCATGCCGCCGATCGCGATCGGCAGCGTGGCGGCCAGCAGACCACCGAAGACCCACACGAGCACAAGGAACGTCAGCGGTATCGCGATCGACTCCATCAACAGCAGATCCCGCTGGGTCTGGTGGTTCGCCTGCGCAATGATCATCGCCGTCCCGCCGGAGCGGACGGTGACCCCATCGCGGTCGTGTGCGAGGTCGTTCGACAGCGCGGCGGCGTATTTCTGGGCATTGTTTTCGCCGCCACCGATCGCCGCGACGATCAGACCCGATGTCGCGTCCTTGCTCAGCAGCGGTGCCGCCGCCTGCGGCGAGCCGACCGTCCACGGCGAGGTCACGTCCGTGACGTAGGGCGACTGCCTGAGCCGATCGACGATGTCGAGGCCGACCGCGCGGGCCCTGGCGCCGTTGACCCCGGCGGGATCGCTGACCATGATCGACAGCTGCTGATCGCTTTGCCGGAATTTGTCTTTGAGCAGTTGCGACGCACGCGCGGACTCCGAGGAGGGGTCCTGAAACCCGCCGGCCGACAGGCTGTTGGCCACCGGGATGCCGAATGCGGCGGCGCCCACCACCACCAAAGCGGCGATGGCGACAATCCAGCGTGGCGCTGCGATGGCCAGCAGTGCGATCCGTTGCAGCAGGTCACACCCTTCCGTGGAATGCGCAGCGTAGAACTGACGAAACCTATCAGCGCCGGTGATGCTTGACCGCATATTCGCCAGACGGACCGGCACATCCGGCCAGGCAACCGCTTTAATCAGGACCGCAAATTCCTGACCTGGTGCGCAATATTTGTCGGCTTCGACAAGCGGATGCCGTCGTTTTATGGGATTCTCGTTTGCTATGAGGGCGGTCGGGCAGCTCCGATTCGGTGTGGTGACGGTTCGGCGAGCGGGCCGACACTCGGGGGGCAACGGCGGTCGAAACACGCGGCGGGGGGCTTTTCGAGTAGTCCACTACTCATGACATCGCAACTGCCGATCCGCAGACTTGGGGCCATGACCCGATGCGAGCCCGGCCCGCATCGCCAGATCGGGGATCTGCATGCTCGCTGACCGACCCGTGGTGACGGCGCCGTCCGATCAATTGACCCTGGTTGCCGATCGGCTGCGCGATCTCCTGGTCACCGGGGACGTTTTCGATGCGATCTACCAACACATCCTCGCCGTTCCCGGGAAACGACTGCGAGCCAGCTTGGTACTGGCCTGCGCCCGGTTGCTCCCGGCGGCACCTGCGACCGTCTCGATGCACGACGCCGTCGACCTTGCCTGCGCGATGGAGATGTTTCACGAATCGTCGCTGGTTCACGACGACATTTGCGACGGCTCTCTGCTGAGGCGTGATGCGTCGTCGGTACCGGCGGTGTTCGGGGTGCGGACCGCAGCCAGAGCCGGATTCCATTTGGCGGGCAATGCCTTACAAGTGCTTGCCCGCGTTCTCGCGGACAACCCCGCAGTCTTCGCGCGCCTCGGTGAGGTCCCCGGGGTGACCTATCTCGACCGGCTTTCGGACCTCTCGTTCGGCCAGCTCGTCGAAACGCTGCCACCCGCCCTCGGCGACGCGGAACTGCGTCGCCACTACGTGCTCGTAGCCGCCGCGAAAACCGGCACGCTGTTCCAGTTGGCCTGTTCGTACGGCGGCACCGCCGGTGGCGTGGACGACGATGGACTGCGCGCGCTGATGTGTTACGCCGGCCAACTCGCCCTTGCGTTCCAGATCATGGACGACGTACGGGATGTCGAAGGCGGCCCGGCGCTGGGTAAGGAGGCCGGCGGAGATCTCGACCGCCGGGTGCCGACCTGGCCGGTGATCGAATGGCTGAGCATGCGGCCCGGTTCGCGGGAGATGTGGCTTTACACAAAGCATTCGAGCGCCGAGCTGCAATCCGACCTGGTGCGCAGCGGGGCAACGCGTGCCGCGCGCGCCGTCGCCGTCCGCGCCGCCGAAGCGGCGCGGCGTGCGGTCGAGGTGTTTCCGCCCACACCCGCACGTCACTACCTTCGGGACCTCTCGGCACGGGTGGTCGCGCAATGAGAGCAGGGCGACTCGGTACCCTGGCCCACGGGCTGCGACACTTGCGCCGGGCACCTGACCTGGCCGCTCTGCGTGCCGCCCGGTCACCCGATGAGCTGGCCCGACTGGCGCTGGTTCCCGCGGCCAGGAATCTGGGGATCGCTATCGGATTTCTACCCGCAGAGCTACGGGCCGAGGCCGCCGCCGCGCTGCTAGCCTGCCGGGTGCTCGACGCCTACGAAGATCTCCTGGACCGCCGGCCGGCCGTGGAGGCGGTGCTGGCCGCGGCGGGCTACCTGAACGGCGACCTCGAGGCGCCTCCGCCGGTGCCGGATGCTGTCGCCGTCCGCGACTGCGAAGCCGTCGACCTGGCACTGGCCGAGCGCATCCATGACGTCCGAGCGCTGCTCTCAGCACTGCCCGACGCCGGTCGGCAACGGGTCCGCGACGTGTTGGTCGACGTCGGTCGCGTGATGGCCAACAACCTCACGTGCCGGATGCCCCGCGCCGCGTATAGCGAGGGCGTATTGGGGCGGGTGGCGCTGTATGGCTGTTCGCTGGTGACCGAAAACGCTTGCAGTGAGGCCGATCTGAGTGAGCTGGCCGGATGCATCGGCGTCATCGCACAGCTGGCCAACGACCTGCGCGACGGCGAGTTGGCGCTGCACGGCGCGGGCGACCGTGAGGAACTGACCCGCGCGGTAATGCTGCGGCTGCTGGCACCCGCCGTGGGTGGTTTCGCGTTGCTGGCCCGGCTCGGCCCGCGGACCCCGAGCCGCGGCGCACGCACCGCCATGGCCTATATGACCATGACGACGACCGCCTTTCTATGTACCGCCGTCGGGGCGCCTGCCCCCTACCGGCGGCGGCTACGGCTCGGGGCGGCGCTCTGGGCCGCACGTTCTCCGGGAGGCTGGACCGCGATGCTCGCGAAGGTGCAGTGCGCGGCGGACGGAGCGATCCACCGGCTGCTCGATCGGTCACCCGAAGTCCTGGCCGAGGCGGACCTTGGCCGCGATGGCGTGCACTCGATGCCGACCGCGATCGGCCCACTGATCGTCGACGCCACCTTCGCTCTGGTGCAGAGGCTGCCGGAGGAACCGTTGACTGGTGAGCTGACTGATTCCCAGGTGGGCCGCATGATGATCGCCGATCACCTCGCCTTCGGCGCCGTCGAACGGCTACGACCCCGTGATGCCGATGGCCTCGCGGCCCTCGCCAGGCAATTCCAGTTCGCCGCCCTCACACACCGCCGCCCCAGGAGCACGCCCATGACCACCGAATCGACCCGTATGGGTACTGTAACGCCCGCCACCGCGGTGAACCGGCCGCCTTTTAGCAGGCGAGTGCTGAAGCTCGCGCATCCGGCGAACATCGCCCCGCTCGTGCACATCGTGAGCTGGATCGGTTTCTTGGCGTTCGGATTGCTGGTGCCTGCGGCCATGCACTGGTATCTGGCGGTGCCGTTGATCTTCCTGCTGACGCTGCTGAATTTCTCGCTCACCATCGGCGTGCTCCACATGCACGCTCACCGGCCGCTGTTCGTGTCGAAACGGGTAAATCGCGTGATCGACATCCTGTGCTGCCTGCCCGCTGCGAATACCGCGGCTGACATGCGCGAGGTACACGTTATCAACCACCACCGGTTTAACGATGGCCCACAAGACGTCACCTCCACCGAGGGACGCGAAGACGGGCTGCGCGCCATCTGGTACTGGATCCGGTACACCACCATTGTCAAGAACCACACGATGCGAACGGTTTTCGCCCGCAATGGGGGGCGCGAGCGGCGAACGCGGCGCAACCAGTTTCTGTTCGATCTCACACTTTTCGTGGTCCTGATCTACGTGGCCTTGAACCTTGTGGACAATACTCGTTTCTTGTTGTTCTACGTGATTCCGTTCCTGTTGACACAGGTGCACTCCGGCTACTTCGCGTGGCTGACGCACGCGCCGGCCAAAGTCTTCGACGAAGACCCGAGCCAGTCGATCAACACGGTTAGCAACTGGCTGAACTTCTGGATCTTCAACCAGGGGTATCACAGCGTGCACCACCGCTATCCCGGCATCCACTGGAGCCAGATTCCCGACAAGCTGGACTTCATGCGGCAGGTCGACCCCGCTGCCATCGTGCCGTATTGGATGACGCTCTTCTCTAGCTGGCGGTTGCTCTCGCCGGGCGGCTTCCTCACCACGAACCACGGCGAGCGATGGAAGGCCAAGCTGGAGAATCACCTCGAGGAGGGCAGCATCCGCTCGCGATACCTGCCCTGGTTCGCGTGGGTATGAGTGCACCGCACCAGATACGGGACGTAATCACGGATCGGCACCGGCTCGTGCCGCTCCTGTTGGCGTTCGCCGGATACGCATTTGCCGGGGTGACCGTGCCACTGCTGTTGCTGTTCGCGGGGGGTTGGTGGCTGCCAAAGACCGTCGATAGAGGCCCGCACCTGTCGACCGGCCCGTCGCTTCTGGCCGACTTACTTCTGATGGGGCTGTTCGGGCTACAGCACTCCGGCATGGCCCGGCCCGCGTTCAAGACGTTCCTCACGCGCCGGGTTCCCGAAGCGCTGGAGCGGACCGTCTACGTAGCGATGGCCTCGCTGGCGGTGTGGGTGCTGTGTCTAGGATGGCAACCGCTGCCTCGGCAGCTATGGTCCGCCGACGGCGTGGCCGGGACGGTGCTGGACACCGGATTCTGGCTCGGATTCCTGCTGGTCTACGCGGCCACCCTGCTGTTGAACCACTTCCACCTGCTCGGCATCAGCCAGGCCTACCGCCGTTACGTGACCCGCATGCTCGACGCGACCTCCGACCGGCTGCAGGTGCACGGGCCCTACCGCCTGGTCCGCCACCCGCTGATGACCGGTCTGCTGCTCTGCTTCTGGTGCGCGAGCACGGTCACCGCCGGGCACCTGCTGTGGGCTGTCGGCCTGACGGGCTACATCCTGCTGGGCACCTTCCTCGAAGAGCGCGACCTCATCGCCCGGTTCGGCGCGGCCTATCGCACCTACGCCACCCGGGTGCCGGCGTTCTTTCCCTCACTGCTCGGTACCTCTGCGCGGACACGTCTCCGAGGACTGCGTCCATGACCCTGACGGAACCCGCTTCGACCGTCAACCGCGTATCGCACCGGGAAACCACCATCGCCATCATCGGCAGCGGCTTCTCTGGCCTCGGCATGGCGATCCAGTTGCGCAAACGCGGCCGCGACGACTTTCTGATCCTGGAAAAGGCAGACGACATCGGCGGCACGTGGCGCGACAACACCTATCCGGGCTGCGGTTGCGATGTCCCAACGGCCATATACTCGTATTCCTTTGAGCAGAACCCGTATTGGTCCAAGATGTGGTGTTCGCAGCCGGAGATTCAAGCATACCTACAGCGGGTCACCGACAAGTACGACCTGCGCCGCAAGGTCACGTTCGGCACCAACATTGTCGAGGCGCACTGGGATGAGGCGACGTCGCACTGGCACCTGCGTTCGGACGACGGGCGCACCGTGACCGCGCAGTTCGTAGTCATCAGTGTGGCCCCCCTGCATGTGCCACGCATACCGGAGCTCAGCGGCATCGAGTCATTCGACGGGCCGGTCTTTCACTCCGCGCGATGGGATCACGGCGTGGATTTGACCGGTAAGAAGGTCGCCGTGATCGGGACCGGCGCCAGCGCAGTCCAATTCGTGCCGATCATCGCCGAGCAAGTAGGGCAGTTGCAGGTGTACCAGCGTTCTCCGGCGTGGGTGCTGAGCCGGTTCAACCCGTCCATCCCCAGGTTGGTTCAAGAGCTCTTTTCCCGAGTTCCGTTGACATGCAAGGTCTTCCGCTTCATCAATTACTGGATCGCGGAGCTGCTCGGAGTCGCGGTCAACGGTCACGGCAACCTCCACAAGCTCCTGCAACGGGCCGGTGAGGCCAATATCCGCAAGCACATCAAGGATCCAGCGCTGGCGGCCACGCTGACTCCCGACTATCAGGTCGGCTGCAAGCGCCTGCTGTTCTCGTCTACGTACTACCGGGCGCTGGCCCGGCCGAATGCCGAGATGATCACGGAAGGTATCGCCGAGGTACGGCCCGGGGGCATCGTGACCGTCGACGGCACCGAGCGCGCAGTCGACGTCATAATCTGCGCCACCGGATTCCACCTGCCCTTTAACGAGTTCCACGACCTCAACATCCGGGGTGCCGCCGGCGAGGTGATGGCGCATCGGTGGAAAACCGAAGGCATGCAGGGCCACATGGGTGTCGCCATGGCGGGGATGCCCAATGCGTTCCTATTGATGGGCCCCAACACCGGGGTGGCCTACAGCTCGATCGTGTTCATGATCGAGCGCCAGATCGAGTATGTGCTGCGCGCGCTGGACCGAGTACAGCAGCGGGCGGCCGCGTCGCTCCACGTCCGCCAGGATGCCCAGGACAAGTTCAACGAGGACGTACAGCGCCGGTCGGCAAAGCGGGTGTGGGCGAACGGCAGTTGCACGAACTGGTTTGTCGACGCCAGCGGCGCCAACAGGGCGCTCTGGCCGGGATTGACGTGGCAGTACTGGCGGGCCACCCGCAACTTCGCCGAGACCGAGTTCGAATTCGGCCGGCGCTGATCACCCGCGGACAGTCGGATACGCAGGCCGCATCTGCGACAGTGAGGATAACGCATGTCCGATACCGAGTCAGCGAACGCGGCTGAAGGTACGTACAACCCGAGCGAGGCCACGCCATCGATCGAGTGGCTCCGCGATTTCATGCTGCGGTGGCAGGACGCGTGGAACTCCCATGAGGTGGACCGAGTGCTGGCGCTCATGACCGAAGACGTCGAGTACCGCGATGACAGCTGGCACAAGCCGATGCGAGGACACGCAGACGTACGTGAATTCCTCGACGCGATCTGGCGGGCGATGCCTGACATGACGTTCGAGGCGCTCAGCGGGCCCTACGTGATCCCTGGTGAGCCTCGCGTCGCCGTCCATTGGCGCGGTCGGGCCACGCTCACGGGCCCGCTTGAGCCGCCCGGCTTCGCGCCCACCGGCCGCCGCTGGGAGCTGGACGGAGCGGACTTTTACGAGTATCGCGACGGTCGCGTGTGCAAGGTGCGGAGCCCGTACGACGTGTTGAGCGTCTCGCGCCAACTCAGCCTCCTGCCGCCCGCCGGCGGCCGCGCTGAGCGCGCGCTGGCGATGGCGCAGCGCTTCGCTTCCCGCCTGCAGCAGGCAATCCGGGGGCGACGTGGCGGTTATTTGGTTTCTGGATGCCGAGAGCGCCGTGGAGTCAACAAGATCGGCGAATAAGATCGTCAGCCGACGGATATTGCGTTTGCGCCCCCCAGCTTTGAGTGCCGCAGCGATATATTCCCTTAACGTGCCGAGACACGTGGCTCATGGCTACCTGAGCAAACCTCTTGCGGGAATCGTCTAGCGCCCTAATGCTGGTGAACCGGGACCTCGGAGGCCGAAGGCGATGGAGGGTCGGATGACCGCAGCGACTGCGTGCCCCACGTGTGGCACCGAGCCGCGTCAGGATGCGCGATTCTGTGACGGCTGCGGTGCACCCGTCACCGAGCACGACACACGTGCGGAGTACAAGCAGGTGACCGTGCTGTTCGCCGACGTGGTGCATTCCATGGACATCGCCGAGGCCGTGGGTGCCGAGCGATTGCGCGAGATCATGACCGAGCTGGTCACCGACGCGGCGGGAGTGGTGCAGCGTTACGGCGGCACGGTGGACAAGTTCACCGGCGACGGCGTCATGGCCGTCTTTGGCGCACCGGCTGCTTTGGAAGATCACGCGCTACGCGCCTGTCTGGCGGCGCTAGGCATTCAGGAAGCGGTCACGCGCCTGACGGCCGAGGTTGAGCGTCGCGACGGTGTCGACCTGCACCTGCGGGTGGGGCTGAACTCAGGGGAGGTCATTGCCGGTGAAATCGGTTCGGGCGCTCTGGGTTACACCGCGCTCGGTGCGCAAGTGGGGATGGCGCAGCGGATGGAATCGGTCGCTCCGCCGGGTGGGGTGATGCTCAGCGCGTCGACCGCGCGACTTGTTGAGGGCGCGGCGAGTCTGGGTGAGTTTGAGTTAGTTCATATCAAGGGTGCCGACGCACCGGTGCCCGCCCGGCGGCTGTTGGGCATGGGCGACTGGCATCACGCTGCCTGGCGTGCTGAGTCGAATCTGGTCGGTCGGCGCTGGGAGATATCCGCGGTCGAGGGCTTGTTGGACCGCGCAATCGATGGCCACGGCGCGGTGGTCGGCGTCATGGGGTCGCCGGGTATTGGCAAGAGCCGACTGGTGCGCGAGGTTGTCGCAATGGCTGCAGCC
>Ga0209248_10000627_pt1 | contig 11122 bp, 9 predicted proteins | sample BogFormECP04_OM1_FD_188241 | JGI IMG/M metagenome (GOLD analysis project Ga0209248, IMG submission 188241) | Bog forest soil microbial communities from Calvert Island, British Columbia, Canada - ECP04_OM1 (SPAdes) (version 2) | ecosystem: Environmental > Aquatic > Freshwater > Wetlands > Bog ... | reverse complement strand
AGCAGGAGCTCCTCGTCAAACGTCCGCGTGTCCTCGCGCGCGGTCTCAGCGGTGGGCTTCACGCCGGCAAGCGTATGCACTGCGGGCGGACGCGGGGCCGCCTGTCAGGCAGCACGGCCTGGGTAAGCGCCCGCCCGGACGCGTACCCTCACTGCCGTGAGCGTCCTGCCTGCGAGCGAGATCCCGTACACCGTGCGCCGCTCCGCGCGCGCCCGGCGGGTGCGTGTGAACGTGCATGCGCAGGCCGAGCTGCGCTCGGTGAACGTGGAGGTCGTGCTGCCGGCCCGCGCACCTGAGCGGGCCGCGGCGGCGGCAGTGCGCGAGCTCCGCCCGTGGATCGAACGTCGGCTGGGCGAGGCCCAGGAGACGCTTGCGCGGATCAGCGCGCGCGCCGGGACGCTGCCCTACCTGGGCCGCTCGCTACAGCTGGTTCCGCAGGCCGGACGCACGCGTGTGCATCGCTCGGGCGAGCGGCTGCTCGTGCCCTCCGGCGATCCGCGCCCGGCGCTCGAGCGCTTCTACCGACGGGCCGCTCGCACCGAGATCACGCTGCGCCTGGATCGGGCCACCGCGCTTTCCGGGAGCGCCTACAGCGGCCTGTCGATCCGCGCCCAGCGGAGCCGCTGGGCATCCTGCTCGGTGGGCGGGCGGATGAGCTTCAACTGGCGTCTGCTGCTCGCGCCCGAGAGCGTGCTCGACTACGTCGTCTGGCACGAGGTCTGCCATCTGGAGATCCTCGATCACTCCCCGGGCTTCTGGGCGCTGCTGGAGCGGCGCTGGCCGAGCTACCGCGAGGATCGCGAGTGGTTGCGCCGACACGGCGCGACGCTCGTGCTCTGATTGGACGCGGCCGCCGCCTGCGACTTCGCTGCACCGGGTGGTGGCCGGCGCCGTGAGGCACGGACCACCACCCGAGCCGCGTGAACCTCTAGGTCCCTTCGGGGCCGGTCGGTCCGGTCGCGCCGGTCACTCCGGCTGCTCCGGTCGGTCCTGTCGCTCCCGTGGGGCCCGTGGGGCCAGGGGTCGGCGGTGGGCCTGTCGGGCCTGTCGCCGGGGTCGGTCCGATGGGTCCGGTCGGTCCGGTGGCACCCGTCGGTCCCGTCGCTCCGGTTATCCCCTGTGCGCCGGCCGCTCCGGTCGGTCCGGTGGGTCCGGTCGGTCCTTGTTTACCGGCAGCCCCCTGTTCGCCGGTTGCGCCCGTGGCCCCGGTCGCTCCCGCCACGCCCGTCGCCCCGCTCGCTCCCTGTTTACCTGTGGATCCTGCGGGCCCTGTCGGCCCTTCTTTACCAAGTTCGGTCAGCGTGTAACCCCTCGGGCAAGCGCCTCTGATAGGGGTGATGAACGATTGACCTTCTCCGCTTGGGACGCACGCCTTGATCCCCGATGCCCCTGCGGCACCCGCGAGCAGGAGGAGCAGGCCTATCGACGCCAACACCCCCAGCCAGATGCGCATACCCAATGAGGCCTTCAACATTCTCATCCCGGCACACCTCCCTTTGGCTCCTGACGGGCGGACCCAAGCGCCGCCCTTGACACGAAGTGAACCACTTGCGTGCGTTGTCTGCACTCTGATTTGGGTGACGCTGAATCGAGCGCCTTTACCGACGGGCCGAGCGCTCGGGGACCGCGCTTCGACTGGATCGCGCCACCGCCCTGATCTGCCGATTCTCAGGCGAGGTTTGCACTACGCTCTGTAGCGGTCGATCACTTTATGTGAGCAGCCCACCAGGGTCCAGGTGCGGTTCTGCGGCAGATAGCGCATCACAAAGGTCTTCAGGCCCGTCCCGTTGCAGTAGACGATGCCGTGGCCGTACACCAGCGCGAGGTGGTCGTTGCCGGCGCCGGTCCAGATTTCGTTGTACCCATGGCTGGAGTAGATCCAGTCGCTTCCGGCACCGCCGTGGATGTAGTCGCGCTGGCTTTCGGGCTGTCCTTCGGGGTGGTAATCCCCCCAGATCACATCTCCCTCATCGCCGGCGTAGATCGTGTTGTTGCCATACCCGCCGAGCAGCCAGTTGTGGACATGCTTCAGACCGACGATCGTGTGGCTCCGCCCGGCAGGCCCCTTGTCCATCTTCAGGCATTCATCCGCCGGCCAACCCGTGTGATTTGCCATCGCCACGCTCGCCCGTGGCAACGAGGCGATGGTGGCCGCTTCTTCGCCTCCGGGACAGAACGCAAGGTACAGGCCTCGATCGTCACTCCTGAGCGTTGCCGCTTCCGTTGAGGAGAGGCCCGAGGCGACTGCCACCGCGGTCGAGGAGTCGGCGCTCCTCGCCGGCAGTAGCACCCCGACGGACAGGCACGCGACCGCGAGCAGCGCGATGCGCCAAGAGTGGCGCTTTTTGTGCTTCAGATCTTCAAGGGTCGAGGGCGTCTGGCGAGTCGTACGGACTACCGTATCGCGCTGAGCGCACAGCTCCGAGGTAATCCCGACGTCCCTGGACGAATGATCCACAGCGTGGCCGTCACAGCGCAGTAGGCTCGTGACGATGCGACTCCCTCAGCGATTTCGGGGTGCGGCCAAAGACCCGCCGGTGGCGATCGGCGATCCTCGCTTTGAGGGGTGGGAGACCGTCAGCACCTTCGACGATCAGAACACCGCCGTGGCCTGGCGCGACGAGTTGCGAGCGCTCGGGGTCAACGCGGCATGCGTTGCCGATCATCGATTGGATCAGGGTGGGCACGGCGACATCTACCTCGTCGTCGCGCCCGAGGAGTGGTCGCGTGCGAACGAGATTCTCGAGAACCTCGATTGAAGGTCTCAAGCCGCCGGTAGGCTCGTGGCACCCAGGCTCGACCGCTCGCGCGCTCTGCGCGCCAGTATTGCCGCCGCGATCACGCCACCAATCCCGCCGAAGAGATGGGCCTGCCAGGAGATCCCAGTGTGCGGGATGAGGTCCGAGATGAGCGCGCCGCCGAAGAGAAGCAGGACGACGATACCCAGCAGCACCTCGGCTATCCGACGATCGAACAGGCCGCGGCTGATGAGGTAGGTCGCGTAGCCGAAGACGACACCGCTCGCGCCGACCGTCACGCTACCGCTGGGTGAGGTGAGCCACACTCCGAGCCCGCTCACCAGCGCCACGATCAGCGTCACGAGGAGCAGGCGTCCCGGCCCGGCGAGCGCGATTGCGAAGCCAAGGATGACAAACGGAACCGTGTTCCCAAGCAGGTGCGAGAAGCTCAGGTGCAGGAATGGCGCAAACACGATGCCGTCGAGGTGCGAGAGGTTTCGCGGCACGATCCCGTCCCGGTCCAGTCGGTAGTCGTCGAGCGCGTTGACGAGCTCGACGGCCCACATGACCGCGACGAGTGCACCGAGCGCACGCAGCCCGTCAACCTGCGCCGCGTAGCGCTCGCGAACCTGATCCTTCACATGCCAAGCATGGCAGTATCGCCGGCGAAGCGGGCCAGGCCTGTAGGGCCACGGAAGCTGCTCGCGCTCGGCCCGCAAAGCGCGAGCCCGCCGGATGGTGGCCCGTGCCGTGAAGCACAGACCACCACCCGGGCGGCTGCTATCGAGCTATTGAGCTAGTAGCGGAACCTCACGTTCCACATCTTGTTGTTGGAGTTCGACCCGACGGTCGTGACCTGGACCTCGATCCTGTCGCCGGCGGACGCCGCAACCGACGCTGTAGCCGGGTTTGAACAGGTGCTCTTGGTCGTCGGGGTGACCGCGCACGAGAGGAGCTTCACGCCGCTCGTGTTGTCGATGACCGTGACCGTCGCTTCTTCTTTCGAGCCGACCGTCCCGCTTGTTTCAGCGTAGAGGTTGGACACGCTCCCGCCGTTGGCGGGCATGCCTGCCAGCAGAGCGCTGGTCAAGAAGCCCGCCGTCTTGGCCGGGCAGGACCCGTTGCCTGGACCTGCCAGCATCGTGTAGTTCAGGCAGCTGCCGTTCGACACGCCTTGGAAGCTGGCGAACACCGCGACTGCGGCGTTGCCGGCCGGGCCGGTGGCCCCTGTCGTGCCGGTGGCTCCAGTTACTCCGGTTATGCCTTTGGCGCCTTCTTTACCACTGGCGCCTTCTTTACCGGTCGAGCCTGCCGGTCCGGTTGCGCCAGTCGCACCCTGGGCACCTTCTTTACCGGTCGGGCCTGCTGCTCCGGTTGCGCCCTGGGGACCTGTGTTACCGGTTGGTCCCGCGTTACCGGTTGCTCCCGGGCTACCGGCTGGTCCTGCGTTACCCGTGGGACCTTCGTTACCCGTGGGTCCGACCGGTCCGGTGGCACCGGTCACGCCCTGGGGGCCTTCGGGCCCGGCAGGCCCGGTGGCTCCGGTTGTGCCTGCTGCTCCGGTTCCGCCCAGCGGGGCGAAATCGTCCCAGATGACTTCCCCCAGCACGGCGTAGCCGAGCGTGGTGGGATGAATGTCTGCTTCCGGGCTGGTCGGACTGTAGGTGCCGCCCGGACACATGGCCGTGTACGCACAGAGCGCCGGGAGGTCTTCCGTTTCCGGACCGCCGTCGACGATCGATGGGTTAAACCGGGGCTCGGGGTTGGCGAAGCTCGTATTGGGTACTTTCGCGGCGACGCTCTTCAGCGCCGCGTTGAACACCGCGAGCGTCTTGTCCCCGCCCGGCGAGGGCAGGACTATCGGATAGGAGTCGTAGAGGCCGACCATCACTATCTGTGCTTGCGGTGCCGCCGCGTGCAGTTTGGTGAGGATGGTGTAGACGTTTCCGGCGATGTGCGCGAACTCGGCTTCGACTTCGGGCGCGGTGCAGGTGTCCGCAAACGGGAAGCCGCAGGTGTGCTCGAGGAACTGCAGGATGTCGTTGGCCCCCATGTCGAGCGTGATCGGGCTGACGTGGGGGTTTTCTTTGAGGATCGCTTCGGCTTCTTCCATCTGCGTGTTGTGCGTGTACGGGTGGTGCAGGAACGCGTCCGGGAACGGGGTGCCCGTCGGACCGCCGGCGCAGTAGGACCCCGTGTACGGAGCGCCAGGGCCGTTCAGAAACGTTTCGGTGGTCTCCCCCGGGCAGCCGAGGTTCGTGATCTGCAGTTTGGGCTGCAGGATCTTCAGCTCGGCGCCGAAGTCGTTGACGAAGTTTTCTTCGTAGTTTTTCGCTTCGGCAAAGCCTTTGGATGTCAGTTCTTCGCTGAACTGTTTCGCGTGGTAGCCGTAGGTGAGCGATGTGCCCAGTGCGAGATAGGTGCTGCCGGTGACGATCGGGACAGCGCCGGCGGTCGGGGTAAACGCAAGTGCCCCGACGGTGGCAATGGCGGCCGCGCACACAAGCAAGCGCGCCCACCCGCGATGCAGAATAGACATGTGACCCTCCTCCTTGGGTTTAAGTGTGGCTGCGACAGAAAACGTCCCTCAGCCGCTCCCCACTAAGGCCATCCATCCTACACTACGCGGATATCCGCGGCCTCCACCGTGCCGTCCGCGAGGTGTAGGGGCCGAGCGGGCCCGGGATGCAGCGAAAACCAGCGATTTGCCGGCGTACAGGATTCGGCACCTCGGGCCCACGACTATCGCGGCCCGACGAAGACAATTTCCACCCGCTCTCCTGCCTGGCGCCACTGGTGAGGGAAGGGGGTTTGTCACACTCACAGAATAAAGCGCGGACCCTTACAGGGGGTCTTACAGTTAGTACGCCTCCCATGACCCGATATTCACCATGGTTGCACGCACGGATGAAACTAATCACTAGTTCCGGTCAGTGCCGCGGATCAGTTCCGCCCGGCTCTTGGGAGCCCCGCGCTGCTCAAAGGGGCCAGCTGTGTCTAGGCGAGTCCTCGGGCTAGCCGCGCTGGTCGATGGGGACGTAGTCAAGATCGCGCGCGCCCGTGTAGATCTGGCGCGGGCGGGCGATCTTCTGCTCGGGGTCCTCGACCATCTCGAGCCACTGGCCAATCCAACCGCTCGTGCGCCCGATCGCGAACATCACCGGAAACATCGCCACCGGCAGGCCGAGGGCCTCGTAGATCAGGCCCGAGTAGAAGTCGACATTGGGGTAGAGCTTGCGCGAGGTGAAGTACTCATCATCCAGCGCCCGCTTCTCGAGCTCGGTGGCCACGTCCAGCAGCGGGCTCTTGCCACGCACCTCGAACACGTCGTCGAGGTATTTGCGGATGATCCGCGCGCGCGGATCGTAGTTCCTGTAAACGCGGTGACCGAAGCCCATCAGGCGCTCGTTGCCCGCCTTCACACCCTCGAGGAAGTCGGGGATGTTCTCCACCGTGCCGATCCGCGTGAGCATCCGCAGCGCCGCCTCGTTGGCGCCTCCGTGCAGCGGACCGTACAGCGCGGCGACCCCCGCTGCGATCGCCGAGTAGGGGTCGACCTGCGTCGAGCCGACCGAGCGCACCGCGCTCGTCGAAGCGTTCTGCTCGTGATCGGCGTGCAGGATGAAGAGCACGTCGAGCGCCCGTTCCAGCCGCGGATCGGGGGTGTATTTCAGCTCGGTCATCTTGTACATCATCCCCAGGAAGTTGCCCGCGTATCCGAGGTCGTTGTCGGGATAGACATACGGTTGGCCCATGTTGTGGCGGAACGCGAACGCGGCCAGCGTGGGCATCTTCGCGAGCAGCCTGATGACCTGCATCGCGCGCACGTCCTGGTCATGGATCTGGTTGGCGTCCGGATAGAACGTGGACAGCGCGCCGACCGAGGCCACGAGCATCCCCATCGGGTTGGCGTCGTAGCGGAACCCCTGCATGAAGTCCTTGACGTTCTCGTGCACGAACGTGTGGACGGTGATCTCGTTCACCCAGTCGGCGAGCTGTGAGCTCGTGGGGAGCCAGCCGTTGATGATCAGGTAGGCGACCTCGAGGTAGGTCGACTGCTCGCACAGCTGCTCGATCGGGTAGCCACGGTGCTGGAGGATGCCGGCATCGCCGTCGATGTAGGTGATCGCGCTGCGGCAGGAGGCGGTGTTCGTGTAGGCGGGGTCATAGGACATCAGGCCGAAGTCTTGATCGTCGGTCTTGATCTGCCTGAGGTCCATCGCCCGCACGGTCCCATCCTGAACCGGCAGCTCGTAGGTCTGACCGGTGCGGTTGTCGGTCACCGTGAGCGTCTCCTGCGCGGCTGCGCCGGCATCGCCGAGCACCTGCCTACCTGCAGCCGCGTCGGGCGTCTGGGTGTCGGGGTTCATCTGCTTCTCCTATCGACGGTTACCGGTTCTCTACCCCGATTATGCGACACCCGGCCCCAGGACTCGCCGATGCACCGCGGGCGCCGTCCGGCGAGCTCGGGTCACGCTCCTGCCGATGCGCCCCGGCTGCGCTCAGCGCTGGGGCAGACGCCGCGGCGCGAACGTCGTGCGCACGCGCGCGGGCGAAGCCGGCCCGGGACCGCCGTGCGGACCCCGCCGGGGCGAGCGCGGGAGCCTTGAGCGCGGGTGGTGGGGGTGCAGCGGACGCGTGCGAGGACCGATGCCGCCGTCCTGCCCGGGGGCGCTCTCCGGGGTCTGCCCGACCGCCCAGCGCACCACCAGGTAGAGGCCGACGATCGGAATCTTCAACAAGACCATCAGCCAGATGAAGGTCCAAGCGGTCACTGCGACCGATCGTATACCGGTCGTGCCATCCGTACAACCCCACATTCATGATCCGTAGAACCCCACATTCATGATCAGCACGTGACGTGATCCCCCGGCCGCAGGCCGGGGGATCACGGGTGGGCTCAGTTGCGCAGCTGCAGCGCGGAACCGCTGAAGCGGGTGATCTCCCTCAGCAGGTCGATACGTTCGGCGATCTCTTGCCCGGTCAGGCGCTCGACGCGCTCTGTGCCGAACTCCTCGACGTTGAAGGAGGCAAGCACGGTCGCATGTGCCATCGCTCCCCGCAGCAGTTCGTCTGAGAGCTCCATCCCGGGATGGGCGGCGATGTAGCCGACCAGCCCGCCGGCGAACGTGTCGCCCGCGCCCGTGGGGTCGATCACCGTCTCAAGCGGATAGGCGGGGAGCGCGAAGAAGCTCTCTCGAGTTATCAGGGCCGCGCCGTACTCTCCCTGCTTGGCGATGACCACGCTCGGGCCGCGGGCGCCGCCGGCGGCCGGCGATGAGCCGGACGGGTTCCAGGACAGGAGCTCTCGCGCTGCCGACAGTAGGTTGGGCTTTCCCGTCAGCTGGCGCAGCTCGGCGTCGTTGAGGATCACGCAGTCAACGCTCTCGATCGCGCTCACGAGTGAGTCGCGGGCGATGTCGATCCACAGGTTCATCGAGTCGAGCGCGACGAAGCGCGCCTCAGGCAGCTGCGCACGCACCTCTCGCTGCAGATCCGGCTGGATGTTGGCCAGGAACAGCACGTCGCTGGAGCGAGAGCGCTCGGACAGCTTCGGCTGGAAGCCCTCGAACACACCGAGCTGGGTCTCGAGCGTCTCGCGGGAGTTCAGGTCCCAGCCGTACTGGCCCCGCCAGAAGAAGGTTCGGCCGCCGGGGATCCGCTCCACATCAGAGACGTCCACTCCGCGGCGGCGCATCACGTCAAGCTCCGCCTCGCCGAAATCCTCGCCCACCGGACCGACGACGCGCACCTCCTCGAAGAAGGAGGCCGCCAGCGCGAAGTGCACCGCGGCACCGCCCAGCATCCGCTCGCGCTCGCCGAAGGGCGTCTTGACGGCGTCATAGGCGATCGATCCGACCACAGTGATTGGCATCGGCGCGGACCTTAGAGCACGCGCTAGCCTGACGGCCGGATGCGCGCGATTCAGATGACCGAGTTCGGCGGTCCGGAGGTGCTGAAGCTGACTGAGCTCGCGGCGCCCGAGCCGGGAGCGGACGAGGTCCTGATCAGGGTGACGCGCGCGGGAGTGAACTTCGCCGACACCCATACCCGCACCAACTCCTATGTGCGCAAGGCCACGCTCCCGCTGATCCCCGGTGGTGAGGTGGCGGGCATCCGTGAGGACACCGGCGAGCGGGTGGTCGCGCTCGTGGGCACGGGCGGATACGCGGAATACGCGACCGCCCCGAGCGAGCTGGTGTTCCCGATCCCCGCCGAGCTCGATGACGCCACCGCGCTTGCGCTGATCATTCAGGGGACGACCGCCTGGCACCTGTACCGCACCGCCGGGCACCTGGCGGGCGGGGAGAGCGTCGTCGTGCACTCCGCCGCCGGGGGGGTCGGCTCGCTGGCCGTCCAGCTCGGCCGCCCGCTCGGCGCCGGCCGGGTGATCGCGACCGCCTCCAGCGAGGAGAAGCGTGCGCTGGCCCTCAGGCTGGGCGCGGATGTGGCGATCGACGTTGCGCCGGAGGGGCTCACGGAGCGGCTGACCGACGCCAACGAGGGGCGACCCGTGGACGTGGTGTTCGACATGGCAGGCGGTGAGGTGTTCGACGCGTCCTATGCGGCGCTCGCGCCGTTCGGGCGGATCGTCGTCTGCGGGATCGCCTCGCAGCAGCCCAATCACCTCTCCACCGGCTCGCTGCTGCGGCACTCCCGGGCGGTGGTGGGCTTCTATCTGTTCCACTGCCTGGGCCGGCCGGGGATGTTCGGCGACGCCCTCGCCGAGCTGTTCGGCCGAGCGGCGCGGGGCGAGCTCGAGGTGATCGTCGGTGAGACCTACCCCCTCGCGCAGGCCGCGCAGGCGCACATCGACCTGCGTGAGCGGCGCACGACGGGAAAGCTCCTGCTTGATCCCTTCGCCTGAGCGGCCCGGTGGGTGACTGTGAGTTGGATATCGTGCTCGGTGTTAGTGGGTTCTTTTGGCTGAGAGATTCACACCGGCCGAATCATCCAGGGCCCGTTAAGCTCCCCTCGCTATGGCCACGACGTTTGCCGATCTCGGGCTCTCCGAGTCCACCCTGCACGCGCTTCGCGACGTGGGCTATGAGTCGCCCAGCCCGATCCAGGAGCAGGCGATCCCCTCGCTGCTGGAGGGCAGGGACGTGATCGGGCAGGCGCAGACCGGCACCGGCAAGACGGCGGCGTTCGGGCTGCCCATCATGGAGTACGTCGACCCCGAGGAGCCCTCCGTGCAGGCGCTCGTGCTGACGCCCACGCGGGAGCTCTGTATCCAGGTCACGCAGGCACTTCGCACCTACGGTGCGCACACGGGAATCGACGTGGTGGCGGTGTTCGGCGGCGCCCCGATCCGTACCCAGCAGGCGCAGCTGCGCGGCGGCGGGCACGTCGTCGTGGGAACTGTCGGGCGGGTGCTCGACCTGATCTCCCGCCACTCGCTGGTCTTGCACGACTGCCGCTTCCTGGTTCTCGACGAGGCCGATGAGATGCTCGACCTGGGGTTCCTCGAGGATGTCGAGAAGATCCTCTCGCTGACGCCGTCGAGCCGGCAGACGGCGCTGTTCTCGGCGACGATGCCCCCGCCGATCCGCAAGCTCGCCGACCGCTACATGTATGACCCGACGATCATCCAGGTCGAGGCCGAGACGCTCACGATCGACACGGTCGCGCAGTTCCAGCTCCCCGTGGAGACGAGGGGAAAGCCCGACAAGCTCGTCGAAGTGCTGCGCGCGGAGGAACCCGAGCAGGCGATCGTGTTCGTGCGCACGAAGATCCGCTGCGATCAGCTGTTCCGCACGCTGCGCGACCGCGGCATGAACGTGAGGGCACTGCATGGCGACATGAGCCAGGGCTCGCGCGACGGCGTGATGCTCGCATTCAAGGGCGGGCGCGTGCCGATACTGGTGGCCACCGACGTGGCCGCTCGCGGCCTCGACATCTCGACCGTCACCCACGTGATCAACTACGACGTGCCCGTCTCCCCCGATATCTATGTGCACCGCATCGGGCGCACCGGCCGGGTCGGACGCTCGGGCAGGGCGATCACGTTCGTGGAGGACCGTCAGAAGCGTGAGCTCGAGGCGATCGAACGCCACATCGGCACGTCCATCGCCCAATGGGAGAAGGGCGCCGTCGCTCCGCCGACGCCAGTGAAGGAGCGTCCGCGCAGGCATTCAAAGCCCCGCATATCCAGAAGAGATGACAAGGAGCCCTACGTCAAGCTCGTGCTCTCGGGCGGGCAGACCGCGGGTCTGCGCGTGGCTGACATCGTCGGTGCGGTGACCTCCTCGGCCGGCCTCGACGGCGAGGCGGTGCGCGATGTGCTGGTGCTCGACCGCTTCTCCTTCCTGTCGGTCCCCGCGGAGGAGGCCGACCGGGTGATCGATGCGCTCGACGGACACGAGATGCGCGGGCAGGCGGTC
>Ga0209248_10000624_pt1 | contig 11144 bp, 4 predicted proteins | sample BogFormECP04_OM1_FD_188241 | JGI IMG/M metagenome (GOLD analysis project Ga0209248, IMG submission 188241) | Bog forest soil microbial communities from Calvert Island, British Columbia, Canada - ECP04_OM1 (SPAdes) (version 2) | ecosystem: Environmental > Aquatic > Freshwater > Wetlands > Bog ... | reverse complement strand
GGACTGGGTCTCTGCGCTGACCGCGCTGGGGGCCGAAGTCGAGATCGCCTCGCGCGCCCGAAACAGCCGGCGCATCGCGATTGGCGAATTCGTGGTGGGCGCGCTCGACGTGGCGCTGGCGGCCGACGAGCTTGTGACAGCGGTCTGCGTGCCCGTCCTGCCGTCGTCGGCGCGGTGGGGCTATGTCAAGCATTGCCGCAAGGTCGGGGAATTCGCTGAAGCGATCGGCGCGGTCGTGATCGATCCGGAGCGAGGCCGCGGGCGCGCCGTCATTGGGGCCGTCGAGGCGGCGCCGGTCGTAATCGAGGATGCGCGCATCCTGTTCGGCGGCGCCATCGGCCCGTCGTTCGCCGAGCGCTTCGACGCCCCCGCCGCCGACTCCTTATTAGCCGCGGCCGGCATGAGCGACCCTATCGACCGTCACGTCCATGTCACGGTGCTGCGGCGCGCGATCGGCCAGGCGAGCGTGCAAGGGTCGGCGAAGGTCCGGGACGCGGCATGAACGCGACGCAGGGCCCGACGATGCCGCTGTCGCTCAACGTCAACGGCCTTGCGGTCGCGGCGGAAATCGAGCCTCGCCGGCACCTCGCCGACTTCCTGCGCGAAAATCTGAACCTAACGGGAACGCATTTAGGATGCGAGCATGGGGTTTGCGGGGCCTGCACCCTTCTTGTCGACGGCGAGCCGGTCCGCTCGTGCATCACCTTCGCCGGCGCCTGCGGCGGGGCCGACGTCACAACTATCGAGGGCCTCGATAACGACGAGATCGCGATCGAGCTGCGCGCCGCCTTCAACCGGGAGCACGCGTTGCAATGCGGATTCTGCACGCCCGGAATGCTGGTCTCCGCTCGCGATCTGGTTCTTCGCCTTCGGGAGCCCGACGAGCGGCGCATCCGGTTGGGCCTCAGCGGCAATCTCTGCCGCTGCACCGGCTATGTCGGGATCGTCCAGGCGGTCCGAAGGGTCATCGCCGCTCGACGCGAACGGGGGATCGCCGCGATCGTCGCTGATCCCAGGCGCGGATTGGGACCGATCGGGGCGCGGATCGGATCCGGCCCGGCGACCGGCGCGCCAACGCCGAAGAACGTCGCGCCGCGCGTTCCCCCGCCGGCCGCGAAGGTCGCCGCGGTCTTCATGCCGACAGACAGTTTCGAGCAGAGCTTCACTATCGCCTGCCCCCCGGAGGAGGTGTTCGCGGCGTTCGGCCGCATCCGCGAGATCGCGGATTGCATTCCCGGAGCCGTGGTCAGCGGCGAGCCGGCCCCGAACCGCGTCGAGGGCGGCATTCGTGTCAGATTCGGACCGATCTCTCCGGTCTTCAGCGGGGCCGCCCTCATCGAGCGCGACGAAGAAAAATTCACCGGACGTATCCTGGGGATGGGCGCCGACGCCGGCGATCGCTCGACCATGCAAGGCGAAATACGCTATCGCATTGTCGACGGCGAGCAGCCGGGGACCGCCCGCGTCGAACTTGCGATCGGCTACGCCCTCAAGGGCGCGCTAGCGCAATTCGGGCGTCCAAGTCTGGTGCGAAACCTCGCCGGCCGAATGATCGCCGAGTTCTCGCGCAACCTTGAACAGCGGCTGACTGGCCGATCAAGCGGGCGCGCGCCGGAGCCAATGGACCTTCCCCGCCTTGTCCTTAAATCGCTGAGAGAGAGGGTTGCGAACTTGATAAAGAGACTGTCGGCATTGTCGGACTGATAAAATCGTTCAAAGGAGAGGGAATGTCCAACTCGTCCACAGAGATTCTGACGACGCCACGGCGGGACGATCTTGGCCTCGTGCAGATCACCAACAGCGCCGGGATCTCTATCAGCCTGCTGCCGAGCGGCGCGATCTTCGCCATCGAGCATGCGGACCCGAAGCGCCGGATCATGATCAACCAGGTGCTCAGCTCCCCCATCGCCAGCGGCCTGGGACGCCTTTTCCTGCGCGCCGGCGGGCCCGAGCCGGCAATCCTGTCGGTCATCGGTCCCGAAGCCGGGCTCCGCGCCGGCGCCTCGAATGACCGCTTCGTCTGGGAGGGAAATGGGAGCGGCGTCAGCCATCGGGTCACACTCTGGCTGGATCCGCGCTCGACGGCCTGGCTCTGGCGGCTCGAAGTGGTCAACCGCCGCGACAGCGACCTCTCCTGCGACGCCGTCCTCATCCAGGATCTGGGGCTCGGCGATCAGGGCTTCGTGATGAACAACGAGGCCTACGTCAGTCAGTATCTCGACCACCATGCCGCGCAGCATCCGCACCTGAACCACGTTCTCATGAGCCGGCAAAATCTGTCGCAAGGGGGGACGTTTCCCTGGGCCGCGCATGGCTGCCTTGAAGGCGCCGCGGGCTTCGCGACCGATTTTCGCGACCTCATGGGGCCCGGCTACCGTGACGCCAATCAGTTCAGTTGTGGGTTTGGGACGGCCCTGCCTTCGAAGCGTCTTCAGTTTGAGACGGGATGCGCGGCCCTGCAGTCGAAGGCTGCGACGCTGGCGCCCGGAGCCGCGACGTCGTGGACGTTCTTTGGCGTCTTTGTGCCCGATCACCCGGCGGCGTCGAGCGACGCCGACCTCAGCTTGATTGAAATCGTCGAGCGCGCCGGCGAGGATTGGGCGGCGCGCGAGGTCGCCCTGTCCCTCCCGCCACGCTCTCTCCTGCACGATGCGCCGCCCGCTGTCGCCGAGGCGCTCGACGAGAAAGCGATACGAGCGCGCTACCGCAGGCGCACGCATGTCGAACGGGTCGACGGCCAGCTTCAGTCTTTCTTCACGCCGGGGAGAACGCACAGCCGTCATGTTGTCCTGCGCGAGAAGGAGCGTGTGGTGGCGCGCCGCCACGGCGCCCTCGTCCGCAGCGGCGAGGAGATGCTGCCGGACGACGCCATCCTGTGCGCGACCGCATGGATGCACGGCGTGTTCGGCGCCCAACTCACCATCGGCAGCACGTCGTTCCACAAGCTTTTTTCCGTCTCACGCGATCCCTACAACATCACCCGCGCGAGCGGACTGCGAATGCTGATGGAAGCGAAGGAAGGGTGGCGGTTGTTGACCGTGCCCTCCGCCTTCGAGATGGGGCTCAGCGATTGCCGCTGGCTCTATCGGCTAAGCGAGCGGACGATCACGGTCTCCGCAACCGTCTCCGGCGACGAGACCGTCATGCAATGGCGGGTGGCCGTTGAAGGCGAACCGTGCCGCTTCCTCGTTTTCGGCCATCTCGTCCTCGGCGAACAGGAATTCGCCCATCAGGGTCGCGTCGAGATCGACGCGAGACGAAAGCGCTTCACTTTTCGGCCGGATGCCAACCATATCTGGGGTCAAAAATATCCTCTGGCTGTCTATCATCTGGTGACGAGCACGCCCGGGCGCATCGAGGCGATCGGCGGCGACGAACTGCTCTACGTGGACGGACATCGCCGCAGCGGCGCGTACGTCGCGATCCGGACGCGCCCGGCGAAGGAATTCGCTTTTGCGGTCGTCGGATCGATGACCGACGGCAAGCAAGCGAGCGCATTGGCCACGAAATACGTCAGGCCCGTCGATGAAGCTCAGATGCTCAAGCCCGCCGACCGCTTCTGGCGGAGTCTTACCCGCGGGATCCGCGTGCAGAGCGCCAAGAATTCCGCCGACGCGCTCGCCGTGGACACGATCCTCCCCTGGCTCGCCCACGACGGCATGATCCATCTCACCGCGCCTCACGGGCTCGAACAATATACCGGCGGCGCTTGGGGCACGCGCGATGTTTGCCAGGGCTCGATCGAACTGTTGCTGACGCTCGAGCATGACGAGCCGGTGAAGGAAATCCTACGCATCCTCTTCGCTCAGCAATACGAGGGGACCGGCGACTGGCCGCAATGGTTCATGCTCGAGCCCTATTCAAACGTGCAAAGCAAGGAGTCGGCCGGCGACATCATCGTCTGGCCGCTCAAGGCGCTCTGCGACTATATCGAAGCTACCGGCGATTTTGCTTTCCTCGATGAGGCGATCGCGTGGCGCCGCGAGGACAATTTCGAAAGGACTGCGCACGCCGATCCGGTCACCGGCCACGTCGACAAGCTGATCGAGACGGTGCGGGCGCGCTTCATCCCCGGCACGAACCTCGTTCGATATGGCAACGGCGATTGGAACGACTCGCTGCAACCGGTCGATCCGACGAAACGCGACTGGATGACGAGCGCCTGGACGGTCGTTCTCCTGTATGAGCAGCTTCGCCGCTACGCCGCAATCCTTCGCCGCGCGAAGCGCGCGCCTAAGCAGGCCAAAGAGCTCGACGCGCTGGCTGCCACCATGCGCAAGGAGTTCAATACGTATCTGGTCCGCGAGGGCATCGTTGCGGGCTATGGCGTGTTCCGGCCCGAGGGTGGCGAACCCGAGCTGTTGCTGCATCCGAGCGAGACCAAGACCGGGCTGAAATTCTCGCTCCTGCCGATGACGCAGAGCATGATCGGCGGCATGTTCACCCAGGCGCAGGCGCACCGGCACGTGAGTCTCATCCGCAAGCATCTGCTGTTTTCCGATGGCGCGCGCCTCATGGACAAGCCGATCGTCTACCATGGTGGGCCGGAGAGTTTTTTTCAGCGAGCAGAATCGGCCGCATTCTTCGGCCGCGAAATCGGACTCATGTACACGCATTCGCATCTGCGCTACGGCGAGGCGATGAGCGACATCGGCGAATTCACCGCGCTGTGGGAAGCGCTGTTGGTCGCCAACCCGATCGCCGTGACCGATCAGCTCGCGCACGCCACCCTGAGGCAGCGCAACGCTTATTTCAGCAGCAGCGACGCGGCGTTCCTGGACCGCTATCACGCGAGCGCCGAATGGGCGCGAGTCAGGGCTGACAGTATCGCCGTCGACGGCGGATGGCGGATTTATTCGAGCGGCCCGGGCCTTTACGCCAACATGCTCATTCGCCATGCCTTCGGGCTGCGACGCCAATTCGGCAAGCGAATCGTGACGCCAGGTCTCAGAAAGTCGCGCAAGGACCTCAGCCTCGCATGGCCCGGCAGGTCCGGCGGCGGCTCGCGGCGGCGATGATGAACGCGACACGGCGCTCGCGGCGCGATCGAACGGAGCTCTCCATGAAAGTGCCGAACAAGAATCAGTGGAAGGCGACTGCCACCGGTGGCCATCCGGGTCTCGCCATAGACGATCTCTACGCTACGACCTGGAAGTCGAAGCCGGCGAAAAAGCCGTGGCTCAAGATCGATCTGGGCAAAGCCGCGATCCTCGCCGGACTCGAGGTCTATTGGGCCCCGGATGCGCCGGTGGTCTACGGATTCAAGTCTTCGCTCGACGGCAAGCGCTGGACCCATCTATGCCGCACGGGGCACGGCGAAGGCGGGCAGGATGTGTTCGCTTTCCCTCCGGTCAAGGCGCGATTCGTACGCTGGACCTGCGACGACCCGCAGGCCGAGCGAGGAAAGGAGATCGTCGAGATCAACCTTTACGGTCCCGGCGACGCGGCATCGGTGATGGAAGAGGGGCGGGTTGCGGCGCTCGGCTATGCGCCGGTGAAGCTTCCCAAAGGCGAGAGCATCACGGTCGACTTCGGTTATGTGCGCTCTCCGCTCGGGGCGTTCATCGAATGGGGCGCCGCTTACGGAACCGACTTCTCGGTTTACCTCTCCGATGAAGGCAAGAGCTTTCGCGAAGTTGGCCGCATCCTGACCGGCAATGGCGGCAGCGACAGCTTCTGGTGGCGCTCGACCACGAGCCGCTATTTTCGCTTGACCGTCCACGAAACGAGCGCGCCGCAGGGCGCGACCGTCAACGAGCTCAAGCTGCGCATCCTGAACAAGGATCGCATGCCGATCGGTCAGCTCGAACGCGCCGCAGCGGCCGGGCGTGGCGACCTTTATCCGCAATCGCTGCTCGGCCGCCAAGTCTACTGGACCGCGCTTGGTGAATATGATCACGCCGGCGAGGCGCTTTTCGACGAATACGGCAATCTCGAGCCGCAGCGGGGCTCCCCCCAGATAACCCCGCTCATCCGCCTCGGCCACGCGCTCCACGGCGCGCCGGCGAGCGCCACGATCAGCCAATCCCTCGCCGGCGGCTCGCTGCCCATTCCGACCGTCGAGTGGGCGGCGGGCAAAGTAGAGATCCGGATCACTGCCCTTGCACACGCCGGTCTTGCTGTCGCGGAACATCGGGTAACCAACAGGAGCGCCCGGACGCGGAAGGGTATGCTGGTGCTCGCGGTGCGCCCCGTCCAGATCGATCCTTACTGGCAGCACGGCGGCCACGCCGCCATCAATTCCGTCGACGTCGACGGCAGGAAAGTCAGGGTCAACGAGCGGCCCTACGCCACATTTTCGCGCGAGCCGGACTCGTTCGCTGTCGCCGAGTTCAAGAATGGCGATGTCGTCAGGCTCATCGAGAAGGGACCGAGAAAGACCGCGCGGCGCCTTCGCTCCGATTCAGGCCTCCTCAGCGCCGCGTGCGAATTCGCCTTCTCCCTCGCGCCGGGCGCGAGCCTCGCCGTCGTCGTCTCGTCGCCGACGCGCGACGGCGTTGAGCCGCGGGCCGAGGCTCCGTTCGACGCCTTGCGCGAGACCGTCGAGCAGGATTGGCGGGCGAAGATCGGCCCGGCCAAGATCACGGTCGGCGATAAGGAGGTGAGCGACACGGTCGAGGCGCAGACGGCGTTCATCCTCGTCAATTCCACTGAATTCGCCTTCAAGCCCGGTCCCCGCAATTACGACCGCACCTGGATTCGCGACGGCTCAGCGCAGGCCCTCGCTCTCACGTGGGCCGGCCTCGTCGAAGAGGCCAAGGCCTATGTCCTCTGGTACGCGAAGCGCATCTACAAGACCGGCATGGTTCCGCCGATCCTCAACGTGGACGGCACGGTAAACCGGGGCTACGGCAGCGACATCGAGTTCGACGCGCAAGGCGAGTTCGTGGGCATCGCCGCCGACGTCTATCGCATCAGCCGCGACCGCGCCTTCCTCAGCGCGATTTTTGAGCCCGTTGTCCGCGCGACGCGGTTCATCGAGGAGCTTTGCGCGCGAACGGACGCCGAGCACGGGCCCGAGACGCGCTTCCGCGGCCTCCTCGCGCCGTCCATCAGCCACGAGGGCTACAGTAAGCCGTCGTACAGCTATTGGGACGACTATTTTGCTCTGAGCGCATGGCGCAACTGTGAATTTCTGGCGCATGAAATAGGCGATAAGACGGTCGTGGCTCACGCCAAGGCGAAGGGCCGCGAGTTCGCCGCGAACCTGACGCGCTCGATCCGCATGACCGCCGAGAAGATGAAGACTAATCTCATCCCTGGCTCGGCCGACCGCGACGATGTCGATCCGACCGCGACCTCGATCGCCTTCGAACCCTGCCGAGTTGAGGACGCGCTTCCGCCCGACCTGGTTGCGGCCACGTATGATCGCGCCGCCGCCCGCGTGAAGGAGATTTCTGCGCCTGGTTTCAAAGCCAACTACTCTCCCTATGACTTGCGCAACATCGACGCTTTCGTGTCCCTGGGCCGGTACGGCGACGCCTTCCGCCTGCTCTCGGTCATGCTCGCGTGTCGAAGGCCGCGCGGCTGGCGCGGCTGGGCCGAGGTCGTGTGGGCCGATATGCGGGCGCCGGAATATATCGGCGACATGCCCCACACCTGGATCGGCGCAGAGTTTTCCTGCGCCATCCGGCGCATGTTGCTGAGGGAAAACGGCGCTACGCTCGAACTCTTCCGCGCCGTCCCCGATGGCTGGTGGGCCGGAGAGGGCATAACGCTCAACGACCTGCCGACGGCCTTCGGCGTCGCCAATCTGAGGGGGCGGCGGGGGCGACGCCGCGCGACGGTCGACCTTTCCCTTACAGGTCCGGCGCCCGAGCGAATCCTCGTCCGCTATCCGGGAGCGAAGCACGCCCGGGCGGACGGCAGCCCGTGCGACATCCGCGCCGACGTCATCACGACCAAGAACTGGAGCCGGCTCGAAATCGACTTCTGATTGACTTCGCGACCGCGCGCCGGAACGCCCCCGAAATGCGCGAACCGGAACCGCGGCATATTGGCAGCCAACGTAGATTGCGACGTCCGGCGCCCGTCCCTATCTGGCCGAAACAGATTCGGAGGCGGAATTCGACGGCTCGGGGATCCCGTGCTCGCTTTCGGGCGTGAACTTCACCCCGAGAGGGTCGAGGACGATATGCAGCTTGCGGGGGTAGAAGGGGCTATCAGGCTGGTCATGGCCAATATTGATCATGCCGACATCGGCATATTCACCCTCGAAGAGCGACCTGATGAGCATCCGTGATTCTGGATCAAGGACATCAAGCGCATCGTTCACGACAACCCAGCCCGGCCTCTGCAGGACGACCCTGGCAAAAGCCACGCATTGCTTCTCGTTGTCGGTCAACTCCCGGTCCCATCGGTCCTCCTTATCGAGGTGGGGCCCGAGGTGCTCGAGTCCGACTGCGGAGAGCGCCTTGACGATGGCGGGAGCGTCATAGTCCTCGGTCGGGCGGGGGTAGGCCACGGCGGCGCGGAGGGTGCCGGGCGGGATATAGGCGCGGACCGGCATGAACATGATGCTGCGACGCTCTGGATGGGTAATTTGCCCGCTTCCCCACGGCCAAAGGCCGCCGATGGCGCGAAACAGCACGGCTTTGTGCTCGCCATTGTCGCCGGTGATCAGGACGCGCTCGGTGGGATTCATGTTCGCGTGCGGTTCGCTCAGCATCACGCAGCCCGCGGGCGAAGCGACGTGAAGGTCGTCGATCTTGATCGACGGTTCCGCCGCCACAGAAAATTGGATTCGGCTCGTCGCCTGGCCGAGATCGTCCATTTTCATGATCGCCTTGCGGAACCTCGCCACACGCAGGAGCGTCGCGCGCCAGTCCGCGAGGTTCGAGAAATTGTCGACGAACCATCGAAGCGCCGTTTGCACTTGGTTGAAAGCGCCGACAATCACCATGAGCTCGCCGAAGCTCATCGTGCCGCGGAAATAGGCCGGGGCCGCGACCAGGATCGGAGCGATGATGGTAAACCAGCCATAGCCGGCGGTAATCCACGTCAGCCGCGTAACCGCGCTGACAATCTGGCGTGAAATGTCGAGCACGCTGCCGAAAACTCCATTGAGGCTCCTCCTCTCATCGGCTTCGCCGGCATAGAGGGTGATGCCGTCGATGTGCTCGTTTATCCGCACGAGCGCGAAACGAAATTCGGCCTCTCGCGCATAATGCTCGGCATTGAGGTTGATCAGCGGACGGCCGACCCGCCAGCTCAGATAGGACGCGGCGCCGGCGTAGAGAAGCGCGCACCACACAAGATAGCCGGGCGGGGCGAAGTCGCGGCTCCCGAGCGGCAGAAACTCGCCCCGCGAGAGCCCCCAAAGGACGCCGACAAACAACAACAGAAGAAGGGTCGATTGCAGCAGGCCAATGCCTAAGTCCGTTGAAAGATCGGTCAAGTGCTGGGCGTCAGCCTGCAGGCGCTGGTCCGGGTTGGCGCCGATGACGCCTGAATTCGACAGGCGAAAGGCGCGCTTCGGCTTGAGCCATTCGTTCAGGAGATCGTCGACCAGCCCCTGGCGCATGACGACTTTGGAGCTCTGATTGAGCCACATCTGCGCGACGTTGAGGACGAGCAATATCCCCGCCAGCTCGCCGAAGACGACGAGCTGTGAGAGGAAGCCTGGCATATCCTTGTTGGTCAGCGCATTGTAGAATGGACGGTTCCAGGAATTGAGCCTGATCTGCATGTAGGCCGTGGCCCCGACGACCCCGATCAGCGCGCCGGCCAGCATCAGGAGTTTGTTGCGCTGGGGCGAAAGCCAGAAGCCCGAAGCCATCCAAATGAAATCGGAGAACAGACTGCGCAGCGTCGCATTCTCCACTCCTTCAGCGCCGCTTGGTGGTTTGTTGGACTGTTCCGCCATCGAATTCGATCCGTCTCCCCGCGCCCATTCTTGCATGATCGGGCCAAGTCGTCTTGGCGGACTTTGCAGATCCCGAGCGGATGGCCGTTGTCAGTGGCGCTCCATCCGAAGCCTCATTTTGGTCTAAGAAGGATGGCCGGTCGAGACCACCGCTCGCGGCTTACGGCAAGGCAAGGGCATGGGACGCATCGATACGCTGCTCGCAGCGATGACGATCGAGGAAAAGATCGGGCAGCTCAACATGGTCGCCTCCACTCTGGCGGTCACCGGTCCGGGCCAGCTCGGCGACATCCATGAAGGGATTCGGACAGGGCGGATCGGAAGCCTGCTCAATCACTGGGGCGCGGACGAGGTCCATGCCGTCCAGCGCCTCGCGGTCGAGGAATCGCGCCTCGGCGTCCCCCTGCTGCTGGGCCTCGATGTCATCCACGGTCATCGCACGATATTTCCCGTTCCGCTGGCTGAAGCCTGCCTGTTCGCCCCCGACCTATGGGAGAAGACTGCCCGTGCGGCGGCCGAGGAAGCGACCCAGGATGGCGTCGCCTTGACCTTTGCGCCGATGCTCGATGTGGCCCGCGATCCGCGCTGGGGACGCATTGTCGAAGGCCCCGGCGAGGATTCCTGGGTGGCGTCGCAAATGGCCGCCGCCAAGACGCTTGGCTTTCAGGGCCAAGACCTGGCCGCCGCCGACAGCCTCGCCGCCACGGCCAAGCATTTTTGCGCCTATGGCGCCGTCACCGCCGGGCGCGAATACGCCTCGGTCGACGTGTCCGAAAGAACGCTGCGCGAGATCTACCTCCCGCCGTTCTCCGCCGCCGTCGCCGCGGGGACGGCGGCGGTCATGCCGGCCTTCATCGATCTTGCAGGCGTGCCGATGACTGCCAACGCTCCGCTGCTGCAAGGTTGGCTGCGGAGGGAACTTGGCTTCGAGGGCGTGTTGATCAGCGACTACAACGCAGTCGCGGAACTCATGAACCATGGCGTGGCGGCGGATGCCGTCGAGGCCGCCGCTTTGGCCCTCAAAGCCGGGGTCGATATCGATATGACGAGCGACTGTTACGTTCGGGGTCTGACCGAGGCGCTCAAGCGCGGTCTTGTAACCATGGCCGAGATCGACGCCAGCGTAAGGCGCGTGCTCGATCTGAAGCAGCGTCTCGGCCTTTTCGACGACCCCTATCGGCGCGGCTCGGCGTGGCCGCATGGCGCCCGGGACGCAGAGCGTGGCGAACTGGCGCGCGAGGTCGGACGACGGGCGATCGTGCTGCTGACCCATCGTGCG